>Ga0101941_1000133_pt1 | contig 185802 bp, 165 predicted proteins | sample DewCreD2012metaG_3_FD_75242 | JGI IMG/M metagenome (GOLD analysis project Ga0101941, IMG submission 75242) | Hot spring sediment bacterial and archeal communities from British Columbia, Canada, to study Microbial Dark Matter (Phase II) - Dewar... ... | reverse complement strand
AAGGTACCCGACTTATCGCTGTATTTACATTCTATACATGTTGAACAGGAAGAAAAAAATATTACAGAAATTATAAAAACAAATAAGTATCTCATCGTGAATATTGTTAAAACATGTAATAATAAATCAATTATTAGGTTTTTAAAAATTGTATTTAACCGAATAGCTATGTTATTTTGCTTAAACATTATAATTTCCTATATATCATGTCAACAGTGTTAAGGCTGGCCATCCAGAAGTCAGGTAGATTAAGTGAAGATTCATTGAAACTAATCAAAGAATGTGGTATAAATCTCAACAATGGAGCCGGTAAGTTAAAGTCTGTAGCTTCAAATTTTCCTATAGAATTGTTGTCGCTGCGTGATGATGATATACCAGGTTATGTATCTGACGGTGTGGCTGATATCGGTATAGTAGGTGAAAATGTATATGTAGAAACTCAGAAAAAAGTAGATGTAATTGAAAAACTTGGTTTTTCAAAATGCAGACTTTCTATTGGGGTTGATAAATCATTAGACTATACAGGCATACAATCTCTTCAGGGTAAAGAAATTGCAACATCATATCCCAACATCTTATCAGCATATTTAAAAGAGCATAATATAACGGCCGGTATACATGAAATAAGCGGTTCTGTTGAGATTGCACCAAGTATTGGGCTCGCAGATGCTGTTTGTGATATAGTTAGCTCTGGTAGTACATTGATTAGTAATGGATTGAAAGAGGCTGAGGTGATATTCAAATCAGAGGCTGTTCTTATTGGTTATCCCGGACTTTCGGCAGATAAATCAAAGATCCTTTCTGATCTTTTGTTTAGAATGAAGGCAGTACGTCGAGCCCAAAATACCAAGTATATATTACTTAATGCTCCCAATAAGTCCATTGAAACTATAGTAAGATTATTGCCTGGAGTAAAAAGTCCAACTGTTATGCCATTGATAGAAGAAGGTTGGAGCTCGATACATTCTGTTGTAAATGAAAACGAATTTTGGGATGTAATAGAAAAGTTGAGAGAAGCCGGTGCAGAGGGAATATTGGTGTTGCCAATTGAAAAAATAATTAGCTAATGAACATTTACGAGTATCCTTCGAGGGACATATGGGAGCAGATACTAGCAAGACCGGTGCTTTCGCTGGAAAACCTGGAAAATATTGTAAAGCCTGTATTGGCTGCAGTAAAAGAAGGTGGAGATAAGGCTTTATTTGAGCTTACTGCTAAATTTGATAAGGTTGCTCTTAAATCGTTATTCGTTTCAGAATCTGAATTTGAAGAGGCTAAAAGGTTGGTAGATGATACTTTAAAGGAGGCCATTCAAATAGCGTATTCCAATATTGAAAAATTCCACAATATTCAGAAAGAAGAAGTTAAGCTGGTAGAAACCATGCCAGGTGTTAGGTGCTGGAGGAAAAGTATAGCAATACAAAAAGTTGGATTGTATATTCCAGGAGGTACGGCTCCATTATTTTCTACTGTATTGATGTTAGGTATACCGGCTAAAATTGCCGGTTGCGAAGAATTAGTATTGTGCACTCCGCCGGATAAAGAAGGAAAAATTCATCCAGCAATTCTGTATACTGCAAATTTATTGGGTATTTCAAAAGTGTTTAAAGTTGGTGGTTCTCAGGCTATAGCCGCTATGGCCTATGGTACTGAATCAATCACAAAAGTTTATAAAATTTTTGGTCCCGGTAACCAGTATGTAACTGTTGCCAAACAGCTTGTTAGCAAGGAAGGTGTAGCAATAGATATGCCTGCTGGTCCTTCAGAGGTTGCAGTTTTAGCTGATTCTACCGGAGAGCCTGCATTTATTGCAGCAGATTTACTCTCACAAGCAGAACATGGTGCAGATAGTCAGGTATTATTTGTAAGTACTAATAAAGCCATGATGAAGAATGTAGAAGATGAACTTAACATTCAATTAGAACAATTACCCAGAAAAGATTTGGCAGCTAAAGCATTGGAAAATAGCACATTTGTTTTAGCTAGTAACCTTGAGGAAGCAATGGATTTAATCAATGCCTATGCTCCGGAGCATTTAATTTTACAGGTTCAGGATGTGGAGATGGTAGCTTTTAAGGTAGTAAATGCAGGTTCTGTTTTTATGGGAAATTATACTCCCGAGGCTGCAGGAGATTATGCAAGTGGTACCAATCATACCTTGCCAACTAACGGTTATGCGAGGCAATACTCCGGTGTATCTTTGGATTCTTTTGTGAAAAAAATAACCTTTCAACATATCAGCAAAGAAGGAATTAACCATATTGGTCCTGCTATTGAAACTATGGCAGCAGCAGAAGAGCTGCAGGCCCATAAAAATGCTGTCACGTTGCGTTTAAACAAAAAAACTAAGCCTTCTAGTTGATCAGCTCTTTATTCTTCATCAGGCCCGTATAGGGCCTGTTTTATTTATAGGGGATAAGAAGTTCGAAAAGATATTTTTAATACCTTTAAATACCGATTAAAAGACTTAATCTTCAAACAATTCAGAAGAAAGATATCGGTCGCCTCTGTCGCAGATAATGCAAACGATAATACCGGAATCAATTGTTTCGATAAGTTTTTCCACAGCGGCGATTGCACCACCACTGCTCATACCTGCAAAAATCCCTTCCATTTTTGCAAGATTACGAGCCATTTGTGTGGCATGTTCTTGAGTTACATCAATTATTTTGTCAACTCTTGAAGCATCAAAAATCTTTGGCAAATATGCTTCAGGCCATCTTCTAATTCCCGGAATTTTTGCGCCATCAGAGGGCTGTACTCCCACAATTTCGATAGATGGATTTTGTTCTTTTAAGTATTTTGATACACCCATAATAGTTCCTGTGGTTCCCATGGAAGATACAAAATGAGTAATTTTTCCATTAGTATCCTTCCAAATTTCGGGTCCGGTACTGTAGTAATGTGCCATATAGTTGTCTGGATTGGCAAATTGGTTGAGCATCAAATATCCACCCTGTGCTACTTTTTCGTGTGCGTAGTCAATAGCAGCTTCCATAGACCCGGCTTCTGGTGTTAGAGTAACCTTGGCACCAAAAGCTTTCATGGTTTGTACTCTTTCTTTGGTAGAATTTTCAGGCATTACCAGCTCAATATCTATATTGAACAGTCGCGCAATCATTGCCAAAGCTATGCCTGTATTGCCACTGGTTGCTTCAATTAGTTTCATACCTGGTGTTATTTCGCCTCGATCTAATGCGCCTTTTATCATACCATAGGCAGCACGATCCTTAACACTACCACCAGGATTATGACCTTCCAGTTTGGTAAATACTTTTATACCTTTTTTTTGAATAAGTTGAGTAATTTCTACCAGTGGGGTATTGCCCACTAAGTCAAGTAATGAAGCCATTTTTAAAAATTATTTTTTACTAAAAGCTATTTTGTCAGGTGCTTTTCTAAGATCAATTTCGGCCACATGATATACTACCGAATAGGGAGGTATACTTTTAGTTAACCATACATTGCCACCAATGATTGAATCATTACCAATCACTGTATCACCACCCAGGATAGTGGCGCCTGAGTATATAACCACGTTATCCTCAATAGTTGGATGGCGCTTGGTTTGTGATAACTCTTTTGAAACACTAAGGGCACCTAATGTAACACCTTGATAGAGTTTTACATACTTACCAATATTGGAAGTTTCACCTATTACAATACCGGTACCATGGTCTATGAAAAAATAAGGACCGATGGTAGCAGCCGGATGTATATCAATTCCGGTTTGGCTATGGGCATATTCGGTAAGAATTCTGGGTAATAACGGGACTTCCATTTGGTGTAACAAATGTGCCAGACGATAGAATGAAATAGCGTAAAAACCGGGATAGGCACGTATTACTTCATATTCGTTGTTGGCAGCTGGATCTCCTTGTACAATAGCTTCAATATCAGTTTGCAGTAATTCGTATACCTGGTCTATTTTGTCAAAAAATACTTCAGCAAGCTTTATAGGATCATGGCTTAAGGAAGGTATGATTTGTAGTATATTAATGAGGTCTTGCTTTAGAATCTCCAGATCCCGAGCTACAGTTTCTGCAGAATGGTAGTTTTTGGGCTTCTCTGATAAGGCTGGAAATAATATTTCCAATACCTTAATTGTAAAATTTGTAACGGAAGCTGTTGATGGATAATTTTCCGTTTGTTGGTGTTTAGTATATAATTTCTCTGCAAATTCCTTCTTCATAACCCAAGTATAAAAAACCTCATAAAGACGCTAATTTAATTTAATTTCTTAAGTATTCGAAGATTGTCGGCAGCTAAAGTTTTATAGAAATGTCTTGAATAACCTCTTCTTTAGGCTGGCTAAAGATCTTTTTTTGTGTATTTCCTTTCAGTATATTTATCAACCTGGATTGTGAGTATTGGTCTTTGTATCGTTCCCTGGCAATATCAAGCAACGTCGTAGAAGTAATCCATCCTTTGTCTAAGGCGTGCAATGCTGCTGCTTCTGTGTCTTTTACCATAAGCATATCAACGTTGTAGTTTTGAAATATTTTCTCTGAAATTTGCTTTACTTCTCTATGCCTTGATTTACTTCCTACATCGCGTATGTATACAGCCTTTATTCTATCCGGGTATTGCTCAATAATAGATTGGTAAATCTCCGGATCTTTTTGCCCGCTATCACCAATCAATATAAAATCAAGCTTCTGAAATATTGCAAGTATGTGTTTTATTTTCAATATTTTATGATCGTGTTTGCCTCTCCCTGACCTGAATAGTTTTAACAAACCAACTTTAAGGTCGTGCAAAAGAAACATGCCTTTGGGTATGTTCTGATGTTTACAAAAATCTAACAATAGATCATATAGGTTCCATTCGCTACTGGAAACAAAAAACAAAGGATTCAAAGCATGATTGTCTTGTCCGCCCGAATGCAATGCCCGGTAAAATGCGGCTACACCTTCGAATGGTAGTCTGGTGGTTGCATTTTTAAGCAACATTAATCTTAATTTTTTCAGTAAACTGGTTGAGTGACTTATCAGAATGGTATCATCAATGTCTGAAATAATACCATACTGGCTTTCCGGAATTGAAACCATGACCTCAGCAACAGCCATTTCACAAGTTGTATCGCAGAATGCTTCATCGATCAGAGTTATGGGTACCATATGCCAAATCTGTCCTTGTGGTAGGGGCTTGAGCAGAACAAAATTAAATTCAAACTCGCCATATTCATTTGATTCTGCATATTGGATTTGGCCGTTAAACTCGGCTTTGAGTTTAACATGAGGTATTTCATTACTTATGTATCTTTTGAGCATGGCATATATATTATTCCAGATGCTTTGGTCTTTATCTGAAATAGTAAGTTCCCTGGCTTCGACAATACGGCCTCTGACATATAAATTAGTTTGGTTACCAAAGCTAATGTAAGGCAGTATCTTTGGGTTACCCAGCCATCCCATCTTTTGCTTTATATACAGATTTAGCTTGGCGAAGGGATTCTTTACTCGCTTATATATGTATTTAATAGGTTTTGGCCAATGTTGCATAAATAAACCATCTATATCTTTAAAGATAAAAGGTTAGGGGCTTATATTGTTTTGCAAAATCTGGCTTTTAACTACTTTAATGAAATATAATAACCTGCATATTTACAACCATTCAGGATGATACACAGAGAATGATTTGTCAGCATATAGTATTACGATTTTTTCTACTTTTTTACCACCATTACCAACGGCAAATACTTCTTCAGGTATGTCTGCCTTAGGATTAGAAGTTGGAGTATAATTCTGAGCTCTATAAGCTGATTGATGCTCAGAAGAGGGGGCAAAATATCGTGGATCAGGAATAGATTGTATAAATGGTCGAGTTTGAGCTTCCTCAGAATTATATGAAATTTCGTGCTTGAAATCCTTTTCTGTTTGCTGATTGTTTGGCTCAAAATATCTTTTTTCAACAGGAGTTTGCTTCAAATTATTTATTGACGAAGGATCGTGATTTTTTAGTTCAACTTTAGAAGCCTGACCTGATGAAAAAGTATGAGAATTTGACTCCAAGGCATTTTCGAAGTTAGAAAGCGGCTGAGAATGCGCTGTAGCAGTGGAAGGTACAGGTTGATTTCCTACAGACGATTCTCGTTTGATTTCTTCTTTAAACTTCTGATTATCAATTGATTCTGATATTGTAATATCGTCAGATTTATTGGTTTCGCCAAACAGGTCTAATTGCTTCATTTTTCCTTCTCCAGTTAACAACCATTGTGGGTTAATTTGATCATATGCTTTTAAAATTTTCATAACTACGTCCAGGCTGGGGCGATTTCGGCCTGACATTATATGAGATATTGCGGGTCTTTGCACGCCTATCTCATCGGCAAATGCAGAAGGAGAGTTGTTATACTCCTGCATTATTAACCTGATCCTTTCGGTTATTTCTTCTGTCATAATATCTTTTACAAATGTAATTGAATAATACTTTACAAATGTAATTAAAATTTACATTAAAATTAACAATTGTGTATTAAAATTTGCAACTATTTACAAAAATAAACCAATAATTTACAAAAGTATACAAAAGTAAACACCGATATTAATAAATGTATATTAAATCTCAGTCAAAGTTGTCAATTGTAACACCTCTTTTAATGAAAATTTTTCTTTAGGGGAGTATATGTAGGGTGCAGTTTCCGCTTTTGGATAGGACGATTGGAATTGATTTACGCCTTAATGGGATTGTTAATTGTAAACTCGTAGAATTTAACTGGTTTCTAGGTGATTTGGGTTATGTATTTACAATATTAAACTTTATGTTATAGTGTAAATCACTTATATGAGCTTTTGATGAGTAATAATGCAGATTAAGGCTGTATTGGCCGGAAACAAGCTCTTATATGTTTATGATGATTAAATACCGTTAATAATAAAAGGGAAATATAGGAGATAGCGTAAATACTCGTAAATGAATGATACCCTTTCGTAACAATTAGTTCCTGCAGTTGGGAAAAAAGGGAAGATTCGTTGTATTTAAAGCGAAATGGTAAGAGACTGCCTGCTTTTAATGGTAAATGACTATTGGATGATAAAAATTAAGGCATAAAAAAAGCTCCGTTTGATCGGAGCTTTGCATGTTAGTATCCCATTGGATAGCCTTTCTTGACCCAGTCATCATCCAGACTGGTTGGGATATTGAGTATTTTATGATTGGTATATCCTCGCATTTCAAGATATAAGTCTGTTTTCTTGATATTAGGGCAGTTGCCTAGTTTACAGCAACCACAGTATATAACTATCTCTTGGTGCAGCGGAAGTTTGTCTACATAGGCTTTAAAGGTCTCCATACCTTCCTGCGTAGAACCTATGCCCATATCTTTAGCGTTTCTGATTAAATCCATAGGGCCTACATTTAATATAACAGGCTTCTTAGCCTTAGGATCTTTTAATCTAGCGGCCAAAGCAGCTGGATCCATTAATTGGTCTGCATCAAAGGGATCTGTTTGATTAACAAATGAAAACAATGAAAATGCAAGTCCGGATAGTATAGTCATAAAAATGACTGTTTTGTGAATTCTATTCATTGTCGGAATCTATTTTTAATTTTTATGCTGTCTATTTCAATTCAAATTTCTTACCAAACTAAATGCTAACGCCTGAATAAGGCAAAAATTTTATCAATTTGTTACTAACTAGAGTATTTTATTGCTTAGTGGTTCAATATTACGCCTGTTTTCTAAACTCATTGGGAGTACTTCCTGTGTTTTTCTTGAAAAACCTGGAGAAATACGACTGGTCTTCAAAATTTAATCTCATAGCTATTTCTGTTATGTTTAGCTCTGTATGCGACAACAGTCTTTTAGCTTCCAAAATTAATCGTTCTTTTATTAAATCTTTGGCAGTAAAACCTGTTAAATGTCGCACTGTTTCGTTCAAATGATTGGGTGTAACATGTAGTTTTTCAGCATAATCCTTTACCAGATGCTGAAGCACAAAGTTTTCCTCTATAAGCTGTTTAAATCGTTTTACCAGCAATCTTCCTCGTCCGGATAGTTCTTCTTCTTCTTCTTCTTGAGGATAGTATTTATAACACATGTTTAGCAGCAAATCAAGACCTGCCAGTGCTATTTCATTGCTCGTTGGTGCTTCTTCTGTGGTTTGTTTGCATAATAAGGCAAAAATACTTTCAAACAGTTCAGGTTCAGGTATATGTAAAGGTGGATTTTCGTGTGTCAGATTATGAAAAAATGGAAACTCGATTAGTTTGTTTTTCTCGGTTTTGGGTAGGAGATAAAATTCTTCAGTAAAGAGAAATATATACCCTAGAATATCTTCTGAAAAATCTATTGAATGAACCTGACCGGGAGAAACAAAAAATACATGGTTTGGATAGATAGGATAGGTTTTGAAATCAATTGTGTAAGAACCACTACCTCTGGTAAGAAATAAAACTTCGTAAAAATTGTCGTGCCTGTGAGGATATTCTACCTTGAAGTTTCGATCTTTATTAAATATTTCAATCTGAAAATGTCTTTTTCGGACATCATCTTTTTTAAATTGATTGATGCTGTATACCGGAATATTCTTTCCCATAGAAATGAATTTCCTGCTTAAGTAGGATTTTTATGCTTTATTAACCTTCAAGACGTCTTGTAAACGCATAAAGTTTTTAATAATTCTGTCTGATTCGCCTGATTCAAGTTCAAATTCTACTTCACAAACTGCCAGATCAGTATTTTTTTGCTTATAAGTCATATTGAGTACGCAAATCCCTCTTTTTCTGATTGGAAGCATTATTCTATCTATAGTTTCGGGAGTAGGTTTACATTCAATAATCCAACGACTTTTTTCTTTCATGAAAGAGTATCTTTTTCTGGTAAATATACTTAATGAACAAAGGTAAAATTATTTCAAGGCTTTTCCTGTGCTTTTTAGGACTTTTTTTGAGATAAAGGTTTTTTTGGCAAATCGTGCTTCAATTACATACCTTTGTTTGTTCAATTTTATACAATGGAAAAATTATTTAAGCTCGAAAGTTTACTTAGGGAAAATATTAAAAATATCGTTCCATATTCTAGTGCCAGAGATGAGTATAAGGGTAGTGAAGGAGTTTTTTTAGATGCCAATGAAAACCCGCACGGTTCTACTACCAATCCTGCTTTTAACCGATATCCTGATCCTTTACAGTGGAAGTTAAAAGAGCGGATAGCAAGCATCAAAAAGGTAGACCCAACTATGATTATGTTGGGAAATGGGAGCGATGAGCCTATAGATTTGCTTTTTAGAGCTTTTTGCCGTCCTGGCATTGACAATGTAATCATCATGCCACCGACATATGGTATGTATCAGGTTGCAGCTGATATAAATGATGTTCAAACCCGTAAAGTTAATTTAACGAATGATTTTCAGATTGATACAGCTCAAGTGTTAGCTGCTGTTGATGAAAATACCAAGTTAATTTTTTTGTGTTCGCCTAATAACCCATCTGGAAATGCTCTTAAGGTAGCCGATGTTATCGACCTTATAGAAAATTTTAATGGTCTGGTTGTGGTTGATGAGGCCTATATTGATTTTGCTCCCAATGTTTCATTTGTCCCACATCTGGCTAAATATCCAAACCTGGTTATACTGCAAACCTTTTCTAAAGCTTGGGGTATGGCAGGTTTGAGAGTAGGTATGGCATTTGCCTCTGAGCAGATTGTCTCTATTTTTAACAATATCAAATACCCTTACAATATCAATGCATGTTCGCAAGCTATTGTACTGGAAGGATTAAAAGGTATTTTGCAAAAAGAGAAAATGGTGGAAGATATCCTCAATGAGCGCGAAAGGTTAAGAGAGGAATTGATAAAATTGGCTTGTGTAAAGTTTATATTTCCATCGGATGCGAATTTCTTATTGATTAAAGTGGTTGATGCCAACGCTATTTATAAATTTCTGATAGATAAAAAGATAATTACCCGAAACAGAACCAACGTGGTGCTTTGTGAGAATTGTCTTCGTATTACAGTTGGCACAATAGAAGAAAATAACGCTTTACTGAATGAAATGGCTAAATTTTAATACGTTATGAGAGGAATGGAGCAGGTAAGTGCCGGATCAATAATTGTTTTATTAATAGGAGTAGTTATTCTAACCTTGTTTATTCGCTGGATGTATAAGCAAAAATAAGGAGTTGGAAGTAGAAGAAATGGAGTTATGAGATTTGAGTTTTTGTAAATTATAGTTACTTGATTGTCAAGATTATAATAGTGTAAATATTGATCTTTTATTGAAGTAATTAAGATCTGAAAAATGAAACCCAAAGCACAATCACTTTGGGTTTTTTTTGGGCTCGAGTTTAGCAAAGGATCTAAAAATCTATTTTTTTATTTTCAGTGTTTTCGATTTCATCATACACATCATTATTTACAAAAGCTTTAGTAAATTCTAATGCTTTTTTGATTCCATAGGGCGATTTCCAATATTCAGCTTTCAAAGGTTCCACTCGAATTAATGCAATATCCGGATTTGCTTTGCCGTCTTGGAAATAATCATTCAATTCATCATACCAAAGTTCGTCTATTTTATATTTATCGGTTATTACTGTTGCATGACCACTTACAGAAACATACTCGTTTTTGGATGTATTCATGTAGGCAATATTTACATTGGCATGGTCTTTTATTTCCTGAGCTTTAGCTGACGACTGTGCAGTAAAAAACCAAAGTACCCCATTGTCGCTCATATCAGTGGTAACCATTGGTCGGCTGTGCATTTCGCCTTCCTCATTAAAGGTTGTCAACATAGCTGTTTTTAAATCTTTAATTAGTTCTTTTAATGTTTCAAATTTCTTTTCCATATCCCACAATTTTCGTTTTCTTTCCATTTCACAACCTAAAAGAAAAAATAATGGTTCTGTTTTATTGTACTATATGTAGTTGGACTAGAAAAAAATATACATTAGGCATTTTAATGTATATTTTTTTCTAACTTTATTTTTAAAACAATATACTATTTTTAACAAAACACAGTTTTAAACTGCGCTAACTTAAAGTTTATGGAAACAAAATCAACACAAGTAAAGAAAGAAGAAAACAAAAAGAGCAATAATAAGGGTATTATTGTTGTATTAGTTATTTCTATTTTGTCCAACCTGGGCCTAGGATTTGGATTTTACAGCTTTATGAACAAGTCAAACGAGCAGGAGTCTGAAATAGCTGCTCTCAATGGTGAAATTACTACCAAAGACGCAGAAGTACTCTCTAAAACGCATGAATTGGAAAACCTGCAATTAGATTTGGAAAGAATCAGACAGGAAAGAGAGCGTTTAGGTCTTTCTAATGACTCTTTACAAATACAAATGGAAGAATTAACTTCTACAATCTCCAAATTGAGAAGAACTGCAAAGCTTGATGCTGGAGCTAAAGCTCAGTTAGAAAAACTAATAGCTGAACTAAGAGGTCAGATTGTAGAAAAAGAAATGCAGATTGCTTCACTTACTGTTGAAAGAGATTCTCTAAATACCAGTTTAACTTCTGCCAACGCAGATAAAATGAAACTAGGCGATAGCCTTAATAGCACAGCCAGTGCACTTGCCTATGCAGCTATACTTAAGGCTGAAAACTTCAAAATAATGGGTTTGAAAGAGAACGGTAAAGAGTTTGAAGGTGAAGAGTTAAAAGGTAGCAAAATTGATCGTTTAAAAGTTGTTTTCTCTTTAGCGGATAACAAGGCTGCAAAGAAAGACAGCAAAAACATATTTGTTGCTCTTACAACTCCTGCCGGTGAAGTTTTTTCTGATCCAAACAATGGTGGTGGAATGGTAACTTTGCAAGATGGTTCAGATGCTCTTTATACTATGAACCAAAATGTAAAATTTGATAATACCAATCAGCAGTTGACATTTACCATGCTAAAAGGTTTTAGCTATGTAGAAGGTCAATACAAACTAACTGTATATTCTGAAGGTCATAAAATTGGCGAAGGTAGCTTCAAAGTGAAGTAATTTTAGTCAACTAGTAAAGAAAATGGCTGCTTTTCATAGAAAGGCAGCCATTTTTGTTTGGGTAATTCTGTAAGAGCTAACCGTTTATTATCCAATTTTTCAAATTTTAGACATACAGCAGGATAAAAGAAAGCCTAAATTGAATTTAAATACTGATCAAAAAAGTTGTTCTGACAACTCTATAAATATTAAAACCTCCAACTAACATTTAAACTTTAATCTTAAAACTTTAATCTTTAAATATTTAACTCACTTTCCTAAATATTCCTTATAAAAGTCCGGAAATTGCTTTTGAGTATATAAATCTTTTTTAAAATAGATTAATACAGGTTTGATGAAAGCAGGAGTCATATATTGAGGAACCGGTGTGATAAGCTCATTTTTTTCATTAAAAATCAATACCGCTGGAAATTTTATCTGATTTTTTAAAGCAGCCATAGCCAATTGATGATATGGACCATTATTGACCAGTTTCTGATTCAGAATATCGATGGTGTCCCGGGATGTAGCATCAAATAGTACAGAATAATAATTTTCGCTTAAATACTTTGATACTTCCGGATTAGTATAGGTGGTGTTTTCCATTACTTTGCAGCTTATGCAATCTGGACTGCTTAGATGAACCATGATTTTTTTAGGATTTTTGGCATTATTTTGCAAAGCTTCCTGCATACCAATCCAGTTTACTTTTTGGCTTACTTTGACTATTTTTTCTGGTACAAAAGTACTGTCGAAATAGGCCATAAATTCGTTGATATTGGCGTCACTGTGTAGTTTTTCTTTGTAATACACCAAAATGGGTGCAAGAGTTTTTGACTCCAAATACCCTGGTACCAGCATAGAATTTTGAGAATCGCTGCTCATAAAAATTGTGGAAGGATAGGAAATATTCGGTGCGAGAAATTTCACGGCAAATTGATGTGTATTTCTGCCACCTATACCCGTATTGAAGTATTTGTTGTTTTGAAACTTCACCGTATCGCGACTTTCAGCATCAAAAGCTACCGGATAAAAATTTTGATTGATATATGTTGCAATCTGTTGATCTGAGTAGGTTGTAAGCATCATTTTTTTACACCAACCACACCAATCTGTATAAAAGTCGATTAATATAGGTTTAGGGTTTTCTTTACTTAGGCGTTCAGCCTCTTCAATTGTGTACCAATTTACCAACCCATGAGTCTGACTTTGAGCAATGGCTTGGAAAGTAATACAAATAAAAAAGATTATTAGAGAAAGATTTTTCATTCGCAAGGAGCTTCTTTATCAACATTTAAAAGGCTTTGAATATACAAATTTCATGCAATAATGTGTATGTATACACTATATCATCGGTTTTTAATCTTTATATTCTGCGTTTATATTGTATGTTTTATTTAATATTAATTATCTGATTGTTAATTATATGATTGCCTATATTTAATTTAATAGTTTAAATATGGATTCTTTGCTAATTGATTTTTTTAGCAATAAAAAAAATACTTTAGGGAAAGATTTTTACCAGGTTTTTGTTACCAATGTGAAGGAGGATAAAATATGAGAAAGGAAGCAGTAGAACTTAGTGAGATATATGTTACTCCAAAAGGAAGTCTTTGCAGGTTTGAATACTTTGAAGATGAGTTGGAAAAGGAAGAATTTAAGCAACGTGTGATGCATCAGGAGGATTTCTTTAATGATGATCAAATATTTATTATTGATGTCAATTGTGTGTTTGTAACAGAATTTATCGAAAATCATCCATTATTTCCGATGATGGTGTGGGATGAGGAAGACATAATGTTTGGATTTAATCCAAGGTATATAAGTAAGAAATTTGGGTGGTAGATTTGCAGATTATACAATTAGTGTGGCAGAGTTTATCTTGGCTGTATAATAACGGTAGGCTTGTTCTATTTTGTCCGGAGTTAGTGGTTTGGGCATATACCCAATCACTTCGTCATAGAAAGCAATTTCTTTAATGTCATTTTCTCTGAAAAATTGCGAAAGTATAATGACTCGGGTTATTTTTTTAGCCGCCGTTTTAGTTTTAGTAAAACGCTTTAGGAATATAAAGCCATCCATTACCGGCATACTAATATCCAGAAATATGAGCTCCGGAAAAACTTTAGTAGAGTCAAGCATGTAGCTAAGGGCATCAAAACCATCTGTTACTATACTTATCTGTTCAGCAATATTGGAGTTTTCAAGCAATTTTCTGGTAACCGCATTACTTATAATGTCATCGTCTACCAGAAGTATCTTTTTAAGCTTAGAAATTTCTGTCATGCAAAATTGGTTAGACTATAAAAAAATAGCAGGCACATTATATTAAATTTCCAATACCTGCTAATAATAGTCTATAAGCCATAGGATTAAACAAATGTTTAATTTCTGTTAAACTAATGACCTCAAATCAACCGGAACTAATCGGCTTACACCTTGCTCTATCATAGTTACACCATATATTATGTCGGTACTGGACATAGTCCTTTTATTATGAGTTACAATTATAAATTGCGAGTCTGTGGCAAATTTTCTGATGATTGTATTAAACTTATCAATATTGGCGTCATCAAGTGGGGCATCTACCTCATCAAAAATACAGAATGGTGCCGGTTTGATCAGGTATATTGCAAAAAGCAGCGATATAGCCGTGAGCGTTTTTTCACCACCGGAAAGCTGATTGATCGTCAATGGTCTTTTACCTTTTGGTTTGGCCATAATCTCGATTGTAGAATCCAATGGATTGTTTGGATCAGTCAAGTTCAAATCGCAGGTATCTTCTTCGGTAAATAATGATCTGAAAACCAATTGAAAGTTGCTTCTGATCTTGTCATAAGCTTCCATAAAGGTTTCTTTAGCTACTGTATCAATTTCTTTGATGGTATCCAACAGTGAAGACTTGGCTTTGGCAAGATCATCTTTTTGGTCTTCAATAAATTTATGACGCTCCTGAATTTCCTCATACGCCTCCATAGCCATTGGATTGATAGGCCCAATTTTATCTATTTTATCCTTTATTGAGGAGACTTTTTGCTTAAGTTCAGTTTCCGGTTCGGCAATTTCTTCAACTTCCTCGCCATGTTCTATTTCATCCAGATTGATATTAAACTCTACCGACAATCGATCTTTGATTGAGTTGAGGGAAAGCTTGCTTTCGTTTAATTTACCCTGAAGTTCTAAAAGCAATTGGTCATTGTTTTCCTTACTCTTTCTAACTTCACGTGCAGTTTTTTCGTTTTCCTCTATAGAATTTCGAATGGCATAGTATTCTTTTTCAACTTCATTCAGACCATGTGATATGCCTTCTTGTTCCTTATACATTTCAATCAGTTCATCATCCTGAATTTCAGATTTGCCCAGCAAAGCCTTGATTTCTTCATCAGTTTTATGAATATCTTCACTGTTCTTACCTATACGTTCTTTTGAAAGCTCTAAGGATTGAGTTTTAAAACTAATCTCCTGTGCAAGACTATTGAGTTTATTCTGATGCTGATGAAACTGTATGTTTTCCTGATTATAAACTGCAGATTTCTGGTTATAGAGTTCATTCTGACGTATTAATTCGTCGTTAATATCTAAAACCCTGTTTTCCATATCTTCCAGTAGATCTTTTTCTACTTTCAGTTTTGGTGTATTTTCCTCTATTTCCAGTTGTATTTTTTCAATTTTTTCTAAAATACCTTCCTTGTGCAAAGCATTATTATCAAGAAATTGGCTGTATTGTTCCTGCTTGGTTTGTAAGGAAATAAGGTCTTGCGATATCAGATTTATTTCCTTTTTCAGGCTTTCAATCTGTTCTTTTTTCTGATCTTCCTTGAAATTTATTAACTGTTTCTGCTTTTTTTCTAAATTTCTTTTAATAGTATCGAGTTCTGTATTAAGGGACTTGATTTCTTTCTCCAGTTTTTCAAGGTTTTTAGCTCTACCAATTCTTTTACCTTCAAACAAACCCACAGAGCCTCCGGTTATACTAAATTGCCTTTTTGTAATTTTGCCGTTTTGAGTTATGAAAATATAATCATTATTGGATGGTATTTCGTCTTGTTTGTCTGTAAGGATATAAACTTTATCCAATATATACTCCACTAATTTTAAGTATTTCTGATCGTACTCAACTATATCCAACGCACAAACTGCATTTGGAAATTGTTGTTTAGGTGTAGGATTAAAACTGTCAAAAGTACTTTGAATGAAAAAGTTGGCTTTACCTTTAGCTGAATTACTAAGCAGATTTACTGCCTGAAAAGCATGTTCCTGGTCAGTAACCACGTAATAGTTCATGAACGTCTCCAGGTAATTTTCAATAGAAAGTCTGAAACTCTCATCGCAGGTAAGAATGTCGGAAAGGAGTGGAGTATCCTTGCCCCAGGATGCATTTTTCCTCAAAAATTTAATCGCCTCAGGAAATCCTTCCAAATTCTCAACCATCGACTTGGTTAGATTGTATTCGTTTTGGCGGGCATCCAGTTTTCGATTTAATTGCGTCAGTTGTTCCTTGATTGAATCAATCTCTTTTTCTGTTTGCTCAATTTGTTCAAGCAGTTGGTTTTCATGGTTTTGAAGTTTGTCTAAAGCAGTGTTTTTAGCAGAAATAACGTCATTTATTTCTTTGAGTTTAGAATCAAATTCAGCAATACGGGCATTATTTTCATAGTCATCCGTAGAGGTTTTCTCCAGTTCCTGTTTTAAACTGGATAGCTGTATGTTGCTTATTTCCAGTTGCTTGTTTATGTTGTAGACTTTTTCCTGTTGTCTTTTCTGGTTATTGTTCAATACGCTCACTTCTTCCTGAAGGGCTGTATTGCGTTGCTTTTGTTCCTGGTATTCCTGGTTTAAAGTTTCCAGACGTACTTCTTGTTCATTTAAAAGTTTTTCGGCACTTTCAAGTTCTTTTTCCAAACTTTTTATGCTAAAATCTGCTCTATCGAGACTTTTTTTATCCAAATCCAATTGCTGCTGGATGCCTTCCTTTTTATCGTTTAAAAACCTAAGACGTTCGTTTTTGATTTTCTTTTCACTTTCATACTGTCTTATTTTCCCAACATGCTCATTTAGTGCCTTTTGTCTTGAAGAAAGGGTTCTTTCTCTGTTAAGCAGATCTGCTTTCTTCTTTTCTACTTCACTTTCCTTTTCCTGAAGCTGTGTACTTAGGGTAATTTTGTTGTTAGTCTGGATTTCTATTTCCTTCTGAATCTGGATAAAACCTTCAGTTTGTTTTTTAAGGCTCACTCTGGCCAGTTTTACACTTTCGGTTTTGTATTCTTCTTTTAGGTCAAAGTACTTTTTGGCCTGACGGGCTTGTTTTTCCAGGCTCTTAAGGTTACCATTTATTTCAAAAAGCAAGTCATTTACACGCTCCAGGTCTTTATCTGTTTCTTCCAGCTTGCGTAGGCTTTCCTTTTTTCTTTTTTTAAATTTGGAAATTCCAGCTGCCTCTTCAAATAAGTTTCTACGAGAGTTTTCTTTGTCATTGAGAATGTCATCTACCATCTTAAGCTCAATAATAGCATAGCTATCAGGCCCAATACCGGTATCCAGAAACAGATCGTTAATATCTTTAAGCCTGCAGGAAACCCCGTTTAGCAGGTATTCACTTTCACCGCTTCGGTAATACCGGCGAGTTATAGTAACCTGCGAATATTCGGTAGGTAGGAGGTTGCGCGTATTGTTGAATGTGAGCGAAACCTCAGCCATTTGCAATGGTTTTCTGGTTTTGGTACCGTTGAAAATTACGTTCTCCATTTTCTCGGAACGCAAAGCTCTGGTTTTTTGCTCGCCCAATACCCAACGTATGGCATCTACTATATTAGATTTGCCACAGCCATTGGGGCCAACAATTCCGGTAATGCCATCATCAAAATTGACAATAACCTTGTCGCCGAAACTTTTAAAACCTTTTATTTCCAGTTTGCTGAGTTGCATGAGGGATATTCAATTGAAGCGAACCGCAAATTTAAAATTTATTATTAGATTTGTTATACATGGAAACCTTAATTTACATCCTTATAGGGATTGCTTTTTTTATTTTTAAAGTAATTCAGGAAGCTGGCAAACAAAAGCAAGAAGCCCAAAAGAAACGTCCTGTTGAATCGCCCCAGCCATTTAACTCTCAAAAGGAGAAAAGAAATAGCAGTCAACCCTCAAGACAGACTGCAACTAGTCAGCAACCAAGACCATTGTTAAAACCCAAAGACAACGTTGATAACGCCCCAAGTTGCGAAGAGCTGAGACAGGTATTGCTTGAAGCTGAGAAGCAAAAACAATCCGTCAAAGCCCCAATAGAGTCTGTATCTGCTCAGTCTATTAGTCAAACGGTTGAACCAGAAGTAACAGAGGAGCCTTACAAAACAACTAAGGACAATACTAATTCTTACGGAGAAATTTTGTCTGATCATGATTCGCTAAAGAAAGCCTTTGTGTTGTCTGAGATTTTGAAAAGAAAAGAGCTGTAGTAAAAGGTAAAGTAGAAAATAGGGACTGTGTTTTTTGTTTTGTAAGTTATCTAAACCAATTATTATATAAAATATTGATTAAGAGACAACTGAATGAAGGTAACTAAAATATTTAAAGATTTTTTTGAAAGCGAAAAGACAGGCGGACTTGTACTAATTGCATTTACAATTTTCTCAATAATACTTGCCAACTCAATTTTTGGTGTAGACTACCACAATTTTTACCAAACCAAATTTGTGAGCTTGTCAATTGAGCATTGGATAAATGACGGACTAATGGCTATTTTCTTTTTGCTTATTGGTTTAGAATTGGAAAGAGAAATTTATCAAGGCGAATTATCAAACTTTAAAGAAGCGTTGTTTCCAATATTTGGAGCTATTGGCGGAATGTTTGTTCCAGCAGGAATTTTTCTAATATTCAATTATGGAACAACAACACAAGCAGGAGCAGGAATTCCAATGGCGACAGACATTGCTTTTGCGTTGGGCATTTTGTCTTTGTTAGGCAATCGAGTACCAATTTCCCTAAAAGTTTTTTTAACAGCATTGGCAGTTATTGACGACTTGGGAGCAATTATTATAATTGCAATTTTCTATACCAAAACTTTACTTTGGACAAACCTATTTATTGCATTAGGGATATTTGCTTTGCTTTTAGTATTCAATAGAATGAAAGTGAGAAACCTAATTCCTTATTTAATTGGTGGATTGGCAATGTGGTATTTTATGCTTCATTCAGGAGTTCACGCTACAATAACAGGCGTTTTATTGGCATTTGCAATTCCATTTGGTAAAGGAGATGAAAAATCAGCTTCCTACATTTTGCAACATTTTTTACACAAACCAGTGGCATTTATAATTTTACCAATTTTTGCCTTAGCCAATACTGCGATCGTTTTTAATGGCGATATAGCAAAGATATTGACCGAAAACAATAGTTTAGGGATTGCTCTTGGATTATTAGTCGGCAAACCTTTAGGCATTTTTCTATTGTCATTTTTAGCTGTAAAATTAGGATTTTGCAAAATTCCGGAAGACCTCAATTGCAAATCTATAATTGGTATAGGTTTTTTGGCAGGAATAGGTTTTACTATGTCAATCTTTATAACCTTGCTTGCGTTTGACAATCAGGAAATTATAAATAATTCAAAATTAATAATCCTTCTTTCCTCATTAACTGCAGGACTTTTAGGAGTTCTAACTTTAAAATTAACACTAAAGCCAAGTTTAGATTAATTGATAAAAAAGGTAGTAACTAAGGAGGGAAACTTGTTATTTGGAGGTTGATAATTAAAATTGACGCCGAAACGGGGATAGTCAAATTACTATATAGGCAAACTGGAGTGTTGTGCTTCTACTTTCAATATAGGTGTTATTGTCGGCTTAGTGGTTTGAAATCGCTTGAATAATAACCAAATAGCAGTTCGCTCGGAAAAGGATTTTATGCCAGAGATAATATAGGTTTACAGGCATGGTATTGAAAACACCATGTACCCATTTAATTTCGTAAGTTTCAATAATAAAGTGATTTTGATTTAGGCAATAATACCGCCAAAACACAAAATTATTCTTTATAGAAAAGAAAAGTTGGCAGGAGTAGAAGAAAAAAAAGGCCTTGCAAAACAAGGCCTTTTTTGATTGAGATTATCTGTTGTTGTAACCTCTATTATTTCTTTGTTGTCCACCACCTCTATTGAATCCACCTCCACCACCGGAAGATTTTTCTCTTGGTCTAGCTTGGTTAACAACTAATGCGCGAGATTTAAAATCCGACTCATGAAGAGCTTGGATTGCTTCTTCAGCTTCTGAATCATTTTCCATTTCAATGAATGCAAAGCCTTTTGCTCTACCAGTTTCATTGTCTTTAATGATTTTTACAGAATTAACTGTTCCAAATTCAGAAAATAGGCTTTCTAATTCTGATTCACTTGCCTGATAGTTCAGGTTTCCTACGAAAATGTTCATTGATATTGATAATAAATAAATAAGTATAGCTTCTGGAATAGTTAGAAAACTGACTTATATCCTTAGGCATATTCAAAGATAAATAAAGAACTTTCAATTTCAAAAAAAAGAAAAAGTTTTTTTATATTTTTTTTATACCGTCAGGATGCTTGATTTATATGAAGTTAGAGATAAAAAAATAGAAACTGAGCTGGATAAAAAAATAGGATAAAAAATGACCCAAAATAGATCTAAGTTATTCTATGAATAGTATAATTTTTTGTATAAAAAAGTATAATTCTGATTAGTAAATTTCTATATCAGATTTAAACTCGGTTGTTTCCACGCATATAACCTTTACTTTTATTTTTTTTGTTAGGTAATGTGTTTTTGGGTGTTACTGCTTGCTTAGGTTGTTCTATACTGGTTTTATTTGGCTCTACCATAAAATTTGCAAGGATAGCTTTATGAGAGTCACTTTGAATAGGCAGAGATATAAAATTTGTAATGCCTAAACTTTCAACATCTTCCTTTTCATGTGGGCTCAGATTGTCCTCAAATACAGCTATTTCTATTTTATGACGATTCATACTTTCATCTGCCATATATGATTTTAAAAATTCAAAACCATTAGCTATTGGTGTGTGAATATTAAGCAATATTAGAATTTTGTTAATTGTATCAATTTTTTTGTCCAAATGAATATGCTTGAGATGCAAAAGTGCATGACCACCATTTAAAGCTATTCTGAAATCAGGTTTTGCATTGATCAAAGTGAATTCTTCTATTATGTCGCTGATAGTTTGCCTGGAACTTTCAACGATAAGTACTTGGTTGGAAAGGGGCATATATTTAATTGAACGATGCGTTGTTGGAATAATTTTATGAACGATTACATATTTGCTTCTAAATAAGGTGTTAGTAATTTTTATTTTCGGAGCCGCTAATATATTACGGCAAAATTGTGGATAAGTTGGTTTATTGCTGATTTTTCTCTACGGGAACTTAATAAAATGTTATGACGTTGCACTTAGTGGAGGGGGAATGGTATGAATTGCAGAGATTTTAACTATTTGGTAGTAGCTTTTTTTCTATCTTTTGGTGCAATTGCACAAAGTAGTAATCAAATAATGACGAATGGTGGTCAATTGGTTTGTAACCGACAGTCGTATAATAATCCTACATGTTTGGTGGGTGAAAATGATATGAATTTTTCTAATTCAAATCCGGTTTTAAATAATCGAAAACAAAGGATTAACGACCCTAATTCAATTAACGATGCTGAGGTTATATTCCAGTCAGATCAGTTTGAAAATGAACCTAATCTGCGAAACTTTCAGACTTACCCGGGCAATATTCCGGACAGATTTGAATATTCAGATCCAAATCAAATGAGGACTGATCCATATGAAACAATGTACCCGGATCCATACGGAATACAAAATTCAGGCAGCATGTCTGTGTATGATATAGACTAATTAATGCAATATTAATGCATCTTCTTGTTTATTAATCTGTACTTGTTCTGGTTTCAAATACCGGTCTATAATGTTATGCAGAACGTAAAGAGCAGGAGTAAGTAGTATTGCTATTGCGAATTTGTATAGGTAGTTGATAAAACATACTGCAATAACCTGTTTTATAGGCCATTGAGTATTTGGTGCAGCTAGAATATAAAATGCTATAAAAAGCACCAGAAAACTATCTACAAATTGTGAAATTAGTGTTGATCCGGTGGCTCTTAGCCAGAGCATTTTGTTATTGGTGAGTGTTCTGATTTTGCTGAAAATATATGCGTCCAGAAGTTGACCTATGAAAAAAGCAAAGATCGATCCGACTATAATACCAAGTCCCTGACTAAATATAAGGTTAAAACTTTGATTGATGTTGAAGTTTCCGTCAGGAGTCTGGTTTTTGTTAATTTCCAACCAGAATGCAGCAGGTGGCAATTGAGTAGTTGCCCATATAGCTACAAAAACATAGGATATAAGAATGCAGGCAAGGATACTGACTTTTTTTACGGCTTCTTTACCAAAATATTCATTAATCAGGTCGGTGATAATGAATACAACAGGCCAGATTACTACTCCGGCAGTTAGGTTAAAATCCAATACCATATCGGCAAATACAGTAATTTGTGCAGGTGGAATGGAAAAGAGATTTTCCAGTGAAAATATCTTGATTCCAATTATTTCTGCTAAAATGGCATTGGTCAGAAAAAAACCGGTAAGTGCTATGAAGAGTTTGTTTTTTCTACTTGCTATCATTTTGTTCTACCCCAGTATCCAAAGGGTTAATATGGAAAGTTTCTCCTTCAATAGCTAAAAACGTGTTAGTAAATTTGGTACGGGCCTCTTCTAACAATGGAATTAGGTCTTTGTATCTGGAAGAGAAATGACCGATAACTAACCTACGAACGTTGGCAAGTCTTGCAAAATTGCCTGCTTCGAGTGCTGTAGTATGGAAGGTTTCCTTGGCTCTGGATTGCATGTCGTTCAAAAAAGTGGATTCGTGGTATAGTAGATCTACCTTATTTACTAGGCCCAGGTATTTTTCACTATAAGCTGTATCAGACATATAAGCGTAAGAAATAGACGGAGCAGGAGGGATCGTATAATCTACATTTCTGTAAATCATATTTCCATCATCATCCAAAATATCAAGTCCCTTTTTTAGGTTTGCAATAGTAAGTAAAGGGGTGTTATCGGGTAATAAATCTTTGCGAACCTTATGTTTTTTGGGAGCTTCCTTGAAAAGAAATCCACAACAGTTAATTCGGTGAATTAGAGGAATGGTAGTTACAGTAAAATATTTGTTTTCCTCAATAATTTCGCTTTTTTCAGTATCTAATTCTTTAAAAATCAGCGTGTAGTTAAGTATTGTTTCTGAAATCCGTAGTTGTGTGGTAATAATTTCAGAAAGTCCGGGTGGGCCATACAGATATAATTCTTTAGTGCGGCCGAATAAATGCATCGTACTTAATAACCCAACAAGTCCAAGATAATGATCACCATGCAGGTGACTGATGAATATATAATTAATTTTATTGAGTTTGAACCTATATCTGGAAACCTGCATTTGGGTGCCTTCACCACAATCTATCAGGATAAATTCATTATCGATCTTTAGTATTTGTGCAGTCTGGTGTCTGTTAAATACGGGTGTGGCTGAATTGGAGCCTAATATGGTTAGTTCAAATGACAAAATTATTCTTCGTTGTTATCTTCGTCTTCGGTAAATGATTTTTCCAACTCATGCATAAATACTGCATCAATTGCTTCTTCAAGGGTTGGGATGATATTTAAAATAGTGTCAAGCTGAGATATTTTTAACAATTTAAGAACGTGATCATTACAACCAGCCAACATAAATATACCTTGTTCCTCTCTGCAAAGTCTATCACCAATTAGAATTGAACTTAAACCTGATGAGTCGGCATATTTTACTTCAGACAGATTTAATATTATGTTAAAACACTCTTCAGCATTCAGTTTTACTAATTCCGATTTTAGGGAAGGAGCCAATGTCGAAGTCAATTTATCTTCTTGTAAATTGATGATACTGTATTTATCTTCAACTTTTAACGTAAATTTCATCAGGTGTTATATTTTAAAAATGAAAACTTAAACCAGTGTTTTGTGAATGTTTTTTTCTATTCTATTAAATATAGATGCAGAATCTTCTCTAACAAATTTTTCACCTGTAACCTGCTCGTATAGTTCAATATACCTTTCGGAAATTTTAGTTATAACTTCATCGGTCATTTCCGGAATTATCTGGCCATCCTTTCCCTGAAAGTTATTTTCAATTAACCATTGTCTTACAAATTCTTTGGAAAGTTGTTTTTGAGGCTCATTATTTTTTTGCCTTTCTTCATAACCTTCTTTGTAATAGTATCTGGAAGAGTCGGGTGTATGTACTTCATCTATCAGGTATATTTTGTCATCAAGCTTTCCAAATTCGTATTTGGTATCTACAAGTATTAGTCCACGCTCGGCAGCTATTTCTGTTCCTTTTTGAAAAAGTTTATGTGTGTAATCTTCCAAAATCTGATAATCTGCTGCACTTACAATTCCTTTGTTGAGTATATCTTCCTTGGAAATATCTTCATCATGTCCTTCTTTAGCTTTGGTAGTAGGGGTAATAATAGGAGCAGGTAGTTTGTCGTTTTCTTTCAATCCTTCTGGCAAGACTACACCGCAAAGTATACGTTTACCTGCTTTGTATTCGCGCCAGGCATGACCAGCCAAATAACCTCTTATTACCATTTCAACGGCAAAAGCTTCACATTTTTTACCTATTGTTACGTTAGGATCCGGCACCTGTAAAACCCAATTTGGCACAATATCCTTGGTAGCAATAAGAAACTTGGCTGCAATCTGATTTAAAACCTGTCCTTTGTAAGGAATGGCTCTGGGTAGAACCACATCAAAGGCAGAAATTCGATCACTTACTACTACAATTAGTTTATCTTCAAAGAAATAAACGTCGCGTACTTTGCCTTTATAGAAACCGGTTTGTCCCGGAAAGTTATATGTTGTCTCTTTTATTGTTTCCATAATATTCTTAACCAACAACAAATTTAGGAAAAATAAAAAGAGTTTATAGCATATAAGAAATAATGAAGAAAAAACTCAATTAGTCTTTAACTTTTGTACTGATAATAGTGCCGTTTCTGAAAGTTACAGTTTTTTCAAGGTCTCCATTTTCTTTGTAATAAAGCCACTTACCTGTTTCTTTTCCGGCTATAAAACTGCCTGTCTTGCTTATTTTTCCATTTTCATGATAGGATTTATAAGGCCCATATAGTTCATTGCTTTTGTATATGGCTTCGGTTTTAATGTTTCCGTCGGAATAAAATTCTTTCCAGGCACCCGTTCTTATATCATGTGCATAATTTTCAATGGCTTGTATTTTTTTGTTCGGATAAAAAAGAGTTCTTTCACCAACCAGTTTACCTAAAACAAAGGTTTCTTTTACTTTTATTATTTTATCAGGATAATAGGTAGTCCATTCTCCGTTTTTAACTGTTTTTTCATTATTTAACAGGTTGCGCTCATATACTTTTTGTCCTGGTTTGAGTGAGTTTTCCAGTTCCTGTTTACGCATTTCTGCTGTCATATTTTGTTCGCCAGGCCCAAGTGGAAGGTGCAACGTTCCTTTTTGTTCGGTATTTCCATTCTCAAAAAAGTGTTCACTGTCTATAACCCAGCCCAGATCTCCTTTCTTATAATTTTCAATAAGTTCGGGTTTGCCAGTAGGAAAATAGGTTATATTTTTGCCCGATTTTTGTCCATTCGAATAGTTAAATTCCTGCCTTACTGTACCGTCTTCAAACCAAGAAGTAACTTTGCCATTTAAAACGCCATCCTGCAGATTGCCTTCAAATATTTTTTGACCTTTGCGATTAAAACTTTGATATATACCTGAACGGTTATTGCCTGTAATAAATGATACGGTTTCGATGCCGCCATCTTCATAAAAAGTCCTGAAAAATCCGCTAAGTTTGCCATCAACATAATTTTCTTCTGTTCTTAGTTTGCCATTTAAATAATATGTTTTGCTTACTCCTTCCTGAATATTGTTTTTATAGAGGCTTTCAGTTTTTAAGGTATCATTTTCATAATACTCTTTTACTAAACCATTAAGCTGTCCTTGTTGATAATGAGCCTCATTTTTTTTATTTCCGTTAGGAAAGTAGGTTGTAATCAAACCTTCAATGGAATCGTTTACAAAATTGGCTTTCTGCAGGATATTTCCATTTGGATGGTATACTTCCATAAGACCGTTTTTCTTTCCATCTCTTAACGTATAACGGGTTTTGAGTTTGCCATTTGGATAATATTCTGTAATTGTACTGTCCAGGTCGCCATTAAGCAAAAAACCTTTTGCAAGTATGTTTTCCTTTGCAGACTTCTGAATATAAATGCCATGAGGACCTTTGGAATTTTCAAAATGTTCTTTGTATTTTAATTTGCCTTTGATATCAAAATACTCAAATTGTCCTTCTTTGTATCCGTTCTGATAGTGTCCCTTTATTTTAATCTGGCCATTTTCATAAAACTCCTGGTAAGCACTGTCTTTTAAACCATCAATATAAAAAGCAACACACTGAGGACTACCAGCAGGGTAAAAGCTTTTGTACTGACCTTGCTTAATTGATTGATCATTAACAGTATATTCTTCTTTTAAGAGTCTGGGATTGTTGTCATAAAAGGTGCGATTTACCTTTGGTTGGCCTATACTATTGAAGGTAAGTATAAAACCTGTAACACTTAAAAGAATATTGATCATTGAACTAGTAGTTAATAAGAAGAATGAAAGACGGTTTTACAATTTTTGTACCACCAAAGCAGAAGCGCCACCGCCTCCATTGCAAATAGCAGCTACACCTATACGGCCACTTTCCTGAGCAAGCACATTTAGAAGAGTAGTAACAATTCTGGCACCGGAACAACCAATTGGATGGCCCATAGCAACAGCTCCACCGTAGATATTTACTTTGTTAGCATCAAGCTGCAGTATTTGATTATTGGCTATAGAAACTACCGAAAAGGCTTCATTGATTTCAAAAAAGTCTACATCCTTAAGTTCTAAATTTGCTATTTTTAAAGCTTTTGGTATAGCCAAGGATGGAGTAGTGGTAAACCATTCCGGACTTTGCTCTGCATCGGCAAAACCAATTATTTTAGCTAAAGGTGTGAGACCTAGTTCTTCAACTTTTTCTTTACCTGCCAAAATAAGTGCAGCAGCACCATCATTTAGTGTGCTGGCATTGGCAGCTGTAACTGTGCCATCTTTTTGAAAAACAGGTTTGAGTGAAGTTAGTTTATCATAATTTACTTTACCGGGTTCTTCATCCTTGTCAAGGTAAATGGTGTCTTTGGGAGAAGAAATTTCAATTGGTATAATTTCACTTTTGAGTTTTTCTAGCTGTATGGCAGTATTGGCTCGTTGGTATGATTGAATGGCAAATTCATCTTGCATTGCACGGGTAATTTGCATTTCCTTGGCAGTATTTTCTGCAGCATTACCCATATGGTAGTTGTTATATACATCCCACAATCCATCTTTGACCAGACCATCAATCAGATTTCCGTTACCTAGTTTGTATCCAAACCGGGCTTTGTCGATATAATAGGGGACATTACTCATGCTTTCCATACCGCCTGCAATTACCAAATTTGCCTGACCAAGCATGATACTTTGAGCAGCCAGTGTAATTGCTTTGGTACCAGAAGCACAAACCTTGTTGATGGTAGTGCATTGCACTGAATATGGCAACCCCGCCAATACAGATGCTTGTCGGGCAGGAGCCTGACCTACATTGGCAGTCAATACATTACCCATTATAACTTCATCTACTTCTTTAAGGGAAAGTTTTATTTTTTCTAAAGCACCTTTTATAGCAAATGCCCCTAATTGAGGAGCAGTAAAACTTTGTAGACTTCCTCCAAAACTACCTATTGGAGTTCTTGCAATACTTACAATATAGACTTCTTTAACCTGCATAATAAATTCGATATTAAATATTAAAAGCTGCCAATTATCTAAAATAATAGTGAAAAATGTAAATCAATAAGTTAGTACTGAGGTAAATTCTGTTTTTTATTAGATTTTCTTTTTATCTGCTGAAGATATTGTATTTCGTTTTGCTTCATAATATCAAGAATTTTTAATGCTTCTTGTTGTTCAATACTTAAGTTATCGATTTTTCGACTTTTCAATGTAGAATTATCCCCATTATCATTCTTATTGTCTTTTTGAGAATTTTTATTCTCATTATCCTTATTGTTCAATCCGCCTTGATGCTTCTTTGTTTGGTTTAGTTGCTTTTTTTCATTCCCGGTCTGATTTTCCGCGTATGCTTTTGATTCTACTAATTTTTTATTTAGAGCTACTTTCTTCTGATTGAGGGTTTTTACTCTGGATTTTGGATCTTCAGAACCAGAGTTGCTTTCTTGTTTGATTTTTTGCAAAAGTTCAAGGTTGAATTTGGCTAAGGAATTTGTGTGGTCATTTTTCAGAGATTCTATAAACGCAAGTTCAGCTTCATCCGAAAAACCATTAAAATACTTAATCAAACCAATTTGATTGTATGCTCTTGAGCGTATTTGCAATGATTTGGATTTACTAAGTATCTCATAGTAAATATAAGCAGAGTCTGTCTCTGAAGAATTGAGCCAGGCATTTGCCATATTCCAATATAGAGCTTCTGAATTTTGTTGGTATTGCTGATGCAAGGTATCAAAGAGTGCTGCTGAAGTGTAATAGTTTTCCTGATTATATTCAGATATGCCCTTTGAAATAAGCGCATTGATACGTTCGTTTTTTGTAAAAAATGAAGTTAAAAAAAATAGAATACCGCTAATGATTAGAAATAGCTTCATGCCTTACATTTTCATAAAACTAAAATTACCAAAACTTCACTAATTACAAAGTTTTGAACTTATATGGTGATTATGTTGATAGAAATTAAAATATCTATGATTAATAGAATTAGGGCAGTTAATAAGAAATAGAAATATTTATTATTTTCATAATCAGTGTTTTTTTGATCATTTTGATTGCTTTTGATATCGTTTATTGCGTTAGCTAATAATTTTATATCTGATTGATAAGAAGATAGCTCAAAATACTTACCCTGAAAATATTGAGCTATTTCAGTTAAAAAGGTCGGTTCCAGTTTGGTATTAATCTTAGATCCTGCAATTCTTATGTATGAATTATTTTTTTTACCAACTCCACATGTATAAATTTTATAATTTGGATTATTTATAGAATCAGTAATGCTGGATAATTCCTGTTGATAATTGCCTCCATCCGAGAAAATTACAAGAATATTTGATTCTCCGATTTTTGTTTGATTTTGACTAAATTTTTTTTCAGCCAATAAAATAGGGGATAACAGGTTGGTTCCTTTATCTTCAATTTGCTTTTGATTGAGCAAATTGAGGTATAATTTTACATTTTCAATATTGGATGTCAGAGGAGCGTGTATATATGCTTCTGAAGTAAATATAATTAAGCCAATTTTTGTATTTTTTAATGACTCTGCTAATTCGGCCATTTTAAGTTTTGCAAATTCAAACCGGTTTGGTGAAATGTCTGTTGTTTTCATACTTCCTGACATATCGATAGCCAGAAATACACTTTTTGGTGCTTCTTTAAGTATAGCTTTTTTTACTCCAAAGGCTGGTCCCATTAGGCTTAAAATAAGTAAGCCGAAATATATTGTTCGTAATAAAAATTTATATATCAGTGTATTAATTCTTTTGTTTAAAGCCTTAGAAATTAGATACATTCGGATTAGGTAACCCAAATAAAAAACTAAATACAATACAATAAATAGGTAAATAATAAACTCAGGAAAATAAGTAAATGTCATGAATAGGAAATCTTTCGAGTATTAAACTTCGGTTAATCAGGTTTATAAGACAAGAAAATAAAAATATAAAATTTTTTTGGTGCAAGGGGTTGTTTTGTATCTAAAAGTTTAGCTACCTTTGCACAACTTTTTCGGAGAGGTGCCTGAGAGGCCGAAAGGAGCGGTTTGCTAAACCGTCGTACGAGTCAAATTGTACCGAGGGTTCGAATCCCTCCCTCTCCACTGGAAATTCTGAAAAGAATTATTGCTGCAAATTTTGAATATTAAATTAATTATTTAATTTTGCAGTCCCAAAAAAAACAGGCTCGGGGTGTAGCGTAGTCCGGTCATCGCGCATGGTTTGGGACCATGAGGTCGCAGGTTCGAATCCTGCCACCCCGACAAAAGTGAGGTCCTTTTAATACACTTAGTTTAAAAGGAAATATATCGGGTCCTATAGCTCAACTGGATAGAGCAACTGCCTTCTAAGCAGTAGGTTTCTGGTTCGAGTCCAGATAGGATCACAAGATTAAAAGCTTCAATGTGAAAAACATTGGAGCTTTTTTTATTTTAGCCATCCAATAGAATTGTTTCTTTATTAAATTAATTCATAGTTAATTTTTTCTCCTGTAGTAAGGCAGCTCAGAAACTTCTCTTTAGTTAAAGGTTTATTTAGAAATTTAAAATTTCCAAGACTTTTTATCCTTTCAATATCCTGTTGATTGCGACTTGTTGTTAAAAATACAATTTTGGTTTTTTTGATATTAGGATAGTGGTTTAAGGCTTTTACAAACTCAAAACCGTCCATTACCGGCATATTAATATCTAATAATATAATATCGGGATGTAGTGGATTTTGAGGTTGAGTATTATTGATCAGGTAGCTGAGTCCTTCGTTGCCATTTAACATGACTTTGACGTTTCTTGCTATGTTGAGTTTAACGATAATGCGCTCATTTAAAAAATTGGTTATTGCATCATCATCTACCAAAAGGATTGTATTGATTTTTTGCATAAATAAAAAAGTTATTAGAGCCACTGTTATTAGTTATATGTTAACTTGAAATTATTCTAATTTGTTTAAATGTGCATTCTATTGTTTTAGTAATTAATTAGTTATGGTGTTGAGTTAAACAATAAAATACTGCTATAGGTTAAATTTTATAAACTATAAACAAAGAAAAAGTATGGCATTTTTCGGAAGATTGATAAAAAGAAAGGCAGTGAAAACCGGTTTGCCAGTATTGGGTGCATGGGCTGCCGAAACTCTTATAAATAAGGGTTTGGAGAAGTTTAAAGCTAAGAAAATAAAGAACCAAAGAAGTGCTGTTAGTAAAGCACTTATTTGGGGGGTATCTACTGGTGCTGCAGCTGGATTAATCCGTTATGTGGCTCGCAGAAAGTCTCTTGGTTTTTAATAAAGTAAGGCTGTCTTAGTGATATAAAGACAGCCTTTTTTTAGGTTAACTGAGTAATTGGGCTTATAATAGTTTCAGGATTAGGTATATTGTTAATTAATTTTAGGTCAGCTAAAGTATTGCCTATAAGAGACAGATCGCTGGTTTTTATTTGCCAATTTGTGTTCCATGTAGTAAGTTGAAACCATTGTTCTACAGCAGTATTAGATAAACCATACATGTTTGCTATATTTTTAATGCTTTGGTCTTGGTTTAAGGACAGGTTATGTACATGTTGATTTACTATTTCACATACTGTTTTAGTTAGCGATAAATTCTGTTTCAAAAAGTCTTTTCTTGCTACTAATACAAAGCATGGCCAGGGTGTGGGTCTAATGTCTAATAATTTGAATTCGCCGGCGTCTACCATGGGTTGTGAGGTGAATTTTTCCCAAAAAAACACCGATGATTCCTTTTTTCTGAATGAATCAACAGCTCCATCCATATTGTTTACAATCTGAAATTGCAACTTTGTAGTTTCCCAGCCTCTGATTTTTGCGTCTACATAAGCCATAAGGTGCGAACCTGAACCAAATCGGCTAATAGCATAGGTTTGACCTTTTATTTCGTCGATGTTTTTTAGTTCTGAAGTAGCTGGGACATGTATGCCCCAGTTTAAAGGCGAATCAACAAAGATTTTCACCAAACTAAAGGTATTGTTATTGGACAAGGCGTTAACTGCACCTTCGGTAAGAATTATGGCCATGTCTAAAATGTCAGCTTCAAGGTCTTTGCACATGGCTCCGGTACCGGTGCTATAATTAGTCCAAATTAAGTCAATATTGTTGTTGCTAAATGTTTTGTTGTTCAGAGCTAAGTGCCATGGGTAATTATAGTGTTCCGGAACTCCGCCAATGCGTATTTTTTTCATGTAATAGAAAACATTTAATAAAGTGAGGCAACATTTTACCCAAAAAAACAATCAATTAATTGCTTTATTTTGTTGTAAACTTACTTCTTTTTTGTGGTTAATCTTTTGAAAAATCATTTGCATAGCTAGTATTTTAAAGCTAATTTACAGCATAAAAGACTATACGTTATATGAGTCAGATTTTTTTTTCAACCGATATTTATCTGCTTAAAAGTTTTATTTCTTACATCAAATCAGCGTGTAAAGATAAATTAGTAGAGCATTATATAGAATTTTGCAAATCTATTAATAAGCAATTTTTACTTTCCTCAGAATCTGATTTTAAAGCATTACTTGGCTCGCAACTGGAATACTTTCTGGATGATATTTTGGAAAATGAGGGCATTGAAGAAATACTTTTGCCTTTACAAAACAGAATAATGACTTCTATTCAAGAACAACAAACCATGAACAGAGGTTTGGTCAATTTTCAGTCATTTAAAATGCTGGAAAAGGCTTTACATGTATTTATAGATAAGTATACTGATGATTTGTCTGAGAGATTACAAATTTTTAAAGATTTGTTTCAGTTATTTCACGAATTGGAATTAAGAATTGTATCGAGCGAGAAGTTTTCTTTACTTAATAATGATTTGGAAAGTAAACTACCGGATAATCTTGTTAAGAATAGTATTGATGGTATTTTAGTTTTTGATGAACAGTTAAAAATCATTGAATTTAACCCGGCTATTGAAAAAATTACCGGTCTTAGTCGTCAGCATGTATTGGGTAGACTTGTGCATGAGGTTTTGCCCCATGTTTTACAAAGCGGTGAAATTAAGTTATATCATCAGGTGTTAAAGGGATTGAGTATGATGGTTCCTGAAGTTCGTTTTTACATACCTGAAACAGGAAAAATTGGTTATTACAGTTCGAATTGCTCGCCTATTATTACTACAAATGGGTTAGTGTCAGGTGGATTGGTTGTAATACACGAAATAACTCAACGAAAAATTATTGAAGAAAAATTACGGGAGCAAAAGCAATTTTCTGAAAGTCTGATAAATAATTCTATAGATGGTGTATTTACCTTTGATCATCATTTTTATTGCACTGCCTGGAATTCTCAAATGGAACTTGTTACCGGTATATCTAAAAAAGATGCATTGGGGAGTCATGTTGAAAATTTGTTAAATAAAGGCAATGATTTAAAAAAAGACGTTTTGTCAAAAGTATTCGATGGTGAAATAACTTACCTGGAAGACTTTAGTTTTGCCAGTAATAATCAGAAGTTTGAGGTATTTATGATGCCGGTTTACAATCCGGAAAAGCTTATAACAGGCGGATTAGTTATTGTGCATAATATAACAGAACGAACTAAAGCTGAGGAAGCAATACGTGAACTAAGTGAATCTCTGAAGCATACAGTAGAAGGGATAGGTATGGTAAATATTGAAGGAAAATTTATTTCTGCCAATAAAGCCGCCGCCAGAATTTTTAGCATGACAATTAAGGAACTTCAAAGTAAATTTTGGCAGGAACTAATTGATAAAGAAGAGTATGACCAAGTATATAAAGCTTTAGAAGTTGTAAAAACTGAGAGTAGCGCTACTTTTGAGGTAGCCCTAAAAAAGAAAGATCAAGGAACGGCCTATCTTGAAGTAACCTTGGTACCCTATAATAACAAGTTTGGTAAATTAAACGGCTATCATTTATTTTTTAGAGATATCTCCGAAAGGAAGCAAGTTGAAAACCGACTGAAAAGAAGTGAAGCTTTATTGATAGAGGCGCAGGAACTTGCCCGCTTAGGTAGTTTTGAGTATGATCCTATTAATAATAAGTTGACATGGTCTGATGAGGTATTTAGAATTTTTGGATTAAAGCCAAAAGAAATAAAGCCTGACCTTGAAGCCTTTTATTCTCTTTTGTCTGAGGATGCCCGCGAAATTATGATTTCTACATGGGATAAAGTTCTAAGCAGTTATAAGCCTTCAAATTTTGAACATAAAATAAAAGTGCCTGGCAAACTTATTCGAGTAGTATATGGTCATGCCAAACCAGTAATAAATACTGATGGTAATATTATTAAAATATCAGGCTATATACAGGATATTACAGAAAGAAAAGAAGCCGAAAAAATATTGAAGGAAGCTTATGAAGAGTTAAAAATAGCCGAGGAAAATTTGGTAAAAATAAATGCTAAACTCGAAAATAGGGTTAAACAACGTACAGAAGAGTTGCTAACTAAGAATGAAGAGCTTAAAATTAAAAATGAAGAATTGTTAAAGATTAATTCAGATCTTGACAATTTCGTTTATACGGCTTCACATGATTTGAAATCACCTATTTCCAACATAGAAGGGCTTATAAATACCTTGACCGATGAGCTAAAACTATCGAAAAACGAAGAGTATAGTGACCTGATTGAAATGATAAATATTTCAATTAATAAATTTAAAACTACAATAAAAGATCTTACAGAAATTACTAAAATTCAGAAAGATACTGCCGAAGATATAAGTCAAATATCCATTGCAGAACTTATTGAAGAAGTAAAATATGATATAAGACATTTGATTTCGGATAGTTCTTCAGAGTTTTATACAGACCTTGGTATTCGTTTTATTCAATTTAGCCGAAAAAATCTAAGAAGCATTTTATACAACCTGATTAGTAATGCAGTAAAATATCGTTCACCGGAGAGAAATTCGATGGTTTCTATTATCACGGAACGAAGCGGTGAATATTTCTTGCTAAGAGTCAGAGACAATGGTTTGGGTATTGAACTGCAACAAAAAGATAAAATATTTAGAATGTTTAAGCGTATGCATACGCATGTAGAAGGCACTGGAATTGGTTTGTATATAGTAAAACGCATAATAGAAAATTCAGGAGGCAGGATTGAGGTAGAAAGCAATGTTAGCCAGGGTACCGAATTTATGGTATATCTAAAAATGAATAATTAAAAATTTCATTCTCTAATATGTATCTGCGAATTATTTTTTTGAAAAGAAAAAATAAAGAACTCCAAAAATTATCCAAGTATTAGTAGCATTTCTGTATTTTTGCCCGTCTAAAAAGTGAAATAGCATTGGTTTATTTATATTCCATAGTTATTTGTTTTTGAAGTAGTACCATAACTACTGAATTCAATTAGTTTAAGCAGATGAAAAAGAGAGTATTATTTATTGATCGAGACGGTACTATTATAATCGAACCCCCAATTGATAAACAAGTAGATTCGCTGGAAAAACTTGAGTTTTTGCCTAAAGCTATATCAGGATTAAAAGCCATTGCTGAAAAAGCGGAATATCATTTAGTAATGGTAACTAACCAAGATGGTTTAGGTACTTCGTCCTTTCCTGAAGAAACTTTTTGGCCTGCACAGAATAAAATGCTTTCAATATTGCAGGGGGAAGGTATCTCTTTTGATAAAATACATATTGACCGTTCGTTTGAGGAAGAAAAACTGCCTACCAGAAAACCTGGTATAGCCATGCTTACCGAGTATTTTGATGAGCAATATGATTTAAGCAATAGCTATGTAATTGGTGATAGGCTTACAGACCTAAAACTTGCTCAAAATCTGGGATGCAAGTCTATTTTAATTGCTGAAGAGCAAAATTCGGATGCGGATCTGACAACTACTAATTGGGATGAAATTGTAAAGTTTCTATCTGACAAACCAAGAACTTCACTTATACAGCGAAAAACCAAAGAAACTGATATAGAAATTGAATTAAACTTGGATGGTCAGGGGAAAACTACAATTTCAACAGGGCTTCATTTTTTTGATCATATGTTGGATCAACTTGGGCGCCATTCGGGCTCGGATTTGCGTATCAACGTTGTTGGCGATTTGCATGTAGATGAGCATCATACCATTGAAGACACAGCTATTGCACTTGGTGAAGCTTATCTAAAGGCTTTGGGAAACAAAATAGGTATAGAAAGATATGGTTTCTTGTTGCCGATGGACGATGCACTGGCTCAGGTAGCTATTGATTTTAGTGGCCGAAGTTGGTTGGTTTGGAATGCCTCATTTAAGCGAGAAAAGGTAGGTGATATGCCTACAGAAATGTTTTATCATTTTTTCAAGTCATTTTCAGATGCAGCAAAGTGCAATCTTAATATTCAGGTTACCGGCGATAACGAACACCATAAAATTGAAGCTATATTTAAAGGATTAGCCAAAGCCATTAAAATGGCCATTAAAAAAGATTTGGCCAATCCTTATCAATTGCCAAGTACTAAAGGTGTATTATAAAATTTACTCATAAAAAACTTTCTCATAATACAAGTATTCAAATTAGTTAGCGTTGGTCATGTGTTTAAGTAAAGTTTTCATTTTATACAACAATGCGAATTTTTAATTGGTTATATCCATACCAATTTCACTTTAATGAAAAGTATTTTTTTATTTTTATTGTTTTATTTTTTCTACTGTTTGCAGGCATTTTCACAGGATGCGCAATACAGTCAGTACTATAATGCTCCATTATTTTTAAATCCTGCTTTTACCGGTTCAGCTGATAATTCCAGGGCGGTATTTAATTATCGAAACCAATGGCCGGGGCTAAACAGACCGTACAGAACATATTCATTTTCTATAGATCACTTAATTGAAACAGCCAATACCGGTTTGGGTCTTATAGTAAGAAAAGATGAACAGGGAGCTTCCAATTTGTCCGCTACAGAGTTGGGGCTTGCGGTATCTTATATAGTACCGGTTACATACAATTTGTATTTTATACCTGCTTTGCAGGCTTCATGGATAAGTAGAAATCTAAATTATAGAGATTTAGTTTTTGGAGATCAGATCGATGTAGATAATCCATCAATGCTTGAACCAAGTTTGGATATACTTGCTAATACTAACAGAGTGAGTTATTTAGATTTTTCTGCCGGAGGTTTATTATTTACCGATGTATTATGGTTTGGATTATCACTCAATCACCTTAATACACCAAACCAGTCATTTGTAAATTCTGGAAGTGATCAGGTACCAATAAAAGCCACATTTAATCTGGGGTACAAATTTTATCTTTCAGTACCTGGAAAAAATAATCCTGAAAGAAGTATAACTCCAACTCTACTTTATAAGACTCAGGCTAAATTTGATCAATTAGATATAGGTCTATATGGTCTATACGAACCATTAATGCTTGGTATTTGGTATAGAGGTATTCCTATTAAGGGTTCTCCGGACAAGCGTTTGAATCAGGATGCCATTGTACTTTTAGCAGGAGTTTTTTATAAAGGCATGACTTTTTCTTATAGTTATGATTTTACTATTTCCTCATTACGAAAATATACGGGTGGTTCACATGAACTTAGCCTGATTCTGGAATGGAGAGTACCTTACAAACTTAAAAGGAAACCAAAACCCGTTCCTTGCCCTAAATTTTACAATGCCCGATAGGTTTTATTGCCTTTAACTATCCGGATTGGTAATAATCAAATTACATGAACAATAGTCAGGAAGAACTAGCCAACGTACTTGCACTTTTGGAAACAGAAATGCAGGAAGACCGATTGCTGTATAAATCCAAGTTGGAAGCTATGTCGCTTTCTTCCAAAAAAGAAGACGGGCAAGTCTGGTATCCAATATCCATAACAGATACCTACTATGGAATGGGCGACAGGCTGATTATTGAACTTCAAAAAAACTATGAAAATGAGAGTCCAAATCAATTTCAGTCAGGGAAAGTAGTCAAGTTATTTTCTGCCAACGAGGAAGAGGATAAACAGGAAATTTCCGGTGTTGTAAATTGGGTTCGGCAGAAGGTAATGAAGGTGGTTTTTTTTGTAGATGATTTGCCGGATTGGGCCTATAAAGGAAAGTTGGGAGTAGAATTACAGTTTGATGAAACTGCCTACAAAGAAATGTTTTCGGCTCTTAAAGAAGTGCAAAATGCCCGTAACAATAGAATAGCTAAACTAAGAGATGTGCTACTTGGCAATGCTAAACCACAATTTGATAGTAGGCTAAACGATGTAGTAATTCAGGATCTGAATGAAAGCCAGAATAAAGCTTTAAATAATGTCCTACGAGCGCATGATGTTGCCATAATTCATGGTCCCCCCGGTACTGGCAAAACAACAACCTTGGTTGAGGCAATATATGAGGTACTTAAAAGTGAAGAACAAATATTGGTCTGTGCAGCTAGTAATGCCGCGGTTGATTATTTGACAGAAAAAATAGCTCGAAAAGGCCTTAATGTTGTTCGTATGGGTAATCCTGCCAGAATTAGTGAAGACCAGTTGCAATACACTCTCGATGTACAGGTTTCGGGCCATAAAGAATATAAACGGATTAAGGAGCTTAGAAAACAAGCCAATGAATTTAGGAACCTTGCCCTGAAGTATAAAAGAAATTTTGGCAGAGAAGAACGAGAACAACGTAAAATGGTATTGCGTGAAGCACGAAAAATGGGCGAGGAAGCTGGTCATATAGAAAGTTATATAATAGATGATTTGCTAGCTGGTGCACAGGTTATTACTTCAACATTGGTTGGTGCAGCCAATCATAATTTGAATGGGAAATATTTTCAAACTGTATTTATAGATGAGGCTGCTCAAGCCTTGGAACCGGCCACATGGATAGCAATTCTCAAAGCTGAAAGGGTTATTTTTGCCGGTGATCACAAGCAATTACCACCAACCATTAAAAGTTTCGAAGCTTCAAAAAATGGTCTTTCCGTAACATTGTTTGAAAAGTGCATACAGCGCCAAAAAGTAGACGTGATGCTTACTATGCAGTATCGTATGAATGAGCAAATTATGCGATTTTCAAGTAGGCAATTTTACAATAATGAACTGGAAGCTGACGAAAAAGTAAAAAATCATTTGCTTGGAAATCCAGATGAATTAGAATTATTTAATGCTGTAAGTTTTTTGGATACTGCAGGTTGTGGCTACCATGAAAAAACAGATCCTAAAACGCTGAGTACATTAAATCCGGAAGAAGCCGATTTGCTTGGCACTTATCTGGAAAAGCTTTTAGATTTAGTGAAGTCAAACTCTTTTGAGAAAAATAAGGTATCAGTGGGCATTATTTCACCTTATAAAGCTCAAGTAGAATACCTGAAAAATCAAATTCCTTTAAAGGAATATTTTCAAGACGACAAATTTACTTTTTCCATAAATACTATAGATGGTTTTCAAGGTCAGGAACGTGATATAATCCTAATTAGCTTGGTGCGTAGTAATGAAAAAGGTGAAATAGGTTTTTTATCCGACATTCGCCGGATGAATGTAGCCTTGACCAGAGCCAAGAAAAAGCTAATTATAATTGGCGATAGTTCGACTCTGGGAAATAATGCTTTTTACAAACATTTTATGAATTATATAGAAGAAATTGGAGCCTATCATAGTGCTTTTGAATATATAAACTGGTAAAAATTGCCCATGCAGGAAAGAAAATACAGTACAAATCTGACACTTTATAATTTTTCAAACCTTGCTGCTGTGGAAGGTGTAAAGCATTATATATCAGGAAGAAAAGGAGGTGTTTCAACGGGTGAAGTGGGAGAATTAAATGTAAGTTTTACAGTAACTGATACTAGTCAAAATGTAGTTACAAACAGGACTATGATTGCTGAATCTATGGGAGTTAAGTATCATAATTTGGTAATTCCCATACAGGTTCATTCAGACAATATAGCCATAGTAAATCAAACAAACTATCAGACAAAATTTGAAAATACCGACGCTTTAATTACCAATACACCCGGGATATTGATTGCTGTAATGTCGGCAGATTGTATACCTGTTCTGATTTGTGACCCTGTTAAAAAAGTAGTGGCTGCAATCCATGCAGGTTGGCGAGGTACCATGGCTGGAATAGTTTCCAAAACTATAGCTGTAATGAAACAGAATTTTCTCTGTGATCCTGCTAATATGATAGCTGGTATTGGCCCGGGTATATGTCAGGAAAAATACGAGGTAGGTGAGGAGGTAATTCAAGCCACTAAAGAATTATATGATAATATAGCCGGATTATTAGAGTTTGGAAATCTGCCGGGAAAGGCCAAATTAGATCTATGGGAAGCAAACAAACGCCAATTGCTTTTATCCGGAGTTCACGCAGAAGCCATTGAAATTGCCGGGATTTGTACTTATTCCAACCCGGACAAGTTTTTCTCGGCCAGAAGATCGTCCAATGAAGGTCGATTTTCGGCAGGAATTATGGTAAAGTAAAAAGTAGAAATAACTTAACGAATTAATAAGTTAACAGTTATAATTTATAACATGTCTGAAGAAAACGAAAAGTCATCCTACCAACCCCTAAGAAGTACTTCTAATACAGTAAAGTATCTGGTTATAGTGAATGTTCTGATTTTTATCTTGCAATATATAATGCAAAGCTATTGGAATATTGATATAGCTGAATGGTTTGCATTGTACAATTTCAAATCGGATAAGTTCATGTTGTATCAATTGGTAAGCCATATGTTTTTGCATGCCGGTTTTACACATTTGTTTTTCAATATGTTAGTATTATGGATGTTTGGATCAGCTTTGGAGCAAGTCTGGAGTCCTCGGAAGTTTTTATATTATTATTTTTTTACCGGAATAGGAGCTGCACTTTTGCATTTGGGTATAAATATGTATACCAATAACCAATTAGAACAAGACATTAAGGCCTATAAATCTGCACCAGAATTAGTTACATTCAAAGAATTGATAGATGGGGAAATTGGTTTGAATAATTTGAAAGAAAACCAAGATAATTCGTTTCTGAAAAAAATTGATGGATTTATTTCAGTTTGGCAAAAGGATCCTAATAATGAACAATATATACAGTCATCTGTCAGGATAGCAGGTATTTACGAACAAATAGTAATTGACCGTCCATCAGTAGGCGCGTCTGGAGCTATATTTGGTATATTGTTGGCATTTGGAATGCTGTTTCCAAATGCATTAATCTATGTTTATTTCTTGTTCCCAATAAAAGCCAAATATTTTGTGGTAATAATGGGGCTAATAGAGTTGTACATGGGGCTTTCTACTCAGAACTCTAATGTGGCAAACTTTGCACATGTTGGAGGCATGCTATTCGGGTTTATACTTATGAAAATCTGGGGCGACAAATCTTATAAAAAAATCAATTGATACAAAATGAGACTATTATTTAAAACCTTACTCTTAGTTTTAGCTATTACCGGAATAGGATATTTTATACCGCAAATTCATATACAAAGTATGTGGACAGCCTTGGGATTGGTAATATTACTGGCTATACTGAATATAATAGTTAAGCCACTTTTGATATTTCTGACTATTCCGATTACAATATTGACTTTTGGTTTGTTCCTATTATTTATCAATACAATAATTGTACTTATAGCAGACTGGATGTTATCAGGTTTTCATGTTGATTCCATAGGTTGGGCTTTTCTTTTTTCAATTTTATTATCATTAGTTCATTATTTAATCAATAACCTGTTCGATTCCGAAAAAACAAAAAGTTAGATTAAAGTCTTATAATCCTATGGAGGAAGATGAAAAAACCAGGATTGCTGAAAGTATTTTGTACCCATTTTTATTTGTAGCATTGCTATGGGTGGTAAAATTGCTTGAGCATTATTCTGATACATCCCTGGCTAAATTAGGCATACTTCCACGCACTTTTAATGGTATATTAGGTATTACCACAGCTCCGCTAATTCACGGAGATGTATATCACCTGGGTTCGAATACGCTTCCATTGCTTATTTTAGGTATTATAATAATGTACTTTTATAGGGAAACTGCAGCAGCTTTGTTTGTTTGGATATATTTGTTCACAGGTGTTATGGTTTGGATGATTGCCGATGGGTCAGGGTATCACTTGGGAGCGAGTGGAATTATTTATGGATTGGTAAGTTTCTTGTTTTTTAGTGGAATAATACGAAAAGACCGTCGCTCTATGGCGCTGGCATTGCTTGTTACCTTTGTATATGGAGGAATGGTTTGGGGTGTATTGCCAATAAACAATGGAGTATCGTGGGAGTCGCATTTGTTTGGCGGCCTATGTGGCGGTTTTTGTGCTTGGTATTATAAAGATTTAGACCCTATACCTAAAGAAATATATGATTGGGATCTGGAAGAGGAAGCTCAGGATTTAAGGTTGGATCAAAACGAAATTCATTATTTACCTACTTCACAGTTGACAATTCAATTTGTTTATACCAATGATACAGCTGATAAATTAAATCATACTAGTTCTGAAGAAAATAGTAGTAGTAAACCACAACTTAAGTATGTATATATAAATAAGAAGATTGAGAAAAAAGTATTACCGGCACAGGTGAAATTTTTAAGAAAAATAACAGAAAGTAATAAACGCTAATTCTATATTTTATTCAAACTGATTCGCAATTAATTGATTAAACGTTATATCACAACCTTTTTCCAATGACCTTGTCTGATTACGACAAAATTTATAAATGCATGTAAGCTATAACAAATGGTAATAGCTAAATATACTCCTCCTGCGCCCATATTGAAAATTATGGCGAAGATATAGGCTAGAGGTATTTGAATAACCATAAATACTATTATATTGATAATGGTTGGTGTTTTAGTGTCACCTGCTCCATTTATAGATTGCCCAAGTACCATTCCCACCGCAAAGAAAATAAATCCTAAACTCAAAAGCTGTAGGCCTTTAATTCCTTCAGCAAGTACTTCTGGTTCAGATGTAAAAAGTCCAACAAAGTACTCCGGATAAAGAATAAATAACACAGAAAAGAAGCCAAGGAAAATCATATTGAATTTAGTCGTTTTCCAAACAGATATTTCTGCTCTGCTAATGTCACCAGCGCCTAAGTTTTGTCCTACCAAAGTTGCAGATACATTAGCAATTCCCCAACCGGGCAGTAGGGTAAACATTGTGATTCTATAAGCAATAGTATAGGCAGCAAGTGCAGCGTTTCCAGAAAGAGATACAATTTTTATCAGTAATATCCAGCTTACCGATTCAATTACAAACTGACCCATACCACCAAAGGATAACCTGATTAGTCTTTTTAAGGTTCTTGCTTTTAATGTAAAATGATTTCTTTTTATGTGAAGATTTAAAGTGGATTTTTTGAACAAAGTATATAATTGAAAAACGATACCGAGTAATCTACCTAAAACTGTAGCTATAGCAGCTCCTTCCAATCCCATTGCCGGTATTGGTCCTAATCCAAATATAAATATGGGATCTAAAATGATATTAAACAGATTTGAAATCCAAAGTGCGTGCAAAGCAATTCCAGCATTGCCAGCGCCTCTAAAAACGCCATTGATTACAAAAAGTAAAGTAACAGTGATATTACCTGCGAATATCCACTGAGTATATATAAGACCTTCCTGAATAACCTCCGGACTTGCACCCAATAGAGTCAACATATCTTCTGCAAAGATAAACCCTAATATACCAGTTACTATACTGAAAATTATACTTAGCAAAATTACTTGCACAGTAGCTGAGCCTGCTTTGGTAAAGTTTTTTTCGCCGGTTCGGCGTGCTATGATAGCCGTGCCAGCCATTCCTATACCTAAACCCATTGCGTATATTATAGTCATTAGGGTTTCTGTCAAACCCACTGCCGAAACTGAATTGATGCCTAATCTGCTTACAAAATATATATCTATAATAGAAAAAAGAGATTCCATAAACATCTCCAGAATCATTGGAATAGCCAGAAGTAAGATCGCTTTGTTCAGATTACCTCGAGAAGAGTCTAATTCCTGTCCTTTTAATGAAAATAAAATAAATTGCCAGACTGAGCCCAGGTTTTGTAAAACTTTTCCCATATGATTCTTTTGCAGCCATAGTCAAACGGGTGCGGTGGTTGGATACTAATAACGGGATAATCAATCTTTTATGATTTGTTGACTCGTTTTTTATGGGATCGATGGAACTTTTTAGGGAAATTTAATATATACTTTTGCTAGTTAATTTTTGGTATGTGTCTGAAAAATAGAGGCATTTAAGTGTCCTAATATTTTTGGTAATGAATTACTTAAGAAATTTGAATTTAGCCTGAATAATGGATTGTACCGGTTTGTTTTCAATTTTACTTTCAAGCCAGCTAATTATATCAAAATATATAAATGCTCTTTTTTCAAAAGGGTTGTTGTTGATAGGCAAAAGTTGATTTTTGAGGTTTATGAAACTATCATTTAATTCTTTTCCTTCTTGTCCTGACAGGTTTTTGAGAAATTTGAGTATGTATTTTTGAAATAATTTTAAATCGTCCTTTTTGAGTAGAAATCTATAGGTTGAAACGATATAATAACCAATTACATCAAAGTTTTTGAGTTCATAGTGGCAAATTAAATTTAGGATTCGGGCAAAACAGTGAAGATCTTCTCGTACATCAGCATTTGAGGTATTTATAACTTTATTTATCCATCGTATACATTGATTGTATTTGCCAGCTCCAAAGTAAAGACATGCCATTTTGTAACTAAGTATCATAGATGAGTGAGTATCTAATTGATTTTCAATTTTTTCCAGTTCTTCTTTAAGGTTCTCAAAAAACTGTATGCCTAGTTCGAACTCGCCTTTTAAGAAGTACAAATTTATTTTGTGAATAAAAAAATACTTCTGAAGTCTGAGACGCAAATTGAAATTCAGGTTTGAATGAAATAATGTTTTTGCTCTATCCAGTTTTTGTGTGGTTTCAATAAATTCATGGTATTTGCCTAGTTTAAACTCAGCATTTAGTACTGTGTTGAGTGAAGTAAGATAAAGTTCCGGATGACTTTTGATAATGGCAGAGGATGCATTGAATTCATTTTCCAGTTTTCTGGCATAAAGATATCCATTGTCAAAATCCTGAATAAAGAAGTAATAGGCTGCAAATAATCGGTATAAGTGTAATTTTTCTGTGGCCGAAAGCTTTTCTTCCACAAACGTGGGAAGGTTGGAGTAGAAATATTCTTTTACTTTAATATAACTTTCTTCATCCCTTATAAACCCCAGCCTTCTGTAAAAGGAATTGAGCTTAACTGCCAGATTGGAGAAGGTATTTATATTGTTTATTCGGTTATTAAGGTCTCTAACTTGTTCAATGATTTTATCGGCAGTGTTTTCCGGTTCTACAGATTCCAGCAGTATTTCTTTTTCAATTTTTAATATTTCTAGTTGTAGTTCCAGATTGTCAATTTGCCGGGCCATTTTGCCCGCTTTTTTTAGGCAGGATGCAGCAAGTTGATATTGCCGTCTTTCTAAAAGTAATTGGCTGAAATCGATTTGTTCCCGTACTTTAATATCGGGCATACGGCTTATGTGATATTGTCTTAGACTTTGTAATATTTTTTCATGCAGATAAGCTTTCATATTGGATATCTGTTCAGTTTTTATGCCGGGTATTCTTTCTGAAATCTGATCTTCAATAAAATCTTTCTGTTTATTCACCAAATCAAAAAACTGAAGCATTTTTACCTCATCCTGATTGCCAGATTTGGCTACAGACATTTTAAAATACCTTTTCTCATTCTTATCCAGTGATTTTATAAGGTCATATAGTTCTCTAGATTTGGTTCTTGACATCGTAATATTTTTTTACAATTTGTTGGCTATTACTTTAAAATTAACAATTAATGTTGATTTGGAAACCGTATTTTTATAAAAATTGACAATAATGGTAGCAGTTGTATTTTACTTTTGTATATAAGTTTGATTAATAGTTATATATGTAAATTTTGTATGTCTGTAAAATTGTAAAAATAGAAAAAATCGTTTCGTGATAAGTTTGAAAATTGCTGCATCTTGCATACTGCAATAGTTGAAATAATGATAAACGGAAAAAAGAACGGTGCAGAAGTACTTATTGAATTCCTGGAGAATGAGGGGGTAGAATATATTTTTGGTTATTCAGGAGGTGCTGCTTTGCCTATTTTTGATGCATTATATCATTCAAGCATAAAGTTGGTAATGACCAGGCATGAGCAGGGGGCTACACATATGGCCGATGGATATGCAAGAGTTACCGGCAAACCTGGTGTTGTTTTGGTTACCAGTGGGCCGGGAGCTACCAATACCATTACCGGTATTATGACTGCTCAGATGGATTCAGTTCCAATGATTATTCTGACGGGACAAACCAATACCAATTTACTAGGCATGGATGCTTTCCAAGAGGCTGATGTTTTTGGTATTTCTATGTCGGTAGTAAAACACAATTATTTAGTAAAAAAGACCAACGATATACCGCGAGTAGTAAAAGAAGCTTTTGAAATTTCAACTACCGGTCGTCCAGGTCCTGTTTTAATTGATTTGCCAAAGGATGTTACTTCTGGTATATATGACGGAGATATTCTGTCTGTAGAATCGGATTTGCCTGGTTTAGCTAATGAATTCGAAATAGAAATGAATCAGGTGTCTGCTATGGCAGAATACTTAAACAAGGCAAGAAAACCATTGCTAATTGCAGGACATGGAGTTCTGATTTCGGGTGCTATGGCCGAGGTTATGGCGCTTGCTGAAAAACTGGATGCACCGGTTACTACCACATTATTAGGAAAAGGAGGGTTTCCGGAGAATCATGCAAAATCTGTAGGTATGCTGGGTATGTATGGTACTGCATATGCTAACAAAGCCTTGGTAGACTGCGATTTGATTATGTCTATCGGTTGTAGATGGGATGACCGTATTAATGGAAATCCGGGTAAATTTTGCCCTGGCGCGGTAAAACTACACATCGATATAGATCCGGCAGAAATTGGAAAGATAGTAAAACCAGATGCACATGTAATTGGTGATGCCAAGCAGGTTCTAAAACAGTTGCTGCCTTTAGTTTCTGTCCGTCAAAACCAGGACTGGATTGAGAAAGTAGAAAAATATAAAGAGAATTATCCGCTGGAATATAGCCATACGGATGAATTAAGAGCTCAAGAGGTAATAGAAACTGCATATACTATTTGTGGCGGTAATGCCATTGTAAGTACTGATGTAGGGCAGCATCAAATGTGGGCTGCTCAGTTTTTCAAATCACACAAACCGGATACCTGGATTTCTTCTGGTGGCGCCGGAACAATGGGATTTGGGTTTCCTGCTGCCCTGGGAGCTCAGATTGCGAATAGAGAGGCACTGGTTATTGCTATTGTGGGTGATGGAGGATTTCAAATGACCTTGTCTGAATTATCGACAGCAAAAATTCATAACCTGCCAGTTAAAATTTTGGTTATAGATAATAAATACCTGGGTATGGTAAGACAATGGCAGGAGTTCTTTTTAGAAAGCCGCTATTCTGGAGTTGATATGGAGGGTAACCCGGATTTTGTAAAATTAGCTGAAGCCTACAATGTAAAAGGGTTTCATGTTGATCATCCAAAAAATCTGATCAACGTTTTGTCAGAAGCCTTCGCATATCCCGGTCCTTGTCTTATACATGCCGAAGTAATTAAAGAAGATAATTTATTTCCAATGATACCTGCAGGGCAATCTGCAGAAAATATGATTTTGGGAACTCCAACTGAAAAAATGGAAATGCCCGAAGGAAGTACCTGATTTAAAAATATTGATTATGAAAAAGAATTATACTATTAACTTGACATTTACTAGTCAGGAAGGCCTTGTAGCCCGCATTGCTTTAGTTTTGGAGAGAAGGAGTTACCACATAACTTCACTTCAAATTACAGAGCTTAATGATCAATATGCTCAAATGCAAATATCCATTTGTGGTATGGAGGATCGCTTTGAGCAAATATGTAAGCAATTGCAAAAATTAGTAAATATAGTTTCACTGGAAGTAAAAGAATCAAGTACTATAAAGTTGGAAGCAGTTGCTGCTTAATCATTTTTTTGCTTTCTGAATATTTTTAATAAACTTTTATTCAGTTAGTTGTATTTTTTTCTATTTTAATTACCAACTTTTGCAATTTTTAAGTCACTATTTTTCCTTGCTTAGAAGAGGATGTGATTTTTTTATCGTGTTTTGCCTTTCACGAAAAATCGATAACTTGCAGAATCTATTTGCAAATCGAGAGTTGCCAGGTAATTTGGATTAGACCCTTTCTACACCAATTAGCCCCTCCGTTATCTTTAGGATAAAATATGGATACAGTATTTAAATACAATACGCATTTACTTTTACAAAATAGGTGAAGGAAAATAATACAAATCTTGATTCTGAAGTATTTAGCGGTATGCTTGGCTTTGGAAATATAATCTTATTTCTACACACTCTGCATAGCATGTATTTTGATTCGAATACTGTATTAATCAGTATTAATTGGATGCTTATGCTTATTTTCCTAATTCTTTATTTTGTAGATCGCAAATACAAAATATTTGAAATGGTCGTTTTTCCACTTAGTAATATCCTATTAATTTCTCTGGCGGTTATCTATTTTTTTAAGGGAGGTTACTATGGTCCGGTTTTTTACTATTTCCTGATGGTAGGTTTTGCCTATTCTATTCTATTATCTGATTTCAGACGTACATTTCTTCTGATATTACAGGGTTCACTCATGATATGTCTGGTATTGTTGCAAAACATATTTCCAGATATAGTACAAAATCATATAGATAGCACCAAAATGTTTAATGAGCTTTTTGCATTTATTTTGGCTTTTGCATTTTTAATATTTGTAGCAATCCTGGTTCGAAAACACCATGATTATGCACGAAGGAGAATTTTTGAGCAAAATATAGAAGCAGACTTTAAAAATAGAGAGATTGTAAATAAAAATAATGAGTTGCGCAAAAACTCTCTTCAAATTGATCTTATCAATAAAAAACTCAACCAACTTGTTATCGATCGTACTGCTAAGATTGAAAATCAAAACAGTAAACTAATAGAATATGCATTTTTTAATTCACACAAGGTAAGAGGTCCATTAGCCAGAGTGTTGGGTTTGGTCGAATTAATCAAGAATTGCCGCGAAGAAGAAGAATTGGCCTTATACCTTTCTAAACTGGAAGAAAGCGCCACAGAGCTTGATACCGTGGTTTCAGATATCAATAAGATACTGGTTGATTAAATTAGAAATTATTATTGTTTATATCCTCACCATTTTTAGCATTTGTAGCGTTATTAATCCATTCTAATATAAAAATTAGGTTTCAAATGCAGCGAATATTATCATCATACTGTCTGGTAAAAGTGGGTATACTTCTTTAATTTTCCATTGAATGCAAGAAGTAGAACTTATAGAGCTGTGCAAAAAAAATGATCAAAGAGCCATGCAGGTATTGTATGATCTGTATGTACCCAAAATGCGCGGTATTTGCTTTAGATACGCTCGTACAGTTTTTGAAGTTGATGATATTCTACAGGAAGCTTTTGTCAGAGTGTTTTTAAAAATTGGCACGTACAAATTTCAAGGTTCTTTCGAAGGATGGGTGCGAAGAATTGTAATTAATTCAGCAATAAATTATTACAAATCGAATATCAATACTTTTAAGCAGATTCAATTGGATGAATTACCTGATGATACTGCAGGAGTTGTTGAAATTGCTGACAACCTGTCTGTTGAATACCTGTATGAAATGATTAATATGTTACCCCCGGGATATAAGTTTATTTTCAATATGTATGCAATTGATGGGTATAGCCACAAAGAAATTGCTGAAATGATGAATATAACCGAAAGTACTTCCAGATCACAATATACCAGAGCTAAAAAACAATTGGTTCTATTGCTCGAAAAAAAATCGTATCTGTATGAAAATGTCAAATAATATTGAAGAATACTTTAAATCCAGATGTTCTAATCATGAAATGCATGAAGGTAGAAACCTGTTACCTTGCATTTGTGAAAGACTGGATAAAATTCGTAGTCGAAACAAGATTAGAAATGTGATTTCAGGTATTGCAGCCTCTATTTTGCTAATTACAAGTGTATATTTTGGCTATAACAGTTTTCAAACTGAATTTACTATCAAGAATACCCTTGCACAAGATGATAATCAGCAAGTTAATACACCTAAAGTAACAAATGCGGTAACATTGACCAATGAAATCGAAGCATCAAATACAATTAAACAAGTTGAAGTTGGCTCAATAATTAATGAATCGGTCACAGTGTTGGGTAAGTATAGGGGACAGGTAATAATTCTGCCTGATCAGTCCAGAATTTCGCTCGAAAAAGGCTCATCCATAAGTTATCATCCTCAGTTTGGAATCGATAATCGAAAAATTACTTTTTCGGGAATAGCTTATTTTGAAATTACACCTGATAAAAATAAGCCCTTTATAATTGAAACCAATAATTCAATTACTAAGGTTGTTGGTACTGCATTTAATCTTGTTGCAATAGCCGGAATGCCTGATCAAATCTCCGTTACCTCTGGTATAGTTGAGTTTGGTGATAGTCAATCTAAAATCAAAACTAGAATAGTAAAAGGACAAAAAGCGGAAATTATTGCTAGTGAAGTAAAAGTAGAAAGAATTAGGAATAATAATTTTATGAGCTGGAAAACGGGTTCTCTGGTATTTGAAGAAACTCCGTTGAAGGAAATAATTCCCGTGGTGAAACAATATTTTGAAAAAGATCTGATTTTGCAGAACCCAGCCTTGCAGAATTGTACTTTTTCGGGACAATTTGAAAAACCTGAATTAAAAGACTTCTTGGATGTGCTGTCCCTAAGTCTAAATATCGAATATAAAATTAAAGGGAAAAAGGTAATTCTAACCGGAGCTGGTTGTGGCAAGTAATGATTTAGTGCTTTTGTATTAGTCGTTTTTTTTATATACTTGGTAAGATTATTACAATGAGCAGATCTTACCAGCTGATTTTTTTAACAATTCTGTTTTTTTTAAATTCGTATTTGGGTATTAGTCAGAGTGATACCCAACGTAAGAATTTTTATGCTGCTAAATATTCTCAAACTTCTTTAAGGAATATTTTAAAAGATCTTTCTGCTAAATATCAATTCAATTTTTCTTATGCAGGAAGTGTATTGCCCATGGATAGCCTTATTTCCAGACAATGTCAGCATGGCACAATTAATCAGTTTATAGAATGTATATTGACTGATTTGCCAATCAAACATCGAATTATTGGCAATCAAATAGTACTTTTTAAGTCGAATTTAATTGTCGTAAAACAGGCAGATACTACTAAAATTGAACAAGATAGTATTGAAGTAAAACCTGTATTTCCTAAAAAACAAAAGTTTGAAATATACAAATTAGGGCTGATAGATTTGTTGTATGGAGCCTCAGTGTTAAGTATTGATACGCTTGGAGTTGATATCGATACACTAATTCTTCAGGATAAGCTGGATTCTATTAAACAAAAGGAAAGAGCTATTCAAAGAAAACGAATTAGATTGGTTAAAAAGCAGTACAGATCAAACCAATGGGGATATATTTCATTGAATCCTGAGATATCTTACTGGCGTATGCGCGGAACAACGAATCAAAGTATTGATTATAGCATTTTCAATGATTATGAAAGCCCGGATCTTGGCATTTCCTTACAGACTAGTTATTCTATTCGTATTGTAAAGGATTTATTCTTACAGATAGGCGTTTTAGGTACTTATCTTTCAAAAAATGGCAAGCATACAGACTACTACGTTAGCTTTTTAGATCCTAATAAAGTTACTCAAACACAGTTTGATTATGAAATGAGATATGGATTTGTCAATCTTTATTTTCAAGTAGGATATGAATATAAGTTTGCACTAAATAAGATAGTACTGGCAGCAGGCGGATTCACAGGAATGATGGTTGGAAGTGTATCGCCAATTTATTTCCCTTATTTTGAAACTAAGTATTATGTAAGTGGTCCTCCATATTATAATGCTAACTATGAGCGTATTGAAATTGAGGAAATTTCATACAGAAAGTTTGTTCCAGGTTTGATGGCTGAAGCCTTATATTTTAGACAAATTTTGCCAAAAACAGATTTTATGTTGGGCCTGCACGCAAGGTATATAACCCATTCAATATATGAACGTGAGGAACCTATCAATGAAAAGGCATTTACAGCTGGTTTAAGTATTGGTTTGCGATATAATTTCAAATAGGTGCAGCATTTTGAGAAAATATACTGTCTATTGGGAAGATGATTTTAATTCGAATACTATTCCTATTGTACCTTACAACATTACTTGGTTCGTGCAAACCGGATGAAACCATTGATGTAAATCAGGATAAGGTATATACTGAGTTTGAGCTGTTTTACAACCATGTTGAAAATAGGACTTATGCTAATGCTAAATTCAGGCATAAAAAAGCAAAGGGTACTATTTTGAAATTATCCTCTTCAAGTTCGGTTACATTTGCTTCACAACCATTGTATTATAATGCTTCTCTCCAACAATATGAAGTGATTTTTGACAGTTTGATATCTTCTGGTGAATTTGTTTGGACAGATACAGAAGGCAGAATATTTAGAAATTCAATATCACTTGCAGAAATTAATTTAGAGGATGAACTTGTATTAATTCAGAATCAAAATAATACTGTACCTTGGCAAGGTAAATCTATTGGTGCAGATGAATATGTAATTTTGTTTTTATATACCTCAGGCAATAATGCCGAGTATGTAATTAATAAATCACCGGGGGCAAATACAATAATAGTAGGTCCAGATAATTTGAACAGGTTACCTAAAGGTCAATTGACAGCTAGTATAGAGCGAAACTCAATGTTTGAGTTAACAGAAGCTACTGATGCGGGTGGTACCATGAAGGGCAGATATCGCAGTGCCGAAGTGGTAGTAAACGTGCAATAAAAGTTTATTTGGATTTTCTTCCTAGTTGGTTTGGTTCAATCTCGCCAAAGTGTTTTTGTACATAGACATAGGTAAATTCTGCACCATAAAACATAAGCAAACTGGAATAATACACCCACAGCAATATCAGCACAATTGAACCGGCTTTGCCATAAGATGATGCCGGATCAAATTTGGTGAAGTAAAAAGCAATTCCTATTTTGCTGATTATAAAGAGAAAAGCTGTTAGCATGGCTCCAGTCCATACATGCTTGAGTTTTAGTTTTACATCGGGTAAAATTTTGTAAAGTAGTATAAAGAGTAGGGTCATTATAAAGAATGAGGCTACCAAATCAAATCCATAAATAATTTTCTGCTTACTAATGCCGAGCATTCCATAATGAAAATAGGGAAGAATTATTTCAAAGATTTCATGAGTTACCAAAGAAAGTACAAGTAAAATACCTAAAAATAAGATCAATAACAGAAATTCAATTCTGTTTATAATGAAATTTAAAATGGTAGTTCTGGTTACTTTAGGATCTTCAATTTTCCAAATTTTGTTCAGCGACTTTTTGAGTTGAAAAAACAGACTTGTTGCTGCAAATAACACTATTAATACACTGAATACAGTTTGAAGAAAGCCTGTATCCTCCAAAGCAAAATTGGCAATTATATTTTGTATTTGATTGGCACCTTCCTGACCTACAATATTTTCAATTTCATAGGATATTTTACCTTCTATGGCATCTTTTCCAAATATTTTGCCTGTTATATCAATAATTAATAACAGCATTGCTGGCATAGAAAAGATAGTGTAAAAAGATAGTGAAGCCGCCAAAGTAAATGGATCATCATCACTCCATTTTATAAAGCTTTCTTTAAAAATCTCCAGGAATTCCTTACTTAATTCATTAGGTTCAGGCATTTTCAGTCTTATGTATAAACTGCTATTGCTAATAATAATATTAACAGGGGCTAAATTGTTACTTGTATCTCCAGTATATTTTGGGTATCAGGACTAATTTTATACCTATTATCCAATCGTTGACCAACAACCCATACAATCTCACCTTGACTGACTAACACTTTTACCTGTTCTTTGAGGTTTACCGGTATTTTACTATCAATAAGGAAGTCACTGATTTTTTTTCGATGTTTCATTCCAAGTGGAATAAAATAATCGCCATGATGCCAACTTCTCAATTCTAATGGAAAAGAGATTTTGTCCAGATCCAAGGCTGCAATATTTTTATGGCTATTGATTTGATAATTGGCACTGTTTAGTTTTTGTATAGTTATCTTTTCGTTTCCCCATTGTACTTTTTCAGTATTGTGCTCAATAATTAAAGTAGGAGTTACTTCTTTTTTAACCGTTATGACCAGACTATTACGATCTTTAACTAATGTATGGCTAAATGAATCAAATACTTTACCGGAGCTCCCATGTAAAACAGATAGTATAGATGAGCATTGATCATAGCTAAAATTGAATGGTTTTAGCAATTCATAAAGAATAATTTTGCCCTGTTCTTTTTCAGTCCAGTTGGCTAAAGTTAGAATCCAATGATCGAATTCCTTTTGGACATACTGATTTCTATATTCTTCTATTTGGTCATTAAATACAGCTTCAGTCAGGTTAATTTTTTCTATAGTTTCTTCCAGTGTGTTCTCAAAATTCGGATTTAACTCTTTTAGGAGGGGGATTACCTTATGCCTTAAAAAATTTCTTTTGTACTTGGTGCTGTTGTTCGAACTATCCTCCTGCCACTTTAACCGGTTTGTATTTACATATGCTAGCAACTCGTTTCTGGTGGCAAAAAGCAAAGGCCTAATCAACAAACCATGTTTGGGTTTAATGCCGTGAAGTCCGGCAATACCGGTTCCTCTGGTCAAATTAAGCAGCAAGGTTTCGGCAATATCACTTTTGTGGTGCGCGGTGAGTATATAGTCGGCATGTTGTTGTTTTATCAAATCTTCAAACCACTCATAGCGTAGCTTTCTGGCTGCCATTTGAATTGAAATTTTCTCCTGCTCGGCGTATATTTTAGTGTCAAAGAGTTTAGTAAAAAACGGAACTTGATAGGTTAGAGCCAATTGGTTTACAAACGCCTGATCCTGTTCTGATTCTGCACCTCGTAAACCAAAATTACAATGGGCTATAGCAAATTTGTAACCCGACGCATGCAACAAATGACAAAGACAAACAGAGTCAAGGCCACCACTTACAGCAGCTATTACATAACTTTCCTTAGTGAAAAGTTCTTTTTCATTTATATAATTTTGAAAAAGCTCGATCATACAACGAAAGTAGTTTTTTTCTATAACTTTATGCAATTTGCGCAGCAATGGTAAAAGTGAATTTTTTTATTCTTCTTATTAGTTTGATTTTGCCTTTCGTGGGTTTTTCTCAAAAGAAAGATAAAATTGAGTTGGTTCAGGCTGATGTCCTGGAGGGACGGGGAAAATTTCGTGTTCTTAAAGGCAATGTTATATTCCGCCAGCATGGTTCGTTAATGTACACAGACTCTGCCTATTTTTATCCAAAAGATAATGCAATTGATGCTTTTGGTAATGTTAAAATTGTTCAGGATGAAGGTGGAACAATCACATCCAAAAAGCTTTTTTACAATGGCAATACCAAACTCGCCAGGTTTAGAAATAATGTAGTATTGGTTGATAAAAACTCAACAGTAACCACTCAGGCACTGGATTATAACATGGCTACCAAGAATGCTACGTATAACGATGGTGCCACCATTGTAGACCCACCCAATACACTAACCAGTGACAAAGGCGTATATAATTCAGGTAAAAAGGAATTTGACTTTCAGAAAAATGTAATTATTGTAAATAAGGAAGAGGATTTTACTCTGTATTCAGAGCATTTGCTTTATAATACTGAAACAAAAATTGCTACTTTTCTGGGCAAAACCACTATTATTTCCCAAGGTGATACCATAGTTACAGAATCAGGAACATACAATACAGCCTCGAAAGTCAGTAATATGAAGCAATCGGTTATCCGGTCAGGGGAGTTTGAAATTTCCGGAGATAAAATGATCTACAACAAACAGTTGGATAAGGGAACCGTTGACGGCAATGTGCGGATGTACAATGAAAAAGAGAATGTAACAATACTGGGAAATAACGCAATACACCGGGGTGATTTGGGATATACTAAGGTATTTGGTGATGCGGTCATGATCAATGTTACAGATGGTGATACCTTGTTTTTGGGTGCAGATACTTTGATTTCTGTAGATAAGAAGAAAACTACCGGAGAAAAGAAACTTATCGCTTATAAAAATTCTAAAGTATTTCGCTATGACCTTCAGGCCATAGCAGATTCGTTGGTTTATAATTTTGCAGATTCGTTAATATCCCTGTATATAGGTCCTGTACTTTGGAGTGTGGAAAATCAGATTCTGGCAGATACCATACATATTCAAATGGCGTTGGGCCATTTAGACAAAATGTATCTGAAAGAGAATAGTTTTATAATATCTAAAGATACCTTAGAAAATTACAATCAGGTAAAAGGAAGAGATATGGAAGCCTGGTTTAAAAATGATTCTATTGCTCGTGTAGATGTAATGGGCAATAGCCAGTGTATTTATTTTGTATTGGAGGGAGATACCGTTATGTCCGGGATGAATAAAGTACTAAGCAGTAATATGCAAATGCTTTTTGAACAGAATAAAGTCAAAACTATTTCATTTCTCAAAAAACCTGAAGGAAATTTCTTTCCACCGCATTTAATACAGGAGCCGGATACTCGCCTTAAAGGCTTTCAGTGGTATTCAGACAGAAGGCCAAGCCGCAATCAGGTTGTAAAGCAAAAAATTTAACATTTGAAGGGAATAATACAAATGCTATATTTGCAATTCATGAATAATAATATTTCCAAATACATTTTTTTACTGGGTATCTTATTGGTATGCAGTTGTAGCAAATTCGAAAAAATCAGAAATAGTGATGATGCAGACAAGAAGTTGGATGCAGCCTATAAATATTTTGAAGAAAAAGAGTATTATAAAGCACAAGTTCTTTTTGATGAAACACTTCCTTTGCTTAAAGGTAAAGAATCAGCAGAGAAGGCTACTTTTTACCGGGCATTGAGTTACTACAACCAGAAGCAGTATATATTAAGTGCTTATTATTTTAAGGATTATTACGATACATATACCCGAAACGAAAGGGCAGAAGAAGCTCTGTATATGGCTGCCAAGTCTTTGTTTAATGATACACCTCGATATAACCTGGACCAGTCTAATGCCATCGATGCCTTAAAAGCATTTCAGAAATTTGCCAACCGCTATCCAAACAGCAGCAGACTAACAGAAGTAAACAAACTTACCGATGAATTAAATAAGAAACTGGAAAAAAAGGCATTTGAGAAAGCAAAATTGTATTATGAACTGGGGTTCAATAACAATATAAATTTCAAATCTGCTGTTATAGCTCTAGAAACTTTTAGAAAACAATTTCCCTCTTCCTCATTTATTGAAGAAGCATCTTGGCTAAAAATTGATGCACAATATCAACTCGCTTTGGGCAGCATTGTCACAAAACAAGAAGAAAGGTATTTGGAAGCTATCAATTTTTATGAGAACTTTGTAGATGAATTTCCGAGTAGTAAATATTTAAAAGAGGCAGAAGTAGTTTACAAAAAATGCCTTTCTAACATAGAAAAGATCAGAAGCTAACATGAAAAAAACAACTATACCAAACGCAATTATTACCAGAGATACAGAAAAACTTGCTGCTAAAACCGGTAATATTTACGAAAGCCTTGTGGTGGTTTCTAAAAGAGCCAGACAAGTATCGACCAAGGTAAAAGAAGAATTGAACAACAAATTGGCTGATTTTGCTTCTACTGTTGACAATCTGGAAGAAATTTTTGAGAACAGAGAGCAAATTGAAATCTCAAAATTTTATGAAAGAATGCCAAAGCCTACCATAGTTGCTATGGAAGAGTTTATAGAAGATAAAATTATGTTCAGAAGAGTTGAAGAAGACAACGCTCAGGTTGGAGCTTCAAAAGAATAATTTCTACTTGTGCTCCGCGGGAAAAAAATATTACTCGGAGTATCCGGAAGTATAGCTGCCTATAAAGCAGCATTACTAATCAGACTTTTAGTCAAAGAGCAAGCAGAAGTACAGGTAATTGCTACCCCTTCGGCTTGCTCTTTTATTACACCCCTCACATTATCTACACTTAGCAAAAGACCTGTATTTACAGAATTTGTAAAGGATCAAACCGGCCAGTGGAATAACCATGTAGATCTGGCTGTGTGGGCTGATATACTTATAATAGCCCCTGCTACAGCCAACACGGTGGCTAAATGCGCACATGGTTTATGCGATAATCTACTTTCGGCAGTCTATTTATCAGCCAAATGTCCAGTGGTTTTTGCACCAGCTATGGATCTGGATATGTATCTACATCCTTCGGTTCAGGATAATCTAAAGAGCCTAAAAAATTACGGCAACTATATTATAGATCCAGAACATGGTGAACTTGCCAGTGGTTTGATAGGACAAGGTCGAATGGCCGAACCGGAGCAGATCGTTGAGTTTTTGAAAGGTGATTTTTTTTCTAAAAAACTGCCCTTGATCGGAAAAAAAGTATTAATTACAGCAGGCCCTACCTATGAAGCCATAGATCCGGTAAGGTTTATAGGTAACAGATCAAGTGGCAAAATGGGCTATGCCATTGCCGAAGCATGCAGAAATTTTGGTGCTGAGGTTAAACTAATTTCTGGTCCTAGTCATCTTGAGCGTCCACACAATATTGATTTTGTCGGGGTAGAAGACGCTGAAACAATGTACGGTGAAACATTGAGAGCTTTGCCCGATGCAGATATTATAATTTTATCTGCTGCAGTAGCTGATTATAAACCTGCTATTGTACACAAGGAAAAAATGAAAAAAGGTGCCACAGATGAAAGCCTCAATATTCCTTTGGAAAGAACTAAAGATATTGCTGCTGAAGTAGGCAAATTGAAACGCTCAAATCAAGTGTCGGTTGGTTTTGCTCTGGAAACAGAAAATGAACAGAAAAATGCAATTGGAAAAATAAAATCCAAAAATCTCGATTTTATAGTATTAAACTCGCTGAAAGATCAGGGGGCCGGATTCGGTTATGATACCAACAAAGTTACTATTATCGACAAAAATAATACGTTATATGCTTTTGATTTAAAATCCAAAAGTGAAGTGGCTAATGATATTGTACTGCAACTAATTAAAATTTTGCCATGAAAATTATCCTGAAATTTTTACTATCAATCTGTTTGTTGGCTTATTCTGGTATAGTACAGTCACAGGAACTTAATTGTAATGTAAATATTAATTCTGAAAAAATTCAAACCACCGAAAAAAGGGTGTTTGAAACGATGAAAAAAGATATTTCAAATTTTTTGAATTCAAGACAATGGACCAATGATGTATACAAACCCGAAGAACGTATAAAGTGTAACATTCAAATTACACTAGAAAGTGGCAATGTAACAGATGGTTATTTTAAAGGAAGTATACAAGTTCTTTCGATGAGACCGGTTTTTAATTCCAGCTATGAAACCATTTTGATAAACTACTTGGACAGAGAAATGGAATTTGAATACCGCGAATCACAACCGATGTTGTTTAATGAAAATAGTTACTTGTCCAATTTGACCTCAATACTGGCATATTATGCCTATATAATACTAGGAGCAGACCAAGACTCATTTGTTAGCCTTGGCGGAACGCCATATTTTGATAAAGCAAGAAATATACTTAATGCTGCTTTGTTTTCGGCACCGGGTTGGGATGACAAAGAAACAAATGGCAGAAACTGGCTTCAGGAAAATTACAACAGTCAACTTTTGCTTCCATTTAGAGAAGGATATTATAAATATCATAGACTGGTTTTGGATACATTTGAAGAAAATCAGGACGAGAAGCGTAAAGAAGTTTTGGAATTCTTAAAGCAGATTAAGCAAGTTAATTTGCTTAAGCCTTATGCATTAGTGATTCGCAATTTTTTTCTGTCCAAATCAGATGAATTAGTCAATATTTTTTCAAAGGGCGACCTTAAAGTAAGGGAAGAGGCATCCAAACTGCTTCGTGAATTGGATCCATTAAATTCTGAGAAATACTTAAAAATTACCAGAGGATAACCATTTAGATTTTTGTTTTCTCTGTCCTTCTCATTATTCTTAAATAAATCTTACGTGTTATGAAAGGTTCATGGAAGTTTTCAAATTGAAATGTTCAGTTCGAAATCTTCGTGTTAAAAATGATTTTTTTAGTAAAAATATGTTTAAACATCTAATTTGCAGTATGTAAATTTTAATATCAAATAGGATGAAATTTATAAACAGATTGAATAAGTGTATATAGTTACTATTTAGATATAAATAATGAATACAACAGTGCACATGATATTACACTAGTTTAAAGTTAATTAGTAACCTATTTTCATTAGCTTCGTTTCGATATATGAAAATAAGGACATACATACCAAGTCGATAATAGTATTTTCGTTATTGCTATTGCTAGAAAATTTTCCTGTTTCCTTGAGAAACCGCCAAAATCCTAAAGATTAACAGGAAAGACTAGCTGCAACATTGTGAGCTTGGCTGTATGTGAATTTAAAAGGTCCGTGGCGGTACCTTCAAGGAGCATACAGTCCAGGCATCACATATTTTTTTTAACCCGGTTCATTCAGTAAATTCGTGTCTATAAAATTCAATACCTGAATTTTATCAATAATTACAGCATGTCATGTTCGGGAATTTTTGGTTTATTTTATTTCTTCTTACATCTTACAATGATTTGTAAACTTTACCGTTTTAGAATTTTCAATAAAACCATTGTATGAGGTTTCTTTTAGGATTTCTTTTTATTTCAATACTTACTACAACGGCAACGTTGGCTCAAACTACTGCACCAAAATACAGTAATGAGTTTTTGCAAATTGGTGTTGGCGCCAGAGCTTTGGGGCTTAGTAATGCTGTAACTTCTACTACAGATGATGTAACCTCCGGATATTGGAATCCTGCAGGATTAATCAATATTTCAAGCAGATACCAAATTGGATTGATGCACTCAGAATATTTTGCCGGTATTGCTAAGTACGACTATGGAAGTGTGGTAAATAAAATTGACTCTACATCGGCTATCGGCATAAGCATTATCCGTTTTGGGATAGATGATATACCAGATACGCGTTTTTTGTATGATGCCAATGGTACCATCAATTATGACAATATTCGTTATTTTTCTGCTTCAGATTATGCCTTTATCTTGTCTTATGCCAGAACCTTGGGCAAGGTACCAGGCTTGAATATTGGGGCCAATTTTAAGGTAGTTCATCGTATAGTAGGAGATTTTGCAACGGCTTGGGGTTTTGGACTTGATGCCGGAACTCAATATACTCGAAAATCCTGGCGATTTGGTGTAATGGCCAGAGACGTTACCAGTACTTTTAATGCCTGGTCGCATAATACAGATATGGTGAGGGATATTTATATTCAGACAGGAAACGATATTCCTCAAAACTCTATTGAAATAACTTTGCCTCGATTAATTCTCGGGGTATCCAAAAGTATTTTAAAAGAAGAAAAACGCATTGGAGTTTTGGCCATGGTTGATTTGATAACCACTTTTGATGGAAAAAGAAATACCTTGATCAAATCAAATTTTGCATCTATAGAACCAGCCGCAGGGATAGAAGTAGATTATAAAAAAATAGTTTATCTGCGAGGTGGTGTCGGAAACTTTCAAAAAATAACCAGTTTTAGCGGTAGTAACCTTTCTGTACAACCAAATTTTGGTATTGGCGTAAAAATTTACAGGTTTTCCATTGATTACGCACTGACAAATCTTGGAAATACTTCTGAAACGCTTTATTCAAATGTGTTTTCGCTAACTGTCAATTTAAACTAAAAGCAGGTTGAACGTAGCCATTCGTCACTCGGTATTATATTGTATTTTACTAGTAGTTTCGGTACTGGTCGTTCCAAATTTTGCTTTTTCTCAAAATTTCGGAAATGAGTGGATTGTCTCCGGGCAGGAGTATATAAAGATTTCTACATTACAGACCGGAATTCACTATGTATCCGGCCAGGATTTGGCCAATGCCGGTATTTCTTCTACAAACTGGAATCCTTCTACTATTCAGCTTTGGCATCGTGGCGAGCAGGTATCTATTGCTCTAAAAGGCATGGATGATGGCACTTTTGACCTTCAGGATAGTGTGGTATTTTATGGCAGTAGAAATGATGGCACACTGGATTCACTATTGTACAAACCAACTTCTTCACAACCGCACAAGTATTACAATTTGCATAGCGATACTTGTGTATATTTCCTGACCTCAGGTAGTTTTCCTGGCAAAAGAATTCAATCTATATCTCATAGTCAGTCAGGTACCCAAACTACCTGGCATTGGAAAAACGAGCTTTTGGTTTATACTCAATCTTATTCCAGAGGTACTTTGATTAACGATACTCGTTCCAGTGACTTTACTTTTGGTGAGGGATGGACAGGTGCTGTAATTTCAAAAGCTGCTACAGCCTTGCCTATAAACAGAACTTTTGATGTGCCCTTAACAAATTTTCTTAACAATGGCCCCAATGTGCAATTGGAAATATTACTTACAGGAATGAACGATGAAATTCATCACGTTAATGTAATCGTAGGGGATCTTGCAAATCCTATCGGGTCTTTACCGGTTGAAATTTTTTCAGGTATTAGCAATCGTAAATTTTTTACCTATGTGCCTTCCAATTTAATATTGGGCACTTCTCTAAAAGTGACTGTTCAGGTAAAAGGTAGTAGTAGCTATACTGACCGTGTTGCCGTTTCTTATATTAAAGTAGAATACCCCCAAAGTGTTAATTTAAATACTGTTCAAAATCAAGTACTTAAATTTGAAAATTCAATTTCTTCGAATTTGGCAGTACCACTTGGGTTGAATGTATATGATATAACAAACAAAAAGAATGTCAGACAATTTGAAGTAGCATCGGGAGAAATAATGCTTCCGGCCGGAAATACTGAAATATTGGTTAGTCCTAAAACCTTGTTACAAAGTCCGGTAAAGATGCAAAAGGTTAGTTTAGGAAAGTTTTCCGGTTTGCCTGCCTCTGCCAACTACTTTATAATTTCTCACCCCCGGTTTGAAAATCAGGCAAAAGACTATGCCAATTACAGAGCATCGCCAGTCGGTGGCGGTTATATGACTCAGGTAGCAATGATTAATGATTTGTATAATGAATTTTCCTATGGGGAATTTACTCCATTGGCTGTGCGTAATTATTGCCAGTATATAGCTACAAATGCCAATCCGAAGTATCTGTTTATAATCGGTAGAGGCTTGGATGTAGATTATAATCATTATAGAGTTAATAAGTGGTACCGTACCAATCCCGAGGCTTATCAGGCAGAGAATACCTGGGACTATGTAAACAATTTTGTACCTTATTCTGGTAACCCAACCAGTGATTTGAACTATGTAAACGGCCTGAAGGGAAATCCGGATTTTCTTGCAGCTTTCCCTGTGGGAAGGCTAAATGCAAAGTATCCGGCAGAAGTTACAGCCTATTTGAATAAGGTAAGAACACATGAAGCTCTGCCTCAGGACCAATTATGGAGGAAAAATTTATTACATCTTTCGGGTGGTAAGACACAAAACGAGATTCAATATTTTTATAAGGTTTTACAACAAGCCGAAATTATAGCTGAGGATACAGTTTTTGGAGGTAAGGTGACAAAGCATATTTCCAAAAAAGCAGGTTCTTATGTGGAAGATAAACTTATTGAAACAGTTGCAGAACAGGTAAATAAGGGGGTATCCTATGTTACTTTTATGGGACATGATTCTCCCAATGTACCTGATATTGATATTGGTTATGTATCTAATACCTTATATGGATATACAAACTATGGTAAGTATCCTATGCTTTTTCTGAACGGCTGTAATACTACAAATGGTCTTGTTCCATATTCTTTGCCTGAAAACTGGTTGCAAACCGACAATTTAGGGGCTATACTTTCCCTGGGCCATACAGATCTGGCTTATATTCCTTTGCTGGAAAGGTATATGAAATTATTTTATAAGCATGCCTTTACCAACCGCGAAGTTTATGAGAACAACCTTTCAGTAGGTGATATTCAGTTATTGGTTCATAAAGAGCTGGATACTGTAGGAAATGTATACCTAAAAAGTATGCAGCAACAGGTTTTTCTGATGGGCGACCCTGCTATTCGTATGTATTCACCCCGGTATCCTGATTTTGCAATTACCAATGCTTTTATAACTTCTTATAACAACCTGCCGGTTTCTGCAATTTCCGATTCCTTTAATCTGAAGGTTGTAGTAGACAATTATGGTATTTCCTATTCCCAACCTATACGTATATCGATCAATCGACAAGTAGGAACTAAAGTATTTCAGGACACACTATCTGTAGTTTTGCCTATTTATTCAGATACTATTTCCATCAATGTAAAAAACCATAATGCAGAAGATATTCAAGGTATAAATCGTTTTACCATTACTATAGATCCATATCAAAACGTTCAGGAAAGCAATAAAAATAATAATCAGTATACTCTGAGACATTTCTTTCCGTCTAGTACTGTGTTGCCATTATTACCTCAGAAGTATTCTATAGTAAATAAATCAACCATCAATCTGATTGCACAATCCAATGATTTGATGCTGGAAAATGCTTCTTATGTTTTTGAAATCGATACCAGTTATACTTTTTCCAGTCCTATAAAAACAATGCATCAACAAAACTCAGGAGCACTGGCAACTTGGCGTAATGTAACCTTGCCAGGTTTGGGTATGAAGGATAGTCTTGTTTATTTCTGGCGGGTTCGGTTTGCTCAAATTCCGACAGAAGGAGATACTGTTTGGGGACAAAGCTCATTTGTGTATATAAAAAACGGGCAGGAGGGTTGGTCGCAATCGGCACTTCCTCAAATTCAGGAAGGAGTTTTGCAGGGTATAACCATTGATTTGAATAGTAATTCATTAAGCTTTTCGAATCTTTTTGCAACTATTTCGGCTGCTTCGACCGGTAAAAGCTATGTTGGTCCTGATAAAACCCAACCTGCAATTTACTACACCGATTTGGGTATAAATGGCGATGGTATTGTGTTTGAAAACAGAGGCGGATGTGGTGAAGGGCTTTTGGCAATTACCCTAGACAAAAGTGATTTGGTGCCTTATTTTCCTTTAAAATTAAATAATGTATGTGGTCAGGATTTTTCAGGAAAAAGAATCAATTCCTTTACCAAACTGGCACAAACTACTGATGTAAGTTCGGGTCAGTATGACCTAATCCGTTATTTGGATGCTGTAAAGACTGGTGATTATGTATTGTTGGTTAGCTCAGGCAATTCAAATTTTGATAAATGGCTACCTGCCCTGAAGTCCAAAGTAGTTTCCGTATTAGGTGCCCAGTATCTTGATAGCCTAAAAGCTAATATGCCTTATATAATCCTAGGCAGAAAGGATAGTGCCAATCCAATATTTGAAAATTATGGACAGGTAAATGAAATAATTCGCTACACAGACGAACTTGCCGGCAAAGAGTTAAATGGAACAATTGAAAGTCCTGTAATAGGGCCAACTTCACAATGGCAAAATGTATCATATTCTATCAATACTACGGCAGGCGATGAATACAAAATAAACCTTGTAGGTATTGATAAAGATGGCAAAGAAACCCTTTTATATAACAACATTCAGCTAAACCCATTGGATATTTCGAATTTAGACAGTAGGAAATTTCCATTTCTAAAACTTGTAGCCGAATTGTATGATAGTACCTATCTGACTACTCCTTTTTTAAATCATTGGACTATAAACTACCAAAATGCACCGGAAGGCACTATGGACCCGGTAGTGGCCGGTTTGGAACAGTATAAGTCTTCTGCTAAACAAGAAGGCGATTCTATTGCACTAACCTATGTATTTACCAATATTTCAGAAAAGGATTTTACTGATACACTCGAGGTTTTGTACACTATAAAAAACTATACTAACGGTCAAACCAAGCGTGATACAATAAAGCTGGCTGATTTGAAAGTTGGACAATCTTTGCAGTTTAAGTACAAATTAAATACAATTGGCTGGAGCGGAGACAATACTATTTCGGCTTATGTAAACCCGGAAATTCTACCGGAAATGTATTATAACAATAATATTATTGAATCAGACTTTACCGTTACTACAGACAAGATTAACCCAATTTTAGATGTAACATTTGACGGAGTACATTTGATGGATGGGGATATAGTTTCGCCAAACCCAATGATAGCAATTTTGCTTAGAGATGAAAATCAGTTCCAGATTAGAAATGACACTATGGGTATAGATCTTTTTCTGAAAAGACCTTGTGCCGGATGTCAATACGAGAAAATTAATTTTACTGATCCAGCAATACATTTTTATGGACAGGCGAATGCCAAAAGCAATAATTTTAAGATAGACTATCGTCCCGGTGTACTGGAAGATGGAATGTATACCCTGCGAGTACAAGGCAAAGATATGTCGGGTAATAAGTCAGGTTTACAACCGTATGAAATCAATTTTGAAGTTATTAACGAATCGTCTATTACCAATTTTTATCCATATCCGAATCCGTTTTCGAGCAGTACCAGATTTGTATTTACTCTAACCGGAAGCAAAATTCCGGAGGATATTATGATCAATATCATGACTGTAACCGGTAAGGTGGTTAGACAAATTCGTAAAGCAGAACTTGGTCCATTGCGTATAGGTAACAACCTGACCGAATATGCCTGGGACGGTAGGGATGAATTTGGAGACCAGCTTGCCAATGGAGTTTATTTATATCAGGTAAAAATCAAAGGCGATGATGAGTATAAGCATCGAAAAACCAGCGCTGATAAGGCTTTTAAAAAAGGATTTGGGAAGATTTATTTGTTGAAGTAACCCAGTTACTCAACCTTTCTTTCATACGTCACAAACTCATACCCATAGGCATGTTTCTCATCAGCGGGGTGCAGCTCTTGCGATACTACATTCCATTGAGCCAGATCAAAGTCTTTGAGGAAAATATTGGCATCTTTAATCTTACCTTTTACCTCTGTAAAGTAAATGGTATCAGCCAGGTGCAAAGCCTGATTAATAACTTCAGCACCGCCAATAATAAACAGTTCATCTTCGCCACGTAACCTTGCCAGTTCAATTGCTTCGCGAATACTGTGGGTTATAAATGCTCCTTCAAATTGATAATCTTTCTGTCTGGTTACCACTATAGTTGTTCTGCCCGGTAATATTTTGCCAATAGATTCCAGTGTATTACGCCCCATGAGCATATGGTGGCCCATGGTTTTATTCTTGAAAAATTTCAGATCATTAGGCAAATGCCAGGGCAGTTGATTGTCTTTACCAATGGCTAAATTCTGGTCTGAAGCTACTATTACACTTACTTTCACGCTCAAACGGTTTATAGTTTATTTCCCCTGAAAAAATCCTGAATTCCCATCTTTTTTTTGCCTTCCATTTGCAATTCCTTTACTGCTATGAGTCCATCGCTGGTTTGGAAAGCCAGATAGTTTTTATGATCTGTAGTATAGTTTTTACCTTCCGGAAAAACCATTTCTGCTGTAAGTAACAGCTTTTCGGCTGACAATATTTTGCAAACTTTTCCTTCAATTTCGGTCCAGGCACCTGGGTAGGGAGCCATGCCTCTGATAAAGTTTCGCACCTGTTCAGCGGTTTTTGAGAAATCAATTTTACAATCTTCTTTAAAAATCTTTGGTGCTGGAGTTTGTGCTTCTTCTTCTTTTTGTTTGAAAGTCTTGGGAGTTCCTTTTTGTATTTCCTGAACTGTTTTTACGATTAATCCAGCTCCTAAATGCATCAGTCGGTTATACAAACTTTCGGTATTCTCATGGTCAGAAATTGGTGTCTTTTCCTGAAAAATAACATCACCGGTATCGATGTCTTTGTTGAGGAAAAAAGTGGTAACACCGGTTTCTTTCTCGCCATTAATAATTGCCCAGTTAATGGGAGCGGCACCACGGTAGGCTGGTAATAATGAAGCATGTAAGTTAAATGTGCCATATTCGGGCATATCCCAAACTACTTCGGGTAACATTCTAAAGGCAATAACTACCTGCAAATTGGCTTTGTATGATGCCAGTTCTTCCAAAAATTCAGGATTCTTTAATTTTTCCGGTTGCAGAACAGGTAGATTATGACTTTCTGCAAAAACCTTTACTGGCGAAGGAGTCAGTTTCAAGCCTCTGCCGCTGGGCTTGTCGGGCGCGGTAACTACTGCTACCACATTGAAATTGTTTTGGAGTAAAGCCTCCAGGCCGGGAACCGAAAACTCGGGCGTTCCCATATAAATTATGCGTAAATCTCTCACAATTAATACTTATTCAAAATCAGGGTAAAGTAGATATTTCTTTCTTTTGACTTTATATTCGTTCAATTCTGGTTGCCAGCTTTTGCGAATTTCTGCCTCAGTTTTGCCGGCTTTGATTTGTTCAATGAGTATATCGTTGCCAGCCAGTTTATTAAAAAAGTTATTGAAATAGACGTTTTTATCAGTAGCCAAATTGTAATATTTGATCAAATACTCTAGCGATAAACCATGCATATCAGGCTGATTTCTAAAGTCTATGCCATAGCAAAGCTGGTTTTCCAGAGGAGGGTTTTTGGCCATTCCGTCTATGCTTTTTGGGGTAAAGGTAAAAGTACCAAACTTTTTATCAGGATAACCAATTGCCTGAAAAGGAAAGATAGTACCACGGGCTATGCTAATATTGGTGCCTTCAAACAAACAGAGGGAAGGGTAAAGGCTTATAGATAAGTCGTTAGGTAGATTTGGAGAAGGTTTTACAGGCAAATGATATAAGTCTTTGTGCGAGTAGTTGTGAACTTTAACGATCTCTAAATTAGCTTGTACGCCGTTGTTCAACCATTTTTCACCATTTATCATCATGGCCAGTTCACCAACGGTAAGTCCATGCACAATAGGAATTGGGTGCATGCCTACAAAAGATTTGAATTTTTCGTCCAACACCGGTCCGTCTATATAGTATCCATTAGGGTTTGGCCTGTCCAGAATCATTACTTTTACATTATTTTCAGCAGCTGCTTCCATTATGTAGTGCATCGTACTGATGTATGTATAAAATCTGGCACCTACGTCTTGTATATCAAAAACGATAAGGTCGATATTGGCTAATTGCTCGGCACTTGGCTTTTTGTTTTTACCATAAAGACTAACTATTGGCAGTCCTGTTTTAAGATCAGTTTCATTTTTTACATGTTCGCCGGCGTCAGCCATACCTCTAAAACCATGTTCAGGAGCAAATATCTTAACTATAGTTACTTTTCGGGCAAGTAGGGTATCTGCCAGGTGAGTGTCATTAACCAGTGAAGTATGGTTTACAACAAGAGCCACTTTCTTGTTTTTTAGCTTTGGCAAATAGTTTTCTATTTGCATGGCACCGGTTATGGCTGTGGTATCTTTATGCAATAGGCTTTCAGAAGCAGTATTAAAAGTGTTTTTTTTGGTGCATGAAAAAATATCTTGCAGAAAAAATATATTCATTGACAGCAAAAGAAAAGAAAACAATTTATTCATATATTTTTGTTTTATTACTTAAACTCAAATCGGTTCTTGAATTCCAAGACGGTAAAATTAAAGAATTTTGAATCTAAATTATTTCATATCTAAAAGAATAACGAAATCGGACCGAAATTCCTTTTCTTATACTGTATCATTAATTGCCATAGCCGTAACTGCCTTCGGTTTGATGGTTATGATTATTTCTTCGGGTGTACTAGAAGGCTTCAAAAGCAAGATCAGAGAAAAGATATTTAGTTTTGGAGCCCACATACAGGTTTCTAAATACGACCTTAAAAAATCTTTTGAAGAATCACCTCTAAATACTCAAAGCAATTTATATCTATACCCGGATAGTGTAAATGGGATAGACTATGTACAATCGTACAGCAATAAGCCGACTCTGCTGCGCACCGAAGAAGATATAATGGGTGTAATTCTGAAAGGTATTGGACATGATTTTAGAAATGAATCTTTCAAAAAGAATATTATAGAAGGACAATTTATAGACCTTCCGGACTCAGGTTATTCTAAAGAAATAGTAGTAAGTCGGAAAATTGCCGACCGCATGAACTTGGGTATAAATGACCCTGTTATTCTAATTTTTAGCAGAACCAATTACGCTGCTCCAACTTATCGAAAACTTACGGTAAAGGGTATTTATGAAACCGGATTGGAGGAATTTGACGAGCATTTTATAATAGGCGATATTCAGCTTATCCGAAAAGTAAATAACTGGGACGATACGCTTGTTGGAGGATATGAGATTTTTGTGAAAGACTTTTCTCAGATAGACCAAATAGCGGAAGGCATATTCAACTATATGGATTATGATATGCAGATTGAAAAAATTACCGATAAGTATATACAGATTTTTGATTGGTTGAAACTTCTTGATAGAAATGTGGTAATTTTTCTGGTTTTGATATTATTAGTAGCCAGTTTTAATATGGTTGCTACCCTGCTCATCATGATCATGGAGCGTACCAATATGATTGGGGTTTTGAAAGCTTTGGGTGCCAACAATCAACAAATACAGTACATTTTTATATTTTCCGGAGCAAGGATATTAAGTATAGGCTTATTGCTAGGAAATGTCCTGGGGTTGGGGGTATGTATGCTTCAGTATTGGTTCAAAATTATACCTTTGGATGCAGAAAACTATTATATGAATTATGTACCAATCAAATTTAATTGGACAATGATACTTGGTATTAATTTGCTGACCTTTATTACCGTAACGGTGGTTTTACTCATTCCAACATATATTATAAGCAGAATGACTCCGGTCAAATCTATTAAGTTTAATTAAAGTGTTTCTTTATCGTTTAAAATCCTGAAACCAGCTTTTTATCTTCATACTGATTACGCCAAATACTGCTTCTTTAAAGATACCACTGGTCATTTTTGAAGTTCCTTTGGTACGGTCGGTAAAAATAATAGGTACTTCTTTGATTTTAAAGCCCATTTTCCAGGCGTAAAATTTCATCTGTATCTGAAAACCATATCCTGTAAACTTTACCAGACTGTAATCTATAGTTTCTAATACTTTACGGTGGTACATAATAAATCCTGCTGTAGTATCCTGCACAGGCATACCGGTCATAAAACGTACGTACTTGCTGCCAAAGTAGGACATAAGCAATCGATCCATTGGCCAGTTTACAACCGTAATACCATTGATATACCTGGAGCCAATAGCTATATCATAGCCATCTGAAAGTACCTGATATAGTTTTATCAAATCTTCCGGATTGTGCGAAAAATCGGCATCCATCTCACAGACATACGTATAACCATTGTTGATAGCATACCTAAAACCATGTATATAGGCAGTACCAAGTCCTAGTTTGCCCTGACGCTGCTCCAGGAAAAGCCTTTTTGGGAAATCATGTTGCAGCGATTGCACAATATGGGCAGTCTCATCAGGAGAATTGTCATCTACAATTAGGAGATCAAAAGTTAATGAAAGCGAAAATACCTTCCTGATTATGGCTTCTATATTCTCCTTTTCGTTGTAAGTTGGTATAATTACTAAAGTTTTTTCCACTTTAATCTTTATCTAAATGTCGATTGAGATTGGTAAATTATCCTAAAAAGTCTCAAAGATACATGGAGTTTTTCTAGTGAGCAAACCTACTCCTTGCTTAGGAATTTGATTATTTAAAATTATTGATGCAATTTCATGGCTACTTTTAAAAGAATAGTTTTCATTTGAATTAAAATTTTTGAAAAATATGAAGTATCCCTTTGCTTTAGTATTGATTACATGTTTTATGATGGGCTGCAAAAAGCCAGAAGCATGTTTTAATATTTCTAATGAAAAACCCAGCTATAAAGTAAACGAAAACATAAAGTTTATAAGCTGTTCTCTTGTTGCAAAAAAATACGTTTGGGATTTTGGCGATGGCCAGGTTCAGTCCAAAGCAGATGCTCAAATTTCACACAAATATGCTGCACCGGGCAATTATACAGTAACCCTAAAAGTAATAAACGGTTCCAGCAAAGACACAGCAAGCAAAACGATTGCTGTAAAATAATATCAGACTAACCGGGTTTTAAAAGGCAAAATCCGGTTATGTTTTTTTTTTGATAGAGGGCTTTGATTAAATTTACCTGCATATACCTCTTTAACTATGAAAAATTTCCTTGTTTTTCTAATTCTTTCGATCGTGTTCTTTTTTTCTGAAAATTCTAATGCTCAGGTAGATACCAATTTTGTATTTACCTACGAAACAGCAGAAAGAACCAATCCATATGAGGTCTATAGTTTAAGTATGGTAAAATACCTTTCTGAAAAACGCAGTTTACCTAAAGAAATTCTGCGTTTTAGCAATTGTCGCAGACTAAATATCTCAGCCCCAACCAAACGCATTGTAAAAGGCAGGTACTATTATGGCGAAACTAAGTTGAAAGAATTGCCTACCTGGATTGATGAAATGAATTCCTTATCAAGAATTGAGATTTGTGGCAATCCAGATTTTAAATATGAAAAAGAACTACCAAAGCTGGTAAATCTGAAATCGTTGAAAATTTTGGAATTATCTCCTGATACCATCCAGGATGAACTCATTGAAGTATTGGGCCAATTAAAGCAAATTCGTGAGCTGGTTATTATTAATGATATTAAACCTACCGATCCAAAAATAGTAAAGCTTACTGAGCTTCTGCCTGATTGCAAGATAGTTATTCAGTAAATTTTCTTTCAAATGAATTACACTAAGTCATTTGTATTCTTTTGATTATTATCCATTTCTGTGTTGAATCCTGAACATTTAGTAAAGAATGGTTTCTGGCTTATTACTTTAATAGTATAAACAACTGGCTTAGGGACGTATTTGAAAACTAGGTTTGGGGATCAAAATCAGGATTTGATATTCAGAGTAAAAAAAAATCAGCTTGGATATAATTTCAAAATAGAAACATATTAATCCAAACTGATTTTGTACCCAGAGCCGGAGTCGAACCGGCATGTCAGTGAAGACACAGGTGTTTGAGACCAGCGCGTCTACCAATTCCGCCATCTGGGCGGTTAAGTTTTGTTCTTAACAGGTTGCAAAAGTATTTAATAAGTCCGAATTTCCCAATAATCTTATTTATTTTTGTGTAAATTATTTTTATCCAAGCCACATGAGCGAAAGTTTAGCAGTTCCAGTTCTTGAAGTTCACGACCTTACCGTTTCCTATAACAAAAAACCAGTATTATGGGGAATCGATCTTACCTTACCTGCTGGAGTTATTGCGGGTATAGTTGGGCCAAACGGAGCTGGTAAATCCACACTCATCAAAACTATTATGGGTCTTATACCGGCAGCTAGTGGTTATGTGAAAATTTTTGACAAAAACCTTGATGAAGTTCGAAAAAAAGTAAGTTATGTGCCTCAACGCGAGTCAGTCGACTGGGACTTTCCTGCTTCCGTAATGGATGTCGTTTTAATGGGTAGATACGGCAATTTGGGTTTGTTCAACCGACCTCGCAAAGCTGATAAAGATGCAGCTATGGAGTGTCTTGAAAAAGTAGGTATGGAAGCCTATGCTAACAGGCAGATTGCTCAGTTGTCCGGTGGGCAGCAGCAACGAGTGTTTTTGGCCAGAGCTTTGGCACAGAATGCCGATATATATTTTATGGATGAGCCTTTTGCAGGGGTTGATGCAGCTACAGAAGCTGCCATTATTGAACTTATAAGAAAAATGAGTCAGGCTGGCAAAACCATTATCATTGTTCATCACGATTTACAATCAGTAAGTAATTATTTCAACTGGGTTATACTAATCAATATGCGTCTTGTAGCTTCTGGACCTGTAAATGAAGTTTTCACTTCTGAATTGCTGCAAAAAACCTATGGAGGTAAATTGAATATACTTTCAAAAGTAGGGGACTTGTTAGAAAAACTTCAATTCCCATCCAGAGAGTAATTTTGCTATAGTTTTATTCCCAAAGTCAACTAGAATGGTTCTATATAAGAATTTTTTTTCTTAGTCGCCCTGAATAATTAGGTGTGATCTTTTAAAAGTTTATTCTTTTTGTAATTTTACAAGCTCATAATATCAATCACCAACGACTTTTTATAAATCTGACTTTAACATTTAAAAGACTTCTGTTATGAACACTTACAACGATTACCTCAAGGAAATCGAAGAACGAAAAGGTCAGGGACTGAACCCAAAACCAATTGATGGTGCAGAATTGCTAAGCGAAATTATTGCACAAATTAAAGATTTAGATAACCCGCACCGAGTAGATTCTCTTAAGTTCTTTATTTACAATACTATACCTGGTACCACCAGTGCTGCTGGTGTAAAAGCTAAGTTCTTAAAAGAAATTATTCTGGGGGAATCCGTAGTAAAGGAAATTACACCTGCTTTTGCTTTTGAGTTATTATCACATATGAAGGGTGGACCTTCCATAGAAGTATTGCTAGATCTTGCACTGGGCAAAGATGCTTCTATTGCTAAAGAAGCTGCAAACGTTCTTAAGACTCAGGTTTATCTCTATGAGGCAGACACAGACCGTCTAAAGGAGGCCTTCAAAAGCGGAAACATAATTGCTAAAGAAATAGTTGAAAGTTATGCAAAGGCTGAATTCTTCACCAGTTTACCAGACCTACCTGAAGAAATTAAAGTAGTTACATATATCGCTGGTGAGGGCGACATTTCAACTGATTTGCTTTCTCCGGGAAACCAGGCTCACTCTCGTTCAGACCGTGAACTTCATGGTAAATGCATGATTTCATCACAAGCACAAGAGGAAATCAAGGCTCTGCAGGCAAAACATCCTGACAAGAGCGTGATGCTGATTGCTGAGAAAGGCACCATGGGTGTGGGTTCATCAAGAATGTCAGGTGTAAACAATGTGGCACTTTGGACTGGTAAGCAAGCAAGTCCATATATCCCATTCGTCAATATTGCTCCAATTGTTGGAGGTACTAATGGTATTTCTCCAATTTTCCTTACCACTGTTGACGTAACAGGTGGTATTGGCATTGACCTTAAAAACTGGGTTAAAAAGCTAGATGCAAACGGCAATCCAATTCGCAATGAAAATGGTGACGTAGTTCTCGAGGAAGCATACTCTGTTGCTACTGGCACTGTTCTTACCATCAATACCAAGAAGAAGAAACTTTACAATGGTGACAAAGAGCTAATAGATATCTCTAAGGCATTCACTCCTCAGAAGGTGGAATCTATAAAGGCTGGTGGTTCTTACGCTATTGTATTCGGTAAAAAGATCCAGACCTTCGCTGCGAAGTTACTGGGTATTAATATTCCTCCTGTATTTGCTCCTTCAAAGGAGGTTTCTCATGAAGGACAAGGTCTTACAGCAGTTGAAAAAATCTTCAACAGAAATGCAGTTGGTACTACTCCGGGAAAAGTGTTACACGCCGGTTCGGATGTTCGTGTAGAGGTTAACATAGTAGGTTCACAGGATACGACTGGTCTTATGACTGCTCAGGAATTGGAGTCTATGGCTGCCACTGTAATTTCACCAATCGTTGATGCTGCCTACCAATCAGGTTGTCACACTGCTTCAGTATGGGATAAAAAAGCTCAGGCCAATATTCCAAAACTCATGAAATTCATGAACGATTTCGGTCTTATCACTGCGCGTGACCCGAAAGGTGAATACCACTCCATGACCGATGTTATTCACAAAGTTCTTAACGATATTACTGTAGACGAGTGGGCAATTATCATCGGTGGTGACTCTCATACTAGAATGTCAAAAGGTGTTGCTTTTGGTGCCGACTCCGGAACAGTTGCTCTTGCACTTGCTACCGGTGAAGCTTCCATGCCAATTCCTGAATCCGTAAAGGTAACATTCAAAGGCACCATGAAAGGTTACATGGACTTCCGTGATGTTGTTCATGCTACACAAGCACAAATGCTTAAGCAATTTGGTGGCGAAAACGTATTTCAGGGTAGAATCATTGAGGTGCACCTTGGAACTCTTACTGCTGATCAGGCATTTACTTTTACAGACTGGACTGCAGAAATGAAGGCTAAAGCTTCAATTTGTATTTCTGAGGATGCCACATTAATAGAATCACTAGAAATTGCAAAGGGTAGAATCCAGATCATGATCGACAAGGGCATGGACAATAAGAATCAGGTTCTGCAGGGATTGATAAATAAAGCTGATAAGAGAATAGCTGAGATTAGATCTGGCGAGAAACCAGCTTTAAAACCAGATGCAAATGCTAAATATTATGCTGAAGTTGTCGTAGATCTTGATGTGATTGTTGAGCCAATGATAGCTGACCCAGACGTAAACAACGCTGATGTTTCCAAACGATATACGCACGACACCATCAGACCTCTATCTTTTTATGGTGGGGATAAAAAAGTAGATCTTGGATTTATCGGTTCTTGCATGGTGCATAAGGGCGATATGAAAATTCTTGCTCAAATGCTTAAGAATATTGAAACTCAGAAAGGGAAGGTTGAGTTCAAAGCACCACTTGTTGTGGCGCCACCTACTTATAACATCGTAGATGAATTAAAGGCGGAAGGTGACTGGGAGGTTTTAAGGAAGTATTCAGGTTTCGAATTTGACGATAGTGCCCCAAAATCTGCGGCACGTACTACATACGAAAACATGCTGTATCTTGAGCGTCCAGGTTGTAACCTTTGTATGGGTAACCAAGAGAAAGCCGAAAAAGGAGATACTGTGATGGCAACCTCTACTCGTCTTTTCCAGGGAAGAGTAGTAGAAGACGCTGATGGTAAAAAAGGCGAATCTTTGCTTTCTTCTACACCGGTTGTGGTTCTTTCAACTATCCTAGGTAGAACTCCTACAATCGATGAATATATTAAAGCAGTAGATGGTATCAACTTGACTAAGTTTGCTCCATCTAATAAGCAACTGGTAAAATAGTTAATGTAGTTCTAACAATGTAAGGGCAAGTGCTTACATAAGAATTATGGAACTAAATATTATCACCCCATTCTGCTTCTAGCAGGGTGGGGTTTGTTTTTTTACCTCATGGAAATACCCATAGTACTCCACATTTCAATACTGTTTTTAACTTTTTGCCCGTCATTAGACTTACTATTTTAAGATATTAAGATTTTAAGATATGACATTTGATTTTGAAATGGTCAGGGCTGTATATAGCCAAATGGGGGAACGTATAGATGCAGCCAGAAAAGCAGTAGCGAAGCCTCTAACTTTAACAGAGAAGATTTTATATAGTCATCTTTATTCAGGCAAACCAACAGAGTCCTTTGAAAGAGGTAAATCGTATGTCGAATTTGCTCCGGATAGAGTAGCAATGCAGGATGCTACTGCTCAAATGGCCTTATTGCAATTTATGTCTGCAGGCAAAAAGCAAGTTTCAGTGCCTACTACTGTACATTGCGATCACCTTATTCTGGCTGAACTTGGTGCAGCGAAAGATCTAAAAGCAGCAAAAGACGTAAATAAAGAAGTCTACGATTTTTTATCATCCGTTTCAAACAAATATGGTATTGGTTTCTGGAAACCCGGTGCAGGTATTATTCACCAGGTGGTGTTGGAGAATTATGCATTTCCGGGTGGTATGATGATTGGCACAGATTCCCATACTCCCAATGCCGGTGGACTTGGTATGCTTGCAATTGGTGTAGGTGGTGCAGATGCAGTAGATGTGATGGCAAATATGCCTTGGGAATTAAAGTTTCCAAAAATTATAGGAGTCAAACTTACGGGCAAGCTTAGTGGCTGGACTTCTGCAAAGGACGTAATTCTCAAAGTTGCCGGAATACTTACCGTAAGCGGAGGTACTGGTGCTATTATAGAATATTTTGGAGATGGAGCTGAAAATCTGAGTTGTACCGGCAAAGGTACAATCTGCAATATGGGTGCTGAAATCGGGGCAACTACATCTTTATTTCCCTACGATAAAAAGATGAAAGCATACCTGGATTGTACAGACCGCAGTGATATAGCTGCCGAAGCTGACAAAGTTGCTCAATTATTAAGAGCTGATGATGAAGTGTATTCTGATCCAGCCAAATACTTTGATCAATTAATAGAAATAAATCTTTCAGAATTGGAACCACACATTAATGGACCATTTACTCCTGATGCTGCCTGGCCAATTTCTAAGTTTGCTGAAACATTAAAGGAAAAGGGATGGCCTGCAACATTAGAAGTAGGTCTTATTGGATCATGTACCAACTCGTCCTATGAAGATATAACCAGGGCCGCTTCAGTGGCAGAACAGGCAGTTTCCAAAAACATTAAGGCAAAATCAGAATTTAATATCACACCCGGTTCAGAACTCGTTCGCTTTACCACCGAACGTGACGGTTTGCTAAGTGTGTTTGATAAAATGGGTGGTATTGTTTTGGCAAATGCCTGCGGGCCATGTATTGGACAGTGGGCCAGACATACGAATGACCCAAACCGTAAAAATTCAATTATTACCTCGTTCAACAGAAATTTTGCAAAGCGTAATGATGGCAATCCCAATACGCATGCTTTTGTTGCATCTCCCGAAATTGTAACAGCTATGGCTCTGGCCGGCGATCTTACCTTCAATCCATTAGTTGATAAAATAAAAAACGAAAATGGAGAAATGGTAATGTTGAATGAGCCACAAGGAATTGAGCTACCCGTAAAAGGTTTTGAAGTGGAAGATGCCGGTTACCAGGCACCGGCCGATGATGGTTCAAAAATTCAAGTTATAGTAGATCCAAATTCTTCAAGGCTTGAATTACTTGAGCCATTCAAAGCATGGGAAGGTACCGATCTTAAAGGTTTAAAACTTCTAATAAAAGCCAAGGGTAAGTGTACAACGGATCATATTTCTATGGCTGGCCCTTGGCTGAAGTATAGAGGGCATCTGGATAATATTTCAAACAACATGCTTATCGGAGCATTTAACTTCGCCAATGAAACTCCCAATAAAGTTAAAAATCAACTAACAGGAGAATATACCGAAGTTCCCACTGCAGCAAGGGCATACAAAGCCTCCGGTATTGGTTCTGTTGTAATAGGTGATCATAATTATGGAGAAGGTTCTTCCAGAGAACATGCAGCCATGGAACCAAGGCATCTTGGCGTTAGAGCCATTATTGTTAAATCTTTCGCTAGAATTCACGAAACGAATCTAAAAAAACAAGGTATGTTGGGACTTACTTTTGCAAATCCTGCTGACTATGACAAAATTCAGGAAGATGATACCTTTGATATAATTGGCCTAACAACTTTTGCTCCGGGCAAACAATTAACCTTGGCAATTCATCACATAGATGGAACTAAAGAAGAAGTTAAATTAAATCACACCTACAATGAGGGGCAAATTGAATGGTTTAAAGCTGGTTCAGCGTTGAACCTTATAGCTCAACAAGGATAAATGCAGATTGAAAAAAAAGCCAAGAGTCCAATATATATAGTCTCTTGGCCTTTTAATTTATAGTAAGTAGACTACTTTTTCTTTTCGTAGTTTACCATCCAGTTAATGCCATATTTGTCGGAAAAACTACCAAAGTATGCACCCCAGAATGTATCCTGCAAATCCATTTCTATTTTGCCACCTTTGGATAGATTTTTAAAAAGCGTTTCAGCTTCTTCTTTTGAATCTGGTTCCAAATTTATATACACATTATTGCCTTTGTTAACTTTAAAGCCCATAGATTCAGGTGCATCTGTTCCCATAAGTATATGTCCGCCGGTAATTTCCAAACCTATATGCATAATCAGGTTTTTATCTTCATCCCTCATTTTGGGACTATCTTCTGAAACTGGTGCATCTCCAAATCTGAAAATACCTTGTCCTAAAAATTCACCACCAAAGACTGATTTGTAAAACTCAAAAGCCTCTTCAGTTTCTCCGGGAAAATTTAAGTAAGTGCTTGTTCTTGCCATGACTAAAAAATAATAGATATTTTGAATTTGTTGTTAGCGCATTTTGCCTCTTTTGATCAAATAGGCCTGCATAATCTGATCAAAACCTAAATTGATATCTGCTTCTATAAAATCTATCTTATACTGACCAGCTTTTAGTTTGAGATTGGTGAAATATTGATCAATAGCTTGTTTGTAACTATCTCTAACCTGCGATGCCTGAACTTTAATTTTTTCACCACTTTCTAAATCTTTAAATACATAAGGCTTATCCTGAAAGTCAAAATCCCGTTCGGTTTTTGAATCAAACACATGAAAAAGCAATACCTCATGATTGTTGTGCTTCATATGCTGCAATGCTGAAAAAACAGTTTCAGCATCAGTTATGTTTTCGAACATATCACTAAAAATTATTACCAGAGATCTTTTATGAATTTTGTCAGCTAAAAGGTGTAAAATCTTGCTAACTCCGGTCTTTTTTTCTTTAGGACTTGTTTTTAAAAGTTGCTCTAGTTGCAGAAAAATATGATGTACATGTCCGGGAGTAGATTTTATGGGAGTTGCAATTTCAATTTCCTCTGCAAATGTTGTGAGGCCAACAGCATCGCGTTGCTTTTGTAGCAAATAAGCTAGTGCAGCAGCTGCCAGTATGCTAAAATTTATTTTACCCATACTATTTGTAGGGTAATACATAGAAGAAGAGTTGTCAATTAGTATCTGGCAACGCAGGTTTGTTTCTTCTTCATAACGTTTTGTATACAATCGATCAGTTTTGCCATATGCTTTCCAATCTATATATCTGGTACTTTCGCCATTATTATATAGACGGTGTTCGGCAAACTCCACAGAAAATCCATGATAGGGTGATTTATGTAATCCGGTAATAAAACCTTCTACAAGTTGCCTGGCCAAAAACTCTACATTACCATATTTTCTAATGGTAGCTAAATCTATCATAGGTAGGAAAAATATTGAACGGTGGTCAATTTACCATTTTATTACCAACTATATAAAACTGATGTAAATTATGGTTCAATTGGGGATATTATACTTGTATCCTTTTCGAACATTGAAATTGTAGTATCCGGTTGAGCGATCAATATTTCAATTTCTACTTCTGCAAAACCAGATTGGATCATATCGATCTCTTCAGCAGCTGCTTTGGAAATGTCTATAATCCTTTTAGGTGAAAATGGACCTCTGTCATTTACCCGTACAATTACTGACTTTTGATTGGTTAGATTAGTAACTTTCACCAATGTGTTAAATGGCAATGTTTTATGTGCAGCCGTAAATTCCTTCATATCAAATAATTCGCCGGAGGCTGTTTTACGGCCGTGAAATTTCGATCCATAATAACTGGCAATTCCTTTGTATTTGACCGGTTCCTGTTGGTAAATTTCAGAGGTATGATCAGGAAATATAAAAATCAATAAAAAAAGTAAATACATGGCTTGCATAATTTCAACAACTTAGATTTATTAGAAATGGTTTTACAAATAACTATATTACTGAACGTATGTAATTTTTTGAATTAAATTTAATTATTTGTTTTGAAAGTTATTTGAAAATAATATAAATTTACCATTACTGAAGAACTAAATAAAACGGACTGTGGAAGAGAATAAAGATCAAGACAAAGGTGAAATCTACTCTCAGCGAGTAAGAGCAGGAAAGAGAACCTATTTTTTTGACATTAAGTCAACTCGTTCTAATGACTATTATCTAACAATTACAGAAAGTAAAAGAAGATTCAAAGACGACGGTTTTTATTATGAGAAACACAAAATTTTCCTTTATAAAGAAGATTTTGACAAGTTTTTGGAAGCACTACAACAAAGTGTAAATCACGTAAAAGATGAGCTTCTGCCAGATGTTGACTTTAGCCAATTTGCCAATAGAGGTGAAGAAGAAGATGAGCATTTTGAACCGACAAAAAATTCTTCAGAGGATACTGATCTAAAGTGGGAATAATCCTTTTCACGTAAAAAATATAAAAGCTCCCTGTATGAACGGGGAGCTTTTTTTGTTATTTATTGGCTGGTTTTTAATTAAGTTTGAAAGTTAAATAGAATTTTTTCTAAAATGGGATTACAATGTGGTATTGTTGGATTGCCAAACGTGGGCAAATCCACTCTTTTTAATGCACTATCAAATGCAAAGGCTGAAGCTGCCAATTATCCGTTTTGTACTATTGAGCCCAATGTAGGGGTTATATCAGTACCAGATGAGCGATTGGAAATATTAAGTGGATTAGTGAATCCACAACGAGTATTACCTACTGTTATGGAATTTGTGGATATAGCAGGATTAGTACAAGGTGCAAGTAAAGGTGAAGGACTAGGAAATAAATTTTTGGCTAATATTCGGGAAGTAGACGCCATAGTGCACGTAGTTCGTTGTTTTGAAGACCCCAATGTAGTTCATGTTGCTGGTAAAGTGGATCCGGTTGCTGATAAAGAAATTATAGATACTGAGCTACAATTGAAGGATTTGGAATCGATCGATAAAAAAATTCAACGTGTAGAGAAACCTGCTAAAGTAGGTGATGCAAAGGCTAAAAAAGAGCTTGAAATATTAAAAAGATATAAAGCTCACTTGGAAGCAGGGAAAAATGCACGTGGTTTAGAAGTAAATGATGGCGATGAAGAAGCTATTGCTGATTTGCAATTGCTGACTGTAAAACCAGTTATATACGTTACCAATGTAGAAGAGGAATCTGTGCTGACCGGTAATAAATTTGTAGAGCAACTAAAAGAAGCCATTAAAGATGAGCATGCTGAAGTAGTTATTGTTTCTGCAGGTTTGGAAGCTCAGATAGCTGAATTTACAGATCCGGAAGAGAAAGCAATGTTTTTGGAAGAATATGGTCTAAATGAGTCTGGATTAAACAAACTTATTAAAGCATCGTATAAACTGCTTAATCTTATTACCTACTTTACTGCAGGTGAGAAAGAAGTTAGAGCATGGACAATCCGAAAAGGGTGGAAGGCACCTCAGGCCGCTGGTGTTATACACACAGATTTTGAGAGAGGTTTTATCAAAGCTGAGGTTATGAAATTGGCAGACTTTCAGCAATATAAAACAGAAAGTGCATGCAAAGAAGCCGGTAAAGTGCATATAGAAGGGAAAGAATATATTGTGGCGGATGGTGATGTAATGCACTTTAGATTTAATGTTTAAAACAATTTGAATTTTCTGCCTGTTAAAGGAGTATGTTGCTTTTTCTGTTTTATTGGTTTAGTATTAATTTTTTAAATTTTTTTGAACTTGAGAGTAAGGATAATATTTGGTTTAACGAATAAAGGAGCATCTGTTCCTTTTCACCATCAGTTCTTGTTATCAAATTTGATAACAACATTGATCCATAAGGAACCTGAAAGATTTCAAGGGTTTTATGACTTTAACTTTTCAGGTTTAAAGGGGCAGACCAAAGTTGGTAAGGACGGGTTGCATTTTTACTCGAACAAAGTAACACTGGTAATATCCAGCAGGAGCGAAGAATTTATAGAATTTGTTGTAAAACAGTTGTTTAAGCTTCAACATGTTGAAATTGGTAAATTATTATTAATTCCACTTAGTGTAGAACAGGAAGCCCAACCTGATTTCAAAGAAGATACCAAGTTCATTTGTATATCGCCGCTGGTGGTAATAGATCCATTAAAACCGGATTCTGATTCGAAGAAATTTGTCAGTCCTTTTATGGATGAATTTTCTGATAATTTGTATGATAATACCATGCAACGCATGGAAAATGCCGGATATTCTGCAGAACAACTGGCCAATTTCTACAAGTTTCAGGTGGTTCCTGATACTAATTATCTGACCAAGATTAAAGAAGAAGAAAAGAAGTTTGCCAGAATATTTCCTGTATTTGATAAGGGCGAAAAATATGAAGTACGTGGATATACTTTTCCTTTTACTTTGTATGCAGCCCCTGAAGTTCAAAGTTTTGTCTTTAACTCAGGACTAGGTATTATGTGTCATAAAGGTTTTGGTATGTTGGATGTTGCCAATCAGGATCCTAATAGCAGAACCACTCCTTACAACTTTACGATTTAAGAAATTAGTCGGTAAACTTTAATGTCAGTTATTGTTATCTGGCGTTGTGGTTTACTGACTTATAGCCGATAAGTTTGTCGGCCCTGTCGCCAGGTGCTCTGTAATAAACCAAAATATCATACTGATTTTGCGTTTGACTATGAGAACCTGTTGTAAAATTATCATCAACCTTTTGGGTATTTAAGTCAACCATAGTATATAAGAAATTATAAAACCCTTGCTTAAGCAGTATACGGGCAATATATTTTTTTAATTCCGGGTCGTACGTCATTTTATTGCTTTCCTCTATTCGCCAATCATTCATAGCACCGCGTACATAAATAGGACCTAATTGTGGAGGCATTTCCAAAAAGAAGTTTACCAAAGCATAATCAGGGCTGAAATCTCTTTCTTTGGTTTCATAATGTTCAATCCAAAATTTACCATCTATATCAAAATTTCGGCTATAAGGTTGGGTTTTTCGAGAAATATCAGTCAAAAGAAATACTTCATAAAATTCAGGCTCTTTTACTATTGAGCCTATATTGAGCCTGTATGCCTGAAAACTACTAATATCAAAAGAGTTAAATTCATTTCCCCCTTTAAAACCGTTTTCCATATTAAAGTAATGGTAATCAAGTAAATGCTGATTTTCTCTTACAAACAATGGAGGCAGATTGTAAATAGCATTATCCCAACGGTGGTTTTGTCTTATTACTACTTTTAGGGTCATTGCCGGATTTACTATATTCAGATTACCATATCCTATAGTAAAATCAACCTGTTGGCTACTATTTCTTTCTGAAACTTTTCGCGCAAAAGTTACTTGAGGGCTTATAACTACTGCTTGACTGCCTTCTTCATATACTATAAACCGTTTGGTTAATATCAGGTCTTCTTCATTATAATCTCTATAAACCTTTACCAAATAGTTGCCACTTATTTTTACTTTGGGAATTGGAAACTTATAATGAACAAAAGGAATAGCTGTATTGACGGATGTTTGTCTATTAGTAATTATAAATTCATTGAAACTAAACAGATATTGTATTTCAGACACAGAGGATATTGACCAATCTGCATTGCAATGTATGATTTTGACATGATAATCTTCAAAGTCAACCTTCAAATCATCAAAAGAAAGCACCAATGGAATTTGTTGTCCCAATGGAGTAATAGCCGGTTGAAGATAGTCAGAAACTGTACCTGTTTGGGGGAAAAGTAAAACAGTTTTAATGGTTGTTTCATATACCATATCATTGGTAATGAAGGTTTTTTCAATCGATGATTCGTCTTGATTTCTACTTTTTTTCTTTTGTCCAACTGCAATATTTGCCGCAACTAAGAATATAGCTAAAAAAATACTTATTCTATTTATCATATTAATTTTCAAGGGTGTCTATTTCTGTAGCTATTTTTTCCCACTCAGCAGTTAATAAATCAGTTTTACTACATACCTCCTGGTATTTTTTGTTAGTATCTGACAGTTTATCAGGGTTTCCAAAAATTTCAGGTTTAGCCATTTCTGCTTCTAGTTGCAATTTCTTTGATTCCAGTTCGGAAAGACCCTCTTCTGTTTTTTGTAGTTCTTTTTTGAGTTTTTTAAGCTCGTTAAGTTCACTATTGCTTTTTTCCTTTGCAGGAGGAGGGGTGGCAACTTTACTAGTTGGTACAGGTATGCTAACTGCCTTTTCAATTGGATTTTGTGATCTCCAAACCAGGTATTCGTCAAAAGTACCCGGATACTCTTTGATTTCCTGATTTTCGATATACCAGATTTTGTTGGCCACATTTTTTACAAAGTGCCTGTCGTGTGAAACGATAATATACGTGCCGGCATATTGAAGCAGAGCCTGTGTTAGAATATTAACCGAGGTCATATCCAAGTGGTTGGTAGGCTCATCCAATAATAGAAAATTGGACTCTGAAATAAGTACTTTTGCTAGAGCTACTCTTGATTTTTCGCCACCTGAAAGCACTTTAATCTTTTTAAATACTTCATCATTTGAAAATAAAAAACAACCTAAAATGCCTCTCAGCTCCATTTCAGTTTTGTCAGAACCAGCTTGTTTGAGTTCATCTAGAAGTGTGTTTTCTATATTAAGCGACTCGAGTTGGTGCTGGGCAAAAAATGACATGTTTACATTATGTCCTAGTTCAGCCTTCCCTTGTATTTTTTCAGTACCAGATATAATTCTTAGTAGGGTTGATTTACCTTTACCATTGGCACCAACCAGAGCAATTTTATCTCCGCGTTCAATGGTTACGGTAGATTTTTCCAGGATTTTCAGATCTCCATACGATTTGGAAACTTCCTCCAGTTTTACAATATGTCGGCCTGGTTGCGTCTTGAAATTAAATTTGAAATTTACTTTGGCTGTTTCATCAACTATATCATCAATGATATCCATACGTTCCAGCGATTTTACTCTGGATTGTACTTGTCTGGCTTTTGTGGCCTTTGCCTTAAATCTTTCTATAAACTTTTCAGTCTGTTTTATCTTTTGTTGCTGGTTTTCAAAGGCATTTTTTTGAATTTCAGAACGTAATGATTTTTCTTCCAGATAAAAACTGTAGTTACCGGCATATACATTCAGATTTCTGGAAGATATTTCAACAATAGTTTTAGCAGATCTATCCAAAAACTCACGGTCATGAGAGACAATAATTATAGCACCTTCATATTTGGAAAGATAATCTTCAATCCACTGAATAGATGGTAGGTCAAGGTGGTTGGTAGGTTCATCGAGCATAAGCAGCGATGGTCTAACTAAAAGCAATTTGGCCAGCATTACCCGCATTCTCCAACCTCCGGAAAAGGTATTTAGTGGTTTTACCAAATCAGCAGTCTGAAAGCCTAAACCTTCCAGTATTTCTTCAGCTTTTGACTGTATGGTATAACCTTCAAGCATCTCAAACTGTTCCTGAAGTTTTGTTAGTTTGTCGAGCAACTCATCAGTATAGTTGGCTTCCATTTGTTCCAACACCTTATCAATTTCTTTCTTCAGAAAGTTTTCCTTTTCAAAAGCTTTCATGGCTACTTCTAATATGCTGTCATGACTTTCGTAGGATAATAGGTCCTGATTTAGAAATCCAATGGTGCAATCATTGCTTCTGGAAATAGAACCTTCGTCAGGTGTCAGGTCACCAATAATAAGTTTAAGTAGCGTTGATTTTCCGGTTCCATTAGCACCTATCAAGCCTATTTTATCTTTGGGTTTTATATGCAAAGAAATATCTTCATACAGTGGTCTGCTTCCCAAATAATAGGAAAGATTGTTAAGTGATAGCATGTGCGGAAAATGAAATTTTTACAAAGTTAGGAATTTCCTAAACATGAACCCGAATAATCCGGTTCTAACTGTCTAAGTTCAGGTTAATGCCTGTTATTTTTTGATCTTAAATAGAATAATTCGATACTATGTCAATTATACTGGCTGTTTTGCTTATTCTTCTCATTTGTATGATGGTTGTGCTTATATACAGACTAGGTGTATTTGGCAAAGCAATAACCGGTTGGAAAAATGATAATATTGATTCGGTAAGAAATGTAAATAGCTGGTTATTTCCGCTGTTTTTTGTGCTGGGAATAGGTTTATTGATATATTTTTATAGAACTATAAAACCTGATTTGATAGGGGAGGCTGTTACAGAACATGGGAAATGGATAGATTCCTCCATGTCACTTTCGTTTAATCTAATTTTGGTGATATTTTTTGTGGCACAAGCAGTTTTGGTATTGTTTGTTGTAGTATTTCAATATAATTCAAAACGTAAAGCTTCTTTTTACCCAATCAATAATCGATTGGAAATAGTATGGACAGTTATACCTCTGGTTGTCTTCTTAGGCCTATTTGTAGACGGAAATTATACCTGGTCAAAAGTGATGAAAAAAAATGATGAAGACTTGGTTGTGGTAGAAATTATAGGCATGCAGTTTAACTGGATAGCTCGCTACCCTGGTGTAGATAATCAGCTTGGTGATGTAAATGTAAAATATATTGATGGCGCTAATACTGCAGGATTAAATCTTACCGATCCTAAAGGGCTGGATGATTTTGTAAGCGGTGAAATACATATACCGGTAAATAAAAATATATTGTTCAAAATCAGGTCGTTGGATGTGATACACAGTGTTTTTATACCTCACTTCAGACTGAAAATGGATGCTGTGCCTGGTATGCCAACCACTTTTACTTTTAAACCTGAAAAGACGACCAACGAAATGAAAGCTGAAACAGGAAATTCATGGTTTAATTATTCCATTTACTGCGCTGAATTATGTGGTCGCGGGCATTTTGCCATGAAGGGAGATGTGGTAGTTGATACAGAGATTGAATATGAAAAATGGCTGAAATCTCAGGGAAGTTGGCTGGCCAGACACAAAGGGTATGTAAAATATGTACCTGATAAATATAAAGACCAGGCAGAAAGCATAATACAGCATACACCTCCTGAAACCACAGCAGAGGATGCAACATTTTTTTATAAAGATGCAAACGTTAAGAAATGAGAAATCTGGAACAAAATCTTTCTGAGCCTACTAAACTGGACCATGAAGAGAATTTTTGGCGAAAGTATATTTTTAGTACAGATCATAAAGTTATAGCTAAGCAATTTCTGATAACCGGAATATTCTGGGCTATTCTGGGAGGTTTACTTTCTTTGCTTATTCGAATTCCTCATGGATTTCCCGGTGCTGATTTATCCTGGTTAAAACCAATATTGGGTGGTTGGATTTTGGAAGGGAAGATAGATGCCGAATTTTATTTGTCGGTCGTAACTATTCACGGAACAATAATGGTATTTTTTGTGCTAACAGCAGGTCTGAGTGGTACATTTGCCAATTTCCTGATTCCCTTACAAATTGGTGCCAGAGACATGGCTTCCCCTTTTATCAATATGCTATCGTATTGGATGTTTTTTATATCCAGTGTAATAATGTTTGCTTCATTATTTGTTGAAAGTGGTCCGTCTATGGCCGGATGGACAGCTTATCCGCCATTGAGTGCAACCGAAAAGGCTGTTTCCGGTTCAGGCTTAGGCATGACTTTATGGATAGTAAGTCTTGCATTTTTTATAGTCTCAGTATTGTTGGGCGGTATCAATTATATAGCTACAATCATAAATATGCGTACGTTGGGTATGACCTTTTTCAGGTTGCCACTTACGGTTTGGTCATTATTTTTTACTGCTATATTAGGTTTGTTTTCATTTCCGGTTTTGCTATCCGCCATGTTTTTATTGTTTTTTGACAGAGAGTTTGGGACAAGTTTTTTTCTGGGCGAAATATATATTGGTGGCAGTGTATTAAACAACTCTGGTTCAGGTAGTGCAATATTGTATCAGCATCTTTTTTGGTTTTTAGGACATCCTGAGGTGTATATAGTTATTATGCCGGCCCTAGGTATTGCTTCCGAAGTGATTAGCACCAATGCCAGAAAGCCCATATTTGGATATTTAATGATGATAGTTTCTTTAGCAACCATTTGTTTTTTATCGCTTATAGTATGGGCACATCATATGTTTGTTTCTGGTATGAATCCATTTTTAGGAAGTTTGTTTAGTCTTACTTCTTTTGTGGTGGCAGTGCCTTCGGCAATTAAAGTGTTTAATTACTTGGCTACTCTTTGGAAAGGAAACATACGATTTACTCCGGCTATGTTGTTTTCGCTGGGGTTGGTATCGTTTTTTATTTCCGGTGGGTTGACTGGATTGGTACTGGCTAATAATGCCATAGATATACATTTGCATGATACATATTTTGTAGTGGCTCATTTTCATTTGGTGATGGGCAGTTCAGCAGTATTTGGTTTTTTTGCTGGAGTTTACCATTGGTATCCCAAGTTATTTGGCAAAGTACTGAGCGAAAAACTTGGTTATATCCATTTTTGGATAACATTTGTAGGAATATATCTGATATTTTTTCCTATGCATTTTATTGGGTGGAATGGTATACCGAGGCGGTATTATTCTTTTACACATATAGAAACAATAGAGTATTTTCCTGATTTGAATACGTTAATATCCACGTTTGCCATTATTACTTTTGGTGCACAATTGATTTTTCTCTTCAACTTCTTTTATAATATGTTTTGGGGGGCAAAACCCATTCAGAACCCCTGGGGATCGAATACATTAGAATGGACAACCCGTGCAGGTATGCCGGTAGAAGAGAATTGGGAAGGTGAGGTGCCCGCAGTTCACAGGTGGCCATATGATTATTCAAAGCCAGGTTCTGATTCAGATTTTATACCACAGCATATACCATTGTCTGAAACAGAAAATTCAAATCTGGATAAAGAGGGTATTTATATATCATTAAAAAATCTTAGAAAGAATAATAAAAAATAGTAATAGCAAAGGGATTATATTGAACATACCGAAAGATTTGAACATGGACAGATAGCAGTGAGTTAGTTATTTATAATGTTTGTTGATTTTTATCATACTTAATTTTGATATACCTCATAGGTTTAAAGATAAGTGTATAAGAAATTGACTCAAATTTTTAAAACTATGAACAATATTCTGGTTGCAACGGACTTTTCGGAAAGTTCAAAAAATGCTACTGAGTATGCAATTCAATTGGCTACCAGAGCATATTCCGAGATTACTCTTTTCCATGTGGCTACACTACAGGTGATAGATCCGGTTGCTCCGGCTTTTTATCTGGATACACTGATTCAGGAAAAAAAGAAAGATAGCATTAATCAGCTGGAGCTGGTGAAAAGTACAATGCAACAGGTTTTATACCCGGATAATGGTAGTTTGAAAGTTCACACAAAAACTGCCATTGGTATACCTTCATCTGAAATATCGGAAATGTCCTCAGATTCATCTGTTGATTTGATCGTTGTCGGAGCAAAAAAAGGAGATTTCTGGGCCCGCTTAACCGGCAGTACAGTAGTTGATTTGTTAAATTTTGTAGATAAACCCCTGTTGGTTGTTCCGGAAAAAGCCAGATTTGAAAAAATTAATAGTATCGTAGTTGCTACTAATTTGGAAGAGGGTGATACGGAGTTTATTAAATCTGTTATAGCTTTTGCCAAGACGTTTAATGCACATGTTTTAATACTACACGTAAATGAAGTTGCCAGTGAGGAAGATGAAGAGCATTTTAAAATTCTAAAGAAAAAAATTATAACAGATTTAGAATATGGCAAGGTGCATTTTGAAATTATCAGACTGAAAGATTCTTCTCGAATTATAGACCTGATTTCTGAAATGGACAATGCAGATTTATTAGCTCTGCGAAAAGTTGAGCGTGGGTTTGTAGCTGAATTATTTCATAGTAGCATGACTAAGGATAAAATCTACAATACCAAAATTCCTCTACTAATATATCACTAATAAAAACCGGATAATCACATGAGTAGAATCTTTTGTCCCGTAGATTTTTTGGATTCATCCTGGTCTTCGCTGAAAACTGCTTATGACCTTGCTATCAGATCGCAAGGAGTACTTATTTTGATGCATGCTTACCATCTAGATATAAATACTTTGAATTACAATCAAGGTACCTGGGAAGAGCAAGTGGAAGAGGAGTGTGCTATTAAATTAAATCAAATTATAAATCAACTAATTGCATATAAACCTGATCTTACAATCAAATTCGAAAAAGTATTAAGTAAAGGTTTTGCCGTTGATAAAATTGTTGAAGAGAGTATAAATTGCCGTGCAGACATTATAATTCTAAATAGCAAAGGTAGTGAGGGGTTTTCTGATAAAGTTGCAGGTTCTGTTTCTACAAACGTTATCGAATCGACTAAAACACCTGTTTTAATAATACCTGTTAAGATCGATTCAATACAATTTAAAAAGATAGTTTTTTCCTTTCAGCCGGAAATGATGGATAAAACGAATTTTACATTTTTAGTAAAACTTATAAAAATGTATCAAGCTGAGCTTATTATTTTTAGTGTATTAGGCGAAGAAGTTAGCAGAGAGGATCAATCAAAATTTGAACAAAAAATAACTAAACGGATAGAAGAACATGGTTTTTACCAATTCCAACTAGAGTTTGTACAAGGTGATGACATTATCCAGGAACTAGAAAAATATAGCAGTAATCATCCTATCGATTTACTAGTTATGGTTAGAGGTAAGAAGAACTTTTGGGAAAAAATGTTTAAAAAAGGCAATACCAGAAAAATGGCAGCCCAAATTGAATTTCCGCTTATGATAATGCAGGAAAACTGATAGGTTTCCTGCGTTATATTTTTGGATAGTAAGTCAGTTGATTTACTTGTTGACAGCACTTATTAGATTCATGGAAAGCTAGTAAGGGTATATAAGAGTGATAACCAAGTTTTTGGGTGTTTTTATCCATAAGCAGATTGCCAACTAATGATTCCTTTAAGGTAGTTAATACAAATAAATCTGCTTTGTTTCTGGTTAGGTATTCTTGTATGTGATAGTTTACATCAGAGCCATGAAAGTAGATAAAATCTAATTTAGGATAGCTACAGGTTTCTCGAACTAATTTTTCAAATTTAAATAGCTGATCTTCAGAAAATCTTCTGTTTTGATCAGAGATATTTAAGATAGTAACTTCAGAATTATAATAGGTTGCGATAGATGTCAATTCTTTAATAGCAGCTACATCGATATGTTCCAGATCGGAGGCATATACTATTTTTTGGAAAGAAGCCTGTTTTGCACCTTCGGGAATGGTAAGTACCGGACATAGAGCATTTTCAATGATTTCGGAAGCAAATGAACCCATACCTATATTCTTTATTCCACCTTCACCCTTGGCTCCTAAAATTATTATATCAGCATTTTCATGCTGCACCAGTTGCATAAGCGGTGAAGTTCCAACGCCGTCCAACAGTATAGTTGTTATATTGAGCAAAGGATTCTTTTGCAGCAATTCCAATTTTAGGTCATTTAAATCAGAAAGCTTTTGTTTGCGCATTTTTTTGATCAGAACGGAATCAACTTGTTCGTTTTCCTTTACAAAATTGACGTGTACAAGTATCAGTTTTGAATAAAAGGTTTCTGCGATATTTAATGCAAATTTTAGTGCATTCAATGAACATGCAGAAAAATCAGTTGGGAATAAAATAGTATTAGCTTGCATATAATGTAATACTAAACTCCCGTATGATTGTTTTAAATAATCTTTATAGATTTATAAAAATTAACAATTTATTAATATTAAAGGAAAAGTAATTAAAAAGGTAGTGCCTTGATTTTCCTCACTTTTTACTGATATAGTGCCACCATTTTTTTCAATTTTTTCTTTGATGTTGGATAAACCAAGTCCCATACCATGTCCGATTTTATGTAGGCGTTTGAAGGGTACAAAGACATATGGTAAATCAGATTTCTTAATTCCCATGCCATTATCTTTGAACTGTAATTGTATTTGTTGTTTATCTTCTGATAATTTACAGGATATAAATATTTCCGGCGACTTATCTTCCGATCGATATTTGATGGCGTTACTAATTAGGTTGTAAAATATACTTCGAAGGTCTTTTGAACTAATATTTATTGAATTAATCTGAAAATCAGTGTGAAAGACTGGTTTGTTTTTAAGTATAAGATCACCAATTGACGTAATAATTTCCTGATAAATAGTATCGAGTTCAAGAGTTGGTTTTGCTTCGATATTTTGGTTCACCATAGGTACTTCTGTTAAATCCAGAACCAGTGTATTTAATACTGTCATGGTTTTTTGAACCAGATTAAATATTTCCTGCAAATTTTGGTTATCCTGATAAGGGTTTATTTCTTTTTTTAACTCATTAAGCAGGTAATCCATGTTTTTGATAGGACTGCGCAAATCATGCGAAGCAACATGTATAAAACTATCCAGGTCTTTATTTTGTAGTTCTAATTTTTGATTTTCTACGTTTAAATTAGAAAGGTCATGATTTAATTGTTTTTCTATATTTTCTAAATTCTGAACTCTGGTTTTCTGATCGTGGATATCGGTTGAAGTACCAATCCAACGTGTTATTTGGCCTTGTTCATTTTTGATCTGAACAGCAATGCTCAGAAACCATCTATAGTTTCCATATTTGTCTTTAAGTCGTATTTCTGCGCTATAATTGGTGTTATTAACAATACTTTCCTGCCATAGAATATAGGCCTTAATATTGTCATCAGGATGAATGATTTCATCCCAATAAGTATGAGGAAAAATATAGTAAGGATCTTTGCCTGTGTATTCATACCAACGTTTATTAAAATAATCGCCTTCACCTTTTTCATTAATGGAAAAAACTAATTGTGGCATGGATTCAGCTAATATTCTGTGAATTTGCTCACTGGTATTAAGTCTGTCTTTTAGTTCCTGAATGTTTGAAATCTTAAGCATGGCGCCTACAACTCGAATGGGATTACCACTCTTGTCACGGATTATATATCCTCTGTCCAATATAGGTTCAAAGCTTCCATAAACATTAAGAAATCTATATTCTGTACGCCAACTGTTTATATCGTTGGATTCAATAGCATATTGGAGGCTGTTTATCACGTTTTCGGCGTCTTCTACATGAAGTCTGGATTTCCAAAATTCATAATGATTAGGTATATCTTGTAGCTTATATCCAAATCCGCTTTCAAAAGACTCATTGAAGAGCAATTGATTTTTAGTTAAATCCCAATCCCACGAAATGTCATTGGTAGCAAGTGATAGCAATCTAAATCGTTCATTACTTAGCTCTAGTTCGCGTGTTTTATCCTGGATTTTTTCTTCCAGTTCTTCATTACATTTTATTAGTATTTGGCTTAACTTATTTAGTTCCTGATTGGCATTGTACAATTCAACATCAAGTATGGTTACAACTATATGATCATTGTCAAACTTAGTGGCTGTATATTTGAACCAGTTGGCATAACCTTCGTGGTTAGAATATTCTTCTTTGTGGGTTTCTTCACCGGTTAGAATAGTAGTTTTCATTCGTTCAAAAAAACCATTCAATACAAATGCAGGATATTCTTGACTTAAATTTTTACCAAGGAGATTATCTTCAGTATTCTTGAAATACTTGAGAGCTTCATAATTTAGAAATACAAACTCGAAATCAATTATAGAATTTCCAGAGTTAGTTGTAATTGATTTAAATAACCCAACACCTGAAACGGTTGTATTAAGTATTTTTTGAAAATCTGGAGAAAGATTTATAGCCTGGTTGGGTTTCACGTAATGTTTTTTTGTCAATCACATTAATTGGAATTCTTGTTACGAGAATACAATTTAATGGTTCTTTTTTATTAGAAACATATTTTACCTAAGTTTTATTATAGCAACTCTGACGGCATAATAACTGCGTTATGTTTTTAAACGTGCAGAAAAAGAGTTTTTTTGTAGAAAAATATTCATTTTTTTCGTTTATTCTTGTGTAATTATTGAATTAGTACTGTATTTCCTTGGTATGAGAAAATTTATTTTAAGTCTAATAGATCCCTTTTATCCTGTTTTTAGGTCTGTAATGGATTTACAGACTTATAGATACGGAGTTTGTGGGGCTGGAAATACATCATTGGATATTTTAGTCTACTTTTTATGCTATAATGTTTTTTTACAAAGAGAGGCTTTAAATTTGGGCTTTATTACCATTAGTCCGCATATCGCAGCTTTTATAGGTGGGTTTTTAGTTTCTTTTCCTGTAGGCTTTTATGTAATGCGCACTATAGTTTTTACAGAATCTAATTTAAGAGGCAGGACTCAACTGGTAAGATATTTTTCTGTAATTGTATTGAATTTGGTGCTTAATTATACTTTACTGAAAGTATTTGTAGAGTATTTGGGAATGTTTCCAACAGTCTCTAAAATAATCATAACCTTTTTTGCTGTACTAGTTTCTTATTTACTGCAGCGGAAGTTTTCTTTTGGTACTATTAAAACTTAATGTGCTGTTTTATAACCATTTTCTGTGCTTGAAGTACCATAAAAAAAGCATTGAAGATAGTATCATAAATCCTATAGCCCAAGGATAGCCCAGATCCCAACTTAATTCAGGCATATATTTGAAGTTCATGCCGTACATAGACGCTATTAGGGTAGGCGGCATAAAAATCACTGTAACAACGGTAAAAATTTTGATTACCTGGTTTTGTTCAATATTGACTAAACCAAGAAAAGTATTTTGCAAAAACTCAAGTCTTTCAAAGCTAAATTCGGTATGTTGTAGGAGTGAAGCTATATCCTTAATTAAAATTCTAAGCCGATCTTTTTCTGATTCTTCTATTATAGAACTTTTTAATAAAGACGAAACCAGACGTTGTTTATCAACGATACTTTCACGTATTAAAATAGTGTTTTCCTGTAGTTCGGTAATTTTTATAAGTATCTCTTCTTTAAAAGCACGCTCTTTTAGTAGTTTTTTACTGACTACGTTGGTTTGCCGGGTTAGTGACTCTATAAAATCAGCATCGAGATCAATTCTGGATTCAAGCAGTAAAGTCCATATCTGTGAAGCTTTGGTAATCTGGTTGTTGCGAAATGTTTTTAATTTCCTTACCGTATCAGCAAAGGCTTTAAGGTCATTGTTGCGGACGGTAAATAATATATTTTCTTTTAGAATAAAAGATACCTGCTTAGCAACATAGGACTGATTTTCATTGATTACAAATGCATTGTTGGCTTCTACAGTATGCGCATCTTCTATATAACGCGAGCTACTTTCGATTTCGGCGGCCTCTTGTGGTGTAAAGAGTTCTATCTCAAATAGATTTTCTATTCTGGTTTTTTCTTCACTGCTTGGCGATTGCAGATCAACCCATATAAGCTGACTATTCTCCGGATTTATATTTTCCGGATCCTTTTCCCAACGTACTTCCTTTTCCTGTATATAAAATACCCGAATCATAAACCTTATTGACTAAAAGCCGGGAAAATTGATTTTTTTGTGTCCTGTATTAAAAATCTGCAATAAAGTGGATCTAATTTCGGGGACAAGTTTTAAGTTTGAATGCTTGGTACTTACTAACAAGCATTCAAAGCAAACTGGTGACCTCGACAGGAGTCGAACCTGCAACCTTCAGAACCGGAATCTGACATTCTATCCAATTGAACTACGAGGCCTTGTGCAAAAAACCGCGACAAAAGTAGATTATTTTACCACAAGAACCAAGGGCTCTTAGAATCAGAATTACTGAACTCTTGTCCATGTATCAGAGCGGCCAATTAACGAAAATCCAACATAGCCTCTTACATCTAAAGTGTTTTTGTCCTTCATAGTTATTATGCAACTGTACTCTTTGCCACTTTCGGGGTCATATATTTTGCCATCTTCCCAAGTGTTGTTGCCTTCATATTCAAAACCCTTGATTAGTTGAAGGTTGAGAATTGTATTGTTACGTTTGTTTTTATCAGGGTTTTTCTCATCTTTTTTTGGAGTGCCATCCGGTTTGTTAGGTTCCTGCAACCAAACAATTTTCCCAAAGTATTTATCTCCCTTTTTCTCAATCAAAACTTTGGCTTTTTTATTTCCTACTAACCAGGTTCCAAGAATTGCATCTGAATTATCAATTGGTTTGAAGGCTGCAAATAGTGTAAAAATAAGTACTAACGAAAAGTAATATTTAATGAATTTCATAGCGTATGTTTTAGATTAATATTTAACTGATAAAATGGATTTTCGTTTACCCTTAGCCTAATTTGTAAAATCACCAAGTTAGGCAAAATGAAAAGCAGCCTAGCTTGGATTGATTTTGTTAATCGATTACGCAATAGTAATTTTTATTACGCAATCTGGGTTGAAATATAAAAATAGTCATAGATCAATTTGGAAGGTAATTTTTTTAACTTTGCCGGCGTTTGCCGGATAATTTTTGCAAAATTTTGTCAGATTTTCATGATAAAGTTGTTATTCATCTTATAAACGGCAATCCATATTATTATCGGAAGATATAAAATTTATGAGAAGCAAATTATTAAGCGACGGTTCAAAAGAACTAAGTTACGAAATTAGAGAAATTGTAAAAAAAGCTGATTTGGTTGCCCAGGCCGGACAAACCATTTATATGGAAAATATAGGCGATCCGATTCAGAAAAAGCAGCAAATACCTGCCTGGATGAAAGAGATAATTTCCGGCCTTGTTTTAAAAAATGAATCCTATGGTTACTGCCCTTCGAAAGGTGTTTTGGAAACCAGAAAATTTCTTGCAAATCTGAATAATGCCAAAGGCGGTGCTCAAATTACTGCCAATGATATTTTGTTTTTTAATGGTTTAGGTGATGCCATTGCTAAAGTATATCAGTTTATAAGTCGAAATTCAAGAGTTATAGGTCCTTCACCTGCTTATTCTACGCATTCGTCGGCCGAGGCAGCTCATGCTTCTCAGGAACCAATTACTTATAAATTAGATCCTGATAATCATTGGTTTCCGGATCTGGATGATTTATATAATAAAGTAAAATACAATCCTAATATAGTAGGTATACTAATTATCAATCCGGATAACCCAACGGGTATGGTATATCCTTACGACACGCTGAAAAGAATAGTGGCAATAGCTAAGGAATTTGATCTGATGCTAATAAGTGATGAAATTTATTTGAACATTACTTACAATGGGGCACGGGCCTATTCGCTGGCAGAAATTATTGAAGTTGTACCTGGCATAGCTATGAAAGGTATATCTAAAGAGTTTCCATGGCCGGGTTCCAGATGTGGATGGATGGAGTATTACAATCGTAGCAACGATAAACAATTTGATGCTTTTTGTTCGGTACTGGATAATGCCAAAATGATCGAGGTTTGCTCTACAACCTTGCCACAATTAGCAATTCCGCTTATTATGGGTGATCCACGTTATAAACCTTATAGGGAAGAGGTAAACAAAGCAATTGGCCGTAGGAGTAAAATTATAGCTGATATGTTGAGGGAAATTCCTGAGCTAAAGTTTAATGAAACCTATGGGGCATTTTACAATACTATTATTTTTAAGGATGGGGTATTAAATACTAATCAGAAATTGGAAATTAAAAACCCGGCTATCAAAGAGATGGTAGAGAAATGGGTAAAAGAACCTGGGGTAGAAAATGATAAACGATTTGTTTATTACCTGCTTGGTGCAACCGGTATTTGTGTAGTTCCTATATCGTCTTTCTGTTCTGACTTGAAAGGTTTTAGAGTAACCTTGTTGGAAGAAAACGAACAAACCATGAAAGAAACTTTTACAACTTTAAAAAATGCCATTATTGCATATCTGAAAAGTTAGAAGAATTATGTTGAAAGTCTTAGTAATTAGTTCCTATACCGGCGCCGTAAATGCTGTAAGGCCTGAAGCAGAATTGTACATAGGTTTATATAATCAAGGTTTTAAGGTTACTATAATGACTCCGGGGGATACTTACTATTCCAAACGATTTAAAGAGGTAGGAATGGAAGTAATTGATTTTGCTCCCAAGAGTAAAATTGATTTTAAGGCAATTAGCCTGATTAAGAATACGATAATTACCGGAGCCTATCAGATTGTTCATTGCTATAACAACAAAGCCATAAGCAATACTAATATTGCTGCCTGGAATCTTGATGTAAAAATACTTACCTACCGAGGCTATACAGGTAATATTTATTGGTGGGACCCAATTAATTATTTAACACATTTAAGCCCAAGAGTTGATAAGATCGTATGTTTGGCTGATTCAGTAAAGGAATGGTTCGAGCAACATACTTTTGTAAAGCGATCAAAATTAATCCGAATAACCAAAGGACATAGTGTGAAATGGTTTGAGGAAACGCAAAAGGTTGATTTAACTCAATTTGGAGTTCCTCAAAATGCTATTGTTTTTGGATGTTTTGCTAATATTCGCCGAATGAAAGGCTTGCCTTATCTCTTAAAAGCAACCTACTTGCTACCTAAAGATTTGCCCATACACCTGCTATTGGTTGGTGCTAAAATGGAAGATCCATATTTCAAAAAACTGATTGAGCAAAGTCCTTATAAAGATCGAATACATTTGACAGGTTGGCGAAACGATGCTATGAATATTTTGGCTTCGTGTTCTGCAACAGTATTAGCTTCCATAAAAGGTGAAGCCATACCTAAAGCTGTAATCGAGTCAATGTTTTTGGCAGTTCCTCCTGTTTTGACCAACATACCCGGAACCAGAAATATGGTCGAAGAAGGTATAAGTGGTATTGTAGTTAAACCCGGTGACCCACAAGACTTGGCCAGAGGTATGGAAATGATGGCCAGATTAACCAACCAGCAACGAGCGCAAATTGGGGATAATGCCAGGCAAAGAGCCAAGAAAATTTTTAGTATTGAAGATACTATAGAAAATTACAAAAATCTATATATGTCTTTAATTCAATAATATAAATACCTTTATTTAAAGTAAATTATTGCTTTAAAGTTCCCTGTACTTTAAGCATATGTAGGGGATCAACTTTCAGACCGAATATTTTGGGAGCCTTGATTTCATATTCTTCAATATTGAGTGTCCATTCTGCAGCAAATTCCAGATTGCCCCCGTTTGCTATTATAATTCCTGGTATTTCTAAATCTTTACTAACACCGTGTATTGAAAATTTTCCTTTTAAAATCACATTCAGAGGCTTGCTGTTATTTAAATTAATTGGCGATTCTATTTTTCCTTCGAAAGTAGCTTTGGGAAATTGATTTACGTCAAGGGTTTTATACATATGATTATCGCGCATATTTATTCCTGTTTTCAACGTTTTTAGGTTTATCTCAAAACTGAAATATCGATTTTCAATATCAAGCTTTCCAGATAAAGAATCAGACTGACCAGTATAGGATTTTTTGTTGGCATGACCATGAACTTCAGCATGTGCATTTTCTGTAAAATAAATCTGCGCTAGTGAAGGTATAGAAAATACTATCAGAAGGATAGGGAGTATTAGTTTATTCATTTTTAAAATATAAAATTTATTCTAAAGTTCGTCCAGGCAATAGTCTCTTCCTTTGCCAAATTGTAATAATCGATCTAGCTGATAAATATCGAGCGATGTAAGGTCTTTTATAAGAAAATTGGTTTCGCTTAACTTTTCCATTACCTGAAATTCAGTAATGTCACTATTGTTGGTAAGTTTATATTTTTTACCAACTCTAACAGTATCAATTGAAATTCCCATTTTCTAGCCTTAAAAATTTATATTTTTTCTGAATAGTAAAACCTGTAACAAACAATATTGCGTATATTCAGCAAAACAAATTTACAGGAAAATATGTTAGAGGCATCTTTAGTTGTACCAAAAGAATTGGTGAAAGAGTTGAAATTTTCTACAAACGATGTATTAGATGGAGAGCCGGCAAGAATGAGATTGAGAAATGTTTATTTGAATAAGGCTCAGACTATGGGGAATTTATATAAACACAAGGTGAAATTATATTTTAAAACATCCGAGGATCAACTTATGGCAGTTGAAACCACCATCTGGAGTGCAGATGACGATTTCATCTCCATAAAAGGAGCCACAATACCAACCAAGTCTGTATGGGCTATTGAAATTTAGTGTTTTTGATAGACAAAGTTTTCCATCTCAGAACCGGCAATTAATCTGTTGGTTCTGATTATTTCTTTGGAAGTATCTATCAAATCCGGTGTTCCATCCTGCAATACAAATTCATCATAATGATTGTTATGCTCTAGATACAGATGCGGTACATCATCAAAAATTGTTTGATTGTATGAGTTTATTATAAAATAAGCCCCCTTATGCAAAATTTTAAAATGCCTGTCACCGGATTTTTCATTCATTCCTTCTGTAAGGCTTAAGTATTCAATGGCTTTATTGCTGCTCCATACATAGGTATTTACCTGATTTAATACCAGTAAAATTCTCCCTCTTTCACTTTCCAGAAGTTCGTAGTGTCCATGATCTATAATGTTTCCTTCCATATTCTTTATCCTCCTCTTTTATGGAAACATAACAAAATATAACTTTATGACGTTCCTTAGTGTTATAAATTATTCATAAAAATGGCAGGACGCGGATATGTTTGCCCCGTATGCGAGGGTAGAGGTTTTTTAGATACTGGTGAGTCTTGTACTTTTTGTATACCCATAGATTCAAAAACTATTAAATCTGCTGAAATTAGCGATGAAAGTTGGATGAAAGAAGTACATGAGGGCAATTGTTGTTCAGATAGAGATGATAAAAGCTAATAGCAAACTTGCCAATTATCAGGTAATTAAATAGTATTTTTAAATTTTTAGAAATAATCCTTTCCAAAATTTTGCCATATACAGTACAAAGTTGTAAACTTGCACTCCCATTTGAAATGGAAGACAAATGCCAACAATGCGATTTAAATATTGCATAGAAATATTTTAACCTAATTGGTTAAAGGGCCTATAGCTCAGTTGGTTAGAGCACCTGACTCATAATCAGGTGGTCCCTGGTTCGAGCCCAGGTGGGCCCACGGATTTAAGCAGCAAGGATTTTTATTCTTGCTGCTATTTTTTTTATATTCACCTACTGCTATGACTACAAATTCTACTAATCCGGTTTGGGATCTTGCCGTTCAGTTTGTCAATAGTACCAATCGCCATATATTTCTGACCGGTAAAGCCGGTACCGGTAAAACCACATTTCTGAAACATATTCGAGATAATTGTTTTAAAAAAATGGCCGTTGTAGCTCCTACAGGCGTTGCTGCTATAAACGCCGGTGGAGTTACTATACACTCTTTATTTCAACTTCCCATCGGAACCTACTTGCCTGGCGGTTTGCTAACGGGTGTTACCTTTCATGAAAATATCTACAACAAAAACGGTTTACTGAGCAAAGTACGCATGAACTCCACCAAGCGTAATATGCTTAATGAACTGGAACTGTTGGTAATTGACGAGATTTCCATGGTGCGAGCCGATACAATGGATGCTATCGATACTTTGCTTAGACATATTAGAAAAAGGAGAGATGCTCCATTTGGAGGACTGCAAGTTTTATATATCGGCGACTTATTTCAGCTGCCACCTGTGGTTTCTGATTCTGAAAAAGAATTGCTTAAAGAATTTTATTCAGGTCATTTCTTTTTTCACTCGGAGGTTGTGCGTAATAACCCACCTGTAAAACTGGAACTGAACAAAATTTATCGTCAAAGTGATACTGACTTTATCAGGATACTAAACGATATTCGCAATAACAATTTAAAAATCAGTGATCTTGATATTTTAAATTCCTACTACAAACCAGGGTTTAAGCCCCAAGTTGGTGAACCGATTATCACACTGACTACGCACAACTCAAAAGCAAACCAAATTAACTCCACAGAACTCAACAGACTTGGAGGTGCCTCTTATACCTTTGATGCTGTGATTGATGGGGAAATCAACGAAAATGCCGTCCAGGCAGATTTAAAGCTGGTTCTGAAGGTTGGGGCGCAGGTTATGTTTATCCGAAACGATACCGGTGATGACAGGCGTTATTACAATGGTAAATTGGCTACTGTTTCCAAAATTAAATCCGATGAAATTGTAGTCAGGTTTCCGGAAGATCAATCAGAAATGGTTGTAAAAAAGGAAACCTGGAAAAATATCAGGTATAAACTGGATCCTGAAAAAGACAGAATTGAAGAGGAGCTTGTCGGTTCTTTTCAACAATATCCAATCAAACTGGCATGGGCCATTACCATTCATAAAAGCCAGGGCCTTACTTTTGAAAAGGCCATAATCGATGCCGGATCATCATTTTCGCCGGGGCAGGTTTATGTAGCATTGAGTAGATTGAGGTCTCTGGATGGCTTAGTTTTACTTTCTAAAATTACAGACCATGCCATTCTTAGTGATGAGGATGCCATTGAATTTCATAAAAATGATATAGGCCTTCAGGAAATTAATTTGATGCTGGAAAAGGCTCAGACAGACTTTTTGAAAGAGTATATTTTTAAGATTTTTAAAGGAAATCGATTTACCGAGTCGTTTTTGGAGTTTCATGCTTCTTTGAATGATAAAAAAATACCACTTATTGAGGAAGCTCGTGAAATGTCTGCAAAGATGCTGGATGCAGCTACAAAGCTTGAGAATGTTTGCGATAAATTTCTAAAACAACTGGAAGGGATTTTTCAGACCAGTTCTGAAGCATCCTTAAATTCCAAATTGAAGGAACGTGTAGTAGCTGCCAGAGCCTATTTTGTCAATATGCTGGAAAAAGATATCCTTAGTTTATTGAATAGTCATTATGACAAAATGAAAAATAAGTCCAGGGTAAAGAAATACCTAACTGATTTGAATGTACAAAAGGCAATAGTCAAAAACAGAATTCTTGAACTGGATGAAATTGTTTATGTACTTGATAAAAAAGACAAACATATTGATTATGCAGAGGTCTTTGCAGGGTTATCTGAGTGGAAGAAGGCTAGAGTGCTGGAGGAATCAAAAATGAAGAAAACAGAGGATATACCTTCTGCTAAAGCCGAAAAAGGTTCTTCGCAACGTTTAAGTCTCAAACTGTTTCGCGAAGGAATGACTGCAGCACAAATTGCCGAGGAAAGAGCTTTGGCAGTTAGCACAGTAGAAGGACATATAGCCAGTTTTATACTAACAGGTGAGGTGTTAGTAAATGAACTGGTATCGCCGGAAAAAGCGCAGGAAATATCCAAGGTTTTAAAAGAAATGGAAGGTGAAACATCTCTTAATTTGATTAAAAATACGTTGGGCGAGAATTATTCATTTGTTGAAATACGAGCCGTTATAAACCATCGCCAATATTTAGAAAAAACGAAAAAAAACTGATAATAAGTCTAAATTGGGATTTATATTTCAAGACCACTTTCAAATCAGTATCTTTGACCAATTACCAATTTTACCAATGGATTTTTCAAAAGTAAAAAATATAGTTTTTGATCTGGGTGGTGTAATTATCAATATAGATTTCGATAAGACCTATCAGGCTTTGGCTGAACTTTCAGGATTAAGTCTGGACGAAGCCCGCCAAAAATCAAAACAACTTGAACTATTTATCAACTACGAAACCGGCAGGATAGAAGAACAGGATTTTTTAAATCTGGTAAAAGAAAGTTTTTGCCCCAATAAATCTGATACAGAAATTCGTCAAGCATGGAATGCCTTGCTGATGGATATACCCGTTGCCAGAATTAATTTGCTGAAAAAACTAAAGTCAAAGTACAAAATGTTTTTGCTAAGCAATACCAATTTTACCCATATACTTGAGGTTAACAATATTTTACATAAAACCTGCGGAGTTGAAGACTTAAAGCAGTTATTTGACAAAGTCTATTATTCCTACGAAATAAATCTTCTGAAGCCTCATGTAGATATATATGAATTTGTTTGTAAAGACAGCGGTCTAATCCCTTCTGAAACTGTATTTCTGGATGATTTGCCTGCCAATCTGGATGGGGCTACCAAAGCCGGTCTGAATGTACTACATGTGCAGGAACCAATGAATATTTTAGAACTGTTAAAAAATGCCTAAAAAAGTAAAAACGTTACTAATACAGCTGATCTTATTTCTTGTTACCTGTTTTTCGTGTACATATTTCAGTGCCCAGTTTTTAGGCTTACCTGCTCAGACTTTTGAGGAATACATGCTGAATGGCCTAAAGTTTTCTATACCGTTTTTGGCTATTTTGACTGTACATGAATTTGGACATTATATAGCAGCCAAATTGTACAAGATAAAAGTTACACTGCCATATTTTATTCCTTTTATTGGACTTATAGGCACTATGGGAGCTTTTATACAGATTAAAAGTACACCGAGAAGTCGAAAACAGTTTTTTGATGTCGGTATTGCCGGGCCATTGGCGGGGTTTGTTGTTGCTTTTGCCATATTGATTTATGGTTTTGTAAACTTGCCTCCAATGGATTATTTGTACGATATTCATCCGGACTATAAACAGTATGGTGCAAACTATGCCGAACATGCTTTCAAAGACTTGCCTAATGATTCGACCATGGTATTAGCTGTGGGTGATAATTTGTTGTTTAAAATCATGGAAGAGGTTTTGGTAGATGATAAATCGCTAATACCGCATAGTTATGAAATGGCACATTACCCGCTGCTGATGGCTGGTTTTATAGCCTTATTTTTTACAGGTATCAATTTACTTCCTATAGGGCAACTGGACGGAGGGCATGTTTTATATGGATTAATTGGAAGGAAAAAACATAAGATCGTTTCGGACATATTTTATGTACTATTGGTTATAACCGGTGGCGTAGGATTGCTAAATATGCCATTGCTGGACGACTTTATACCTTTAGCATCTTTTGATAATCTATTGGTATTTACACCTATTTATCTGCTGATATTGTATATAGGTTTCTTTGCCCGAATGAGCAAAAATAAAGTAACCAATTTGCTTATTTCTGTTGTTGTATTTGTATGTCAGTTTGCTATTGCTGAACTGTTTCCCAATTTCCAAGGCTTTATGGGGTATCTGATTTTTGCTTTGCTTATTGGGCGTTTTCTGGGCACTGGACATCCATCTGCCATTGCTGATGAACCTTTAAGTACAGGTAGGAAGGTATTGGGCTGGTTTGCACTGCTTATTTTCTTTTTGTCTTTTAGCTTTCAGCCATTTTATATAGTGCAATAAATTTGTAGCCTAATATATCAAAACAAGAAAGGCTGTCTCATCAAATGTGGACAGCCTTTCTTGTTTTATGAGGGATAGAAGTTCTACTTATTTAGTATTATTTTCTCTATAGTAGAATTTTCCTGATTGGTCAGGTGTAAAAAGTATACTCCGTTTGGCTGATTTTCAAGCGAAATTTCATGATTGGTTTCGTACTCAGATACTTTCTGATCTACGACCAAAATACCAGCCGGATTGTATACCTTAAGCCCAGTGACACTGCCCTTGATATATAATTTTCCACTATTTGGATTGGGAAATACATTTACTTGAATATTTCCAAAAGGTTTTTTTGTATCTAAAATTGGTTCGTAATGGTTGCCCCCAAAAATTGGCCTGATCATGATACTTCCCGGAGCAAAACCCAAATCATTAAATGAATACCAGATATCATTTATCTTAAATCGGATTTTGTCTGAACTATTGTTGTTTAGATCAAAGCCAACATATTGTCTGTCAAATAGAAACTCACTTTTGAAGCCAGCTAGAAAGGTGCCATTTACTGCTACAGGTTTTGTAAAATAAAATTTTGCAATAGATTCTGCATTAGAATATCCAAAAGTAACTTTTTGCGATGCAATTACAGATTCGTCAGTTTTTCCTGTTGTGACTGAATTCCATAAGAATATTTCAAATTCATTTCCACTCAGGTCATTTTCAAATTGCAGAAAGTCAATAGCCAAACCTACTATAGAGTCTGGTTCTAACGTTTGGTATGAAACAGCCATGCCAATTCGGTTTTTAAAATCTATGGCAGATTCGGCCGAATGGTCATCATAGGCTAAATAGTTTAGAATAAAGGTGGAATCTTCTACCTTGTTGTTTGAGCTAAAAAGTATGGAATCGGTTACAGAAGGCGTGTACGAATATTTTAGTAATAATGGCTTGTTGAGGTTTGCCAATTTGGAATAATCCGGTACCCAGGTTGCCGTATTACCTTGTTTTCCAAAAGCAAAGGTTTCTATTTTGAACTCTTCGATCAGTTCGTCATCCAGTGTGTTTTTAAGGGTATTAAAATTACCGATATCATTGTTCATCAGATATAATTCTGACGGTACATTGTAGTTGAATACATTAAAAGAGACATTGTCTTTAACCTGTGCTGAAAGGTGATTATAAAACTGGCGATATGGTATAGCTGAATAATTTTTCAGCATTGATCCTGGTGTATTCAATATTGCAAAATCAGCATAATTGGTATCGGATGAGGATCTGTTTGCGGCAAGTAAAATATAGTCAAGATTCCAAACATCGTTGGCTCCAAAAGTTGAGCCATAACTCTGGAATCTGAACTGAAAAGCACTATGAAAATACTTTAAGTCTATAATTGGCTTTAGTACCTGCTGAAATGGTGTATTTATATCTTGTTCGGTCCAAATAGTATTCCATTTGTTTGCAGTGTCTTTGAATTGCAGGGTGAAATAATCTCCTTTGTTTGGGTCTGGAGTTTCACCATTGCCACCAGCTTGCCAAAAAAAACTGAGGTATAAGGAATCTTCCGGAGTATAGTTAGAAAGGTTTATAGGTACCGAAGTTAGTTTGTCTGTGAGGCCTTTAGCAAATTTATCAATTGGGTTGTAGGGTTTTCCATCAGCATTCAAACCATCAAAAGTAGCTACATGGTAACTAGGAGGATTTACACCAAAGGTATTGTTCACAAATACGCCACCACCTTTTTCCCAGTTTTGTTCTTTCGGGTTGCCACGATAGCCTGTAAAGTCATCAAAAAAAGGTAATGTATCTATCGGAGTTGCTGCAATCCTAAACCGGGAATCGGAAACCTGACTTCTGGAATGGTCAGCCTGCAATGGACCCTGACTTATCTGGCCAACAGCAATTTGTGAAAGTATAAATAAAAAAAATACAGGTAAAAATCTAGCTGTCATATTATTTCCTTGTATAGGATACAAAGTTTTTGAACGTATTCCGGGTTGAATTTAGTATTATTCTGCAATCCAAATATCAACTTTTGTTTCAGCAGGGTAGTTTGTATTGGCAGAATCAGGTGCAGGATGTTGTTTAATAATTGTGCCTGATAATTCATCTGATTGAGAATCTATTAATACTGAGCCCAATTGAAACCCTGCTTGTTTAAGAATTTCAGCAGCTTGCGTATGTTTTTTCCCTAATAAGTCAGGTAATTGATTTTCACCAGCGGCATTACCATTTCCAACTATCAGATCTATTACAGAACCTTTGTTTATATATGTACCGGCTTGAACTTCAACGCCCTTGTACATTTGACCAATTACCAGATCTTTGAAAGGGTTGTTTTCATATGTAATTGTGCCTTTTTTCAGATCCATGCTTTTTAATGTTAAATCAGCACTTCTCAGCGATTGGTCAACCAGCTTTGGCATCTTAATCTTTGGTGGGTGCGCTGCCGTGACAGTCAAATAGATTTTTCTATTGGATTTTACTTCAGAAATAGCTTCCGGATGTTGAGAAATAACCTGATTGGCTGGTTTGCCTTCAATATAGGTCGAATCGCTAATTTCATAACGTAGATCTGCATTATCTAATAATTCTTCTGCCTCAGCTAATGATCTACCTTTGAGTGCCGGAACCACTATTTTTTCATTGTGGTGGGTAGTAAATGGCAAGTATACTTTAAAAAATAAAAAAGCTACAAGCAAAATTATACCTGCAATAATACTCAGATGTAGAACAATATGAATAGGTTTTTCTGACTTCCACATAATTTCAATTAATCAACTAAAGAATCAATATATTCGTCTTCTGAAGAACCATTACCACTTCCTATTAGAAGGTTTACTTTGCTATACTTAGGCAGAACAGATCCTTTGGAAATTTCTTTACCATTGTAAGTAGCCTTTAATACTAAATTAAATTGATCAGGAACAATTTTAGTATCACCCACATATAATCCAACTTGTGAAAGTATAAGTGTTACGTTCTTTAGAGTTTTATTGGTTAAATCTTCAGGGAGTTCAACATTTGTCGGGTTTTTTGCAGTCACAGTCAGGTATATTTGTCGGTTAGCCTTTACAGTACTGCCTCCATGTGGGTGTTGACTGATTATTTTGCCTGCCTTTTCACCTTCTACATAAACAGAGTCATTTAGTACCTGTCTTAGGTCGAGAGTACTTAGAATTTCAGAAGATTGGTGTATATACTTTCCTGTAAGATCAGGCACGGTGAGTACTTCACCATGCCTGGTTTTATTCGGCAAATAGGTGTTGAAAAAGTAAAACATTCCTCCACCTGCTATTAAAGCTATAATGAAAAGATGAATTAGAAGATCCTTGATAGAATTGGGTTTGAAAAACATGCTAATTCAGCGATTTTTGTTTTACGCGTTGTATTCCAAATGTTAAGATTCGATCAATAAAGTCGTATGGTTTGTAATTATTGATAGCAGTTTGGTGGAATATACAAGTAGCCGGTGTCATGCCTGGTAGCGAATTTATTTCAATTATGATGGTTTCAGCTCGCAAGTCTTCATATATTCTTACAAAAGCATCAATTCTACAATAACCTTCAACATTTACGATACGAGCTACTTTTTCTAATTCCGCTTTTACCTGCGCAGCTACTTTTTTGTAATCCTCATTGTTCTTGGCAAATCTGGCAGGGGTGATATTTTGACCTTCACCGGCTAAAAATTTCTCTTCCAGAGAAAGTATATCACCTGTAGCTAAAGCTTCAGAAGGTTCAAATATTTCATAATGTATGTTGCCATCCTTGTCAAATGAGGTCAGCATACCTCCTGTAACTTCCAGAAAGTGTTTGGCATCACCTTGGGAAACCAGGTCTTCAATCAGGAAATAACTCTTTTGAGGGAATTCCTCTTTATATTTCAGACCAAGTATTTTACTACTTTCTGAGTTTTCAAGATCATCAAAAGCAAAAAATAATTTAATATAAGCTACCAATTCTTCCTTTGACTTAATTTTTTTAACGGCACTACTACAACCGTCGTCTGAGGGTTTGGCAATAATTGGGTAGTTAAAATTGCTTTCAATTTTTTGTAAAAGATTGTCAGCATCTTTTTCCCAATCAGCTTTATATACCATCATATGGTTTGCAACTAATACTCCGTTTTCTCTGAGTATTCGATTGGTTTCAAACTTGTTGATGGTAATTTGTGAACTTTCTACACCGGAACCATTGTATGGTATATCGTATTTATCTAGCTCTGTCTGTACGCCACCATCTTCACCTGGTCGGCCATGCAGGGCAATAAATACTAAATCTGCCAATTTACTTAAGTCTGTATATGTGATTTTTGCAGGTTGCATCATTGCATTTCCTACATATTTTTTTCCTAACTCGGCTGTCTGTATTATTATTTCCTCTATTACAGAATGCTTTTTATATTCAGTTGCATGTACTTTCTCTTTTATATCGTCGGCATTGTCTTTTAACATTACATTTACCGGAATTAGATAAAGCTCATGATTTTCTTCATTACCTGTCAGAAACACAGGTATTGGTTCATATTTTGAACTTGAAGAAAGCTTTTCGTAGATATTTCGGCCGCTTTCTACGGAAATATGTCTTTCCGAAGAAAAACCACCCATTATAACACCTACTTTTATTTTGTCGGTTTTAGAACCAGTAAGTTTTAGTAATTGCTGATCAAGTACAGTTAACTGATTTTTTAGTTTGCTGGTTTTCTTACCCGTTTTTATTCTTTCGGCTAAAGAAGTTCTTATGATATAGGACAGAAATTGAGAAGGATTCATACCAATTTCTGCCGCCTGGTGGAAGAAAAAGGATGAAGGCATCATTCCAGAAGTGGTATTTGGGTCATTAAGAAAAATTTCACCATTCGGAGTAAAGAAACCATCAAGACGTGCATATACATTAAAATGCAGATCTGTGAATAATTTCTGGCAAGACTGTCGAATTCTATTGATATCATTTACAGGCAAATCAATAGGAGTGAGTTTACGGCTCATACCTGGCAGGTATTTGCTGCGGTAATCAAAAACCTGAGTTCCTTTTACAATTTCAGTAGGAGGCAGGGCAATTGGCATACCTTGTTCATCCTGAATAACGATACAAGAAAACTCACGTCCGGAAATAAATCCTTCAATAATTAGTTCTTCTTCATTATCCAGGCTTTCTAGTAAAATATCAGATTTTGACTGTTCAAAATGCTGGTTGATATAATTGAGTAATTGTTCCGGGTGATTGATTAGTTTTTCGGAATTAACCATTACCGGCATACCGATACCTTCGCGTATGTCTATTAGTGTTTTTAGAAAAACCACTTTTTGATTTTGGCTAAATGCCGACCAATCGGCTTGGGTAATTCGTTGTAAAAAGAAGCATTTATTAACGCCTTTTACAAATTTGTTGATATCGTTATCTGAAATTACCGAAATACCAATAGAAGAACCCTGGTATGGAGCTTTAACTACAAAAGGCAGTCCCAGTTCGTTTTTAAACTTTTCAAATACTTTTTCAGGATTAGCAGATAGCCAATCTGTTTTGGATAGTTTTGCTGAAACTGGTCCTGGCAGACCAGTGTTTTTCATCAGTGTTTTTTGGACAGCTTTATTGATTCCAATTGCAGAAGGCAAAATCCCTGAACCTGAATAAGGTATATTGTACCACTCCAAAATACCTTGAATATTTCCATCTTCGCCATAAGGTCCATGTAGAGCTAAAAAGGCAAAGTCAAACAGATCTGCAAAATCATCGGGAGTAATTCTTTTGCCTACTTTGGAAATGATTTGTTCCTGTTCAGTGTGACTTAATTCGCCCAATGATTCGAAGTAAATTTGAAATCCGTTTGGACTAGGTGGTAAGGCATCAATAGGTGGATAGAAATCCCTAATAGTACCTTTGTACACAAATTGCCAGTTTAAAAGTATGAAATTTCCAACGCTGTCTACAAAAATAGGTACAGCTTCAAAAAGGTTTTTATTTAAATTGTCATAAACAGTTCTACCACCGGCAAAGGATATTTCCCTTTCTCTTGACTGTCCACCGAAAAAAATTCCAATTTTCATCTGGCAAATAATTAAAAATACATTTGGAGCAGGATTTTCCTAGCTATTACATAGTATAACCCAACCCGGCTAAAAAAGATCAAGAAAATTTATTCTATAGGAGAAACGTTCACAGCAACCACTTTTGTGATTTCAGGAACTGCTTTTTTTATAGCTTCTTCGACTCCTGCTTTTAGAGTCATGGCCGACATTGGGCAAGTACCACAAGCGCCAAGAAGTTCAAGTTGAACTACATATTCATCAGTAATATCAATAATTTTTACATTGCCACCATCTGCTTCCAGATAAGGACGTATTGAATCTAAAGCTTTATCTACTCTGGCAATTAGTTCCTGTGATACAGTTGTTTCCAATGTTATATTATTTTATTTCAACAATATTCGTTTTATCTAATGAGGCATTTCTGATGGCAACTTGTTGAGCCACGTTTTGGGCCAGGTTTCTAAACTCTTCTGAAATTTCCGAATCGTTTAGTATTTCCGGTCTTCCGGAATCACCACTTTCGCGGATTGATTGTATAAGCGGTATTTGCCCTAGTAAAGGTACATTATTAGCTTCAGCCAGTTCTTTACCTCCATCTTTTCCAAATATATAATATTTGTTATCAGGAAGTTCTTTAGGTGTAAACCAGGACATATTTTCAACAACGCCCAAAACAGGCACATTGATTTGTGGCTGCATAAACATAGACAAACCTTTTTGAGCATCAGTTAAGGCTACTTTTTGCGGCGTTGTAACAATTACCGCACCTGTAACAGGTACAGTTTGTACCAGTGTAAGGTGTATATCTGAGGTACCAGGAGGCATATCCAGAATTAGATAATCTAGTTCCTCCCAATCCACATCATTGATAAATTGTCGTAGTGCTGAGCTAGCCATAGGTCCACGCCAAACTACAGCACTTTCTTTTGGAGCCAGAAAACCGATAGAAATCAATTTAACTCCGTATTGCATAACAGGCTCAATTCTATTTCGGCCTTGATCGTCCTGAAATACATTGGGTCTTTCGTCTTCCACATCAAACATAGTAGGAATACTAGGACCTGAAATGTCTGCATCGATCAAACCAACTTTGGCACCTGACTTGGCAAGAGCTAATGCCAGATTGGCTGTAACGGTAGATTTGCCAACTCCGCCTTTGCCGGAGGTAACAGCAATGATATTTTTTACATTTGGTAATACAGGGGCATTGGAACGTTGGGAGGTAACGTTGGCTGTAAAGTTTACTTCAACCTCAGTTGTTTCTCCCAGTGCATTTTTTACTGCTTTTATGCAGTCATTTTTTATAAGTTCTTTAAGTGGACAGGCAGGGGTGGTAAGTACTACTGTAAATGATATCTTAGTGTTCTGAATTTCAATATCCTGAATCATGTTTAGAGTCACCAAATCTTTTTTTAGATCCGGTTCTTGAACCTGACTTAATGCTTTTAGTACATCTTCCCTCGTAAAACTCATCTGCTATACTTATTTGAAAATATTTTTTGTTGCAATATACTAATATATACCTTTAGTAGTATTATTCCATACTACAATATGTATATTATTTGATACCTATATTTGGATATGGAAGTGGTATTAAACCAGACTAAAGTGGTGTAGCCTTTCGTGAATAATGCGGTTAAGCTCCAGCATGGTTTTGGCACCAGCCAGTAGGTCTTTCAGAAAGTAGGCTTCACAGAGTGTTAAAATGAACAATCTGTCGCAAGCACAGGGCGTAAAGATTTCGAAATCCGATTCGAGGTTGTTTGCCATCTCATCCAGACTTATTTTTTCGATCTGTTTTTTCAGACACAAAAAGCAAGTGATGTTGAGCGGTGTAACCAAACCGCCAAATTGTATATACAACATATTAAGCGCATCGCTTTGATATACAATGCCCATTTTGTTGCTATATAGTTCTTTGTGGTCGTGTGGTAATTCCATTGGTTGTAAAATTAAGCCTTATTTGTAATCAGTCCAAATTAATATGATGTTTTTTATAAAGGAATTTATTGAACTTTTGGTTCAGAAAAGTAATTATTGCTATATTAAAATGAATTGATCGAGTTTGGGACTAGATCAATACTATAATTTACTTTTTACTTATAATTATTATGAAAGATCTACTAAGATTAAGAACCTCGCTGACAGAAGAAGTAGAAAAGGTTTTAAATGAACAAATAAAGCGTGAAGCACATTCTTCAGCGACCTATCTTGCTATGGCCTCATGGTGTGACAGACATGGTTTTGACAATAGTGCCGGTTTTTTTTATAAGCAATCTGACGAGGAAAGAGAGCACATGAAAAAGATCTTTAAATATGTAGTTGATTTGGGGGGAAATGCGAAATCTCCTGAAATAACGGATGTCAGAGATGAATATTCTTCTTTGAAAGAAATTTTTGAATTGACCTTAGAACAGGAAATAAGTATAACACATTCTATAAATCGCATTGTAGATTTGTGTCATAAACTTAAAGATTTCACCACAGTCAATTTTCTACAATGGTTTTTGAATGAACAAATCGAGGAAGAGTATATAGGAAGAAGGGCATTGGAATTATTTGAAGTAATAGGACAGGAGGGAGTAGGTTTGTATATGGTAGACAAACAAATTGCTCAAATTTCTTATAAACCTACTGAATAATTGTATATTATTAAGGTGTGTTTTCAATCTTTGAAAGTATATGCAACTCAAACTGTTTTTCTGTTTCAGATATACTTTGTGATGCAAGCCATATGTTCTGAGGTTGAAAACACACATTTGGAGCAGTTTTGCACCGGTCTGAACAATCAGTCTTAATTATTTCTACTGCATTTTTTAAACCTGCTTCTTTAATTTTGCTACGCAGGTTTTTACTAATATCTTTTCCGCCTCTTTTTTTACAGGATTTTCCAGTGCAGATATATATAACGTTTTCTGGTACCTTGCCTTCGTTGCTCATTTGTTACTACTGTTTTTAAAGTTAACTACGACAAGCAGCTAAAAGATTATAAAATTATTAAAAGGCAAAAAAAAACCCGGAATAACCGGGTTTTTTGTAATTATCTTTTTTCCATTGGAACATAATCTCTGGTGGTATTTCCAACATAGATTTGTCTTGGTCTGCCAATTGGTTCACCATTTTCTCTCATTTCTTTCCACTGGGCAATCCAACCCGGAAGACGGCCTAAAGCGAACATAACAGTAAATAAGTCTGTTCTTAAACCTAAGGCTCTGTAAATAATACCAGAGTAGAAGTCTACGTTTGGATAAAGTTTTCTTTCTACAAAGTAAGAATCTTCTAAGGCCGCTCTTTCAAGGTTTTTAGCAATGTCAAGAACCGGATCGTTGATGCCTAATTTGTTTAGAATATTATCGCAAGCTACTTTAATGATTTTTGCTCTTGGGTCAAAGTTTTTGTAAACTCTGTGCCCAAAGCCCATTAGTCTAAATGGATCGTTTTTGTCTTTAGCTTTCTCGATATATTTTTTAGCATCGCCGCCATTTTCTTTTATTTCTTCAAGCATCTCAATTACAGCCTGGTTAGCACCGCCATGTAATGGCCCCCAAAGAGCATTGATACCACCGGCAACTGAAGAATATAAACTAGCCTGAGCAGAACCTACAATCCTTACAGTAGAAGTAGAGCAGTTTTGTTCATGGTCGGCATGTAGAATCAATAATTTATTCAGAGCATCAACAACAACCGGATCTACTTCGTAATCCTGATTTGGCAAAGCAAACATCATGTACATAAAGTTGGATACATAATCCAAATCTTTTCTTGGGTACATTACTGGTTGACCTTTAGAGTTTTTGTATGACCAGGCTGCGATAGTTGGTAGTTTTGCCAATAATCGTGTGATAGTCATATCTACTTGCTCGTCAGAGGCATTGCTTGGGTTAATTGAACCCGGGTAGTATGCTGTAAGTGAACTTACCAATGAAGACAAAACTCCCATTGGATGCGAAGTAGAAGGGAAACCATCAAAGATTTTTTTAAAATCTTCGTGAAGGTTGGTATGTCTGTTTATTTTTTCAGCAAAAGTAGCTGATTGTTCTTTGGTAGGTAACTCGCCATAAATTAGCAAATATGAAACTTCTAAGAAGTTAGATTTTTCAGCTAATTGCTCTATTGGATATCCTCTATAACTTAGAATTCCTTTTTCTCCATCAAGAAAAGTGATAGCACTTGTGGTTGATCCGGTATTTTTGTACCCGGTATCGAGGGTGATATAACCGGTGTTTGCTCTTAAACTGGAAATATCAATAGCTTTTTCATTTTCTGTTCCTGTGATTACAGGAAACTTGTAGCTTTTTCCATCAATAATTAACTCTGCGAATTCCGACATAGTAAGAAAAATTTTTCGTTTCAGTATGAGCGAAAATAAATTAAATTTTATTTTGAAAAAAGTTTGTCCTAGGAATTTTTAAAGGATTTATTATAAAGTTTTAAATACGTGTATTTACGTATTGTTTTGGTCTTAACAATGGCGTTTTTGTATGTAAATTTACGTTGTTAAAATTTGACAATAAACAGAGGGCTAGATAATGTTGTAGTTTTGATACGTTTAAAGCTAGGATTTTTTAGGAATTTTGTAAAGTATCTCCCAATTCAGACCTTGTTCGTGAAGTATACCGGCAAGTTGTTCTCTTTCTTTAGTTAGCAGATTGTCAGACCGATTTTCTTTTTTGATGTAGGATTCAAGTCCGAATTTTTTGATTACCTCTTTTTCTAATTTCAGTGGTGATTTTTGAGGTTTAATACTTAAGGGTAAAAGTTTGTCTATCGTGTGAAAGTAATCTTTGAAACTGTATATTATTGGATTTAAGCTATATATAAAAAACTTTTGAGGCAATTGTTTTAGAACAAATACAGTTTCCATAAGCTTTCCAAAATTGATGGGAAAACTCATGTCTCTGTCGCTATAGTGGAAGTAATGTAAAATAGGGAATGCATGATGGTTGTTGTTATGCTCCAGTATAATAGGAAGCAAATTGTTAAAATGGGGTTCTAGTTTATTGAAATTTTCGCCATCCCAACCGGTTTCCAATATCGATTTTACATCTTCACCCAAAGCAGATATGTATTTGGATAGCTGCAATTTGAGTGTAACAGCTTTTCTTACTGATATTAAATATGTTGCCGAAAAAGAGATAATGAGAAATCCAGTAAATCCCGAAAAAGCAGTCATTAATTGAGCAAAATATCCATTTGGGATAAACTCACCATTACCTAAAGTACTCAATATGTATCCTGTGTAATAGAATTTTTGAAGGAGATTGGTTGGTATTTTATTGAATGAACCTAATATTGATTCAGGGTTTGAAGCAAATATTAAAAAAACTGCCAACCAGGTAAATAGTATCCATACACTGAGCACAGCAAATAGTATAGCTACTCCTATGTGTGTCAAAATACCCCCGCCACCATTTCGCATTATAAATACTCTCCATAGTATTTTACCTACCCATTTCGAAAGTTTTCCTCCACCAGACATGCCAAGTGCTGTATAGAAAATATCAAAAAGCATAAAAATCAGTAAAGCAACTCCGAGAAAAAATAGGTACAAATTCATATGGTATGATTTGTAAAAAAAAGTGAAATTATCTGAAATTGTTAAACTCTAATATCTTCTTAATGTTGAAAAATGCGTACTAGAGGATAGTAGAATTAACATATTACTGGTAAAATAGTACTTAAGGTTAAAAATATTGCACAAAGCAGGTTTATTTATTGTCATACTTTTGAACAAGTACTATTTTATTCAGAAATTTGCAGCCTAGATTTTCGCCTTCATTGGATACGAACAAAACAGTCAAAAGAATTAAATGGATATGGAAGAGCTTCATATACATTTTCCTCGCCTTTATATTCCTGGTTATAGGCATTCGATATAATGTATTATGGCTTTTTGGTTCTATGCCTGATGCAGCTGCATTGGAAAACCCCAAAACGGATCTTCCGGTAGAAATTATTGCAGAGGAAGGTGAGATTATGGGACGATATTTCAGAGAGATGCGCGTACCGGTTACCTATGATCAGATTTCTCCTTACGTAATAGATGCCTTGATATCTACTGAAGACATAAGGTTTTATGAACATGCAGGAATAGATGCCACCAGTATGGCTGCCATATTTTGGTATTTAGTAAAAGGAGACCAGCGAGGAGGCAGCACTATCACTCAGCAGTTGGCCAAAAACCTCTATAAAACACGAAGAGGTTCTGATGGTTTACTTACCTATATACCCGGACTGAAACAACTGATTTATAAAATAAAAGAGTGGATAACAGCTGTTAAGCTGGAAGAGAATTTTACTAAAAAGGAAATTCTGAATTTATACCTTAATACGGTAGACTTTGGCAGCAACTCATATGGGATAAATATAGCAGCAAGAAGGTTTTACAATATCTCACCGGATAGCCTGTCATTGGATCAGGCAGCAACATTGGTTGGAGCATTGAAGGCAACAACTACCTATAACCCATTTATCAATCCTGAAAATGCAAAAGCAAGACGAAATACTGTTCTAATGCTTATGTACGAAGCCGGTAAAATTACCCAAGCACAGAAGGATCATTTTTCGGCTCTTCCAATAAAGGTTGATTATCAGCGGAAACTGATGGAGGTTGAAGAAATTGCTCCATACTGCAAAGCTGAGATTATGCGATTTGCCGAGGAATGGTGCAAGAAACATGACAGAGATATTTATTCAGAAGGGTTGAGGATTTATACAACCCTTAATTATTCGATGCAGAAACATGCGGAGGAATCGGTTTCAGCGCATATGAAAAGTTTGCACAAGAAATTTTTGAATCATTGGGCGGGGAAAAATCCCTGGATTTATGAAAATAAAAAGGAAATACCCGGCTTTCTGGAAGAGGCTATTGAGAATACTCCATATTATACTTTCCTGAAAGAGCAATTTTCTGAAAACAAAGATTCTATTCAGTATTATCTAAATAAACCCCGTAAAATGCGAGTTTTTACCTGGGAGGGGGAAAAAGATACCACATTTAGTATGATGGATTCGCTGGCATACTACAAACGTTTTCTACATGCAGGTTTTTTGGCGGTAGAACCTAAAACCGGAGAAATCAAAGCCTGGGTAGGGGGTATAAACCACAAATATTTCCAATATGATCATGTAAAGCGGAGTCAAAGACAGCCTGGGTCTGCCTTCAAGCCATTTGTATATGCTACAGCCATAAAACAAGGTTTTACACCATGTGACAGAATAGTAGATCAGGCTTTAACTATAGTGTATGAAGAAAATGGTGAACGCAAAACCTGGTCGCCGCGGAATGCAGACTGGGTATATTCTGGCCATGAAATGTCTTTGCGCAAAGCCATGGCAAGATCGGTTAATACCATAGCTGCAGCACTTATACAAAAAGTAGGTTATACAGAAGTAATCAATACAGCTCGTTCACTAGGTATAAAAAGTGACTTAGCCGCATTTCCATCCTTGGCTTTAGGTCCGAGTGATGTAACCATTTACGAAATGACCGGGGCTTATGCCACATTTGTAAATAGTGGAGCCTATATAGAACCACATTTTATAAGTCGCATAGAAGATCGCAAAGGCAATGTTTTATATGAAGCAGAGCCAATAGTTCATCAGGCTATGACACCTGAAGAAGCTTATACTATGGTGTATATGTTAGTTGGTGGAACCGAACTGGGTGGTGGTACCTCACAAGCCCTGTTTACTTTTGATATATTCAGAGGAAACCAGATTGGAGGTAAAACCGGAACCACATCAAACTATTCGGATGGATGGTTTATGGGTGTAACTAAAGATATAGTAGCCGGTATGTGGGTAGGTGGAGAAGACCGATGCATACACTTTAGCACCAGTGCAACCGGCGAAGGCTCCAAGACAGCCTTACCAATATTTGGTCGTTTTCTGGAAAAAGTATATGCTGATACATCCCTGGAGATAAAACCAGGGTATTTTCCCAAACCTAAAAACTATAACATAGACCTAAACTGTCCTGAACCTGTATATATAGATACGACGGCTGTTGATAGTACTTTTTTTGATTTTGAGGGAGATTCACTGTTTTTTCAGGAGATTTATTAAATATGTATATTCCCAAGGTATTTAGGAACGAATATGAAACTGAAATTCTTGAATTCATAAAAGCAAATGGATTTGCCATCCTTGTCAGTCAAGGTCAAAGCAGGGTAATTGCATCTCATATTCCTTTATCACTTTCAAAAAACAGTGCTGGTAAAAATATTCTAACCGGACATTTATCAAGAGCAAATGAAGCTTGGCGTTCTTTTGAAGACAATCAGGAAGTTTTAGCTATATTCTCAGGAAGTCATTCCTATATTTCTTTATCCTGGTACGATCACGAAAATGTACCTACCTGGAATTATATTGCGGTTCATGTATATGGTAATGTTCGAATTATAGAGGGAGATGAGTTACTCGATTCCTTAAAAGCATTAGTTGATAAATATGAACAGCAGTCTGCTTGCCCTATATCTGTAGATAAAATGACAGAAGATTTTATACAAAAAGAGATCAAAGGCATTGTTGGTTTTGAGATCCTGATAAACGATATTCAGGCGGCCTATAAACTATCTCAGAATCGTGATGATAGCAACTACTCCAATATTATCAAAGAATTGAATAAGAAAGTGGATGCTAATTCTAAAGCAATAGCAAAAGAAATGATTAAAAGAAAAAGCCAGTAAAAGGAGGTCGCCAATACTTTTGTATTACAACCTGCTTTTTATTCCTACTTCACCAAAACACAAACTCTTCATCCGTTTTTTCCTTCCAAACCAAGCCACCAGCCCGAACCATATCTGTTCTGCAAATAGAGCAAAGTCCAGGATTGTATTGCTTGATTTCTGGATGTTGAGGACAAGCATAGTAGGATTGTATTCCAATTTGGTCGTTTTGTTTGTGAGTATGCCTATGTCTGGTTTCTGTACTGATTGAACAAGCCATAAAAATACCCAAAACTGCTGTTAATAATCCGCAAACCCAATTCAAACTGCCCAAACCCATTTCCCTAAAATTTATTATATGGATACTTAGTTAAATAATATCCAGGGTAATGAATTTGTTTTTGTTTGTACCACAAATGCAGCTACAGTCTGCCTTACACTTCATCCAGTGGTTTGTGCCGTCCTTTATTTTTTTTGAATTGTGTGGGCGTCATGCCTGTTGCGTGTTTGAACTGGCTGCTGAGATGGGCTGTGCTGCTATAATCCATCTGGTAGGCAATTTCGCTTAGCGATAGTTCGTTGTAAAATAATAATTCCTTGACCCGTTCCAGTTTTTGATTGATGATGTATTTCTCAATAGTAGTATTTTCTATCGAAGAAAATAAATTGCTTAAGGTATGATAATCTTTGCCCAGTTCTTTGGCTATTATATCGGAGTAGTTTAGGTTCTTTCGTTCTTTTCCGTGATGAATGATTTCTATAATCAGTGATTTTATCTTCTCGATAAGCTTTAGGTTTTTGTCATCAATAAGGTCAAAGCCTGCTTGTTGCAATGTATTTCGAATGATATTTAAATCAGGTTTAGTTTCAGCAGCTATCATAGCTTCGCCAAGTGAGATGTGTAAAACCTTGATATTTATCTTTTCTAGTTCTTCTTTTACTACCCTTATACATCTGGGGCAAACCATGTTTTTGATATGAATATTTTCCTCAATCATGAACTTAATATAGTGATTTTTTGAAAAAATGGAATAGAACTCAATCTTACCGTGCCTTGTTGTTAAAGAAAAAAGGAGGAGAGATGGGGTTGTTTTCTGGTTTATTTGGTAACGCAGGTGTGGCCGATTTAGAGGAGTTGAAAAAAGAATATTCTAAATTATTGGCTGAAGATGAGAAGCTTGAAATTGGCTTTAAACTGATTAGAGATACATTTATTTTTACCAATAAGCGAATAATTTTTGTTAATAAACAGGGACTAACTGGCAAAAAGGTTGAATACCTAAGTGTTTTTTATAAAGCTATATCAAGGTTTAGCATTGAAACCTCAGGTCATTTTGACTTGGATGCAGAATTAAAAATCTATATTTCTAATGACCACAATCCGGTAATCCAGAAAAAGTTTAGTAAAGATGCCAATGTGTATGATTTGCAAAAGGTACTAGCCCAACATTGTATGGGCTGATACCAAAGTTTGCTTAATGTCCGTGGCCACCACCTTCGCCTTGTTGATCCATAACTTCTTTGGATTTTAAGTAATAAGAACCTTTAAGTACCAATTTGTCTGGATATGAAGGTGTCTCAATAAAGGTATAATCAACAAATCCATTATCAGAAAGGCCAGTTTTGACAGGATATTTTTTAAAAGCCATTTTTTTGTTCGAGCTTGTGTCAGTAAGAGCATATACAAATTGCATATCTCCCATCGTAACTATAGCTTCTTCCGGCAAGGTTTGACTTTGCACAGTATCCGTTACTATGCGGGCATGCACAAACATACCTGGTAGGAGTGAGGCTTCTTTATTTTTTCTGATTTCGGCATGTATGTTGATTGATCGAGTGCTTTCGTCATAGGCTTTTCCAACTGCAAATACTTCTGCTTCATATGGTTTGTCACCCTTTTCTGAAAAACCAAATAGTACGGTTTGTCCTATTTTAATTTTGGAAGCATCACGCTCGAATACATGCAAATCGATATGCACATGGTGGTTGTCAACAACTGAAAATAATTCTCTGGCCGGCTCTACATATGCACCGGTTACTATATTTATGGTATGTATAAATCCACCAATAGGTGTTCTGAGATTTACCGATGCGGTTAAATTTCCTTTTTTAACTTCGTCCGGATTTATTCCCAAAAGTTTAATCTGACTTTCTAGACTGTTGAGTATAGCTTTTTGACTTTGCAGGTCTGTTTCAGCTAATTGATATTTTTTTTCTGAAACTACCTTTTCATCTGAAAGGACTTTTTGTCGTTCAAAATCTTTTTGAGAATACTGAATCTGATTCCAGCTTTGTAAATACCTTTCCTGAATTTTTATATACTCTGGATTTTCAATTGTTGCAAGCACTTGTCCTGCTTTTACCTCCATACCCTGAATAACAAAAATTTTACTAACCAGTCCTCCCAAATATGATGAAATAGCTGCTTTGTTTTGCGGTGGCAGCTCCAAGGTACCATTGCAATTGATCATGCCTCGAAGGTTTTTCATAACGGGTGATCCTAGTTTGATTCCTGTTACTTCAATTTGTTCGGGAGTTAGTGTGAGTATTGATTCTGCTTCTTCATGCTCTTGCGCATTTTCTTCTTTAGGTGAACTTTTGTTACAGCCCAAAAACAGAACAAAACCAATAGCAAGAATGGTGTTAATTATAAATAAGTTTTTCATTGGTTAATTCCTTCCAGTAAGTAGTCCAGGTATATAGCCTGTTGGTTTAGTTTTTCAATAATGCCTAAATATTCTAGTTTAATCAGAGTTGCTGTACGCAAGGTTTCATTTAGTTCCAAATATCCTGTTTCGCCATGATAGTATGATTTGAGTCCTAATTGTATAAGTTGTTCAGATTGTTTTAAGCCCTCATTGTGATATAGCTCATACGATTTGCGGTAGGTTTTGTACAAATTGTAGGCTTCGTAAATATCCTGTTTCAATTCCATACTGGTTTGCTGAAAACGGGCGTTTGCCTGAGCTACTTCTAATTTGGATGCCTGTATTTTACGTTGCTGCGAAAAAAACCATAATGGCAGGAATATTTCTGCTGATATAAAATTAAAACGTTGTTCTCTACCTACATATCGGGTATTGGCATCATCGCCATTGTCAGAATAATAACCTTTAAGTGTTTGAGTATTAAATCCAATACCTATTTTAGGTAAATAAGCAGTGTAAGCAAGTTTTACTTCAGATTCTGAAACTGCAACTTGCTGTTTGGCCATTTGGTATATTGGATGGTTCTGTAACTGGCTTGTATCTGCAAACGAAGGAATATATATCAAGCTGTCAGCAACTAGAGAAATTGGCTCGGCTATTTGTAAAAGGTTTTTTATATTTTGAACAGAAATATCGAATTGAGATTGAGCAATAAAGAGTCTATTTCGGATTTCTAATAGTTTGGAATTGCCATTGAGATTTTCCAGATTCGAAATTTCACCATGTTTATATTTTAATTCATTTGACTGGTTGTAGTTAGAATACAAAGAGTCTAGTTTTTGAATTATTTTGAGTCTTTCCTGTGCAAGCAAGCTTTCGTAAAAACGATTGAGGATAAGCATTTTAACTTCCAGTTTTGCTTTTTGCATAGATAAATTTCCTTGTTCAACTTCCTTTTGTAAAAGTTTGGCTTTGGCTTTATACACCCAGGGTGAATCGAATTCCTGACCAATGGTAATCAGATTGTCGTTTTCAAAACTATTGAATCGGCCAAAAGAACCAGAAATGGATGTAGGATTTAGAGTAACTGCTGTTTTCTTAAGGGTTAAGAGCTTTTCGTAATTTAACTCTGAGTCTTGTACAAACGGATGGGTTTTTAAAGCCAGATTTACAGCTTGGTCCGGATTTAATTCGGTAGTATCTGTTTGTAGTTGAGCCTTAATAGAGAAAGGCAACAACAAGATAGATAGTGTTATAAATAATAGGTTGTAAGTCATTTCGTTTTTACTTTTTCTGAATACATATAAAGTACCGGCAAAACAAATAAAGTAAGCAGTGTAGAGGTTATGAGTCCTCCAATTACAACAGTTGCCAGTGGTTTCTGCACTTCTGCACCGGCCGAATTGGATAAGGCCATGGGCAAAAATCCTAATGAGGCTACCAGAGCTGTCATAAGTACCGGACGAAGTCTGATTTTTGTTCCTTGAAGTACTCGATCTTTACTATCGGAAATACCTTCTTCTTTGAGTTGGTTAAACATACCAATCAGCACTATACCATTAAGTACAGCTACTCCTGATAGCGCAATAAAACCAATACCGGCAGAAATACTAAAGGGCATACCTCGTAACATAAGCGAAAAAACACCGCCTATAGCAGCAAAAGGTATGGCTGTAAAAATAAGCATCGTTTGTTTGACCGAACCAAAGGTGAAATACAACAAAATAGCAATAAAGAAAAAAGCTATAGGCACTACAATCATTAATCGTTGTTGGCCTTCTTCCAGACTTTTGAATTGTCCGCCATACTCTACCAGGTAACCAGAAGGTAGGTTTAGTTTAGCGTCAAGAATAGCTGCAATATCCTTAACTACACTTTTTACATCGCGTTCGCCAACATTGAGACCGATTATTACTTTGCGTTGAGCTTTTTCGCGGCTTATCTGTGCTGGTCCTTCAGCCAACGTTATATCTGCCAGTTCAGATAGTGGTATTTGTGCACCGCCTTCCAGTGGAATATATAGATTTTTAAGTTCATCAATATTATTGCGGAATTTTTGGTCAAGGCGTACTTTTAGTTCAAAGCGTTTTTGACCTTCGTATATTATTCCTGCATTTTCGCCGGCAAAAGCTGATTTGAGTATTAGATTAAGTGCGCTGACATCAGTTCCATACTGCGCTAATTTTTCTTTGCGATAGGTAACTAATATTTGTGGCAATCCCTGAGTTTGCTCTACATAAATATCGCGAGCACCTTCCACATTTTTGATAAGAGCTCCGGCTTGTTCTGCTTTGGCTGCCAATATTTCCAGATCTTCACCAAAAATTTTGATTACAATATCCTGTTTGGCTCCCGTCATTAATTCGTTGAAACGCATTTGAATAGGTTGCATAAAACCAAATTCAACACCTGGAATTACTTCCAGAGCTTTGCTCATTTTATCTGCCAGTTCTGCTTTGTTATCTGCGGAAGTCCATTCTTTTGGGTCTTTAAGGATTACCATTAGGTCGCAGGCTTCAATGGGCATTGGGTCGGTAGGAATTTCGGCTGTACCTATTTTGCCAATAACTTCTTTTACCTCCGGAAATTGTTTTTTCAATATTGCTGCAACTTTCAGATTGGTTTCGATACTTTGGTTAAGTGACGAACCCGGTATAAGTCGTACCTCAATGGCAAAATCACCCTCATCCAGTGTAGGCATAAATTCGCCTCCTAATTTGGTAAACATAAAAATAGAGACGCCAAATAATACCGTTGCACAGGCAATAACCAAACGTTTGTGATTCAATACCTTTGACACAGCAGGTGTATAGCGAGCTGTAATAAAATCCATTATTTTGTCTGCGAGGCTTAGCGTACTGGGTTTCCTTTTTAAAACCAAACTCGCCATGGTAGGGATATAGGTAATAGAAAGTATAAGTGCACCCAAAATAGCAAAGGCTACAGTTATAGCCATAGGTTTAAACATCTTACCTTCCGTGCCGGAAAGAGTAAGAATAGGCAGATAAACAATAAGGATAATCAATTCACCAAAAGCGGCTGACTTACGAATTTTTGAAGAGGCATGTATTATTTCCCGGTTTAAGTCATCGCGGGTTTCCAGTTTATCACTTTGAATACTATGTAGCCTGAACACAATAGCTTCGACAATGATCACCGAACCATCTACAATCAACCCAAAATCTATTGCACCCAAACTCATCAGGTTTCCGGAGATCCCAAATGCTTTCATCAGACTAATGGCAAACAAAAGCGATAGCGGAATAACCGAAGCTACAATAAGCCCTGCCCGTATATTTCCCAATAAAAGTACTAATACAAATATGACAATGAGTCCACCTTCCAATAGGTTCTTGGCTACTGTTGAGATTGCTCTTTCAATTAAGTCTGACCGGTCCAGGAATGCATGAATTTTAATACCTTTGGGCAAAGAAGGTTTAATGGTTTCCATTCGCTCCTTGATATTGGTTATAACCTCGTTGGAATTCGCCCCTTTTAGCATAAGTACAATTCCACCAACAGCTTCACCCTGATCGTTATAGGTCATAGCACCATATCTTACGGCTGCACCAAACTGTACTGTTGCCACATCGCGCACCAATATTGGCAGGTTGTTCAGGGTCTTTATTTTGATCTGTTCAATATCACTGAGCGATTTGATCAGACCTAAGCCACGTATGAAATAAGCTTCTGTATTTTTCTCAATATATGCAGCTCCGGTATTTTGGTTGTTGTTTTTTAGAGCTTCTATTACTTCCGGTATAGTTAGGTTGAAATTATTGAGCTTTCTGGGGTTTATGGCCACTTCATATTCTTTTAGAAAACCACCAAACGAGCTAACATCGGCAATTCCGGCTGTACCTAATAATTGTCGTTTTACAATCCAATCCTGAATTGTTCGCAACTCCATTGGCGTATACTGATTCTCATAACCTGAATCTGGTTTGATTACGTATTGATAAATTTCACTCAAACCGGTAGAAATTGGCCCAAGCTCGGGAATACCCATTTCAGGAGGAATCTTTTCGGCCGCTACCATTAACCTTTCACTTACCAGTTGTCTGCCTCTGTAAATGTCTACATTTTCATTAAAAACTATAGTAATTACGGATAGCCCAAATCTGGAAATTGAACGAATTTCCTCAACATCGGGTATAGTGGCCATATCCATTTCCAGCGGATAGGTAATAAACTGTTCTACTTCCTGTGGTGAAAGAGCCGAAGAAGAGGTTATAACCTGTACCTGATTATTGGTAATATCAGGCACCGCATCTATAGGTAATTGAATGGTAGAATATGTACCCCAGGCAATTAGTCCTATAATGGCAGCAAATACGGTTATTTTATTATGAACACAATATGCTATAAGCTTATCAATCATAAATAGTATAAGAAAATATGACAGTAAACTGTCCAGTAAAATAATTGGGAGAAAAGAATGTATAAAATTACCTATACTTTGTGTTAAAGGCAGAAATAGGAAATTAGTTTAGCTTCTAAATATAAGAATTTGTGGAGGTTGTAATAGAGAATGGACGAGGTTGAAAAAATAATTAAAACTGAAAAATTCCCGGCTAAATCCTAATTCTGAGACAAAAACATCAATGGCTATAGTTTCCGGGTAGGTAATAAAATATATAAGTGCAGAACCTGTATGACAGCAATGTGGTATGTCGCTATGTCCACATTTGCCATGTTCACTATAGTAGTGTAGCAGTAAAAAATCCAGAAAGCTCATATCAGCCTTAGTCTCTTTTTTATGGTCTTCGAAATGCTCTATAAGTTGAGAAAGCTTTGCCCATTCGCTATCAGATACCGGAAAAACTCCGGCTAAAAATAAGTTTAACGCTAGCAGTATGGAAAAAATGGTTTTCAATAAAAAGATTCAGTTAAGTAAGGGGCAAATATACAATTTATTATGAAAGTTGGTGTTTCCTGGTAATTGGATGTTTAGTGTAAACATTCTTGTTTATGGTTATTGGTATCCATCGGGCAGTTTTCCTGAGCAAAATCTGTTTGAATGGTAGTATGTACAAACTTATATGGTTCTAGAAGTTGATTGAGTTCATGTTTTACCTGATTTAACATGCTCAAATCATTAATACTTTTTAATCGGATATGCGCAGTAAGTACATGATGATCACCATCCAACGACCAGCTATGTATATGATGTGTTGAATCTACATGTTCCAGTTCAAGAATTTTACTTTCAATTTCTTTAATATCTACATCGCCGGGTGTTGTTTGCAAAAAAACGTTTACTGTTTCTTTTAAATTTTTAAACACATTAACCAATATATAAATAGTGATACCCAATGAAAGTATAGGATCCAGGATATACCATGGTTGAAATAGCAGTACAATGGATACAATTAATACTGCTACCCAACCCAAAACATCTTCCAGCAGGTGAAGTCGTATTACTTTTTCGTTAAGCGAACTTTCTTTACTCAAAATATAAGCTCCAGCAAAGTTAATAGCAATACCCAAAATGGATAAAACAAGCATTCCATTAGGATTGGAAACCTCCGGATCCATAATTCGGAAAATAGAATTATATATGATAAATCCAGATCCAATGAGCAATATTAAAGCATTGAACAAGGCACCTAATACTGAAAATCGATGATATCCAAAAGTGAAAATATGATCGGCTTTGCGGTTTGATAATTTCTGAAAATACCAGGCCAGCCCTAAGGAAAATGAATCGCCTAAGTCGTGTAGCGAATCTGAAATTATGGCCATACTGTTTACATATAAGCCACCAAATAATTCAATAATAGTAAAACTCAGATTGATAAAAAAAGCGATCTGGATATTTTTATTGCTTTTTACCTGGTGCATGTATCAGTGTTAAAGTTTGTAGTTAAAAGTGAAATTAATCGTAAAGCTTCTGATTTCAAGTTGGTTTGATGTTTTCTATAAAATTCCCTGAATATAACATGGTAAAAAAGTCCTAAAACTGCAAAAGGTTTATTTTGTCTGACAAAATTGAAGGTTCAATAATCCGGGAATTTTAGATTTTAGAAAATTGTTTGCATATTTATAGGGAACTCAAAACTTATTGACCAATGAAAATAGTTGTAAATACCTTACTTACTTTGACTGTTGCTGTAGGTATGTTTTCCTGCTCAGGTGGTGCAGGAAATGTAGAGAAAGAATTTTATGTACGAGGTAATTGTGGTATGTGCGAAGAGCGAATCGAAAAGACTGCCCGTGAAATAAATGGTGTTACCGAAGCGGATTATAATGTTGACAAAGAGCTTATGGTTGTGAAGTTTGACTCTACAAAAACTTCAGAATTAGTTATACATAAAGCTATTGCTGCTACTGGCCACGAAACCGATCAGGCCCCAATGGATGAAAAAGCACATGCAAATCTGCCGGATTGTTGCCAAAAAATGGCTGCTCAACATTAATCAACAATTGTAATCCTCAGGTTTCTGGCTTGAGGATTTTTCTACATATTATCCCAATCCATCTTTGCACAGTTCCAGGTCTTCTTTTTAAATAGATTTACAGCTATTTTGGGTCTGGTACTTTCAAACTCAGGATGTGTACCATAGTCCATATCATAAGCCCTTACATTCATAAATCGTTTTTTGAAGAATGGCAATTGCTCATTTACTATAGAAAAGTATCGTGAAGCATCACTATTTTGCGAATATGCTGGAGAACTCAAATATTCTTGTGTTGATACTGAATTGCTACTTGCCGCATCAGGAATTAGAGATGACAGGAATTTGGGGGTGGTATTTATAGAATCAGTGGTTTCAATTGGTGATATCGAACTGTGCTTTTTAATCTCTTCTTTGAAACATGCATTATTCATGCATATCAAACTATCTGACTGTGTTTGTGCAAGTGAAATACCACTTATGCAGCAAAACAAAACGATTATCATCCAACCCTTCATATCCATCTCTTTTTTAGTTAACAAACCAAAAAGGGTATAGGTTATAAATTGCTCTTAAATACCTGCTTATAAGTAGATTATTTCTTGTAAGGAATGTATATTACTTTTTTGGTTTCAAAGAAATCTTCCTTGAAATATCGAGGCAATTCGTACGAATAAAAAGGTATTTTTAGTTCAGATAGTTCTTCAATCAAATCGCCACCTTTCAGATACAAAACTCCATTGGCTAGCGGATTGAAATTGTCTTTTTCAAATTTGTTATGAATCCAGTCCCAAAATGGTGCTATGCGGGTAACTGCACGGCTTACTACAAAGTGGTATTTATCCTTTAATTCTTCTGCTCGGTTATGAGTAGCCACAACGTTTTTTAGCCCCAAAACATCTGCAACGCCTTGTACTACTTTGATTTTTTTTCCTATCGAATCAACCAGGTGAAACGACACCTCCGGAAATAGTATAGCTAAAGGAATACCAGGAAACCCACCACCTGTTCCCACATCCAGAACCTTTGTGCCGGGTGCAAAAGGCATAACCTTGGCTATTCCTAAGGAGTGCAAAACATGTCTTTCGGGCAGGTGTTCTATATCTTTTCTGGAAATTACATTGATTCTGGAATTCCAGTCCTCATATAGACCTTGTAGCTTAGCAAACTGCTCAATTTGTGCAGCTGACAAATCAGGAAAATAGGATTGAATAATTTCCAAGGTCGAAACTAGATTTGATCTCTTCTGTTTTTTACCAGGTCATACAGCAACTCTCTGGCTCGGTGCAATTGGGCTTTTACCGTTCCAAGCGGAGCGTTGATTTCGGTAGCAATTTCTTCGTAGCTTAGTTCTTGAAAATATCGAAGTTTTACCAAAATCTGATATTTAGGAGGTAGTTTGGTAACTATGGCCTGTATAATATCAATTTTTTCAGCTTTGATGGCTTCCTCCTGAGGGTTCAGGTTTACGTCTTTTATATCAATATCTATATGATCGCCACTATCGTCTTTGAATGTAGTATGGATGCTCATAGTATCGATTTTCTTTTTACGAATAAAGTCGATACAATTGTTTGTTGCAATACGAAATAACCAGGTACTGAAGGTAAATTCAGGATTAAATTTAGCCAGGTTTTTGAAAGCTTTGGCAAAAGCTTCTATGGTAAGATCCTCTGCATCATCAACATTTCTGACCATTTTCAGGATCATATGATAAACAGGTTTTTTATAACGCTGCATTAATTCAGCATATGCCTTTTCATCACCACCTTTAGCTGACTCAATCAGGAGAAAATCCTTTTTGGCCTTGTCTGAAAATTCCTTATTTATCTCCATGTAATACTTCTAGAAACAGCGGCATTAAATCCAACTACCAGATAATTGATTATGTATAAAAAGTCGAGCAAAGGTAATGAAATAGCTGAAAACTTTTCACCCATTCGTCTCGAAATTGCCGTAAAAATAATAATTAATATAAAAGTTCTCAATGTCCAACCTATTATTCCTAATAAAGCAAAGTCACTCTTTATGAGAATAATTGCCAGGCACAGGTAAAATGTTGCGTGACTTAGGGCTAATAAACCTAAGGTTATTTTATTTTCTAAAGTATAATGTTTTCCAACTGAAAGGTGCCGTTTTTTTTGTTTAAACCATTCACTATAAATGTTTTTTGGGTATGAAATAGTTTGCGAATTTTTGTTCAATCGAATACTTGTATTGCCTGCTTTGGCATGTTGTTGTATAAATAGATCATCGTCGCCGCCTGTAATATCTTTGATAGATTCCAGTCCTTTATTTTTAATAAAAAGATTTTTGGTGTAAGCCAGGTTTCTGCCTACCCCCATGTAGGGTTGTCCTGCAAGGGAAAGTCCTAAATACTGTAAGGCCGTATAAAAGGTCTCAAAACGAATAAGTTGATTGAGGAGTCCTTTTTTTTGTAAATAGGGAGAGTATCCTAATACTATTTGATAACCCTTGTCAATACCGGAGGTCATTTCCCTTATCCAATAATGGCTGGTTGGTAAACAGTCTGCATCCGTAAAAAGTAAAATTGGATTTTCGGCAGCATTTATACCTATTGTCAGCGCATTTTTTTTAGGATCGATACCTGAAGCAACCTCGTCAATATGTATAGTTTTTACTATAGAGTGAAATACAAAATTCTGACACAAATACTCATAGGTGCCATCTGTAGATCTGTCGTTTACAATAATTATTTCAAAATTTGGGTAGTCTTGCTTGAGTAATTCTTTGATAAGGTTTTCCAGATGGATGCATTCATTATGTGCAGCAATAATAACAGACACTCCATTGTATCTTTCTCCGGCAGGTTCTTCCTTATGCCAGATAAGCCTGGAGAAAATTAATAACATAAATCCTACTTGTACCAAAAAGGATAATATAAAGAATATAGATTCTGCCAACGTATAATTTTCAAACTATATGAGTAATATTGCAATATACAATTTCAACTCAATTGGGTTTAGAAATCATGCAATTTAAAATTGAAGGAAAGGATAAGGGAAGCAAGGCCAGGGTGGGTCGATTAACCACAGATCATGGTGAAATCCAAACTCCGATATTTATGCCGGTTGGTACTGCAGGTACTGTAAAAGCTGTTCATCAGCGAGAATTAAAAGATGATATTAACGCACAAATTATTTTAGGCAATACCTATCACCTGTATCTTAGACCTGGACTGGACATACTACAACAAGCAGGTGGTTTGCATAAATTTAATGGCTGGGATAAGCCAATTTTGACTGATAGTGGTGGTTATCAAGTGTACTCGCTGTCTGATATCAGAAAAATAAGTGAAGAAGGTGCTACTTTTAAAAGTCACATTGATGGAAGTAAGCATTTTTTTACTCCGGAAAAGGTAATGGATATTCAGCGTATTATAGGTGCTGATATTATTATGGCCTTTGACGAGTGTACACCATATCCTTGCGAATACGGCTATGCACATAAGTCTATGGAAATGACGCACCGCTGGCTAAAAAGATGCTGCGAGCGTTTTGATGCTACTGAAGGTTTGTATGGTTATAGTCAGACACTATTTCCTATAGTGCAGGGCAGTGTATATAAAGATCTCAGAATTCAGTCGGCCGAGTTTATAGCTGCACAGGGTAGGGAGGGTAATGCCATTGGTGGACTTTCTGTTGGGGAGCCTGCTGAAATGATGTACGAAATGACCGATGTAGTATGTTCAATACTTCCTGCCGACAAACCCAGATACTTGATGGGAGTTGGTACTCCGGCAAACCTGCTGGAATGCATTGCTTTGGGAGTTGATATGTTTGATTGTGTAATGCCAACCAGAAATGCCCGCAACGGAATGATGTTTACTACTGAAGGTATAATCAATATCCGCAACAAAAAGTGGGAAAATGATTTTAGTCCAATAGATGCAGGTTTGGTTAATTTTGCCAGTCAAAGTTACAGCAAAGCCTATGTACGCCATTTGGTAGCTTCCGGCGAAATGTTGGGGGCTCAAATTGCCAGTATCCAAAATCTTTCATTTTATCTATGGCTTATGGAACAGGCCAGAACAAAAATAGCGGAAGGCACATTTAGTACCTGGAAAGATATGATGGTCAAAAAAGTTTCAACCAGGTTATAACACAAATAGTACATGAAATTACTGGATAAATATATATTAAAGAACTTCTTAAAAACTTTCTTTTTTACAGTACTCATTTTTGTAATTGTTGTAAGTGTAATTGACTTTACAGAAAACCACGATGATTTTATTGAAGAAAAAGTGCCTTATAGTGAAATATTTGGTAATTATTATCTGAATTTTTTTCCATACATAGCCAATATGCTTAGTCCAATTATGGTGTTTATAGCCACTGTAGTTGTCACTGCTCAGATGGCAGCACGCACTGAGATTATTGCTATGTTTAACAGCGGTATGAGTTTTATGCGTGTGCTTGTGCCATACATAATTGGTGCAACCTTAATCGGTGGCATGACTTTTTACCTCATTGGTTGGGTAATTCCCGATGCCAATAAAGTAAGACTGGATTTTGAAGATAAATATTTACGTGGGAATAAATACGTCGATGCATTTGATGTGCATGTTAAGATTGCTCCGGAGCAATACATCTATATGCAAAGCTACAATCCTGTAAACGAAAGCGGTTACGATTTTACTCTGGAAACCGTCAAAGGTAATCGACTGTATTCAAAACTAAAGTCAAAGAAAGCAACCTTCAATCAAGAACTACAGGCCTGGCATCTGGAAAGTTATTCAACCCGTTGGTTTGATAATCAGGGGAAAGAATTTTTCAAGCATGGTGGCCAGCTCGATACTATTATACCTATTACTCCTGCAGATTTTAACATGAGACCGCAATTGTATTCTACCCTTACTATGGGTGAATTAGATGAATATATAACCAAATTAAAAGACCGCGGATCAGAGGAATTGCCGGTATTTGTAACAGAAAAAACAGAGCGTTATACCTATCCCTTTGCTATTGTTATACTTACCATAATTGGGGTAATTGTGTCTGCACGAAAAAGCAGACAGGGTACAGGGTTTCAAATAGCTTTTGGGTTTGCACTGGCTATTATATACATACTTTTTGTAATACTTAGCAGAACCATTTCTCAATTTGGTTCTGTTGGTCCGGTTACAGCTGCCTGGACTCCCAATATTATATTTACGGGTATAGGCTATATTATGTACAAAACCCTTCCAAGATAGTAATTATACTAAATCGGGATAACCTAAATTTCCTATGAACTTTGAATTGAAGGAAGGTAATAAGATTGGAATATTGCTAGCTAAACCAAATGGAGAAGAGGCTGGAAGAATGACTTTTACTCGCTTTAATGATTCAAAAATCAGGATTGACCATACCTATGTACGTGAAGAATTTGAAGGTAAAGGCATAGGTAAAAAACTGGTAATGGAAGCTGTAAAATTTGCCCGAGAATACAAGTTGAAAATAGAAACTAAATGTCTATTTGCTAAACATGTATTTGAAAAAAATGAGGAAATACAGGATGTTTGGGAGAAGTAAATTTTAACATTCCGATGGTAAAGGGAAATTAGCCATTTACAATACTATCAGAAGGCACTGAAGTTTTATGCAAAAGAGTAATCCAAACCGAATAAAATCAACAACCATCAAAACAATCTAATGGGATTTAACATAGCAGGGCTAATTATCAATAAAAATATAGGCAGTGAACAAGAACTTGAAAGTTTATTAAACCACAAACTTGAATTTGTGGATGAGGTTAGTTTTGAAGAAGCCACAAGAAGTGATAGAGAAGAGTTTACAATAGACGTTTTGCAGACAGACCACGGAACCCTTATTGTTATGGAGATGGGGCAAATCTATGACTTGGCAAAATTTCAGGATGAGGTTGTGCAATTTATAATATCTGATGTTTCGGATACCTACTATTTTGAAAAATACACTGACGGGAAACTGGTCAGAAAAAATATTAATTCACAAGGATATGTTGCCGAAGACTATGGACAAGGCATAGTGAGCGATGATGAAGACCTTATAGACACTGTTTGGGAAATTGCAGACGAATATCTACAAAATAACTTCACCCAAAATATGGTTGATATGAGTTTCAAACGATATGAAGTATTGTAACATTGAGTAATGCAACCCTCAGAACCGCTTTCAATAAAATCAGATCCGTTCCTTACAAGATGATAGATATTGATTATAAATTGGAGAACTCCAAAAGTTTAAAAAATGGGATTAGCATTGAAATTATTTCAAATTCTACCGGTTTATCGCCAGATCAGATTGAACGGTTAAAATAAAAAAATAATATTCCTTACTTCAATTTCCTTTCCCAATCATTTCCATCCCGTAGTTTATTGATCTTACCACTAGCCAAATCAGCGGCAAGTCTGGCATTCATTATTCCCTTGGATGTCCAATGCCAATAGTTGCAATCGTTACATTGGTAAACAGCAAGGGGTCCTGAATTGGGTTTGTAATAGTTTCTGCTCCAGGAATCAAGTAAGGCCTCCTCAGCATCGTAATAGCTAAAAAAAACTTTCTTCCCGGTAACGCAAGTTGACATAATCTAGGAGCTTGATTAATCAAATTTAACCATAATGCCTCAATTATATGTCTTTTAGGCAAACCAAATTCGGATTTTTGTATTTAGCATAGTATATCAAACGATGTTTTGTTATGTCTCTAAACCTCTTTTTGTGTGGTTCTTTATTACTTATACTAAGCCTTTCCTGTAGTCGGTTTTCTGACGATAAACCTCATCAGGATAGTTTCAAAATTACCTTTGGTTCCTGCAGTCATCAGGATAAATCTCAAATCCTTTGGGATGAAATAGTATCAGAAAAGCCTGATCTTTGGATCTGGTGCGGAGACAATATTTATGGCGATTCGGAAGATATGCAAGTGCTAAGAGGGAAATACCAAAAGCAAAAGAATAATCCCCTGTATCAAAAACTCAAAGTTCAAACCCGAATTGAAGGTATTTGGGATGATCACGACTATGGACTAAACGATGGTGGTAAAAACTATGTAATGAAAAGTGCAAGTCAGCAGGAACTATTGGACTTTCTGGAAGTGCCAAAAGAAGATGCAAGATGTAATCGAGAAGGAGTTTATTACAGTTTCGATATAACCAAAAATGAAATACAAATAAAATTTATTTTGCTCGATACCAGGTATTTTAGAGACGATCCATTAATGAATGACAGTAATTATGTTCCAAATTATACAGGGACAATACTTGGTGCACAGCAATGGGAGTGGTTGATTAATGAATTGAAAAATTCAAAAGCAGATGTTCATATTATAGTAAGCAGTATACAGGTACTCTCTGATAAACATACAGAGGAAAAATGGGGAAATTTCCCTAATCAAAGAAAGAAACTGCTCAATCTTTTATCTAAACCCAATATTAAACTACCTATTATTTTAAGTGGCGACCGGCACATAGGAGAGATTTCGAGATTAAACTGGCAGGGCAAATCAATCACAGAAATAACTTCCAGCAGTCTTACTCATGCCAGTACATTGCGAATTCCGGAGGAAAATCTGTATCGATTAGATTCTTTAATTTTTCATGAGAACTATGGAGTATTGCATATTCCATTAAAAAAGAAAATGACTATTGAATCTTATTTAAAAGGTGATGGTCATAGAGTTTGGGCAAGTGAAAGTATTTATTAATACAAAGTAGATATTTGTTTATATTCAATTTCTTAATCTTTTCAGAAAGCAGAATCAAACTACAATGAACTTTAGCAAACTTCTTCAATTTTTGTCTGATCTGGGTAAAAACAATAACAAAGAATGGTTTCACAGTCATGACGATACCTATCAGAATCTTCGAAAAGAGTTTATAAATTTTGTACATGAAGTTATTGCCGAAACCGAAAAATTTGATCCTGCTATTAGTGGTTTAGATGCAAAAAAAAGCATATTCCGGATCAATCGTGATATCAGATTTTCTAAAGAAAAAACTCCCTATAAAACCAATTTTGGTGCTGCCATAACAGACGGTGGCAAAAAAAGTCCCAAAGCAGGTTATTATTTGCACCTGGAACCGGGTAAATCATTTTTGGCTGGCGGTGTTTGGATGCCCGAGTCTGAAGTGCTTGCCAATATCAGACAAGAAATCGATTATAACCCAAAAGAATTCAGGGGATTAATAGAAAGTAAAGACTTTAAAAATACTTTTGGATGTTTGGAAGGAGAGAGTCTTAAAACTGCTCCTAAGGGTTATACCACCGATAATGAAATGATTGATGTATTGAGGTTAAAAAGCCTGGTTATGACTTACAATATTTCAGATAAGAAGCTGGAAAATATTAATGCTTCAGAAATAGCAGCGATTTTTAAGAAAATGTATTCTATTAATCAGTTTTTTAACAGAACTTTTGAGAATTAAGTTTTACCGGTTCTGGTTACTTTACCAGGTACCTTTCTGTAATTTCTTTTATCTCAACCACATTTCCGGAGCGAACATGAATGAGTACTACATTGTCTATAACCACCAGGTCACCAGACACAATTTCCAGGTTATCATCTTCGGTAAATTCAACTTCTACGGTTTCCATTTTGGAATACCATTTTTTTAATCCACGGTAGTTTAGGATATACATGTCGTATGACAGGACTTTGTATTTATCATCAACATTTTTGAAGTTTCCATTTTTAAATACACCCAATTTACATTTTCGACCGGCAGATAGGTTGTCGTATATTACTTTTACCGTATAATCTGGGTTGCTGGTAATTTGTCCGTAACTATTAGAAGATAAGGATATTCCTATAAAAAGTAATAAAATTATAATAAGGTAATAGCTGGTTTTCATATTGATACTAAATAATTAATCCAAAATGGCCTTTTTAAGCAAATAGCCTGTATTGATCATGTCAAATGTAGGTTCATGTTCATACAATCCATATACGCAAGAACCACTTCCTGTCATTGAAGCATATACTGCACCAGAATGATAAAGGTTATTTTTTAATTTTTCCAATTCTGGGTATTTTATAAATAAATGATCTTCAAAATCATTCTTAAGCAAATCTTTCCAATGCCTCCAATCAGATTTAATTATTTCATCTATATTAATTTCTACATGTTTAGGTATAATTCCGGCGTAAGCTTCTTTAGTTGAAATATGAATATTTGGATATACCAATACGATCCATTTGCCTTTCAGACTTAATGTTGTTGGTCTGAATTGGTCTCCTTTGCCAAATGCAATAATGGGTTTGTTGCGAACAAAAAATGCACAATCGCTTCCAAGTGGCTTTAGAATATCTTCCATTTCATCCTCTGAAATTTTTAGTTCGAAGAGCTGATTTAATGTTTTTAGTGTAAATGCAGCATCGGCTGAGCCACCACCCAAACCAGCACCAATTGGTATGGCTTTGTGTAAGTGAATATGTACTGGATCTATAGCATACAATTGATGAACTTTTTCCCAAACCTGTATGCAAAGATTGCCTTTCAAACTATGTGGTATTGGTATTCCGGTAGTGGTAAACTTTAATTCAGTATGTTTGATAACTTCAACCATTTCCTGCCACTGTACAGGATAAAAGCATGATTCCAGATTGTGAAATCCATCCGCTCTTTTCTCCGTAATACGTAAACCAAGATTAATTTTACAAGTTGGAAAACTGATCATAGCAAAGTTTAATTGGCAAAACAAAAGTTTTTAGGTGTAGCTGTCAACTGTTGAACAATTTATTTTGAATTTGTTTTCTTAATTTCAGTCCTATATTGATGAAAAGATTTTTAGATATTATAATTTCTTTGCTGTTGCTAGGTGTTTTTTTTATTCCCGGCCTATTTATCTACATACTTTTGAAAGTAGGTTATAGTAAAGCTATTTTTTTGCAAACCAGGCCAGGACTTAATACAAAACCTTTTACCATGTATAAGTTTAAAACAATGGTTGATGCTGTATCAACAGATGAACAAAGCAGGGTAACCTATATCGGCAACATACTTCGAAAAACATCGCTGGATGAATTGCCACAGTTAATAAATGTACTCAAAGGTGAAATGAGTATGGTAGGACCTAGACCATTACTTATAGAATATATAAAACAACCAGACCCTATAATGGAATTGAGACACAGCGTAAGACCGGGATTGACTGGTTTAGTGCAAATAAGTGGCAGAAACAGTCTTAGTTGGGATGATAAGTTTAAGTTGGATATCTATTATATTCAAAACAGATCTACACTTTTGGATTTAAAAATATTGTTTCTCACTATTTTTAAAATGATTAGCTTCAATAAGGCTGAAACTCAGATTCCCGAAAAATATAATTGAAATAGCAAATGAAGAATTGGAAAATTTGGCTTTCGCCCCCTCAGCTTTCCGGATTGGAATTGCCACATTTGCAACAAACTTTGCAGGAAAACTGGATTACGACTACCGGTCCGCAGGTTACTCAGTTTACAAACCTATTGAAGCAATATACCTCTGCAAATTATGCTCTGGCTACTAATTCGGGAACTGCAGCTTTACATTTGGCATTGCTTAGCTTGGGAATAGGGAAGGGTGACTATGTGATTTGTCCTACATTTACGTTTGCGGCTTCGGCTTTTCCGATTTTGTATGTGGGGGCAACGCCAATATTTATAGATTCTGATTCTGATAGTTGGAATATGAGTCCGGAGCTTTTACAACAAGCTATAGTTGATTTTCTCAAAAAAGGTATTAAACCTGCCGCAATTATAGCCGTGCATATTTATGGAAACCCATGTGATTGGGATGGTATAAAACCTCTGGCAGATCAGTATAATATTCCGATTATAGAGGATGCAGCACAGTCTCTGGGATCTACCTATCAAAATCGGATGACCGGAACGCTGGGAGTTTGCGGTATGTATTCTTTTAATGGGAATAAAATAGTGACAACTAGTGGTGGTGGAATGCTGGTTACCAACAATAATAATTTATTTGAAGCGGCATGTTTATTAGCTAATCAGTCAAACTCTGGTACAAATTATTTTCTGCACCAGGAAACCGGCTACAACTACCGAATGAGCAATGTCTTGGCTGCTATTGGAATTGCCCAATTGAGTGTAATTGAGGAACGAGTAGCCAGAAAAAGAGCCATTTTTACTAAATACAAAAGTGGATTATTGGGGCAAATTGAGTTTCAATTGGAACTTTCAGATTCTATTTCCAACAGATGGTTATCTTGTTTGCTTTTTTCAAATCAGGAAATTCGAGATGCAGTACACGATAAACTGACTGAACAGTCAATAGAAAGTCGTTTTTTGATGAAGCCATTGCATCAGCAACCTGTATTTGCTACCTATCCGGTTTATAGAAATGGTGTAGCCGACGATTTATTCAATCGTGGACTTTGTATTCCATCCGGCACTGGGTTGAGTGATGATGAGGTTGGTAGTATAATTAATAGTATTAACGAATTAGCTTAAGCTTTTATGCCTGAAGTGAACATTCCTTCCATGCTAAATCGACTACCACCAAAGTCCATTTCAGGCTCGGTAATTATTTCTGTGGATATTTGTTTAAACCCGGCATTTGCCAGAATATTTTCTACCTCATTCTGTTCATATTTTGTAAAACCAAATTGAGTAAGTTCCAATTTGTCCATAAAACTTTTGGGACGATAGGCAATAAGAACCTTGCCGCCTGGTTTTAGCACTCTATATAGTTCCAGAATATTCTGATTGGGTTGTGGCCAAAAGTAAATAGTATTGGTTGTGGTTATGCTATCAACACTAGAATCAGGTATTGGTAATTTTTCGATAGATGCCTTTATAAATTGTACTTTACCTTCGGTTATTAGCTCTTTGTTGATATCCATCGCTTCTTCGATCATGGCCTGTGAAAAGTCGATACCAGTATATTTCAGGTTATCTGCCATCTGAAGAAATTCTTTTACAAAAAAACCATTACCCATTCCAATTTCCAGAATATGGTTGTTATTGCCCGGAGCTAATACTTTATAGGTATTCAGACAAATATGTTTGTTACCTTTATTCATTTGCAAACCAACTTCCTTACCGGTTTCACCTTCAGGTTGTCTCAGATGTTTGGCCAGTTCTTGCGGCGAAAGTTTGTTGTGTGGGTTGATGGTTTGGGACATGAGAGGGTATAATACTAACTAATTGACCACTAAGTCAAAATCATAAAAATGAAAAAATCCCGTAAGTTACCTATGCTTCCTACGGGATAGTCCTATTATTTTTCTTCTGCTACAGTTGCCAGTTTCTTAGCTTCCAAAAACTGACCATAAGCTATTTTGTAAGCTTCAACTTCAGGAGCCAAATTGATAGCTGCCTGGTAGGCAGCTATGGCTTCGATTAGCAGATTTTTTTCTGCATAAATATTAGCCAGCACAAATTTGTTCAATGCGTTTTCTTCTTTAAGCTCAGCTTTTACCAATTTTATTTCTTCACTTATTTCTTTTTCTTCTTGTTGTTCCATAGCTCTGATTACTCTTGGGGAAAAATCAGTTTCATGTCCGGCACCTTCTACAGTCCATTGGTATATTTTATCCTTTTCGAAAGCAAATTTAGTCAGGTCAATGGTTATGGAAGTTCCTGTAACTTTTTGAGTAAATAATGTATCCTGAAATAAGTTAGTAAGAGTTACAATATAGGTTTTTTCACCTTCTACAGGTATCCAGCTAAGCTCTAGTTTGTCTTTCAGAACTTTGGCATCTTTAGGCAGAAATGTTTGTATCGCAGGTTTTGCCGGGCGTTCTACCGAACCGGTTACTGCCATGTATTTATATTTGTTTTTGTTTACATCCTCGTCCTGCGTGGTTATTTCGCCAACCATAAAATCAATATATTTTTTGCAAACGCCTTTGTTTTGAGCGGTTACCTGACCATCCAAATCAGAAAGCGAGTAAGTACCGGCTTTTTTTAGCTCAATAGTTTTGCCGCTTTTGTGTACCATACCCAAATAGCCGTTGTTGGCAACTACTATTTTGTCACCTTTTAGTAACTGTTTTCCTATAGTTACTTTATTGCCGGATCCTTCTCGTATCAATTGGTTTTCGCCATTTGAGGCTAATATTTTAAAAAGATATTCCTGAGCCAGAACAGGAGAGGAGGCAAATAAAACTCCGACGAATAAAAAAATAATGCAGTTATACTTCATAAGTTTCGGTAGGTTTATTGGTGATTGTTTTATTTTTATGTTTTTTAACCTGTTTATTCTTTGTTTTGACTGCTTGTAGATACAATTTGGTTATTAGTCCATAATATACTTCTATCAAGTTACCCGTCAGAAAAAGAGCCAATACTAAAAGCGTAATTTCAAATTTATAATTAAATAAGTGAAAAATAAAGATTGATATACTGGTTAATAATAATACTTCTACAATACTTACCAACATACTTACTCCGTCCCACCATTCTCCCAGGTTGTGAAACATCCATGAAAATAACCAGGTGTTTAGATAAAGAAATAGCAAACTAGCTAAGTATACCCATATATCAGGCACAATATTGATATAATCACCTTTCAGGATCATGGCTACTATATTAGCATGTGCCACCACTCCAAACATATCCGGATTGGTTTTGCCCAGGTAGTTTGGGTTTAGCGGAGTAAAAAATTTATCAACCCAGGAGGGGTCTTTGAAATCAGAACCCATAAACCCCAGTATCACTATTTTATCTTTAATTGTTTCAGGTTCAAATTGTTCCTCAAAAACCTGAGCAACATCCAGTGCTGAAAATACATTTTTTGAGTTTTCTGTAACCCCATCCAAGTGGGTAATTATATTTCCATGAAAGTTTATTTCTTCAAGTTCATTATTCCGTGCCAGAAACTTTTCTGCTGCTTCAGCATTGTACAACCGGGCTAGTTGCACCGGAAATGAAAGTAAGGTTTGATCTTTATATTTCTGCTTAGGAATGCACTCTCTGGAAACTTTAAATAAATCCTGCCCGGCAGTAATCATATCGGCAAAGCCTGGCTGTGCAAATTGCATAAATTTAGGGTGCGAATACCCTACGCTATCGATAGATTTTGTCTCTGGATTTTCATACAATTCAGACACTAGAATCAGATTTTTGCATTTACTGAAAGCATCCTGCAATAATGAATCTCCTTCTGGTGACTTGGATTCTCTGAAAAATGCATCAACACCAATTACTTTGGGTTCATATTTATTTAGGATATTAATCATTTCAGCAATGCCCTCGCGAGGCATATACCCAATGTTTACCAAAACTATTTCAGAGGATTCATCCGAACTTTCTTTGATATGCGAATAGTAAATATCGGTAAGTTTGAAGTCAGAAAACGTTTTGGATATTGGGTTTAAAATATCAGAATTCAGCGGAACCAATGTTACAAGCCAGGTACAAAACAATATAAAAATGGATGCCAATAGGGCGTTTAGAGCTGATACCTTTTTCTTCATTCCGGTTGAAAGTCATAAGAATAGCATAAAAATAGCAATTTTTCCTGATTAATCCGGTACAAAGTTCTATGTATGTAATTTTGATTGAGCAATCTTCCTATCAGACTATTTAGAAAATATAAATATTTTCATTATATAATTTAGATGTGATTTGATTGTGTAAGTAGTTGTAAATGAGTGTTATAATTCACGTTAATAACTATATTATAAACTATTCATGTTAAATCTGTTTTAGAATTCAGTGTTAAATCCTGTAACTTTAGGGTGATTATTTTTATTAATTCCAGTAGTTTTTTGTAAAACATTAAAAATCAGTTACCTAAATGTATAATCAAGTAGAAAGAGTATATTCCGAAGAAGATCAGAAAGTTTGGACAAATCTTTATAGTCGAATTATGCAAATGCTGCCTGAAATGGCTGATTCTGCTGTTTTAACCGGTCTTAAGAGAATAGGATACCCGGCTGATTACATTCCTGATTTTGATGAAATAAACCAGAAGATTAATTCATTTACCGATTGGGAAATTGTACCAATGGCCGAAATGGTTCCAGACCATGAATTTATTGGTATGCTAGCCGACAAAAAATATCCAAGCCGTAACTGGCTCAGAAATTCTGAACAGGTAGATACCGACAAAGATGAGTACGATATGTTTCACGACATTATTGGTCATACTCCGTTGCTTACCATTCCAAATTATTGCTACTATTTGCAAGGTTTAGGCAAGTTGGCAATGGAATATATAGGTAATACCGAAGCTCTTTTATTCCTCAAAAGAATGTACTGGCATACCATACAGTTCGGATTGATTATATCAGATAACTCCTTAAAGATATACGGAGCACATTTGATTTCTTCCAGAGCAGAAACCTTGTACTCCATAAGTGCAGGTGTTCCTAAATATGATTTTAATATAGCTAAGGTTATGGATACCCCTTATGTAAAAGGGAAATTTCAGGAAAGATACTTTGTAATAAATAGCTACCAAGAGCTTTATGATAGCCTTCCGGCTATAAGAGAAGAATTGAAAAACCGGGTAGGTGCCGGAGTATAAATATTATGCACGAAAGAGAATTTAGGCCGGTTAGCCTTTCAAAAACCACCCTTACTGAATTGATGATACCTTCATATGCCAATTTTGGCGGTAAAATTCACGGAGGTATTATATTGTCGTTGATGGATAAAGTTGCATATGCCTGTGCTTCAAAGCATGCCGGCAGATATTGTGTAACGGTAAGTGTAGATAGTGTAGATTTTGTTCAGCCGGTAGATGTTGGCGATCTGGTTTCACTCAAAGCCAGTATAATTTATGTTGGTAGAACTTCATTAGTAGTTGGTATAAAGGTAATAGCAGAAAATATTACCAATGCTAGTGTGAAGCATACCAATACATCCTATTTTACTATGGTAGCCAAAGACGAAAATGATAAACCGGTAGAAGTGCCCGGGCTCATATTAGAAACCAGAGAAGACATCCGTCGTTTTTTGGAAGCTATCCGAAGAAGACAATTAAAGCATAACTATCAAGAAGAATTGAATAATGCCAAGTCTAATATGATGATTGAGGAAGAACTATATAAACTAGAAAAAGAACGTTGTAAAGTGCAACCAACGGCAATAGAAAAATAACAGATTCTTCAGAATAAAATTTATTTCTACTTACGGATGAACGATAAAAACATTCAGTTTTATAACAACCTTGGGGTTGATCCTTTCAAAAAACTATCAGAAGTAGGTGGTTTTAATACCTATAAGGATCTGGAGGTTGTTTATCCGTACATTGATCATGCAGGATCGATTGTAGAGTTGGGGGCTGGATATGGACGTTGCCTGGATTTTTTTATCCGGAATAATTTTGAAGGCAAACTTGTAGCCGTTGAAAAAGCAATTCCTTATCTCAATTATCTACAAGAAAATTATTCCGACCGTGTAGAAATAATCAATGAAGATATCAAGAAACTTAGCCTTCAGGAAAATGCAGATGTAATTCTTTGGATGTTCAGCGGTATTATTGATTTTAGCAGAGATGAACAGATAGAGGCAATTAAAAGGCTTTATTTATTACTTAATCCTGGCGGAAAACTGGTAATAGATATACCGCGATTAGGTTTCAAAACCTATGCCCACCATAAGGACGAACAAAACCTGAAATTTGATAGCCAATATGGCCTATTGGAATGTTATATTCCCAGTATGGAAGATATGATTGACTATCAAAATCTTGCAGGATTTGCCAATTTTATCCGTCTTGGATATGCAACCACAACCAATAAAGAACGAACGATCTATATTTTGACTAAGTAAAGGTAAATAGGGTATAAATATTTGTCTGTCAAGGATAAACTTATTTCAACCCTATGTTTCTTTTTACTTTACCAAGTACATCAGCTGCTATAGCACTAGCCTTTACAGCTCCTTCTTTAAGTTTTTGATCCAATTCGGCAGTATGGCTCATATAATAATCAAAAGCTTTTCTTTCCGCCGAAAACTTGGTCAATATAAGTTCAAAAAGGGCTTGTTTGGCATGTCCATAACCATAATTACCTCCCAGATAGTTTTTACGCATAGTATCAACTTCATCCTTTGAAGCAACTAAAGAGAATAATGCAAAGGTAGTATCATTGTCAGGGTCTTTAGGCTCTTCAAGAGGTGTACTATCCGTCTTTATCGACATTACATTTTTGCGAAGCTCTTTTTCCGGCAAAAATATATCTATAAAATTATTGTACGACTTACTCATTTTCTGTCCATCAGTACCGGGTATTATCATTACCTGTTCATCTATTCGAGCTTCCGGAATTACAAAGGTATCGCCAAATTTATGGTTAAATGAACTTGCAATATCACGGGTTATTTCAAGATGTTGAAGCTGATCTTTTCCTACCGGCACGATTTCAGCATCATATAATATAATATCCGATGCCATTAGTACGGGGTAGGTAAACAAACCCGCATTTACATCAGAAAGTCTTTCGGACTTATCTTTGAACGAATGTGCATTGGCCAACATTGGAAATGGTGTGTTGCAGGAAAGTATCCAGAACAATTCTGTAACTTCCTTGATATGTGACTGGCGATAGAATATATTTTTGTTTGTATCAAAACCAAATGCCAGCCAGGCGGCAGCAATGGAATTGATATTTTCTTCTAGCGTTTTGGCATCTTTATAGGTTGTAAGTGAGTGCAAATCAGCTATAAAAAATAAAGATTCGTTTTGAGGATCTCTGGAAAGTTCAATTGCCGGTTTAATGGCACCTAATATATTTCCTAAATGTGGTCTGCCTGAACTTTGTACGCCTGTTAATATTCTTGCCATTAGATTTAATTGATTGGCAAAAAAAACAGAAAATTCGTGACAAAGAAAATATTATGTCATTTTTATAAACGTTTCCAAAAGGAAGGTAAATTTTCTAATATTGATTGACCTTTTTAAATGTTATGTGTTATTGTATTTATAGCAACTAGTATGATGAATAAATATTTGATAGTTTTTGGATTAGTATGCACATCAGTGTTGGGTTGGGCACAGCAAATCAAGTTCAATGAGACCAACTATGAGTTTGGCAGAATTAAAGAAATTGATGGAGTAGTAGAGCATGAATATATTTTTGAAAATACCCTTGATAAACCTGTATTAATTACACAGGTAAAAGCTTCATGCGGATGTACAACACCTGCCTGGTCAAAAGACTCTATTATGCCCGGACAAACTGGTTTTGTAAAGGCAGCCTTTAATCCACTGAACCGTCCGGGGTATTTTAATAAGTTGTTGAATGTACAATTCTCTGATAGCACCTTGACTACCGATTTGAAATTTAGCGGCTTTGTAATTGCACGTCAACAGACTATAAAGGAAGAATTTCCTGATAAAATAGGGAATTTAGGTTTTAACAATACAACAAAAGATTTGGGCCCTATTGCTCCTGGCAAAGTACTTGAGTCTTCCCTGAAGGTTTACAATCACTCGAAGGTACCTATTACAGTTTCCAAGTTTGAAGTAAGCAATCGATTAAAGATGCAAGTACCTGTTCGCATAGAATCGGAGCAGGAAGCTACATTGAAATTCTCTTTCTTAGCACCTGTAAATGGTTTTTACGGACCAATTACAGAAGAATTTGTTATCATAACAGATGATGCTATTCAACCTAAGAAAACCTTAAAGTTTACTGCTGATATAGCCGATATAATGCCGGATAGTATCAAGGATTTTTCAAAATTGGCCAACATGCAATTGGCTAAAAACACGATACAGTTTGATACCATAAGTACCGGAAAGATCACCATGCAGGAACTTGAAATTCAGAATACAGGAAAACAGGATTTGATTATTCGAAAATTGATGAGTAATGCAACTTACATTAAGTCTGATATAGATAAGAAAATCTTGAAACCTGGACAGAAAGCTAAACTAAAAGTCTCAATCAATACGGATGGTCTTTTGGGTAAGGATGCTAAATTGGTAACGATATATTCAAACGATCCGGTTGAACCAATCAAAAAAATACCTGTTAGGGCAATTATTGTCCGCTAACAGGTATTTAATACTATTATGTTTTGCTGTGGTTATCTTTCCAGAATAGTAAACTCTACTCTTCTGTTTTGTTGTTTACCTTCAGCAGTTGCGTTATCGGCTACAGGTTTTTCCATTCCATAACCAACTGAACTTACTCTTTCTGCAGGAATTCCTTTCGAATTCAGATATGCCTCAACGGATGATGCTCTGTCCTTTGATAACTTTTTATTAAGTACTTCGCTACCTACTTTATCAGTATGTCCTGCAATTTCAATTTTTATGGTAGGAAAGTCGTACATCAATTGTACAACCCTGTCAAGTTCACTAAATGATTCAGCTTTAAGTGTTGCTTTACCTGTTTCAAAAAAGATATGTTCAAGTTTTACTGATGCACCAACTTCCAAAGGTGCTATAAATAAGTCCTTGAAGATTTTTACATTTTCTTTTTCATTTTTCAGGTCTATGGTTTCAAGACTCGGGTAGAAGTAATCAGCCGATGCATTGATGGTATATTCATTACCCAAAGGCAGATTTACTGTATATAGTGAATCCTTTATTTTTACATCCATAAAAGGAAAATCGTTTATAAGAATCTGAGCTTTTACTGTCGAGTCTATACCTTTCATGGTTTTGCTGTTGATTATTTTGCCAGTCATGATAGCAACTCTTGGTTTTGGCTTAGGTCTTAAATTTAGGTATAAGTCTTTGGGAACTACTTTGTATTCATGAACAGATCTCAAATCCAATTTGTCCTCGTTTTGTACAAAATTGTCAGCTTTAGAAGTCAGAATATAGGTTTTACCATGGTTTACTATTAACGAGAAATTGCCATTAGAATCGATTTGTATTGAATCAGGTTTTAAACCATTTACCAAAATTTCAGGATTACTAAAGGTGTTTACCGGAGTTTCAGCATTTTTTACTTTTAATTTACCGGTTACTTTGGCATATGGCCAAGGTGCTAAGTATAATGTATCTGTTTTGGCAATAAAGTCTCTCTGTTTAGTCAGGTCATAAGTTTCTTCTTCACCATTGTAATATTGTAATACCGGCTTTAGGGTGTAGCTTTTGCCCAGTGGGAGCGAAGTTGCAAACTGCCCGCTTGTTGGGTCTATAAGTATACTGTCTGTTAGTTGACCATTTATTTCAAGCTTAAGTGAATCAGGGTTTGTAAATGGTTTATTGGTATATCTGTTTACAATAGTACCTTTAAGCAACATAAATGGATTTTCTTCAAAAAGTTTTATGGTGTAAATGTCATTTTCGCCATACAGAGTATCTCTATCAGAAGCAAAATAGGCTCTGCTTGCTTTTTTGTTTAATGAAAAGAATCCATCAAATTTACTACTGTTAATTTCATAGTTTAATTTGACAGGGCTGCTCCAGTTTTTGTAGGTGCTGTCCAAGCTTTTACATTCCCAAATACTAAATGAATTAGCATCTTTTTCTAAGGAAGTAAAATATAGTTTGCCTGAGGAATCCGTTGATAATTGAGGACAAAGGTTGATTTTGTTAACGTTGAGCGGTTTTTTTAACTTTTTAGGCTTTCTCCATTTTCCATTGTCTTTTTTTGTAGTTAGATAAAGGTCATTGTTTTTGCTGTTCCACTTATTGGAAAACGAAATGATCATTACATCTTCGTTTGCATTGAGTGAAATTTGAGTATACTTACCTTTGTTTTTCTTTGAAAACCCTTTTATTTTTAATGGTTTAGGGGTTCCAAAATCATTTGGTCCAATAACCGGAACTACTGATATTCCTCGTTTTCTCCATTGGATTTTTTTATTAAAAATTCCACTTATATACATATTACTTCCATCACCAGGTATGGCCAGAACAGAATTATAGCGGGCAGTATTAAGTGGAAATTGAGCACGCTCGGCAATAGTCCAGGTGGTATCATCAACTTTGGTAGATACCCAAATGTCCTGGCTATTAGTTGAATCATAATTATTGCTTGGGTGATTGGCCCTTACAAAAAATAATGTTTTGCCATCTGGCGATAAAATCGGATACAATTCATGGTAAGCTGTATTTACCTCTGGGCCAAAATTGGTGGCAGAGAACGAATCCTGCCCAAACACCAGCGATGCTGAAAAATACAGGAATAAAAAGGAGAATACTATATAACGCATGGTATTAATTTAAGTCTTCTGAAAGTGGTTGTTTGGACGGAGTTCTGATTTTGCCGGCCACAATATTGATTCCGAACCTTAAGTTGGTATGTTTTACACTTAAAGGATCAATAGCCAATAAATTATCAGTAGCAATATAAAACTGAACAGGGCCCGGTTTTAATACCAATGCAACTCCTAAATTTGTAAAGCTATTGTACTGATAGGTATACGAAACTACAGCTTGTAGAAATCTAGCTGCTTTCTGACTTACCGCTACAGTAAATCCTGGTCTTAAAGTCTGATACTTTTCCATATATATGGTTGCAAAGATGTCTGTCTGAGTAAACAGGTTATAATTTGCAGTCAGGTACAATTGAGGTGTTAGCCAATTGGTATATGTATCGTTGGTTTCTGAATAATTAAAGTTTTCGGCTAAGGTATCCAGATAATCTTCTGCCTCTTCATATTCATATTCCAGTTCAAATGGATCAACTCCTTTAAATTTGGAATCTCCTGTAAGTCTGTAATTTCTGGCATTCTGTTTCCATTTGATAAAACCAATATTGTTAATGGCAGCCGAGAAAGAAAGCTTCTCATTGTATTGATAACTAGCACCAAGGTCTATGGCAAAGCCTTTGTTGTTGAAGTTTGTCAGGTAATCCTTAACAAAATTTCCGTCAACATCTATTGAATCATTATCAATATCATAAGGCATAGAGGAATTTAATACTCCGTCTGGTTGAGACGAGAGTTCATACATATCACCATCGGTTGTTAGTTTCAGATCCTTGTATTTCATATTTACATTTGACATGCCTTGTAGGAATTTAAATCTGCCTCCAAAAGTGAAGGGGCCTTTGTCATTAGTTTTTAAGAACCCAACTGCATATTCTCGATAATGCGTTGCTTCTACTCGTAAACCTGATAAATCCAGTGTTTGGCCAATATATTTACCATTCCCTTCAATGAGAAATTTAGCCATGTCTTCCGGGTAGGCAAATCTAAAATCACTCATTTCGCGAGCATGCAATGAAATGAAGTAGTTAGGCTTAACCTGAAATCTAAGATGAAATAAATCGGTATTGGCACCTGCATATATGTAATTATTCTTTTTAACCTTTTCCAAAATTTTAGGCAGACTTATGGTGTCTTTAACACGCTCTATATCATAATACCTAAATGCTGTATTTGCAGCACCAAAATATATGGAGGAAATACCTGGCAAGCCAAGACTGAACTTATGATCAGGTTTAGCTGCCGGATTGTTGTATGAAGCCTGGTACACACTATTTAAATAGGGTAGGTTAAGCTCGCTTTGCCCATTACCGGGTAACCAGCAAAAAAACAGGGCTAGGCAATAGATTATTTTTTTAAGCATTATTCGAATTCTACTTTTCCGTTGACAAGTATTGAAATTTGAAGATTTAGCTCATTATATGAGTAAAACTTCACAGGTGTATTTCCCTGATTACTGCTTTTAAGGTCTCCAACCAATAGAAGCTTAGTTAAGTTTTTGATTTTTTCGTATCGAGCTTTGTCGAAAAATTCTTCCTGATATTGTATACCCGGAGACAAAACATTACCATTTTGATCAATGGCACCAGAGTTTATGAGCTTAGTTCCCGAAATTAACAATGAGTCAATTCTCTGATTGTTTTCGTCTAACCAATACCCCTGAATATTTACATCAATAGGTAAGGTATTGGTATTTTTAATTTTGAATAATACAGATTCTATATAATCATTATCGGGAAGTTCTATGTCTTTAATAGTATCCTGTAAGCTATATATCTTGATTGTTGCATCCAGAGGAATTTCGGCTTCTGCATAAACTTTGATTTGACTGTTATCCTGAATAAAATTTGTCTTTGTACCGTCAGAAGTTATTACAGGCACAACCGCAAAATTTAGAGCTGAAGGAGCAGGCTTAAACGCATCTACAATGTTGCTATTGGTTTTATTGAGGAGGTAATTAGTCATCGAATTCTGACCAATTGTTTTAGGATAGGATATAACATTAGGCCCTGGAATATTTAATGCACCGGAAGAAGTAAATGGTACTATTTGACCATAATCGGTTTGAGTTTCAAATTTAGTCAAATCAAAACCTGCAGGTGCTCCAAAGGTATTGTCAATTTCAACTTTTAAGCGTGGGTCATTAAATATTATTTCACCTTGGTCTGCATTTTCAAATATTTCGATTTTGATTCTACCTGAAAATTCAGGAAAAGTATAATTGCCAATATCTCCGTAAAGTAAGGAAAATTTAAGATCGGTAATAGCAAGATTGAGTATCACAGACTCATTTCCCACAGAAATATTTCCGCTCGGAGAGTAATTAACTACTGCATTCCAGGTTACTTTGTTCGTCTCAGATCCGTTACCACTTAAGTCAAGTTTATAGCCATTCAGGTCTCCGGTAACAGCTATGTTCACAGCTGTTTGGCCCTGATACTGATATTGAAGTTTCTGTGTATATGGAACACCGTTTTTGGTAAGTGAAGGAATAGTAAGATCAATATCAATATGATGTGGTAAATTAGTATTAAGCGTGAAGGTTAAGATACCACCTTTTAGGTTTGCATAAACTAGTTCCTGATCGTTTTCGGCCTGGAAATCACTTTTTTCATTATAGGTATTGGTTACAGGTATACCTAAGTTCAAGTTTGAATTTTTGCCGGCAGATAAACCAGCATTCGTTGAAAATAACTGATTTGGGAGTTTAATTATATTTTCAGCTATATCACTTTGTACTGTATCGCGATAAATAAGATAATATAAGTTGTTTTGGTCTTCCACCACATTGATTTCGTCTTCATTAATATGTTCGGCCAAATCTTTCATATTAAGGTTCCCATTGATAACCGGCACTGCATAGGAGGGTTCCCAGGGATCTATACCTACTTTATCAAAATCTCTTTTAATACAAGTAGTCATACTCAATGCTGAAGCAATGAATAGTACTGTTGTTATTGATTTATGAAATCTCAAAATTTAAATTGGTTTATTTGTAAAAAATGATACAAAATTCTAAAATAGGTTAATTTGGAATAAAATAAAACAAATGAAAGAATTTAAACTATTTCTTACATTTATTTATATTGAAAATGAGTCTATGCTTAAATTTTATTTTATAAATTATAATTGTATATAATAGTTAATTAATTGTACAATATAATTTTTTATTACTGATACGCCCTTTAGGATTCAGACTAAATACATAATTTCAATGATTTTGTTGATGATTTATTGAAAATATAGTACTTCAGATATGGTAATTGTGTTCTGTTTGGACAAAAAAAAGAGTCGCTTTTCGGCGACTCTTTTTTCTATGTTGAAGAATTAGCTTGATTCTTACATTTTGTTAAGAACTTCCATAACTTCTCTCACGTGTTTTTCAGAAGTTTTTAGTAGTTCCATTTCGTCAGCATTGAGTTTAAGTTCTAGTACTCTTTCGATACCGTTTTTGCCCAATACAACAGGAACACCAAGGTAGCAATCGCTGATGCCATATTCACCTTCTAGTTTTATACAAACCGGTACAACTTTTTTCTGATCTTTGGCAATTGCCTCAACCATTTGAGCTGCTGCTGCTCCAGGAGCATACCATGCAGATGTACCCATTAGTTTTACTAATTCGCCACCACCAAATTTGGTTCTTTCTATGATAGCATCAAGCTTTTCTTTGCTGATAAGCTCTGTAACTGGAATACCTGCTACAGTTGTATATCTTGGAAGTGGAACCATTGTATCTCCATGACCACCTAATAACATAGCCTGAATTTCTTTAGGAGAAACATTTAACTCTTCAGCAAGGAAGGCTCTGTATCTGGCAGTATCAAGTATACCAGCCATACCAATAACTCTGTTTCTTGGAAATTTTGAGGTAATATGAGCTGCATAAGTCATTACATCTAATGGGTTAGAAACAATGATTAGTATACAGTTTGGAGAATGTTTTACAATATTTTCTGTAACAGATTGAACAATACCAGCGTTGGTACTGATTAAATCGTCTCTGGTCATACCCGGTTTACGAGGAAGTCCTGAGGTAATTACAACGATATCAGAATTGGCAGTTTTGGAATAATCATTTGTTACACCAATCGTTTTAGAATCGTATTGCGTGATAGGGGATTTTTGCCAGATATCTAGTGCTTTACCTTCAGCAAAACCTTCTTTAATATCAACCAAAACTATCTCGTTAACAATTTCTCTGTAAGCTAGAACATCTGCGCATGTTGCACCAACATTACCGGCACCTACTACTGTTACTTTCATAATTACTGTTTATTTTAAAAGTGAATTCCTTAAAAAAGAGTTGCAAAAATATATAAGTTGCTCTTATTATAGAAATAAAATGATGTATTTTCCAAGCTTGATTGTTTTTTACTAAAAGTGTAAATACTTAAGCTAGACTTGCGTCCTCGGTAAAATGCCCATCATTTAAAATCTCATCAATATTACGTTCTATATTTTTACAAATTTCGTCAACTGGCAAATCGTTTAGTTCATATCCAAACGGATCTTCGATTTCTTCTGCTATAGTTACTATACTCATTAATAAATAATACAATGCAATGGTAAGCGGTATTGTAGTCCATCCCATGTTTTTGATTAAACCAAATGGAATTAATAGAACATATACAATAATGAAAAACTTGAGTAGAAATGCGTATGAAATTGGGATTGGTGTTTTTTTAATTCTTTCGCATTTGCCCAATATATCAATAAGCTCATTGATATTGTTAAGTAACAAGTACTGCTGCATGTCGTTTACCAAACCATTTTTATGCATATGGTTAAGGTAAGATTGCATTTTGTTTGCAATAGCATTGGGTTTATGAAATGATTTTTTTAAATAATTAAGATCCGGTTCGGCAACCATTCTGAGTTCTTTCATTTTTACTCCGGAACGAAGATGTTCTTTGAGAGCATATGGAAAAGCCTTTAAAAGATTGATGAATCTTTCTTTTTCCTCGTTTTGATTAGGTATGAGGTTGTTTATATTTATTGCAATATTTCTACTAAGGTTTACCAAGGCACCTAATATTTTACGAGCTTCCCACCATTTGTCATAGGCTGTGTTATTTCTAAAAACTAATAACAAACCAAGAGCGGCACCCATATAACCGGGCAATGAAGAGCTTATTTCTATATTGATTATACCAAACTCGATATGTAACAGACATAACGCAGTGGTAAGAATTATTAGGAAAATCATGCCACCCAATAACCGTTTGATTATGGAACCTTTAAGAAGTATCCACATATTCCAGGTTTTGGGATTGTACTTAATCATAATCAGATTTTTTCACTATTAAGTATGACAGCTTCACCGGTTACTACCATTTTGCCGTTGCTTTTGTCGTATATATTCGTTTCGATAGTGGCTGTATGTTTGTCTCTGTTCAATTCTTTAACTGTAGCAATTGCTTCATAAAGATTATCTGCATACATAGGCCTTTTAAAATCCAGTATTTGTTTTAAATAAATAGTTCCCGGACCGGGAAATTTAGTGCCTAATATTTTTGAAAATATACTTCCCCCTAAGAAACCATGTATAATTGGCTTTTTGAAAGGAGTAGAGGACGCAAAGTCTGCATCTAAATGCAGAGGATTATCATCGCCAGAGATTTGAGCGAATATTTCGACCTTTTCCTGGCTGATAGAAAATTCCTCATTGTATTGATTACCAATTTCCAGCATTATCCAAAAAGTTCCTGTAGTGTTGATACTAATAGTTTTACCTGATCTACTGAATGAGCCGGGAAATTTGCAATTCGGATCTGGCTGTCTTTGTATTTGCCATAACCACTTCCAACTTGCATATTATATGTTGCCAAAAGTTTGTTTACTTCTGCACTGGATATGCTGGTATTTGCTACTATAGTGGTAGAAGAACGATGATCTGTATCTGCTACAGCAGGACTAAAAACCTTACTGGAATTGATATAATCATAAATCAGACTTGCTTTTGTTTCAGTTTCTTTTCGGATTGTTTCAATACCTTTGGCAAGCATATCTTCAATTACTTTACCCAAAAGATAAATATTGATTACATTGGGAGTTTCCGGCGTTTGATTTTCCACAGCTTTTTCCATTAAGGAAGAAACTGTATGATAAGTACCGGTTTTTATACCTTTTTCTTCAAGTTGCTTAGCTTTGGCTATACATCTTTCGTTGAGTATCCAAACGCCTAGTCCGGCAGGTAAACCGAAACATTTCTGAACACTGAAGAATGTTGAATCTATCTTAGAATAGTCAAAATCCGGAAATGGCAGAGAAGAAACAGAATCTACAAAAATTAGCGCATTTTCATTTTTTGCTCTAAAAGAAGAAATATCGTTTACAGGCATACATACACCGCTACTCGTTTCATTTTGAGTAAGACATATTGCTTCAATCTCTGAATTGATATGGATGTTTTCAGGATAAAAACCCTGGCCAAAGGCAGCTTCAGATTTTTGTGCAGTTTTTCCCAATTCTAGTGAAAATTCATAGAAACGTTTGGAAAAGGACCCATTTACAAAATGGTGAGAATGAGTTTCTACACAATTTTGAATTATTCTTTCCCAAATTTCAGTAGCTGAGCCTAAAAACAATATTTGATAATTATCAGGAAGATTTAAAAGCATCCTGATGCCATCGGTAGTATGTTTGTAAATTTCCTGAAACTGTTTGCTTCTATGGGAAATAGTTCCAATTTTATTGGCCAATGCTGTTTGCATATGGCTGGCCAATGTTGGGTATAATTCTGAAGGGCCCGGAGTAAAGTATATTTTCGTTACCACTAGTATAACATTCTGAATTTGATAGTATTTGGGATTGACTTTAAGTCTGTAATTACCTCTTTATTATACTGTTTGTCAATATCGGTTATTACATAACCAACTTGTTCATTGGTTTTTAAATACTGACCAAGAATATTGATATTGTGGTTAGCCAGAATATTATTAATCTTAGCAAGGATACCCGGAACATTGTCGTGCAAGTGTATTAATCTGTGTGCATTTTGAAGTACCGGTAGTTGCAAATTCGGGAAGTTTACACTTTGGAATGTATTTCCGGAATTGATATAATCGATAATTCTGTTTGGTACAAATTCCGCTATATTAAATTGAGCTTCTTCTGTGCTACCACCTATATGAGGAGTCAGTATAACGTTAGGAATTCCTCTCAGTTTGTTTGTAAACTCTTCGTTGTTTGACTTTGGTTCTTCTGGAAATACATCAACAGCTGCACCACGAATTTTTCCGGATTTTAGTGCTTCAACCAGAGCATCAATTTCAACTACATGACCGCGGCTTAGGTTCAGGAATATAGTGCCGTCTTTCATTTCGTCAAATTGAGTTTTGCCTATCAAGTTTTTGTTTCCGGCTCTGCCGTCTACATGAAGAGAGACAATATCAGACAGATGAAGAAGCTCATCAAGAGAGTTGCATTTTTTAGCGTTTCCTAGTGCAAGTTTTTCTACTATGTCGTAGTAATAAACTTCCATACCCATAGATTCGGCAAGTACAGAAAGCTGGCTTCCAATATTACCGTATCCAATAATACCAAGTTTTTTTCCTCTTACTTCATGACTGTTTTTGGCCGATTTATCCCATGCTCCATTGTGCATACCATGACTTTTGTCTACAATACCGCGTGCCAGCATGATAATTTCACCAATTGCAAGTTCTACCACACTTCTGGTATTGCTGTATGGTGCATTAAATACTGCTACACCGCGTTTGGTGCAACCTTTCAGGTCAATTTGATTTGTACCGATACAAAAAGCTCCAACTGCCATTAGTTTGTTGGCATGCTCAAGTACCTTAGCTGTTACATTGGTTTTTGAACGAATTCCAAGTATTGATACATTTTGGATTTTTTCGCAAAGTTCTTCTTCGTCCAATGCACTGGACATTACTTCTACTTTATATCCTTCCGTTTTGAACTTTCTATAAGCCTCAGGGTGTATGTTTTCCAAAATCAAAACATTGATTCTGTTTTTTGGATATGAAATAGCCATTGGCAATTTGTTTTGATAAAGAAATTCATCAAAACTTGGAGCTATATGTTCTGCTTTTTTGATTACGGCATCACGTTCTACATTTTCAGTAAAAGCGTAAAACTTGTTGGCCATACCGGCTTCTTTGATTTCGTAATCTGTATAGCCATCACCAATCACATAAACATCACCTTTTAGATTAAGGTTTTTTAACTGCTGTATTTTTCCTTTATCCAGACTAAGTACATTTGCTTTGTCAAAACCAATGATATTGTCGTTTTCATCGTATTCAAAGGTATTGGCATAGATGTTTTCTTCTTTGATGCCAAATTCTGTTACAATAGGAGTGATGAACTCTTTGAAACCACTGGAAACTATAAGTATGTTATCAGAAAAATCTGTGAAGAATGCTCTGTTTCTTTTTACCGATTCTGAAACTTTGGTTTTTAAGCGGCTAATTAATTGAGGCAGGTGTTTTTTATTTGCTTTAAGCAGATCAATTCTTTTAGTTAGGTTTTGAGTGAAGGAGCTTTTTCCTTCCATACCACTATTGGTCAGATTTACAATTTCAGCAATGATGCTATCTTTATCAGGATCACCTTGCAGGCTTATTTCTCCCAGCTCGTCCAACGCTTCAACCTGTGTAAAGGTACTGTCAAAATCAATAATAAAGTACTTAGTATTGTCCATGAATCTATATTAATACAAAATTGAGGTGCTAATTTCTCTAAATTTTTATTCAAAATGGAATTTAGACCAACAATTTTTAGGATTGGGGCCAATTCTTTTCCATCTGTGTAAAAACAAAAAAACAGCTACGAGAGCTGTTTTTTTGTTTTATATGTTTTGGGCAACTATTATGCTAAAACTTCTTTTACTCTCTGAGCTGCTTCTTTAAGTGCAATGGCAGAAAATACCTTTAGTCCTGAATCATTTATGATTTTTGCACCTTCTTCAGCATTGGTGCCTTGAAGTCTGACAATAATTGGAATACTGATGTTTCCAATTTTTTTGTAGGCTTCAACTACACCATTTGCTACGCGGTCGCAACGTACTATACCACCAAAAATATTGATAAGTATTGCTTTTACGTTCGGATCTTTAAGTATTATTCTAAAACCTGCTTCAACAGTAGTTGCATTTGCTCCACCCCCTACGTCAAGAAAGTTAGCAGGCTCACCACCAGAAAGTTTAATAATATCCATAGTAGCCATTGCCAAACCTGCACCATTTACCATACAGCCTACGTTTCCGTCAAGTTTTACATAATTAAGACCGGATTCAGAAGCTTCAACTTCTAAAGGATCCTCTTCAGATAAATCTCTCCAGCCATCAAACTCTTTGTGTTTGAACATGGCATTGTCATCTAAAGTAACTTTAGCATCAACCGCCAATATTTTATTGTCAGAAGTTTTTAGAGCCGGGTTAATTTCAAACATGGCAGCATCGGATTCGCTGTAAGCTTTGTATAAAGAACCGATAAATTTCACCATTTCTTTAAAAGCATCACCTGAAAGACCCAGGTTGAAAGCGATATTTCTTGCCTGGAATGGCTGTAATCCTATTGTAGGGTCTACATATTCCTTATATATTTTATCCGGAGTATGCTCTGCTACATCTTCAATGTCCATACCACCTTCGGTGCTATATATAATTACATTTTGACTGGTAGCACGATCAAGAAGGATAGATACGTAGAATTCCTTGATGTCAGATTCGCCAGGGTAGTAAACGTCTTGAGCAACTAGCACTTTATTAACCAGTTTACCTTCAGCACCGGTTTGTTTGGTTACCAAAGTCATCCCGATTATTTGAGAAGAGATTTCTTTTACCTGATCAATATTTTTAGCCAGTTTTACTCCACCGCCTTTACCTCTTCCTCCAGCATGGATTTGAGCTTTTATAACGTGCCAGGAAGTTCCGGTATCTTCAGTTAGTTTTTTTGCTGCTTCAACTGCTTTTTCCGGAGTTTCAGCAACTATACCTTCCTGAATTCTAACCCCAAATTTTTTTAGGATTTCTTTACCCTGATATTCGTGTAAATTCATTTGTAAATATTTTTTTAGTAAAAGGCGAAGGAATTTTTCCTAAAAAAAGGAAGGTTCCTGTATTAAAAATTTCATTTTCTTTATAGAAAACAATAAATAATGGCACGAATCTAAAAGTTTTGAATTGAAATTTCAAGGTGCTTATACTATGTATTTATAAAAAACTTTTTTGCGGACAGGTTTCTTTATTAGTTTTGAAATAAAAAATTTATGCTAAAGGCGGTAAATGTTCATAAATCCTATGGAGACCTTCAGGTATTGAAAGGGGTAAACCTTGAAGTAAAAAAGGGTGAAATAGTTTCTATAGTTGGAGCTTCCGGAGCTGGTAAAACTACCTTGCTGCATATATTAGGTACATTGGATGGCACAGATTCAGGTAGTCTGACTATCAATGATGAAGAAATTGATGTAAACACTATGTCTGACTATAATTTATCCGCTTTTAGAAATTCCACTATCGGATTTATTTTTCAGTTTCATAATTTATTGCCAGAATTTACTGCACTTGAAAATGTGTTATTGCCGGCATATATAGGAGGAAAGTCAGGGGAGAAAGTTACCCAGAAAGCAAAAAAAATGCTACAAATATTGGGTATGACTGAGCGTGAGGGACATAAACCTTCTCAACTTTCGGGCGGGGAACAGCAACGTGTTGCAATAGCTAGAGCCTTAATGAATGATCCGGGAATTATTTTTGCTGACGAACCAAGTGGAAACCTGGATTCTAAAAATGCTGAAGAATTACATAAATTATTTTTTAAACTACGTGACGAACTCAATCAAACTTTTGTGATAGTTACCCACAATGAATCTCTGGCTGCAATTTCCGATCGAAAAATTGAGATAAAAGATGGTGTGATTGTGGCTTAATTTTCTCTTTATTCTTAATTTAGTTATATATATAATATGATTATTTACATATTGTAGAAAGTTTGTAATCTTTCTTTGTATATACTTCTAACTCCCTTCCAAACATTTCTTAAATTCGATAGGTTAATCTGATATAATTTTCGTGCTAAAGAAGTAAAGTTTTTGAGCAGAAAGAATAGGAATATTTTGTAGAAAATTTAATCAGACAACCATGACTAACACAGAATTCAACAACCTCGTATATACAGCTTCCAAATCATTAAAATATCCGGCTTTAAAGTTTACCCACAATCAGTCAGATGCTAATGATTTAATCCAGGATACCATAGTAAAGGCACTCCGGAATAAAAATAAGTTTAAACACGGTACCAATATTAAGGCCTGGCTGTATATAATTATGAAGAATACCTTCATAAGTAATTATCATAAGGTTGAAAAAAGAAACAACCTGATCGATCCAATTGATGATGAGTACAACTTTAATGTTGAATCTACAATTGCTCAAAATGATGGCACCTCCAATCTAACTATGGAGGAAATACATAAAGCCATCAATAAACTGGATAAAGTATTTAAAGAGCCATTTATGATGCATTTCTCCGGATTTAAGTATGAAGAGATAGCACAAAAACTTAAAATCCCGATGGGGACTGTCAAAAATAGGATACACGTAGCACGTAAAACTCTTATGCAAGACTTGAAGGATTTTAAAGTTTAAATCAGAAATAGAAATTTTAAATGTTAAAAAGCCACTTGTGTGGCTTTTTTTATTCTTTATTACATTTAATTTATTGTTATTTTTTATAATAAACTTACATTAATAATTTAGTTTAAATTTTCATGTTTTGCAATTGTAAACAATGTTAACTAAGTGTAAATACCTTCTAATTAGTGTAAAATTGATAGTATGTTAATAACTTGTGTATATATTATTGTGTGATTTTAGGTGTATATATTGCATAAATATAAATATTGATATACCTTTGAAATGTTGTTTAAGTATTGATTTATGTATTCATTTAAACACATAGGATTTGGGTGTTGAGAACATCTGAATTATTTAAATGAGAACGATTTTTTTTATTTATGGCTTAGCCAGGTTTTAGTATTTCGAACTGTAGCTTTTGTTAACTTTTTAAAATTCAATGTTATGACACCGGTAGAATTCAATGAGCTAGTATACACAGCATCAAAGTCTCTTAAAATTCCTGCATTAAAGTTTACTCACAACTCCAATGATGCTGATGATCTTATACAGGATACTATTTTAAAAGCCCTGAAAAACCGTACAAAGTTCAAAACGGGTACTAATATCAAGGCTTGGTTGTATATAATTATGAAGAATACTTTTATTAGTAACTATCATAAAATAGATAAACGCAATACGTTAGTAGATCCTATTGATGAGGGGTATAACTTTAATGTTTCCAGTACTATTTCATTTAATGATGGTGCGTCAAATATTGCATCCAAAGAAATAGCAAAAGCCATAGCAAATTTGGATAGAACATTCAGAGTGCCTTTTTTAATGCACTACGAAGGTTTTAAATACAATGAAATAGCTGATTATTTAAATATTCCAATGGGGACTGTTAAAAACAGGATACATGTTGCAAGAAAGCAATTGATGGGGTCTTTAAAGGAATATAAATATTGATTTATTTTTTAGATTGGTTCGTATTTTTTCAAGAGGTTGTCTTTTAATTTAAGGCCAACCTCATTTTTTTTGTAATGAATTCAGTTTAAAAATTTTGAGCGAGGAGTGCAGCTTTAGGGTAAAATAAAAAGGGTTTCAGATTTTTTAAGTCTGAAACCCTTTCTTTTATTGAGCCTCCTATCGGGATCGAACCAATGACCTACTGATTACAAGTCAGTTGCTCTACCAGCTGAGCTAAGGAGGCTTGCTTTGTTTAAGCGAGTGCAAAGGTATACTATAAGTGGAAATATTCAAATTTTTTGATAAAAGTTTTTTTTTAAAAATGTACTCAATTATAATATGCTTTCATTTTCAGTAAATTATGTAAGAGTGTAATAGTTTACATTACTAATAATTCATTTTATCTATTTTCTGGTTCATGTAAACAGACAAAAACCATGTTCACAAATTTAATTTTTAACCAACAGCTGTTGATAACTTCGAAACTCATGAAACAAAAAAAATCGCATACGTTTTAGCAAAATTTACCTAACTTGCTACATTGAAAAAATCTTAATTTTATTATGCCAGATAACGGGAATATTATTCCGATTACCATTGAAGATGAAATGCGTGGAGCCTACATCGATTATTCGATGTCGGTTATTGTTTCCAGAGCACTACCTGATGTTCGCGATGGACTTAAACCAGTACACAGAAGGGTTCTTTTTGGTATGTCTGAACTTGGTGTCAGCTACAACAAACCTTATAAAAAATCAGCCAGAATTGTAGGAGAGGTTCTAGGTAAGTTTCACCCACATGGTGATGCTTCAGTATATGATACCATGGTAAGGATGGCCCAACCTTGGTCATTGCGTTACCCATTGGTAGACGGACAGGGAAATTTTGGATCTATTGACGGCGATTCTCCGGCAGCAATGAGGTATACGGAGGCAAGATTAAAAAGAATTGCCGATGAAATGCTTTCAGATATAAACAAAGAAACGGTTGATTTTCAGCCTAACTTTGACGACTCTTTACAAGAACCAACAGTATTGCCAGCTAAGGTTCCAAACCTTTTAATTAACGGTACTTCTGGTATTGCAGTTGGTATGGCTACCAATATGGCACCACACAATATATCAGAGGTTATTGATGGAACCGTAGCCTATATTGAAAATAATGAAATTACGGTTCAGGAACTTATGCAGTTTGTGAAAGGACCTGATTTTCCGACTGGTGCAATTATATATGGTTATCAGGGAGTTATTTCTGCTCTGGAAACCGGCCGCGGAAGAGTTTTGATGAGAGCCAAAGCCAACTTTGAACCTTCTGATAATGGCAGAGAGGCTATAATTGTGACCGAGATCCCATATATGGTAAACAAGGCTGCTATGATTGAAAAGACGGCAGCTCTTGTAAACGAAAAAAAGATTGAAGGTATATCTGATATTCGTGATGAATCCGATAAAGATGGTTTGCGAATTGTATATGAACTAAAAAGAGATGCTATTCCAAGCATCGTGTTAAATAACCTTTATAAATATACTCAATTACAATCTTCTTTTGGTGTAAACAACGTGGCTTTGGTTGGTGGTAGGCCTTATACGCTAAACCTCAAAGACATGATCAAACACTTTGTAGATCATCGTCATAACGTTATTATCCGCAGAACTGAGTTCGAACTAAAAGAAGCGGAAAAGAAAGCTCATATTCTGCAAGGTTATTTGATTGCCTTAGATCACCTGGATGAAGTGATTAGCCTTATTAGGAGTTCTCGTGATCCGGAAATAGCCAAACAAGGACTTATCGAAAATTTTGGTATGTCTGAAATTCAGGCTAAAGCTGTACTTGAGTTACGTCTTCAAAGACTAACAGGTATGGAGCGTGAAAAGATTATTAAGGAATATGAAGAGATTATGGCTTTCATCACCAGATGTAGAGAAATACTTGCTGATGTAAACCTGAGAATGCAGATCATCAAAGATGAATTGCAGGAAATGAAAGATCGTTATGGTGATGAGCGCAGATCAGAAATTGTACACTCGGCTGATGATATTTCTATAGAAGATATAGTTCCTGACGAGGCTATGGTAATTACATTCTCCCACCAGGGGTATGTAAAACGCACAAAATTGGAAGAATACAGAACACAGGGCCGAGGTGGTGTAGGTTCGAGAGGTGTACTTACTAAAGAGGACGACTTTACCGAACATTTATTTGTTGCAACAACGCACAATACATTATTAGTATTTACTGAAAAAGGAAAAGTATTCTGGCTAAAAGTTTATGAAATTCCGGAAGGTTCTAAAAACTCAAAAGGCCGGGCTATACAAAACCTTATACAAATTGACCAGGACGACAATGTGCGTACGGTAATTAATGTAAAAACGCTGGTAGACGAAGATTACATAAACAACCAGTTCCTGGTGATGTGTACTACCAAAGGTACCATAAAGAAAACCGCTCTGGAAGCCTATTCAAGACCTAGGGCGAATGGTATCAATGCCATATCTATTAATGATGGTGATCGTTTGTTGGATGTAAAACTTACTTCAGGTAGTGATGAAATAGTCATTGCACTTAAATCAGGTAGAGCAATCCGATTTAACGAAAGCGATGTAAGGCCAATGGGTAGAAATGCTGCTGGTGTGCGTGGTGTTTCTTTAGGCAGTGAAGATAACTGTGTAGTAGGTATTGCAGCTATTAGCAATCCGGAAATTAACTTGTTGGTAGTTTCTGAAAAAGGCTACGGGAAACGTTCTGAAATAGGTGATTACAGAATTACCAAACGTGGTGGTAAAGGTGTAAAAACCATGAACATAACCGAAAAAACCGGTCATTTGGTTGCAATAAAAGAAGTAACCGACAATGATGAATTGATGATTATCAACAAATCCGGTATCACTATCAGACTTGAAGTTTCTGCACTAAGAATTATGGGTAGAGCTACCCAGGGTGTTCGACTTATCAAACTTATGGAAAAAGACGCAATTAGTTCGGTTGCAAAAATTGAGATAGTTGACAAGGATGAAAACAGCGATGAAGAAATCGTACCAAACGAAATGATAGCGTTGGATGAGGTATTAGAAGGAGAAATTGAGGACGAAGAGTTGGACGAAACTGACGATGAAGAAGAAAACGAAGAATAGTCTTTGTCTGTAATTATTATAAAAAAAGCTGAAGGAGAAATCTTTCAGCTTTTTGCTTTTTTAGTACAAGTATTATCCGGATTGAGAGAAATATTTAAAATTCAGGCAACAGAAAATGAAAAATATTATTTATCGGCATATTTTCGTAGTTTTTGGACTTGAAAGAAAAACTATCAAAGGATATATATGTGCTTTGAGTAATTTAATAAAATTGAATTTTATGAAGAAATCAATCATAATACTGATTAATTTGATTGTTGCGGCAAATACATTTGCCCAAAAATCGGCAGTAACCAATGCTGTTTTATACCATCAGGAGCAGCAATTAGATAAGGCAGTTTCTGAGATAAATGGGGCTATTGAGGATGAAAAAACATCGCAGGATTCAAAAACCTGGTATTACAGAGGGCTTATATATAAATCTATAATTAACACTCAAGATCCTGCTTTTAAAGCTCTGGCAGAAAATCCGGAACAAATAACAAAGGCTTCCTTCCAAAAAGCGATGGAACTGGATCCAAACAAAGGTGAATACTATAAACTCAGCAAACAAAATTTGGCCGCTTTATATCCTGAATTTATAAACAAAGGATACGGTTATTACAATACAGCTAATTATGAACAAGCCCTGGCATGTTTCGAATCGGCTCAGGAAGTTAGTCCTGCAGATACCACCGGATATATATATGCTATGTATGCAGCAGAGGAATTGCAACGGTATGATCTGATAAGTATGTATATCAGCAAACTTGAAGCATTAAATTATAAAAATCCTCAACTGTATTTGCAGAAAATATCTATTGCTTCATCATTTGATAAAAAACCGGCACAGGCTTTAGAAATAAGTAAGAATGCTTTAAAAGAATTTCCGGGAAATCCTGATTTGCTGGAGGCACAAACCAATCTGTTGCTTGAGCTTAAAAAGAATGACGAAGCCCTTAATAATTTAAAAGTGCTAACTGCGTTGCAACCTGAGAATCCTCAATATTTTCTGGTTTTAGCTTCAGTTTACAACCAAAAAAATGATGCAAACAATGCCCTAAGCAATTACCAAAAAGTATTGGGTTTGCAACCTGACAATTACAATGCACTCTATAGTACCGCTGTAATTTACTATGAAAAGGGTAAAAACCTTTATCAGGAAATCCATCAAATGAATATTGACGATTACCAAAGCAATGGAAAGGTAAAAGAAACTGAGATGGAAAAATATTTTTTACAGTCCAAAGAGTTTGCAAACAAAGCTTTGATTAAAACTACAGATAATGCCGATAAGAATACCATTAACACGTTAATCAATCAGATAAATAAACTTATCAGTAGCCAGGAAGATTATAAAAAAATACACCGCTAATAGTAACTGGCAGCCGATTTTATGAATTTTTTAATCAATAACCCGCAAGAATTTGAAAAAATATTTCGGGAATATTATACGCCACTTTGTAACAAAGTATATAAAATACTGAAAGACAAAGATCTTGCTGAAGATGTTGTTCAACAGGTGTTTATAAATATTTGGGAGAAGCGTCAGAAAATTCATATTCATTCCAATGTAAAATCTTATCTTTTTAAAGCAGTAATTTATGCTGCATATAATCATATTCGCAAAGATTATCCTTTTGTTGAATATGAAAGCACCTATGATGATGCTGGTATATACAACGATCAACTGGAATACCAGGAAACCCAGCAGGAAATAACTACAATTATAGATGAACTGCCGCCAGCATGTCGTACGATATTTATTTTGTCACGTGAAGAGGGGTTGAGCTATAAAGAAATAGCAGAAACGCTCTCTATAAGTGTAAAAACTGTAGAGAACCAAATGATGAAAGCACTTCGTATTTTGCGCGAAAAATTATCAAAGTATTTAGTATTGATTTTCATACTGTTAACAATATTTTAAAATTTATTTAAAAAAATTTCAAGAGCGTATAGGGGTAGCTTCCTACATATTGTGTCTTGTAAATAGATTGGCCAACTAGACTATGAATTTGAAAGAACCTGAAATTACCGAACTAATCCTTCGCCAGTTACAAGGAAAATCATCTGCAGCTGAAGATGAAATACTTGCTAAATGGCTTGCGGAAAATTCTTCCAATTCCGGAATTATGGAAGAATATCGCAATGTATGGCTGAAGTCGGAAGAAAAACAGGAGCTTATTTTTCAACCTGATATTAATGCTGCATGGAGTAAAGTGGCTGCCAAGGCCAACATTCACGATACTCCTGTCAGATCAATTTCACCGGAAGCTTCATCCATTTCCAATTTCATGATCTGGAAGGTAGCTGCTGCCTTTATTTTGATGGTAGGTTTGGGATATTTTGCTTTCAAAAACCTGATTCCTCAGCAACAAGAACTTATCGAAGTTTTGTCCTATGCAGATTCGAAAGAAATCTTGTTGCCGGATGGGAGCGAAGTTACGCTGGACAAAAATAGCAGCTTCAAATACCCTGAAGAGTTTAACGGCAATGAAAGAAAAGTATACTTGAAAGGGCAAGCCTTTTTTTCTGTAAAAAAAGACAGCCTAAAACCATTTAGAATAGAAGGTCATCAAAGTATAACCGAGGTATTGGGTACAACCTTCAATTTGACTATTGATGGTTTGTCTGAGCATGTAAGTTTATTTACTGGCAAAGTTGCATTTACATCGCTTAAAACGCATAATTCGGTTATACTGGAACCTGGCCAGTCAGCTTCAATTTCAGTTTCTGGTGAGTCTGTGAAAGATAAAAACCAATCTTTAAACCAAAATATTCTGGCCTGGAAAACCGGTCAGTTAGTATTTGAAGATGTTCCTTTAAAGGAAGTTGCTTTGGAGTTGCAAAAACACTTCAACGGCCAAATTTATATTCAGCATAGTATTGAAAACAATCGTTTTACCGGTACATTCAGACATGCTGATTTAAAACAAATCATGGAGGTGGTTTCCATTTCCACCGACACCAAACTTAGTAGTAAAGATTCAGTCTACTCGCTGACAGAAAACAGTCAGCCTTAAAACAAAACAACAACATGAAAACGATATTATTCCGTTATGCACTGGTTTTACTACTGGTGCAGGGGACAGTTATTGCCCAGCAAAAACTACTTAATCAACAAGTTAGCGTTTCCTTTCAGGACAAAAAACTAAAAGATGTATTACAATTTATAAGCAAAGAGTATGGAGTTAGTATTTCTTATTCAAGCAATCATGTTCCTTTAGAAAAAACTGTAAACGTAAATCTTAAAAACACAACACTGGCGGAAGCTTTAGATGTTATTTTAGCAAATACGGGTGTTACTTATCAGGAAATTGGTAACCAAATAGTTTTGAAAAAAACTGTAAAATCCAATGCTCCCAAAGTTTCACCAACTAGCAACACTAACTCTGCACCAAAGGCAAAGGCATTGTCCAATACACAAATCATTAAAAAGGAAGACCAGGCAATACCTGAAGTTGTGTTTTTCAAAGAAGAAGAATTTACTCCTGTAAATACAAAGGAAGATTTAAAGGAAGAATTGGTAAAGGAACAAACCAGAATATACAATGATTATTTCATTATTCAGGATACCTCCGGATTACAAACGGGCAAAGCCTTAAAAAAGGATTTAAAGAAAGCCTTGGCCTTACTCGAGAAGAAATTTCAGCAGGTATCAGACAGTCTTGAATTAAAGAATAAGGTTCAAACTATTTTTCCTGCCTCGGTACAGGATAGTGTTCAAGTTGTACAAAATGCAGATTCTGCCTCAAATACATTATCTGCAACTAAAGAATCTGCAGATACAATTACTTCAAGACCTGGGCAGGTAACCTTGTTTTATCCTATTGGGACTAACGGCAGTGAGAGTGAGAATATTACCAACAATATATCCTTCAATGTATTGGCAGGTAAAAATGGAGGGGTGGATGGATTTGAGCTTGGCTCATTAGTGAATGTGGTAAAGCAAGACGTAAAAGGTTGCCAGATTGCAGGTTTGACCAATGTAATTGGTGGAAATGTTAAAGCAGTTCAAGTTGCTGGTGTTGCCAATGTAACAGGAAACAATGCTTCCGGAGTTCAAACTGCAGGTATAGTAAATTTGGTAAAGGAAAGGAGTAAGGGAGTTCAGGCAGCCGGTATTGCGAATTTTGCCGGTGATACATCTTCTACTATTCAGGCAGGCGGAATACTAAATTATTGTCATGGTAGCAATATAGGTGGGCAGTTTGGAGGAATTAGCAACCTGATATATGGTAACCTGGTAGGTCCTCAAGTGGCAGGTATTGTCAATGTGGTGCATGGAAATGCCAAAGGATTTCAGGCAGCTGGTATAGCAAACATAACCTCAAAAAATTATGTAGGTGTGCAGACAGCCGGCGTTGCAAACTTTGCTTCGCGTGTTAAGGGTGTGCAGGTTGCTTGTATACTTAATACAGCCGGCAAAGTGTACGGAAGCCAAATTGGACTTATAAATATTGCTGATTCGGTATCCGGAGCTCAAATAGGTTTTTTAAGCTTTAGTAGACATGGATACCTTAAGTTTGAAGTTTCAAGTACCGAAAAACTATTTACTTCGGTAGCTCTAAAAACAGGAACCAAAGGTTTTCATAACATACTAACTGTAGGTGCAGGTCCGCTAAATGGCATCGACAATTTTTGGTTTTGGTGGTATGGATATGGTATTGGCACAGAATTTAAATTGGGTAATCGTATGCCTTTGAATTTGGATGTAATAGCCAATTATGTAACAGAATCATCGGGCAATTCGCATAAATATTTTAATATGCTAAATCAAGTTAGACTAACTACCGGGTATAGTTTTGGTAAAAACTTTACAGTTTTTGCAGGTCCGGTTCTGAATATTCAGTTGAGTAATATGCCTGAAAATTTGTTTGAGGAACGTTATGCAATGGCGCCTTACAAAATGATCGAACATAAGTTTGATAGAAAATATGCTGAATATCCTACATTTCTCAACGGATGGGTAGGTTTTTGTGCAGGGGTTAGAATTTGATTTTTACGTATTAAAAAAAATATACAGTTATGAATATCAAAATATTAAATATACTAAAATTAACTATAGCTTTACTAGTATTTTCTACATCGTGTGATAAAGATTCTATATGTGCCATTGGCAATAGAAAGGTAGAAAAGAAAGAACTTTTTCTGGATGAAATCAAATCCATCAAGCTCAAAGGCAGTGGCAATCTATACATATCATATGGTGAAGTTCAGAAAATTGAAGTTGAAACCAACAAAGATTTGTTTGACAGAATAAATCAGGATGTTCACAATGGGCATTGGGATGCAACTTTTAAAGGATGTGTTCAGAAATTTGGACGACTTAATTTTTACGTTACTTTACCTAAAATTGAAAAAGTAAAATTGGAAGGTTCTGGCCAAATAGCTGGAAATGACTTTTTTTCTGCTGAAAATTTGGAAATAGAACTTGATGGATCCGGAAAGATAAACTTCAAAGCCAATGCTCAAAATTTAAAAAGTAAGGTTATAGGTAGTGGTGATATAGTGCTTGAAGGGAGCAGTCCCAACCATGCTATTGATATAGAAGGATCAGGAGCAGTGCGTTCGTATAATCTGATTACCCAAGCAACGCAGGTTGATATAAATGGATCAGGCGATGCACTGGTTTTTGTAGAAAAAGAATTGAAAGTAAAGATTACAGGCAGCGGAAAAGTTACCTACAAAGGATCACCGGCTAAGGAAACTCAGATTTCGGGTTCGGGTTCGGTAAAGCAGTATTAGCAATTTTGAAGGCAAAAAAATAACGGGTTTCATTGTATGAATACCCGTTATATAACTTAACCTAATTTATAAAAAAAACTACTATTCAATTTCCCTTTCAGGAACCAAAAATGGTGATGCAAAATTATATACATTTTTGACAAATACTAATGCATTTTAATAAAGTATCATAAGCATTGTGTTGAGTGCAATTTGATTTTTTTACATATTCTGTTCAATCAATTTGTAAATATTTAAAGGAAGAATAAAATCAAACAAACACTTCGATTATCTTTGTAAACTGACACTATCCATCTACTAATATGTTTCGTAATTTTTTAACTTTTTTTATACTTGTTACCATTCAAGTAAGTTACGTTTTGGCTCAGAACGAAAGCATTCATATTGGCAAAATTGACAAACAAGCTAAGAAAGCCTTTAAGCACGAAGATTTTGAAATTGCTGCAACTTACTACAAACAATTAGTAAGTCTTGATACTGCAAATGTTGGGTATAATTATAAGTTGGGTATATGTTTTTTTAATACAGGGTTTCATGACAAGTCAATTCCATATTTTGAATATGTAAGAAACCATCGTTCTGCTACAGAATATCAGAATACAGATTACTTTTTGGGCAAGGCATATCATAGCGAACATCAATTTGATAAAGCTCTGGCAGAATACCAAAGTTTTCTTAACAATGCCAAATCACAAGCAAGCTCCAATAAAGAGCTTTTGCAAGAAATTACTAAAAACATAAGAAATTGCGAGGTTGGTAAATTGTTAATTGCCAACAGGGTAGGCTGTCAAATTCAGAATCTTTACCAAAAAATAAATACAGCAGGTCAGGATCAATATCCATTAATTTCGCCGGATGGTAAGTATCTGTATTTTTCAGGAAAAAATCATGAACATGAAGATGAACATGCTGATAGTAAGAATCTGTATGATCCGGGTGATATTTTTATAAGCACAAACATGAATGGAAATTACAGTATTCCTAAAGTGCTTTCATTCAATCTGCACTCAGAGTATATGGATGCTCCAACCCATATTTCGGCCGATGGAAATACCTTATACTACCTGACCATTACACCGGATAAGGCTCAGGACATATATTATTCACATAATATTAATCAAACCTGGATGAAACCAAAACGGATGGAAATGCCATTTAATTCAGAAGGTAATGAAACCGGATTTTCTATGAATTCGGAAGGGACTATAGCTGTTTTTTCTTCAGACAGGCCAGGTGGTTATGGTGGACAGGATTTGTACATAGCCTATAAAGACGAAAATGGCACTTGGGGTAAAGCCATCAATATGGGACCTGCAATAAACAGTTCATTTAATGAAGAAGCACCAAGTATGTTGCCCGATGGAAATACTATTTATTTTAGTTGCAACGGAATGAATTCCATAGGCGGCTATGATTTGTTTAAAACCCATTTAAAAAATGACACCTGGTTACAACCAGAAAATTTAGGATTTCCAATAAATTCGGCAGCAGATGAAAATCATTTAACTATGTATGCTGAAGGAGTAAAAGGGTATTTTAGCAGTAACAGAAAAGGTGGTCAGGGTGGTGAGGATATTTACTTTTTGCAGATTTATGACAATACTATTTCACCGGCAAAATACCTGACATATTACAATCATAATAAGATCTTTGAAGAAGTATTAAAAAAACCTGAAACAGGTAATGTACTAAATGAAGTAATCTATTTTGAATTCAATGCTTCTTCGATAGCCCAATATTCTGAAAAAAGTCTGGATAGAATCGTTTTATTGCTCAATACATATCCAGGTGTAAAGCTTGAAATACAAGGATATACCGACAATAAAGGTACAGATGAAGGCAATCATCTGGTATCCGAACGCAGAGCAAAGGCAGTGTATCGTTATTTTATATCAAAAGGAATTAGTCCAACCAGAATCAAACCTGTAGGTCATGCTACAGAATCGCCGGTTTCGACAGGCACCAGCGATATTGAGCAAGCACAAAATAGACGAGTAGTTTTCAAAGCATTGCCATCAGAAACTGTAATTGAAAATAATAAACACTTGGGCGAATATTTTGTAGTAAAAGGATCATTTAGCAGCAAAGCCAATGCTGAACGGATGAAAAGTCAATTGGCAGCAAAAAAACTGCAATCTACAGTTATCGAACCTGATTCGTATAATAAATTTTACAGAGTGATTTTGGGTGAAGCCTCCAATTATGATGAAGCACATCGCATACTGGAATCGTTGCCTAGTGAACATAAAGAGGGAGCCTGGATATTGTCGTATTAAACCCTGAATAGGGAGTAAACCATTTGCAATAAATTACTTATCTGTTCTCATTTATCAATCAATAATAACAACCGTATGAATTGTCAAAATTCAAACGGTTGTTATTATTCTATTTAACATAATATAAATTATAGAACATGTATATGGTTGCTTTGGTAAACTTGCGCCTTTGTTCAAGGTCCTGTGAATAGTTCTGGAATTCCGAGATTACAAAAACGCTCATGTAAAAAATAAAAAGTATAGTTATAAATATTCTTTTTATTTTTATAAATCAGACCATTGTGATTATTAAACGTAAATACTTTGGTATAAACTTTAAACAGAAAAGTATGAAAAGAATTTTTACCTTTTTGATTGTTTCAGCCTTTATATTCACAGCAAAAGCTCAAATAACGGTTGAATTTGAAACCGGTACTTTAACCGGTACACAAGTAGAAAATTCCGCGCATGGATACACAGGCACCGGTTATGTTAATGGTTTTGATAATGATGGCGACAAAGCTACCGTAACATTCAACATACCGACTACAGGAACCTACAAACTTGCTATTCGTTATTCTGCAGGTTCCTACAAAGAACAAAAATTACTTGCAAACGGAGTTTTAATAGGTAAAATACTGATGCCTGAAACACAGGGTTTTGCCAATCTTAATGCCGGTGGTTTGTTTTTCAACGCTGGACAAAATTCTATTACCATAGAAAAAGATTGGGGTTGGATATTGTTGGACAACATAACCCTGACCCTTACTTCAAAACATGATTACAATGTCACTTCCAACCTTATTGATCCTGCTGCCAGTTATAACACCAATCAGATGTGGCAGTATCTGAAAGACAATTTTGGAAAAAAAATCATTTCAGGACAAACAGCTTACTATAATCAACTGGTCGCTGTAGCCGGTAAGAGTCCTAAACAAAGAGCTTTTGATTTTCAGTCATATACTCAGGGATATACCTACAAATGGCAAAATGGCGGTCATGTACTTGGCTGGCATAATAGCGGAATAACTGAAGATATCATTAATTGGTACAATTCAACTAATGGTTGTGGATTGGTTTCAGTTCAATGGCACTGGCATTCGCCAAGTGGCGGATTAGCCGGTACAAATTCATTTTATACAGCACATTCTACGTTTGATGTAAGCAAAGCAGTTACATTTAATACACCGGAATATAACGATATTATAGAAGATATAGATTCTATTGCAACTCAGCTAAAAAAACTTCAGAAAGCCAATATACCTGTATTATGGCGCCCTATCCACGAAGCCGGTGGCGCCTGGTTTTGGTGGGGAGCCAAAGGTGCAGCCCCTGCCCTTGCGCTTTGGGATATTGTGCAAAACAGATTAATGAACCACCACAAAATTAATAACCTAATCTGGGTTTGGTCAACTCCGGAAGAAAGCTGGTATCCGGGCAACAGCAAAGTTGATGTAATTGGTTATGATTCATATCCTGGTGCTTTTAATTATTCAACCCAGAAAAATATTTTTGATCAGTTATACGAAATGGTCGAAGGTCAAAAAATTGTCGCTATGACCGAAAACGGACCTATTCCGGATATAGATCAACTAAAAGCTCAGGATGCTATGTGGAGTTATTTTTCCAGTTGGGATGACTTGGTGGTAGAACAAAACAGTACTCAACATATAAAAGATGTATTTGCCCATGATTTGGTAGTTACTCAGGATGATCCATGCGGGTTAATTACAGGAAATAATATGGATCTGGTTGAAAATGAATCTTTTGAACCTTACCCTAATCCAACACAAACAGCAGTTACTTTGTATACAAATTCACTATACAGCGTGCATAATTCCTTAGGCGCTGAATTATTTCAAGGACAAGGAATAACTGTTGATTTAAGCAAGCTAAAACCGGGTATGTACCTGATAAAGGCAAATAACAGGGTTTTCAAAGTGCAGAAAATATAACGGTAGCTGGATTTTCTAAAAAAGGAAGGTCGTGATTTAGTATTGCAGTTACATACAAATTTATAGTGATTACAAATTCGTCGGTATTATATTTTATATTGGCGAATTTGTTTTTATAGCCCACAACTAAATATTGAAAAAATCCTAGATAATTATTTTTAAAACAGCAGCTTTAAATTGAATGTATTTGTGAAAATCTTTTTGAATTTATCCATTCAAAGCTGTATTATTATGGCATTCCTGGTGTGCAGCATGGTAGGGTTTCAATGAATTATTTATTTCTATGTGTTTTAAGCAGTTAACTTTCTGTATTGTTTTTGTACTATTCAATTTTATTTCAATATATGGATACTCACAAGAAGGTATACCTGTTGTAAAAACCTATTCGGTAGAAAATTATCATGCAGGTATAGAAAATTGGGATGCTGTACAAGACAACAGAGGAGTTCTATATTTTGCCAATTGCGAAGGAATTTTAGAATTTGATGGTATTCACTGGCAATTATTACCAGGCTCATTGGGTAAAAAATTCAGGGCACTTGCAAAAAATTCGGAAGGAAAAATTTATGCTGCAGGAGATTATGAATTTGGATACCTCAAAGAGGATAAATATGGACATTATTCCTTTACTTCTTTAAAAGAAAACTGCCCACCTGAGCACAGGAATCTATTTTCTCATGTTTGGAAAATACAAACCTTAGGTTCCTATACATATTGTTTGGCCTCGGGAAAAATTTTACTATTTGACAAACAGAATACCTTTGTCAAAATACTGGACTATAATATCTATCTGCGGTCTCTTTTTTTGATCAATAACAAATTAATTGCCTATAGTAATCAATATGGCTTATTAGAATTCGATGAGGAAAACCTGACCTTCAAAACTATATCAAAGGATCCATTTATATTAAACAGATCATTGGAGTTTATAGCTGCTCATCCCAATGGTGGATTGCGGATGCACCTTTTTGATTTAGGTTTCTTTCGCTATACAGCAGGTAAGTTTATACCAGAAAGAAAAACAAAGAATTCTTCCATAGACATTGATTATATTTTTTGTAAGAAACTACACAAAAATATACTGACATTGGGTACAACCATCAATGGCTTGTATATTTTAGACAATACCAGTCTTCAAGTCAAGTATCATATTACTAAAGCTTTAGGGTTAAATGACAATAAAATATTTTCAATATATATCGATGTAAACGAAAATATTTGGGTTGGTCACGAAAACGGGATTAGCTATATAAAAATTAATACCCCAATTAGGATAATCAATGAAACATTAGGAATCAAAGGCACAGGATTATGTTCGACCGAGCTCGATTCGTTATTATTTGCAGGCACTACCAATGGCTTGTTTGCAAGTACATGCAACAAAAATCAAAGTTTCTATAAGTTTTCATTGGTGGGAAATATACGTCAACCCACCTATTTTATTTATAAGAAAGATAAAAAGTTACTCATTGGCTGTTTACATCAGTTGTATGAGTACGACGGATTTAACATTCGAACCTTAAGTAATTCAAAAAACAATTCTAAAATCAGGCCTTTAGGCCCACAATCAGATACATTATTTGTTGCCAATCAGGATGGATTGCTGATGGTAACCTATGATGATGGATTCAAGGTTGAAAAAAAACTTGCCGGTCTTAGTTCTGAAATTTATGATTTTGTTATAGACCCTGATCAAAATTTCTGGATTATTGAAAGCAACTTTACACTTAGTTCGTGCCGCTTAAACGCAACAAAAGATAGCCTGATTCAGATAAAGTCAATAAAACATCAGGAATTACCTGACCTTAAATTCAAAACGATTTCCTACTTTGATAATTTGCTTTTGGTGGGTACCAATCAAGGATTATTTTACTTTGATTCAGGGCAAAAAAAATTAGTAAATATTGACCAGGAGACTAGTAAGACGTATGATAAATTTTCATGTAACTGGATTTATAATCAGGATAATACTAAGCTTTGGCATGAAAAATCCTATTTTCATAATGGCAAATTGAAATATAAGATTGAGCTTTTGTCTGAATATCAGGTAAATACAGATGCTAATAGTTTAAACTCGCATATATATGGAAACAAGGCATTTAGCTTTGAAAAATTAAATAAAAGCCAATATGCAATTGGCACCTTGGATGGGTTTTTACTTTTTAATCAGGATGAAATTATAGAGGATAATAATCTTGCAAATTCTTTTATACGAAAGATAACAGTTTCTGATGATAGCGATACTACCGAATTAGTTGGTTTATGGCTGGGTAAAAACAACAATTTTCCTTCCCTTTAAATCAGGAAGGAACAACATTAACCATGCAATGTGCTTCTAATTTATTCAATTCGGCCGATAAGGTATCCTATTCATATATGTTGGAAGGTTTTGAAAATGATTGGCAGGAATGGACAACTAGTAATATTGCACACTACACTATAAATGCACCAGGAGATTATATTTTTCATGTAAAAGCCACCAGCAATTATTCTACTATGAGTGCTACTACATCATATAAGTTTAATATTGGTAAACCCTGGTACAAAACTTACTGGTGGTATGGAATAGAAATAGTTGCATTGTTTGCTATTTTGATGTTGTCGGCATATTTAAATAAAAGCAAAAATTCTAGAATTAGTAAAGCAAGTGGTTTTGTGCTTATTCTAATCATCATAACAATTTTTGAAATATCTTCAGAGTTGGTAGAGGATTGGATTAATGCTCAAGGAGTCACGATATTTGCGATAAAAATCATAATCAATATTTCCTTAGCTATATGTATTAATCCTATAGAAAACTGGATTAGAACTAAAATATTGAAACCTATGAATAAACAAATGAATTAGATATCAATGTTTTAAGGTAAAAACAAAAGGAGCATGTATTTACATTCGTATATACATGCTCCTTAGAGTTTTACTAACGTTCTATTTTTCCATTTCAGCCATACAAGCTTCCACCGCAAAAATCAGGTAGGTCAATGGCGAATTCCAATTAATAGCCACCTCGTTTGAAGCATAACTGCATTCTTCATCTATATAAGATACTGCCGGCAAATTAGAAGGGTAAGGCACCATACATCCTTGTTTATCCTGTTGGTCTGGATTTGGTCCACCAGCCAAAAATCCCGGTATAACCTCGTCTATCCCATCTGACTGACACGGTCTGTGGTGTGGGTGCTGCATATACTTGGTGCCATATGCACTTACATAAGAATAACCGGTTCCGTTTCTACCCAATATATAATCCAGGTTAGCTATTGCTGCATTTAAGTATGCTTTGTCTTTAGTTAATCTATATGCCTGTATCAGTATAATCCCCTGATTAGCAGCAGTAGAGTTACTACCCCAAACAAAATTATGTTTGCTTAAGCCCATTGGTGTACCAAATTCTGACTTGGCAGCATGATCTTTTAGCTCATCAGCCATTTTAATTATTTTGGCTTGCACAGCTTTCAGATCTTTTACTTTTTTGCCCTGATCAGCAAGTGTAATCAAGCCCAGTGTATTTACTTCAGGCCAGGCTGGTACTCCCGACTTTTCTATACTCGCAGAAATAGAAGCATCTTTATAATACGCTTTATCGCCGGTGCTTGCAAACAATTCTGCAGCAGCCCACTGAAACTCATCCGTTACATTTTTGTCTCCATATTCACCGGTGGTAATTGCCGGAGTATATTTAGTATTCATTTCGTTCTGATCGTAATAAATCGCCGGATTTTTCTTAGCCCAGGCATACGCCTTTTTAGCTGCAGCCAGTGATGAGTCAGCAAAACCTGGTAATTGTTTGTCGAATTTCTTAAATACTCGGTACGATTGAGCCATAACAGCAGCAAAATCAAGCGCAGCTGCTGTAGATTTTTGCACTACATATCTTGGTGCAGTGGCATGCTCAGGCATAATTTCGCCATCAAAATTTGCATTGCTTAATTTATGATACACTCCACCATCGGCAGGATCCTGCATGGTTAACATCCAGCGGGTATTGAACAGGACTTCATCCAACAAATCCGGTAGTGCATTTTTAGATTCAGGTATATTTACATGTATAGTATCTGTGAAAGCAGGAAAATGCTCATATAAAGCCATGAGTGTATAGGTGGAAATTCCTGAGTTTACAATATACTTATTATAATCGCCTGCATCATACCAGCCAAGTGGTGATGCTATTTCAGTCCCTTCTGGTCTGGATTTGGTTGCGGCAGATGCATGTACTAAAACTTCAGTATCCGGATGTCCGGCTTTTCTGGCCCACTTGCCTGCATGCTTTTCATCCAAATCAATATTGGTACGTTGGTAGTAATATGACTTCAAACTGGCTTTTCCAACTTCATGCATCACCTTATTGCTAATTTCAAAAGGGTAAGAATCTGCTAAACCTTTTACCTTAAGAACGTACTTCCCGGGAGTTTTAAAATCTGTAAAATCTGCAATACTAGTTGACTCTCCTGAATGCTCCCAAGTGCCTTTTTTCTCTAGTTTACCAGCATGTACAGGAGTGTTGGTTTGTGTGTTTACAATTGTAAATTCTGGTTCAGAACTGCCTATTACCACTACTTTTTTAGGGCCTGTCGGATAATAACCAATTTGATTTAGTCGAATATTATCTTCCGGATTTAGAGGTTTAGCTTTGATTTCAGCAGCGGCCAATTGTTGGTCTTGATTATTGAGGATATACGCCTCCAACTCATCAAAATAGGCTGTGCCGGATACATTGCCCAGAGCCAGTTGAACTTTTACACTAAATGCATTGGCAGGTATGGTATAAACTCTTTCATATCTTTTCCAGTCACGGGTGCCAAATGATTCTGCAACTACCGGCGGATACCCTCCTGTTTGTTTATTATGCTTGTCATAAAACTCTACACCTATTCGGGCTTTTTCAAATGGTTTTTGTCCGCGAGAAACAGAATCTACTTTCATCCATCCGGAAACTTTGAATTTTGTTGCCCCCTGAGGGAAAACGATAATTTGGTCACTCCCACTCCATTTTGGACTAATATTGGTAATCTGAAGCCCGTAACTGCCTTCTTGGGCTATATCTGAGCTAATACCGCCCCAGTTATTCCAGCCGGATTCATCTTCAAAACCAGGGTTTTTGAGTACATTTTGAGCTTGTATATTTCCCAATATGGGACTTAGAGCTACTAATGCACCAATAAATTTTAATTTCATTTTGGGTTATTTGGGTTTAGAATAAAATTGAACAAGATCTAAATTTAAAGAAAAATCAAAACTTTGCCATCTTAAATAACCTTTACATAATTATTATAGGTAATTCTGTTAGAAATGCTTTTCAATTCTACCTCCATTATACCTACCTTTGCACTTTACTATAGAAATTTGCCATGTCCTTCGAAAAATTCAAGTTCAATAAACAGTTAACAACCAGTCTTAAAGAATCCGGAATTACAGAACCTTATGAGATTCAGGATAAAACCATAAAGAGAATTACAGGAGGACAGGATCTTATAATAACCGGCCCTGAAGGTGTTGGAAAAACTACCACGCTCGTAATGGCTGTTATTCATAAACTAAAATACCCGCAGGATGAACCACCTCGTGCTCTAATAATGGTACCTGACAAATTGAGCATAACCCTTATGCTGGAGAAATTCGAATCATTTGGTCAACATTCTAAATTACGTTGCATTGGACTTTATACCGGTGCGGGTATTGATGGTCAGAAAGAAGATTTGGCCGAGGGTGTTGATGTGGTTATTGGCACACCAGATCGAATTCAGACCATTTATTACAAATCAGGACTAAATATCAACAAACTACAGATGTTTATACTGGACGATGCCGATTTGATGGTAAAACAAGGTTTTCAGACCCAAATATTGCAAATGGTAGATACCTTTAATAAGTGTCAGAATGTGGTATTTTCTGAGGTTTATCATAGCAAGCTGGAAGGGATGCTTGACCAGTTTATGAAAAATTCAACGCTGATAGAAATTGAACATTTGCCGGAAAGCCAGGTGGAAATTATCCTTCAGATGCTATATAAAGTACCCAATTACAAAACCAAACTTAATCTGCTTAATTTGCTGATGCAGGATTATGAATTGTTTGATAAAGTACTGGTACTTTGCAACTCTGCACAAACTGCCGAAAAACTTTACAAGAGTCTTGACAGAAGACTTACCGGCCAGGTTTTGGTTTACGACATTCACGACTCATATATACAGACTACAGATTCTATACAGCATTTTATGGAAAATGAGTCGTATCGGATTTTGATAACTACCTTTAGCAAACTTGATAATTTCGACTTTGCCTATATACCTTTTGTTTTATGCTTTGATATGCCTGAAACAGAAACTTTCCTGGAATTGAATACCGTAAATCTTGATATAGAAACAGAACGTGCATCAATCCTTTTTGCTACTGATTTGGAACTTAATCAAGTTGTAAAATTTGAACAGATAGCCGGGCAGAAATTTCAGGAAGAAGAGTTGCCATTGGGGTTAATAGTAGAAGGAAACCCAGGTAGTAAAAAAACGGATGAAGATGAAGATGATGAAAAGGAAGTTGATTCTTCGTTGGGTAGAGCCTTTCATGAAAAGAAAGCAAAAAATGCCAAAGATTATAACTGGGGGTATAAGGATAAACTGAAAATGTTTGGGAAGAAGAATCGCGGTAAGAAGAAGTATTAAATTTTAGTATAATAAATTATCAGTTAAGCCTAAATCCCATAGCTGTGGGTTTGAATAAAATACACAGTTATGGAGTTAAGATAAGTTCTGTTAAAAAAAACTTAGGCAATTTTAGTTAAATTATAGAATAGCTTGACTGAAGGTGAATTTCTAATTGATGAATTTTGATACGATCATTGATACAACAATTTGACAATTTGTGATTAGATAATTGGGTCAGTTTCTTCCAAAAGTTGCGAAACTAAAGGCAGGTAAATTTCAAATACGGATCCTTCGTCTTCTTTACTTATTACGTTCAGGTATCCCCCATTTGCTTCTGCAAAATCTTTGCAAACTACAAGACCCAGACCAGAACCAATTTCTCCTACAGTGCCAGGTTTACTTTGACCACCTTGTTTCAATGCCTCAATGGTTTCCGGGTCCATACCCACACCTTCATCCTTTACCGAAATTTTTACCATATCATTTTCGGTGGCTGTCGAAATTAGAATGTTACCACCATTTTCACTGTACTTTATGGCATTTGCCAGTAAGTTTCGGATAACGGTTTCTATCATATCTTTATCAGCAAAAACACATAAATCAGCCTCCAAACTTTTCGTTGAGATTTGTACACTTTTACCTTTAGCTTGAAGTTCTAATAAATCAACAACCCTGTAAATTACTTCTTCGAGCACTACCAGAGTGCTTACTGGTTTTAAACTATGGTTATGCAATTGTGCCCAGGTAAACATAGAACTTACTAGCGATACCAAAGACTTTGCTGCTTTGTTGAGTTGTCCTACGGCTTCAAGTTTGTCTTCTTCAGAAAACCTGCTAAAATGTTTGAGTATCATACTGGATAATGCCTCCACACTATTAGCAGGGCCTCGCAGATCATGAGATAGAATGGAAAATAGTTTGTCTTTAGTTAGATTGGATGTATTTAGCTCATCATTTTTGATCTTTAGTTCTGCAGTGCGCATAGAAACTATATCTTCTAAATATTTCCTTCTTTTACGTTCATACCGTGTTTTAAAGAGAACAACTAAAACTACCACCATTATAACCCAAGCTACAGCTATAACCTTAAATATGTTGGTATCCCACCATGGTGGAATTACTTTTATTTTGATGGATATACCGTTTTCATTCCATTTGCCATGATTATTCGAAGCTTTTACTTTAAATATGTAATCGCCTGGAGGTAGATTGGTATAAGTAGCACTACGTTGGTTGGCATTGGCAAATACCCATTCTTTGTCAAACCCTTCTAGTTGGTAAGCGTATTTCCCTTTTAACGGTGCTGAATATTCATGTGCTGCGAATTCAAAAGAAATCATATAATCTTCGTGAGAAAGAGTTATATCTTGAAGCTGATGCAGAGGCTCATCAAAATATATTTTACCTTGATATCGTTGGCCTTTGGTAATTTCCTGATTGGCAATTTTAAAGGATAAAAGTGAAATCTTTGGTGCCAGTTCATTAAACTGTACACTGTCCGGATAAAAAGTTACAAAACCATCTGCCGAACCAAAGTATAATAAACCTTTATCTGACCTAAAGGATGCTCCGTAAGTGAATTCATTAGATCCAATTCCATCATAAATATCAAAGTTTCTAATATTGCCTGTAGCGGCATCCAGTCTGGAAATTCCAGCTTCGGTACTTAGCCATAAACGACCGTGATCATCGCGTTCAATACCAAAAACAGAATTGCCTGTTAGTCCTTGCTCTGTTGAGTATGAGTGAAATATCTTTTTGGCTTCATCCTCCAGGCAAGCAACACCACCATTGTTTAAACCAACCCATATTTTGCCATTAAATTCTTTTATCTCATTTATGGAATTTGATCGAAGGCCTGATGAATTGTCTATGTTAAAATGGACAAAACTATCGTTTTTTTGAATGTATAATCCTAAACCATGCGTTTCAGAGCCCACCCACATTCTACTCTTTGAATCTTTGAATACTACGTGAATAGCACCCATTGGCAGATTCTCTTTTCCTCCGCCTACAATATGTCTAAATGTACTATCCTTGGGATTGTAAATATCCAAAGCGTCACCCATCATGCCAAACCAGATGTTGCCACTATTGTCTCCACAAATTGACCAAACACTTGGTTTGCTCAAGTGCTTGTTATCCTGTTTTGTTGAAGGATAAAATGAACGAAGTTTTGAATTGCTTTTGCAACAAATACCACTGCCATAACTTCCCATCCATAGATTTTGATCCTGATCTACATGGAGTGATTTGATAATATCGAAGCAGGTTTCATTTCGTGCGGAATTAAAGTTTTGCAAGGTTCCTGTTTCCGGATCAAAAAGATCTACTCCACCACCGTCGGTTCCTATCCAAACTTTGCCATTAGGAGCCTGCTCAAAAGATAATACTGATTTTATATTTGGGTTGTTTGAGTTGTATCGTTTGTTGGTAAAGCTATTAAAATACTGTTTTTGCTTTTTGTATGTGCTTACCCCACCATCATGTGTGCCTATCCAAATAATGCCTGGAGAGGTTTCGAAAATACAGTTTACCCTATCAGAACTGATAGATTTATTGTCGGCAATATCAGTGCGGTAAGAAATAAATTTATCAAGTTTTTTATTATAACTTCCTAACCCTCCATCAAGAGTGCCTACCCA
>Ga0101941_1000132_pt1 | contig 186389 bp, 184 predicted proteins | sample DewCreD2012metaG_3_FD_75242 | JGI IMG/M metagenome (GOLD analysis project Ga0101941, IMG submission 75242) | Hot spring sediment bacterial and archeal communities from British Columbia, Canada, to study Microbial Dark Matter (Phase II) - Dewar... ... | reverse complement strand
TCCCTCAGCAAGATCCGCAGGGTATCCTGATCCAAGGGGCACCTCCTCCGTCTAAGGTGTGCCCCCCTATTAAACACAGACCCTTACACATAATCCCTTACACTACCCTTGGACGGTGACCGCATCCCCGACAGGGCGCATGCGGGCCGCTCCACGCACTCCCACGGAAAAAGGGGTGAAATGTACGGAAGAAGGTTTTCCCGTCGTCACCTGCTCAGGCTCGGGGCCGGGTTGGCCGTGGCCGGGATGGTGGGCTGCGGCCAGGAGAGCGAGGAGGCGCCCACCCCGGCTGCCCGTCGGGGCAGCGGGCCGCCCGTGAGGGTGGGGGTGCTAGTGCCCACCAGCGGCGTCTACGCGGCCCTGGGACGCGACCTGCTCAACGGCTACAACCTCTACTTCGAGAAGGCCGGCTTCGTGGCTGGAGGACGACCCATCGAGCTGCTGGTGGAAGACGAGACCGCCGACCCCAACACCGCCCTCACCCGCGCCCGCAAGCTCATCGAGGCCGACAGGGTGGACATATTTACAGGCGTAGTCAGCACCTCCTCCGCCTATGCCATGCGCGACCTCCTGCACCAGAGCCGCACCCTGTCGGTCATCACCAATGCCGGCGGCAACGACCTGACCCGCAGCCGCAAGAGTCCCTACATCTTCCGCGCCTCCTTCACCAGCTGGCAGGTGAGTTTCCCCCTGGGGAGATGGGTGGCCGAGGAGCTGGCCCGGCGGGTAGTCATCATTTACGCCGATTACGGCTTCGGGCAGGAGAGCCGGGCCGCCTTCAGAGAGAGCTTCGTGGCTGCCGGAGGTCGAGTCCTGGACGAGATCCCCTACCCCCTGGGCAACACCGACTTCAGCAGCGTCATCGACCGCATACGGGCGGCCCGACCCGAGGCCGTCTACGGCTTCGCTTCCGGCAGCGACGCCGTCCTCTTCCTGCGGCAGTTCGTCCAGGCCGGGCTGAGGGGGCGCATCGCCCTGGCGGTGACGGGCTGGACGGTGGAGCAGGACGTGCTCAGGTCGGTGGGACGCGATGCCCTGGACGCCTACAGCAGCCTCTATTGGGCCGTCACCCTCGACAACGCCGCTAACCGTCAGTTCGTGGAGGACTACCGGCGTCGCTACGGTGAGCTGCCCAGCGTCTTCGCTGTGCAGGCCTACGACGGCGCCAGGGTCATCGCCGAGGTGCTGGAGGCCGTGAAGGGCGACACCTCCGACCCCGATGCCCTGGTGCGGGCAGCCGAGGCGCTCCACTTCGACAGCCCCCGGGGCACCTTCGAGTTCGACCCTGTCACCCACAACGTGGTCCAGAACATCTACCTGCGACAGGTGCGGGAGGAGGGCGGGCAGGTGGTGAACGTGGTGGTGAAGGACCTGGGACGCCTGCGGGACCCGGGCTAGAGGGTGCCAGCCGACGCCCATGGAGCACCTGTCGGCGCTGCTCAACGGCCTCTCCTACGGGATGCTCCTGTTCCTCCTGGGATCGGGTCTCTCCTTGGTGCTGGGAGCGGGGCGCTTCGTCAACCTGGCCCATGGCGCCCTCTATACGCTGGGCGGGTATGTGGGCTTCACCGTCTGCAACGAGTGGGGGAACTTCTGGCTGGGCCTGCTGGTGGGGCCGGCCTTAGGGGCGGCCGTGGGCCTGGGCATGGACTGGTTGTTGCTGAGGCGGCTGCGTGGCGGGGGCCGCGAGCTGGACCAGGTGCTCCTCACCTTCGGCCTGGCCCTGGTAATGGCCGATGCCACCCGCGCTGGCTGGGGCGGCGACATTCGCAGCGTTGGGGCGCCGCCTCCCTTCCACCGCCCCATCGAGATAGGCGGCTTCGTCTATCCCTCCTACCCCCTGGTCATCATCGGAGTGGGGGTGGCCGTGTTCGTCCTGCTGAGGCTGCTGCTGCGACGCACGCGGCTGGGCGTGGCGATCCGCGCGGCTGTGGGCGACGGGGAGATGGCCCAACTAGCGGGCGTGCCGACAGGCGCCGTGCTGTCCCTGACCTTCGCCCTGGGGGTGGCCCTGGCTGCCCTGGCAGGGGTGGTGGGCCTGCCCCGCCTGGCCCTGGCGCCGGGACGGGACTTCGAGCTGTTGCTGCTGGCCCTAGTAGTGGTGGTCATGGGCGGGGCAGGAGAGATAGAGGGCGTCTTGGCTGCCTCCCTGCTGGTGGGTCTCACCGACGCCCTGGGCAAGCTCTACTTCCCCCAGTTCACGGCGGCCATGGTCTCGGGGCTGCTAGCGGTGGTGCTGGTCTGGCGGCCCGAGGGACTGCTGGGCAAGAGGACACCGTGAAGAGAAGGACCCCCCTGCGCCTGCTGGCGTTAGCGGCCGTGGCCGTCCTGGCCGCCGTTCCGCCACTGGCGGGCGGCTTCACCCTTCACCTCGGGGTGGAGGCGGCCACCCTGGCCACGGCAGCCCTGGCCCTGGGACTGCTGGTCGGCAGGGGAGGGATGGTCTCCCTGGGCCATGCCGCCTTCTGGGGGCTGGGGGCATACGCCGCCGCCCTCCTGGCGAGACATGTGGCGCCGTGGCCCTGGCTGGCGTTGCCGGTGGCAGCCCTGGTGGCGGTGGGCTTCGCCCTGGCCACAGGCGTCCTGGTCCTGCGGGGCCGCGGCATCTTTTTCCTCATGCTCACCCTCGCCTTCGCCCAGCTGGCCCATGTCCTGGCCCTCCAGTGGCGCGACCTGACGGGAGGCGACGACGGCATCGCAGGCGTCCCAGCGCTGACGGGCCTGGAAGACCACCGCGCCCTGTACGGGCTGGCCATAGGAACGCTGGTGGGCAGCTATCTGCTGCTTTCGGCGGCGTGGGCATCGCCCCTGGGGCAGGTGCTGGACGCCGCCCGCCAGAACGAGGCCCGTGCCCGCGCCCTGGGCTACCCCGTGTTCCTCTACCGTCTGGCAGCATATGCCCTCGCAGCGGCCGTGACCGGCGTGGCCGGGGCCATCGCTGCCCACGAGCGCGGCTTCGTCCACCCGCGGGACCTCTCCTGGTCCGTGTCGGGGGTGATGCTCATCGTAGTGTTGCTGGGCGGGCCCCAGGCCCCTTGGGGGCCGGCCGTGGGGGCGAGCGCCTATGTGGCCGTCGAGGCTTGGGCCAGCGCCCGCAGCGATTACTGGAACCTGTTCTTGGGGCTGCTGCTGGTGGCGACGGTCCTGTGGGGGCGAGGGGGCCTGGCCGGACTGGCAGCGTGGGCGTCGTCGGGGGTGAGACGTCTGGCCCGCGGGGGTGCCGATGGCGGAGCTGCGGGTGGAGCGCCTGTCTAGGGCCTTCGGCGGGGCGCTGGCCCTGAAGGACGTCTCCCTCGCCGTGGCCATGGGAGAGCGCAGGGCCCTCATCGGCCCCAACGGTGCCGGCAAGACCACCCTCTTTCGCCTCATCGGCGGCGAGCTGCGCCCCAGCGGGGGCGCCATCTACCTGGACGGGCGGCGCATCGACGGCCTTCCCCCGGAGCGCATCGCCCTTCTGGGGGTGGTGCGCTCGTTCCAGGTGCCCAGCGTCTTCCCCGACAAGAGCTGCCTCGAGCACGCGATGCTGGCCCTGCTGGCTGGCCGCAGGGGCCGTCGCTGGTGGCCCTTCGTCCCCCTGGAGGGGACGCCTGGCCTTAGGGACGAGGCGCTGCGGGTGCTGGAGCGGGTGGGTCTGGAAGGGCAGGCCGGACAGCCGGCCGCTGCTCTCTCCCACGGCGACCGGCGCCTCCTGGAGCTGGCCATGGCCCTGGCCCAAAGGCCGCGGCTGTTGCTGCTGGACGAGCCGCTGGCTGGCCTGTCGCCTCCGGAGAGGGAACGCATCGGCCGGCTGCTGCTGGGCCTGCCGCGCCAGCTGACGGTGCTGCTCATCGAACACGACCTGGCCTTCGCCTATGCCTTCAGCGAGCGGGTGACAGTGCTGCACGGGGGCGAGGTGCTGCTGGAGGGGAGGCCCGAGGAGGTGCGCAGCCACCCGCGGCTCCTGGCCGCCTATGCCGGGCCGAAGCTGACAGGGGCTGAGGCTATCGTCCCCCGCGAGGGAGAGGCGGGCCCGCCGGCCCTGCAGGTATCGGGCCTCGCCTGTGGCTATGGCCAGGCCCAGGTGCTGCACGGTGTGGACCTGGAGGTAGGTCGGGGCGAAGTGGTGGCCCTGTTGGGCCGCAACGGCATGGGCAAGACCACCCTTCTGCACGCCGTCGCCGGCCTCCTGCGCCCGCGTTCGGGGCGGGTGGTGCTGGAGGGAAGAGACGTGACGGGCCTTTCCCCCCTGCAGCTGGCGCGGGCGGGACTCAGCCTCGTGCCCCAGGGACGGCGGCCCGTCCCGGGCCTGTCGGTCCAGGAGGAGCTGTCGCTGGCGCAACGTCCCGGGCCTTGGACAGTCGAGGGGGTATACAGCCTTTTCCCCCGCCTGTGGGAGCGGCGGCAGGCCCAGTCCACCGCTCTGTCCGGGGGCGAACAGCAGATGCTGGCCGTCGCCCGGGCGCTGGTGCGCAACCCCAGGGTGCTGCTGATGGACGAGCCCTTCGAGGGCCTGGGCATGCCCTGGCTGGAACGCGTGCAGGAGGTCGTCCGGGCCCTGCGCAGCCAGGGCGTGGCAGTGGTGCTGGCCGAGCAGAGGCTGGACCTGGCCCTGCCCTTAGCAGACCGCGTCTATGTGCTGGAGCAGGGGAGGACTGTCTACCAAGGCCCCTCGGGCGACGCCCGCACCAGCGAGCGGCTGCTGCAGTGGCTCCTGCCCCTGTGAGCCAGGGGCTGTGGGGGCCTTACCCGGAGGCGGCGCCCCTCAGCCCGCGCACGAAGCGGCGCACCTCCTCGACCAGCTCGGGGAGGTCGCGATAGGGACGGGCGGTGACCTTGGGATCGGGATGATGCAGCACCCAGTCGGAGATGCGGAAGCCGAAGTGGGCGTCGTAGAGCAGGAGCACGGGCTTGCCGCGCATCTGGACGGTGGTCAGCTCGCAGCCGACGCCGGTGGAGGAGATGGTGGCCTCAGCCACCAGGGCATCGGCCTCCTGCAGCCACTGATAGACTTCCCGCAGGGCACGGGCCCTGTCCACCGATGGCTGCGGGAAGGTGGGGTCGGCTACACGCTGATTCAGGACCTCCACCCCCTCATCCTGCAGGGCCTGGGCGATGGCCCGCACCGCCTCCACATACTCGCGTCGGCCGCTGGTGATGGCCGCCGAGAGGAATACCTTCATGCCTCACCTCCTGCTGGCTGCTGCTGTTGCGCCTCGGGCCCGCCCTTGACCGCCCCCATGCTCTATAAATAGCATGGATTTGGCAGGTGGGCGATTAGCTCAGCGGCAGAGCGTCTCGCTTACACCGAGAAGGTCGGAGGTTCGAATCCTCCATCGCCCACCAGAAGGGGCGATGAGGCCCGCCCGGCGCCCGGAAGGCGCCGAACCGCGGCGACGCAGATGGCCTCTACCGAACGACGCGGTGGGGGCCTTTTCTTTACGAGGCCGATGACGGTGGTTGCGGTAGCGACGGGAGGGGCCCTGGGGGCCCTGGCCCGTTACTTCCTGGCCCGTGCGGTCTATTCCCTGCTGGGCACCGCCTTCCCCTACGGCACCCTGGTGGTGAACCTGTTGGGGTGCTTCCTGCTGGGGGTTATCATAGCCCTGGTGGAGGAACGGGGGCTGCTGGGGCCCGAGGCCCGATCCCTGCTGGCAGTGGGGTTCCTGGGTGCCATGACCACCTTCTCGACCTTCGTCTACGAGGTCCACGGGCTGCTGAGGGACGGCGCCTATCTCCTGTGCCTGGGATACCTGGCAGCCAGCCTGATGGGCGGCCTGGCCTCCTTCGTGCTGGGCAGGGCGTTGGGCAGCATCGGGAGCTGAAGGCGTGGAAGAGGAGACGCAGGCGCTGCTACTGCGCATCTTCATCGGCGAGAGCGACCGCTGGCACGGCCGCCCTCTATATCGGGCGCTGGTGGAAAAGGCCCGGGAGCAGGGGCTGGCAGGGGCCACCGTGATCCGCGGCATCGAGGGTTTCGGGGCCAACAGCGTCATTCACACCTCCCGACTGCTGGAGCTGTCCAGCGACCTGCCCATCGTCATCGAGGTTGCCGACCGACCCGAGAAAATAGAGGCCTTCCTGGCCACGGTGAGAGAGATGGTCCAGGAGGGTTTGGCGACCCTGGAAAGGGTGCGGGTCGTGTTCTACCGGCCCGACCAGCCGCACAAGGAGGGAGGCCCGTGAGGGAAACAGACCGGCCGCGGCGCCACTTCATTTACGAGGCCAGCGCCGAGCTGCTGACGCCTACCCTGCGGCGCGCCCGCGCCGGCCGCAGCGACGGCATCCAGCACTTCATCTTCTCCGACGAGGCGCCAGAGGCGGGCGGCGAGGGCTCGGCTCCCACGCCGCTGGCCTATCTGGCGGCGGCCCTGGCCCTCTGAACGCTGTCGGTGGCGGCCAGTCTGGCCCGCCGTCTGCGCATACCCCTGGAGAGGGCCACCGTCAAGGTGCGGGGTCGCTTCTGGACCGAGGGCTCCGCCCTGGCCGGCACCCTGCGTGCCGGCTGTGACGGGTTCGAGATGGAGCTGGGGCTGGAGTCCTCGGCGCCGCCATCAGAGGTAGCCCGGCTGGTATCGCTGGCCCGCTCGGCCTGCTACGTGGAGCAGGCCCTGGCCCAGCCAGTGAAGGTGGAGGCCACCGTCACCCTCAACGGACGCCCTCTGGAGCTGCCGCCCCACTGACGTCGGGCCATTCCTGCTCCACTGGCCGCGGCCGACCGATGCAGTAGCCCTGGGCGTAGTCCACCCCCAGCTCTCGCAACACCTCCAGCGTCTGCTGGTCCTCCACGTGCTCGGCGATGCTGCGCAACCCCAAGGCCTTGGCGGCCAGGGCGAAGCCCCGCACCATCATCCGGTCTATGCGGTCGTTCAGGAGGCCGCGCACGAAGGAGCCGTCTATCTTCAGGTAATCGAAGGGGAGGAAGCGGAGCTGATACAGGGAGGAGTGGCCGGAGCCGAAGTTGTCGAGGGCGAAGCGGCACCCCATCTCCCTCATCTCCTCCATGAAGGCCCGCAGCTCCTGTACGTCCAGAAGGGCCGCCGTCTCGGTCAGCTCGAAGACGAGGCGGCCCGGCTCCAGGCGGGCCTTCTGGACGAGGTCGCGCAACGCCTGCCGCAGCTGATGGTCCAGGGCTGAACGGCCCGACATGTTCACGTGCAGGTCCAGGTGCAGCGACAGCCTCTGGCCGCTGTCCAGCAGGAAGCGCAGCAGCTCCAGGCTGCGTTCCACCACCCAGCGGTCGATGTCGCGCACCAGGTTCAGCTCCTCGGCCGCCCACAGGAACAGGGAGGGAGGGATGATGTGGCTGTTCTCCTGCAACCGCAGCAGCAGCTCGTAGCGACCCACCTGATTGGTGTGGAGGTTCAGAATAGGCTGGCAGAACAGGCGCAGGCGCCCCGTCTGCAGGGCGCGGCGCAGCCTCACCTCCCAGCCCCGCACCTTGTGGGGCGCCGAGACGGGCACGGACTGGGCCTGGGACGGGCGGTGCACCGCCACCAGGCCTACCCCCTGCGCCTTGGCCGCATACATGGCCCTGTCGGCGTAGACCATGGCCTCCTTGGCGTCGGCCCCCATACGGTGCAACAGGGCGATGCCGATGCTGGCCGACAGGGACAGGTGCAGGCCGCCGGGGAGGGTCAGGTTCTGGAGGCGGTCCAAAATGCGCTGGGCGACGGCCCTCGCCTCCCGCTCGTCGGCCTCAACCAGCACTATGCCGAACTCGTCGCCCCCCAGGCGTCCCACAATGTCCGACCGCCGCACCTCCAGACGGAGGACAGCCGCCACGTGCCGCAGCACATCGTCGCCCACGTGGTGGCCGAAGCGGTCGTTCACGTCCTTGAAGCCGTCCAGGTCCACCCAGAGCAGGGCTGCCCGGCCCCCGTAGCGCTTGACGCGGTCCATCTCCCGGTTCAGCTCTTCGTAGAAACGGCGTCGGTTGAAGACCCCCGTCAGATGGTCGTGGTCGGCCAGGTGCAGCAATCGCGCCTCCCAGCGGCGGCGCTCGCTGATGTCGCGGAAGGTGCCCACGAACCAGTAGGAGCCATCGGCCCGCCAGATGACGCTCACGCTGACCTCGATGGGAAGGCGACGCCCGTCCTTGCTCAGGATCTCCAGGTCGTAGGAGTATGTGCCCAGCTCGCCCCGCAACTGACGCCGGGAGATCTCCCGCACCTTGTTCATCTGGTCGGGCGGCAGCAGGGCGGACACGGGCAGCCCGATGGCCTCGCTGCGGGTGTAGCCCGTAACACGGCTGAAGGCCTGATTGCACCAGACGTAACACTGACTGCTATCGGTGATGAAGACGGCCTCGCTGACGGTGTCCAGGATGGTGCGCAGGGTCTCCTCGCTCTGACGCAGCTCCGCTTCCAGCCGCCGGTGTTCCGTAAGGTCGCGCACGGTGACCAGGACCCTTCGACTGCCCTCGGGCGTCTCGAAGACCTTGCCCACGGCCTCCAGCCATATCCACTCGCCGTTGGGCAGGCGCCAGCGGAGGGCCATCTTGGCATGGGGACGCTGGGCCAGCTCCACCAGGACCTGCAGGTCTTCGGGGTGGATGAACTGGCCAGCCAGGGCGCCCACCAGCGAGTCGGGGTCGACCCCGAGGCGGTCGGTGAAGCCGGGGCTGACCTTGAGGATGCGGCCGCCCGGACTCACCTCGCACACGATCTGGTAGGGGTTGGTCCAGAGGGCGTCCCACCGGCGGCGCAGCGACTCCAGCTCCCGACTCGCCCGGGCCCGCTCCAGGAAGGAACCGAGGGCCTTGGCCGCCACCTGCAGCAGGCGGGCCTGATAGGCAGTGAAAGGGCGGCCCCGGAGGCGATAGACGGCCAGCAGCCCCCAGGGCGAGTTGCCGACCCACACCGGCGCCACCAAGGCCCATCTGACACCAGCCTGGGCAGCATTGGGCGTGAGCCTCGCCTCCTCACCCGACAGCAGGACGGGGCCGGAGACGTTCATGACAGGCCCCAGCACGTCGGAGTCCAGGGGAGAAAGGCGAGGCTCCCTGGCGCGAGGATAGGGCCATGCCCGCAAGAGGGAGTCCTGGGGGAGAGGCTCCAACACCTCAGCCAGATCGGCGCCACAGGCGCGGCCGATGGCCTCGGCCGCGTCGGCCAGGACCGTCTCGGTGGGGCCTTCGGCCCAGGCCAGTTGGGCCAGCAGCAGCAATCGGGACGGCCCACTGTGGTGGCGCCCCTCGCCAGACATGAGACTGCCCCCTTTCGGTCGCTTCCCATATCTAGACGTCGGGGTAACAAGGAACGTTACCGACTGCAAATTGTCCTTTTTGACCCCCTTTGCGCCCAGAGAGCCGTCTACACCGCGCATCGGCCCAGAGGCGGCAGGAGCCGGCACGAACGATCGCGGCGACAGGGCTCCGTGCCTGTCCGCCAGTGGCAGGCCCTTCTGCTTGACCGCGGGTACGGGGGCTGCCTAACATAGAGCAGCCGTGAGTTCCCCCGCCGATACGCTTCTGAACCTGGCTGGCAAGTCGGCCATAGTCACCGGGGCCGGTTCGGGCATCGGCTATAGCACCGCGCTGCTCCTGTCGCGTCTGGGCTGCCGGGTCTGCGTTGTGGATGTGGACGAGGAGCGTGCCCAGGCGGCCGCCGCGGCAGCCCAGGCCAGCGGGCAGGAAGCGCTGGCGGTGGTAGGGGACGCCACCGAGGAGGGGACGGCCCAGCGGGCCGTCGAGGCGACGCTGGAACGCTTCGGCCGGCTGGACATCCTGGTCAACAACGTGGGCGGCATGCGCCCCAGCCCTCTCCTGGAGATGAGCGTCCGCTCCTGGTCGCGGGTGCTGGATATCAACTTGCGGTCGGCCTTCGTGTTCAGCCAGGCGGCCGGCCGGGTGATGGTGCAGGGACGGGGGGGAGCCATCGTCAACGTGGCCTCGGTGGCGGGGATGGTCCCCGCCCCCAACTCCTGCCATTATTCAGCGGCCAAGGCAGGCCTCATGGCCATGACCCGCACCCTGGCCCTGGAGTGGGCCCCCAAGGTGAGGGTCAACGCCGTAGCGCCGGACCTGGTGCTGACGGAGGCGGTGAGGGCCTGGTTCCCCCAACAGGTGTTGCGCCGCCTGCGGCGCCGGGCGCCGCTGGGGCGCCTGGCCGAGCCTCAGGACGTGGCCAAGGTCATAGCCTTTCTGGCTTCCGACCTGGCCTCTTATGTCACCGGCCAGACGATAGTGGTCGACGGCGGCAGCCTGCACAGCGACCGCTGGGCCTACGTGCCCGGCGCCACTTAGGGCGTCAGGACCTGGGGAGGCCCAGGCCGCGCGTCGCGATGATCATGCGCTGCACCTCGGACGTCCCGGCGATGATGGTGGTGGGCACCGAGGCCATGAGGTAATAGGGCACCCGCCCCCCCAAGACGGACCCCTTGCCCTCCCTCGCCAGGCCCCACAGGCCCAGGATGGCGCATGCCACGTGGGTGAAGCGCTGGAACGACTCGCTGACGAAGAGCTTGCAGACCGACGCCTCCATGTCCATGGGAAGGCCCCTGGCGGCCATGTCCACCACCCGCAGGTTCAGGAGCCTGCCGACCTCCAGCTCCACCTCCGCCTGGGCCAGGGCATGCCTGACAGCGGCGGGGGCCTTGCCGCGGCCGTAGCGGGACTGGAGCAGGGAGCGGAGGTCGTCCAGCAGGCGGCGAAACTGGCCCACCAGGATGGCGTCCCCCCTCTCGTGCTGCAGGAGGGTGGTGGCATAGACCCAGCCCCTGTTCTCCTCGCCCACCAGGTTCTCGGCAGGCACCTCCACGTCCTCGAAGAAGACCTGGTTCAGCATGTGCGCCCCCGTCATGTCCACGATGGGGCTGATGGTTATGCCCGGCGCCTTGGCGGGCACCAGGAAGAGGCTCAGCCCGCGGCCCCGCGACTCCGGGGGGCCGGTGCGGGCGAGGAGGATTATCCACTCCGCCTGATGGGCCATGCTGGTCCATATCTTCTGCCCGTTGATGACGTAACAGCCGTCGCGTCGGCGGGCGGTGGTCTGGAGGGAGGTCAGGTCGGAGCCAGCCTGAGGCTCGCTGAACCCCTGGGACCATATGGTGCCCTCCCGGGCGATGCGGGTCAGGTGCTGCCGCCTCTGCTCCTCGCTGCCGTAGAGCAAGAGGACAGGCCCCACCAGGTCCACGGCGATGGTGGTCAGACGTGGCGCCAGGTGGTACCCCAGCTCCTCCAGCAAGGCATAGTGGGCATACGGCCCCATGCCGCGGCCGCCGTATTCGGGCGGGAAGGAAGGCGCCAGCAGGCCCCGTTCCGCCAGGGCCATGTCCAGCTGGCGAGCCAGCCCCATATGTTCCGGCAGCACGTCCATGGGCAGCAGCCCCGAGCCTCCCCAGTCGGCCGGCAGAACGGAGGAGAGGACGGCGCGCACCTCCGCCCGGACGGCCTCCATCTCTTGTCTGCTGCGAAAGTCCATGGGACCCCCTAACTGTCCGCCGGCCGGAAGACCGGCAGGGTGATCTCGGAGTCCACCTCCAAGAAGTCCACCACCAGCGGCATGCCGAACTCGTAGCGCTCCACGGGCACCCCCACCAGGTTGGTGACCATTCGCGGCCCCTCCTCCAGCTGGACCACCGCCACGGGCCAGGGCAGTCGCTCCATGAAGAAGGGAAGGTGGGGCGAGTGGGCTACGGTCCAGGAGTAAAGGGTGGCCCTGCCGCTGGCCCGCTCCCAGGTGAACTCGGGAGAGCCACAATAGCCGCAGCCGTGCTCGGGAGGGAAGCGGAAGCGCCGGCAACGGGCGCACCGTTGCAGCAGCAGGACCCGGTCTCTGGCACCGGCCCAGAAAGGCTCCGTGAGGGGGGTTATCTCGGGGAGAGGTCGCTGGGCCCCGTCAGGCCGGGTCATGTCGCGCCCCTACTGGCGAGTCAGGATGACGGCGCTGGAGGGCACTATGGGCGCCGCCGCTACCAGGGCCACGCGGGCATCGGCCACCTGGCAGAAGGCCTCGCCCCTCAGCTGCCGCACCGCCTCCAGGATGTGGTTGAAGCCATGGATGTACGCCTCCGAGAGGCTGCCGCCGTGGGTGTTGACGGGGAGGTCGCCCTCGGGCCAGCAGATGCGCCCCTCCCTGACCAGGGCCGCAGCCTCGCCACGGCGACAGAAGCCGTAGCACTCCAGCTGCCACAGGACCAGGGGGGTGAAGACGTCGTAGAGCAGGGCGACATCGATGTCGTCGGGGCCCAGGCCAGCAGACCTGTAGACCTCCCGAGCGGTGTAGCGGGCCGGAAAGTCGAAGGGGTCGTCCTGGTAAACGAGTCCACCCATCATGTAGTGGCGCTTCCCCATCCCCTGGGCCACACCCGTCACCAGCACGGGCCGATGACGCAGGTCCCGGGCGCGCTCGGCCGTGGTCAGCACCACCGCACAGGCGCCGTCGCTCTCCATGGAGCAGTCCAGCAGGTGGAGGGGGTCGGCGACGACTCGTGAGGTCAACACATCGTCCACGGTGATGGGGTCGCGGAAGGTGGCGTTGGGGTTGTGGGAAGCGTGGAAGCGCTGGACGACGGCCACCGTCGCCAGGTCCTCAGAGGTGACGCCGTATTCCCACATGTAGCGTCGGGCCAGCGTGGCTATCTGCTGGACGGGGCTGGCCAGCCCGTAAGGGACCTCGAAGGCAGCGACGCCCGGGACCCGCGTCCCCACGCGGGCCCAGGGCCGGCCTCCCGAACCGCGGTTGCGCGCCCTGATGGCCAGGGCCACGCTGGCCACGCCCGTGGCGATGGCCAGGGCAGCCAGCACGATGGGCGCGCAGGCGCCGCCGCCGCCGTAGCCGGCGGCGCCCCAGGCCCTGAGCTGGGGTATGCCCAGGTTGCGGGCGATCTCCAGCTCGCTGTTGCCTTCCTCGCCGGGGGTCTCCACCTTGAAGATGGCATCGACGTCGGCCGGCGAGAGGCCGGCGTCTTCCAGGGCCAGCCGCGAGGCCTCCAGGGCGTTCTCCAGCTCCGACTTGCCCAGGTTTCTGGCGAAACGGGTGGAGCCGATGCCGACGATGGCTGCCCTGTCCCGAACGGCCTCGGTCATGCCCGCCCCCCTTCCCAGGCCTCCACCACTCGCCGCTGGACGAGGTCCGAGATTTGCTGGTCACTGTATCCCAGCTCCCGCAGTATCGGGACGGTGTGGCCGCCCAGGGGCTCCCAGGGGCCGAAGGTCAGCCGGTCGCGAGAGAAGCGCCAGTAGGCGCCGTGCCGCCTGTATTTGCCGTGAACCGGCGAGACCACATCCACGCTGTAGCCGAGGGACAGCATGCGCGGGTCCTCCATGAAGAAGCGTCCAGGGTCCCGCTCCTCGACGGCCACCAGGGGCACGTCGGCGCGGATGGCCGCCTCCTCCCACTCCCGGGCGGTGCGCCCCAGGAACAGGGCCTCCAGCTCGCCGGCCAGGTGGGCGGCCCCCTCTCCCCAAGCCTCCTGCCAGCGGCCCGCCAGGTCCTCTCTGCCCACCAGGGAGCAGAAGGCCTCCCATTCCGAGGGCTGGACACAGGCCAGGAACACCCAGCCCTGCGCGGCGCGATACAGGCGGTAGAGGGGTCCTAGACCGAGCACCTGCTCGTCCACCTGCTGGCCCGGGGGCCGGCCCGGGAAGACGATGGCCTCGTCCGAGTTGGCGTATATGTTGGAGGCGACCATAGTGGTGACGATGTAGTAGCCGCGGCGGTGACGGTCCCGCAGGTGCAGGGCCACCAGGACGGCTGCCGCCGTCCCCAGGGAGGCGATAGGGTCGGCATTCCCCTCGGCCGCCTTGATGAGGCGCCAGGCCTCCCTCTTCAGGTCTTCCAGGCCCAGACGGTCGATGTCCCTGGGCGGGTGGCCAGCGCCGGCCTGACGGGCCTGGTTGCCAGCCAGGGCCGCTATGGTCGCATGGAAGGCGGGCTTCCCCGCGTCGGGACCCGAGTCGCCGTAGGCCGAGGCGTTGACGTAGATCAGCTCTGGGTTGAGGCGGCGACAGGTCTCGTAGTCGATGCCCAGCTTCCGGGGCACGTCGGCCCGGTAGTTGTGCAGCAGGATATCGGCCCTTCTCACCAACCGGTGCACTATCTCCTGCCCCTCGGGCCTGGTCAGGTCCACAGCCAGGCTCTCCTTGCCCTGGGTCATGGGGAAGGCCAGGAGGCCCGCCGTCGAGAAGCGGCTCAGGTCGCCGCCCACCGGCTCGATCTTGATGACCCTGGCCCCCAGCGTGGCCAGGATGGAGACGGCCAGTGGACCAGCTATCCAGGACGAAAAGTCGAGGATGGTCACCCCCGCCAGAGGAGGGCCGTCGCTGGCCTCGCCGCCTCCCCTCTCCACCGACGGCGGCCGCTCCGGCAGGGATACCAGCTCATCCGTGTGCTCGCCCAGGAGGGGGGCACGGTGCAACTGCAATGCCCGGACGCCGTCCAGGGTGAAAAGGGGGCCGGGCTGGAGGGTCTCCTGTCCCTGCAGCCCCGGCACCACGACGAAGTGGCCGTTGTGTCTCACCTGACGGTGCTGGTGAGACTCCCAGGGCAAACGGACCTCTTCCCAGGCCAGGTCCCGCCGCTGGTCGAAGACGGCCCTCCACTCATCCAGGGTCCTCTGGCGCACCTGCTCCAGGACCCGCTCCCAGAGGGCCTCGGCCTCCTCCTCGGTGAAGACGGCCGGCAGCTTGGCGAAGCGTTCCTCCCCGTAGAGGTGCAACAGGTCCAGCGCTTCCATGAGGGACACGCACAGGCGGTCGGTAGTGTTGGCAAACTGAATCCAGCGACCGTCCCTGGTAACGGCCGTGAGGAAGTTGGGGCGGGGCACCCGCACTCGCGGCCGATGGATGCGGGTGGGGTCGTAGTGCCCGGGGGGCGCCTCCTGGGACGGCTGCACCCTCTGGCCGAGAAGGGCCTGGCGCAACAGCTGGGCCGAGCCTCCCACCTGCTGCAGCTCGTCCCGCTTTAGCTGCCACCCGATCCACAGCACCATGTCGAAGGGCATGAGGGCCCCCAGGAGGGACACCTCCACCTTCTGGCCCTGGCCAGTCCGTTGCCGCTTGTGTAGGGCCGCCATGATGCCCTGGATGGCCAGCATGGCGGCGGAGTAAGAGGCGCAGGGCACCGCCGCGTAGCCAGGGCCGGGACGGTCGGCGATGCCCTCGAACTCCATCATGCGCCCGCTTTTGGCGGCCACCAGCGCCTCGTAGCCCTTCAGGCGCTGCCACTCGCCCGCCTCGCCGAAGCCGGTGATGGAGGCGTAGACCAGCCCCTCGTTCAGGGCGCGGCAGGCCTCGTAGCCGATGCCCAGGCGCTCGGCCACCCCTGGCCGGAAGGAGACCACCACGACGTCGGCCCCCCGCACCAGGTCGCGCGCCCGCTGGCGCCCCTCCTCGGACTTGAGGTCCAGGACTGCGCTCTTCTTGCCGCGGTTCCAGGTCTGGAAGGCGGGCAGGCGACGGGCCGGGTCGCCGCCGGGCGGCTCCACCTTGATCACCTCGGCGCCCAGGTCAGCCATCACCATGGTGGCCAGGGGGCCGGCCATCCAGGTGGAGAAGTCGATAACCACCAGCCCTCTCAGCGGCCCTTCGGTCATGGCGCCACCTCCCGGCCCGCAGGCAGCCCCTCAGTCCGACGGCAGCTCAAGGGTGGCCTCGCAGAGGCTGGCTATGCCGTGCTCGGTCATGATGCTGACGTCCACGTCCACCAGGTGGCGGCCGTCCTGCACGTACTTGCGCGATACCTTGCCCGTAAGGCGCACCTCGTCGCCGGCGCAGATGTTGTCGCGCATGGCCAGGGCTATCCTGCGGACGGTGGCCTCGGGGCCGGCCCAGTCGGTCAGCAGACGGCTGACCATCCCCATCTGGAAAGGGGTGTTGACGAAGATGTTGCGTGTCCTCGAACGGACCGTAGCGTAGTGGGGGTCCGAGTGCTGAGGCGAGAAGTCGCGGGTGGCCGAGGCAGCATAGACACAGCGGAGGAAGGTGATGGGCATGAACAGGGACGGCAGCTCCTGTCCTTGGTAGACGTCCTGCCACCTGAGGCGCCGACGCGGGGGAGGCTGGTAACCGGTGCGGCTGCCCTGGATGGCCTCCTCCACGGCCGGGCTCCAGCCGCCCTCCGGAGGCTGGTCCGAGGACTCGGCAGCATCGTGCCCGTAGCCGAAGGCCGTCAGTTGCTCGGTGGCCACCAGCTGGCCATCGCCGTTCCAGAACCGGCGCTCCACCACCCAGAACCGGCCCTCCCCCAGGCGCGTCTGCTTGACGGGGGAGACGCTCACCAGCCGCTGGCTGATGCTCAGCCTCTCCCCCACCTCCACGGGGCGGTGGAACTCCATGTCGATGCGGGAGATGATGCCTACCGGCAGGCCCAGCGCCTCCTTCACGTCGTAGTGAACGTGTCGTCGGGGAAGGCCCTCGGGCGGCGGCCAGGGCCAGCGGAAGGGCATGGCGAAGGTGGTCATGAGGGAGGCCGGCGGCGCCACGAGCCCCCGGAAGGAGCGGCTGCGGGCGTAATCGGCGTCCAGGTAGAGAGGATTGGCATCCTCGAAGGTCTCGCACCAGTGGCGGATGAGGTACTCGTTGACCTCCAGGGGCGCGGGCTGTGGCTCCGACTCGGCGAAGAGGGGCAGCAGGCGGGCTACCCTCTCGGGGGGAATGTCGTCGGGCAGCTCTGGTGGCTGTTCTCGGCTCATGCCTCACCCTCCCGGGTTCGCTGAGGGACGCCGCCCCTTCCAGGGTCGAGGAGGAGCGCCCCCTAGGACAGCAGGGATGCCGCCAGCTCCTCCGACCAGTAGCGCGGCCCTCCCATCGAAAGTTGGAGCTGCTTGCCCCTGCGCAGGAACAGGGTGATGTCCACGTCCTCGATGTAGCCCAGCCCGCCGTGGACCTGGGCGGCGATGAAGGTGGCAGCCTTGACGGCCTCCCCCGCCGCCAGCTTGGCCTTGGCCACCACGGAGTCCACCTCCTCCTCGGGCAGCCCGTTGTCTATGCACCAGGCGGCGTAGAAGGTGAGCGTGTCTGCCGCCACCACCTGGGTGATGGTCTCGGCCAGATAGTGCTGCACGGCCTGGAACGAACCGATGGGCCGCCCGAACTGGACCCTCTGCTTGGCGTATTCCACCCCCAGGGCGTGGGCCCGCTCGGCCACCCCTATCATGTAGCCGCAGCTGGCCACCACCGCCCGTCGCAGGACAGGGCGCAGCAGCCTCCAGCCCTCGCCCTCCCGGCCCAGTAGCCGCTCACGCGGCACCCGCACGCCGCGGAAGGTGACGCGGTGCTGGGGATCGCGGGCCGAGGTGTGATGGCGGCTGAACTCCAGACCCGGGGAGGCAGCATCCACCAGGAACAGGGAGAGGCCCTCGGCCGACGTGCCGTCGCCAGTGCGGGCCGCCACCAGCAGCATGTCGGCGGCGGTGGCGAACTCCACGAACCGCTTGGTGCCGTCGATAACGAAGCCGTCGTCGGAGGGGACAGCGCGGGCCTCCACCTCCCGGTAGTCGTAGTACTGCCCTCGCTCCAGGAAGGCGAAGGAGACGATGAGGCTCCCCGCCACGATCCGCTCCAGGATGGCCTCCCTCTGAGAGAAGCCTTCGGCGCTGGCCACCAGGCCGCCGGCCACCACCACAGTGGGGATGTAGGGCACGGGGCACAGGGCGCGGCCCAGCTCCTTGGTCAGGACCACCAGGTCTTGCAGGCCGAGTCCGGCGCCGCCCTGCTCCTGGGGCAGCGGCAGGCCCAGCCAGCCCAGGCGGGCCATCTCGCTCCACAGGTCATGGGGCAGGCCAGGGTCGCTGTTCTCCAGCTGGCGGACCAGGGAGATGGGGCACCTGTCCTCCAGGAACCGCCGGGCGCTGACCTGTAGCTGTCGCTGGAGCTCGGAAAGTTCGATATCCATGTCGTCCCTCTTTTGGTCAGGTGTGCTGGCGCGGGGCCGGCAGCGCCTCAGGAGCCACCGGGCAGCCCCAGGAGCCTCTTGGCGATGAGGTTCTTGGAGATGTCCACCCCGGCAGCGGCGACCCGCATGTGTCCCACGAACAGGTAGTCGTCCAGGACCTGGCCGCCCAGGGGGGCCTCCTCATCGCCCGCCGCCAGATAGCCGGAGGTGCCCATCAGGTCCAGGGTGGCATCGGCCAGCTCCGTTTCCACCACGGCTCCCCACATCTTGTTCATGGCCGCCTCCACCGCTGCCACGTTCTCGGGGTTGACAGCGGTGCAAATGCAGCGGATCTCCAGCATCCGCGCCATCTCCACCAGCACGGCCAGCCGCGCGATCAGACGACGCACGCCCGGGTCATCGGCCAGGCGACGGCCGTCCACCTGGGCCGTCCTGACCCACTCCACCAGCCGACGGAACTTCTGCTCGGTGGGCACGGTGGAGGTGAGGGTGAAGCGCTCGAAGTTGAGGGCCTCCATGACGTAGTACCAGCCCTGGTTGAGCTCCCCCACCAGGTACTTCTTGGGCACCCTCACGTTGTCGAAGTAGACCTCGTTGGTCCTCTCGCCGATGATGGTCCACATGGGGGTGACGGTGATGCCGGGGAGGGAGGCGTCGATGATGAGGAGGCTGATACCCCGGTGCTTGGGCTGGGCAGCAGGGTCGGTGCGCACAGCCGTCCAGTAGTAGTCAGCGAAGTGGGCCGAGGTTATGAACCGCTTGATGCCCGTGACGACGAACTCGTCCCCCTCCAGCACGGCCCGGCACTGCAGGTTGGCCAGGTCGGAGCCGGCCTCGGGCTCGGTGTAGGCGATGGCCCACTGGATCTCGTTGCGGAAGATGCGGGGCAGAAACTCCCTCTTCAGCTCCTCGGAGCCGTGGCGGAGGATGACGTTGGCGATGATGCCCACGTTCTTGCCCACGATGGGCGCCTGCGCCCGCAGCAGCTCCTGGTTGAGGATGTAGGGGGCGAACTTCAGGCCCTCGCCGGCCCCACCGTACTCGGTGGGGAAGCCCAGGCCCAGCCACCCCTTCTCGGCCAGCCTGTCGCCGAAACGCTGTCGCTCCGGCGTGTCCAGCAGCCCGAAGCGGGTCCTGACCTCGTCGGTGAGGGCCTCGTCCAGGAAGCGTCGCACCTCCTCCCGGAAGGCCTCTTCTTCGGGGCTGAAGCGAAAGTCCATGGGACGCCTCCTCGTCTGTGCGACACCCATTATACAGGCCATGACCCCACTGGCAAACACGTTGTTCGCCTCTCCGCCGGAGCAGGCGAGGGGCCTTTGGCGCCTTTTGCCCAGGTGCGTGGGGCTTCGGGCGGCGGCGCGGTTGACCCTAGGGGGGGATTGTGATAGAAGTGGCAAGCGGGGGGCCAGCCTCCCCCACTCCCTGCCAGGTGGTGGCCCATGGAATATGTGCAGCTAGTGCTGGCCCAGCTCCCGGCTGACAAGCTGGAGGAGGCCCTGCGGCCCGGCGGACTCCTGGACCGCCTGGACGAGCACCGCAACCACCTCGTCCACCAGGCAGGCTTCCAGGACATGCGGGTGGTGCGGTCCATCAACCGCCAGGGCAATGTGCAGCTGGTGGTGGAGACCCGCTGGGCCGACGATCAGAGCCTGATCGACTACGAGACGGGGGAGCCTACCGTCGTCTCCATCCTGGAGCAGCACCGCGACCTACTGGTGCCGGGGTCCCTCCAGGTCATCGACATGGAGGCCCTGCGCAGCGAGGAATGGTGGCGGCGGTTCGAGGCCGAGCAGCAGGTGCGGGAGCGCACGGCCTTCCCCTTCCTGGTGCCGGCCATGGCCTTCCTGTTCAGCGTGCTGGTGGTCTACGGCCTTTCGCGCATTTACCTGGAGCTGGCCCACTGGAAGGTGGGCGACGTGGACATGGCCACGCCTCTGGCCCTGGGCATCTCGGCCCTCATCCTGCTGGGGGGCTGGTTCGTGGCCAGCGTGCCCCAGATAAAGGGCTGGCACGTGGGCGCCATGGCGGCCGTCGTCCTGCTGGGCATCCTGGCTGGGGCCATCTGGGCGGCCGTCCATGAGGAAGGAGGGGCCCAGGAGGCGGCGGCCGAGCAGCCACCGGCGGCCACGGCGCCCGCGGGTGGCGGCGGTCAGGCCGGTGGCGCCCCCGCTACCAGCCTGGAAGTCCGCGCCGTGCGGAGCCTGCGCTTCAACGCCCAGCAACTTGTGGTGGCAGCCAATCAACCCGTTACCATCACCTTCATCAATGAGGACACCGGGCAGGTGCACGACATCGCCATCTGGCGTAGCCGTCAGGACGCCCAGTCGGGGGGACAGCCCCTGGCCTCCACCGAGTTCTGCACCGCCCCTTGCCAGGAGACCCTGACCGTAACCCTTGCCCCCGGCAGCTACTACTTCAACTGCACCGTCCACCCGCAGCAGATGACGGGGACGCTGGTGGCCCGCTAGAGCAGGGCCTCTAGCCCTGGTCGCGGCGGGAGAGGCCCAGCCGTTCCAGCTCCTCCCCCACCTCTTCCCAGGAAGGCCCTCGCGCGCGGCGTTCGTGCTCCGCGAACCACTGGTAGAAGGCCCAGGCGGCGAATCCCCACAGCACCAGCGATCCCAGGATCTTCATGATGGCTGCCGCCAGCTGCTGGTCCACCACCGGCGTGATGGAGTACACCAGCCGCGGCATCCGGGCGTAGACCGGGTAAACGGGGCTGGTGGCGAAGACCAGGAAGGCGGCGATGACGGTGGGCAGAACCGATTGCACGAAGAGATAGGCCAGCTGGAACGGATAGGACAGGCGCGGCAGCTCCGGCACCGTGCTGAGCACCGGCCACCACATGAGCATGGAGCTGAGCACCAGCCCCAGGTGAGTCAGGAAGTGGAAGCCCCCGTTGGTGACCGCCAGCTCTATCACCGGCGGCAGGTGGGTGAGGGTCTGGAAGACGGTGAAGACCAGAAAGGCCGAGGCCGGGTGCGTGACTGCGCGTGCCGCCCGTAGCACGGCCCGAGAGCGCAGCGGTATCTGCCACAGCCAGGTGGGGATGCCCACCACCAGCAGCGGCGCTGCCACCATGCTGAACAGGAAGTGCTGGAACATGTGGGCCGACAGCAGGAATTCCTCTCCCAGCGGGTGGATGGGCGTGCCAGCGCCGGCGTAGATGGCCAGCACCCCCAGCACGAAGGCCACCACCGTGGACCGACGCACCCGCAGGGCGTCAGGGGGGCGCAGATAGCGCAGGGCCAGGTAATAGAGGCCCAGGAGGCCGATGCACAGGGCCAGGGCGTCAGGCGGATACCAGTCCAGCCACCAGCGCTGCTCTAGACCGAAGTGCAGGAACGGCACGTCCCCATACCACCCTTCCTCACAGGAGACCAGCCTTCATCGTGGCTAATACGGCGATGAAGAGGGCAATGGCCAGGCACAGGCCGAAGGCGAACATGAACGAGAAGAGGCGGCTGTCGAAGCGCAGGTGCATGTACCACAGGACCACCAGCAAGAACTTCAAGCCCGAGAGGGCCAGGAACAGCTCCACCAGCACGCCCCGCAGCCCTTCGATATAGTAGATGGCCACCTCGATGGAGGTGATGATGAACAGGGCCACAGCCACCCGTATGTAGTCGGCGGTGGTGGCGTGGAGGCCACCGGCATGGGCCTCCCCTTCCTCCTCCCGCCGACGTCGGGCACCGCGCAGCTCTGCCAGCGTCATCCTCGCCCTCCTACAGTGGCTCCAGCAAGTATATCAGGGTGAAGATCAGGATCCACACGATGTCCACGAAGTGCCAATAGAGGCCCGCCAGCTCCACGTTGAGGGCGTTATGCTGCCCTATCCGCCCCCGCATGGCCATGACCCACAGGGACAGCAGGATGAGCACACCCACAGAGACGTGGGCGCCGTGGAAGCCTGTCAGCAGGTAGAAGCTGCTGCCGAACAGGTTGGTGCTCAGGGTAAGGCCCTTGTGCACGAACTCGGTGAACTCGAACGCCTGTCCCGCCAGGAACGAGATGCCCAGCAAGGCCGTACAGAGTAGCCAGGTGCGCATCTGGTGCAGGCGCCCCCGGTGGGCCGCTCCCACGGCCAGGGCCATGGTGGTGCTGCTCATGAGCAGGATGAACGAGCTTACAGACGTAAAGGGGATGTTGAACACGTCCTCGGGAAAGGGGCCTTCCTGGCTCTGGTCGCGGTAGAGGAGGTAGGTAGCAATGAGGGAGCCGAAGAAGAGGGCCTCCGAGGCCAGGAACAGCCACATGGCCAGTTTGCGGTTGTCCAGGCCGGTGGAGGTCTCCAGGTGCTCGACAGCGTGAGTCCTCTGCGCCACTTCCGTTACCTCGTCACTCGCTGGCGGGCTCTAGCGCCCAGCCGTAGATGCCGAACAGCAGCACCACGACGCCCGCCGCTACCAGGGCGTAGTCGGCCAGCACGAAGCCGTAGGCGATGATGGGGAAGCCCAGGGCGGCGATGAGAGGGAAGAAGGACGGCGACGGCATATGGATGTGCTCGGAGTGCCCCTCTTCCTCTTCATGGCCGTTGGCGCCGCCGGCCACCACCGGGACCGGCCGCCCCGAGGGGTCTTCCCGGTACTTGTGGTGCCAGAAGTCATCGCGAGCGCGCACCACAGGGATGCGGGCGAAGTTGTAGGGCGGTGGCGGCGAGGGAATGCTCCACTCCAGGGTACGGCCGTCCCAGGGGTCGGCCCCTGCCCGCTGCCCGCGCCGCGCCGTAACGATGACGTTGATGATGAACACCAGCACCGAGAGGGCGATCAGGAAGGCCCCCACCGTGGCGATCATGTTCCACAGGTCCCAGCCCATGCCCGTGGGGTAGGTCTGGATGCGCCGCGGCATCCCCAGCAGCCCCAGGATCATCATGGGCTGGAAGGTCACGTTGAAGCCGATGAGCATCAGCCAGAAGTGGAGCTGCCCCAGCTTTTCGTCCAGCAGCTTGCCCGTGAACTTGGGGAACCAGTAGTAGATGCCGGCGAACAGGGCGAAGATAGCCCCGCCGAACAGCACCTGGTGGAAGTGGGCCACCACATAGTACGTGTCCTGCTGCTGGTAGTCGGAGGGCACCATGGAGTGGGTCACACCCGTCAGGCCGCCCACCACGAACATGGTGATGAAGCCCAGAGCCATGAGCAGCGGCGTCTTGAAGCGGATATCGCCGCCCCACAGGGTCCCCAGCCAGTTGAAGATCTTCACGCCCGTGGGCACGGCGATGAGGATCGTGCTCACCCCGAAGGCGGAGTTGGCCACCGGCCCCAAGCCCGTGGTGTACATGTGGTGCACCCACACTCCAAAGCTCATGAAGGCGATGGCGATGCCGGAAAAGACCACGAAGGGGTAGCCGAACAGGGGCTTGCGCGCAAAGGTGGGCAGCACCTCCGAGACGATGCCCATGGCCGGGAGGATGAGGATGTACACTTCAGGGTGCCCGAACAGCCAGAACAGGTGCTGCCACAGAAGCGGCGTCCCGCCCTTCAGGGGGTTGAAGAAATTGGCGCCGAACAGCCGGTCGAAGGAGAGCTGGAACAGCCCCACCGCCAGCACCGGCATGGCGAAGATTATCAGGAACGAGGTCACCAGCGTCATCCAGGTAAACACCGGCATGCGCAGCAGCGACATGCCCGGCGCCCGCATGTTCAGGATGGTGACGATGAAGTTGAAGCCCGAGGCCAGAGAGGATATGCCCAGGATCTGCAGCCCCAGGGCCCAGAAGTCGATGCCGTGGCCCGGGTTGAACGCCTTCTCGGTGAGCGGGGCGTAGCCAAACCAGCCGCCGTTGGGCGCCCCGCCGAAGAAGATGCTGGAGTAGAGGAAGAGGCCGCCCATGAGGAACGTCCAGTAGCTGAAGGCGTTCAGCCGCGGGAAGGCCACATCTCGAGCGCCGATCTGCAGCGGCACGATGAGGTTGAAGAATGCGGCCGAGAGGGGCATCACCACCAGGAAGATCATGGTGGTCCCGTGCATGGTGAACATCTGGTTGTAGACTTCCTGGTCCAGCACCTGGGCGCCGGGCCGGGCGAGCTGCAAGCGAATGGCCAGCGCCTCTACGCCGCCAGCCAGGAAGAAGAGGAAGGCGGTGACACCGTACATGATGCCGATGCGCTTGTGGTCGACAGTGGCGATCCAGCTCCAAATGCCGCGGTAGGTGGCGGCCTGCTGCCGCAACTGGCGCAGGGCCTCCAGCACCCCCAGCGAGGAGCCATCGAACGTGGTCTGCGCCATGCCTTCCTACCTCCCTAGCGGGCCGCCTGCTGGCCCTGCCTGGCCAGTTGCTCCCGCGCCCAGGCGTCGAACGATTCCTGACTGTCGTGCACTATGACCCGCATGCGCATATCGGCATGGGCCAGGCCGCAGAACTCGGCGCACTGCCCGCCGTATTCCCCGGGCTCCTCGGCGATGAGCCACAGGTGGTTGACCCGGCCCGGAATGGCGTCTACCTTCCCTCCCAACCGCGGCGCCCAGAAGCTGTGGATGACATCGATGCTCTCGATGGCCAGGTCGATCTTGCGGTTGGGCGGCAGGTGGAGCTCGGCGGGCTCGGTGCCGCGCCCCACCATCTCCAGGGGGCGCCCCTGGGAGTCGGTGTACTGGGGATACTGGAAGCGCCAGACCCACTGCTGGCCTATGACCCGCACCTGGAGAGGGTTTTCCGCCGGGTCGGGACGGTCGGCCTGCTCGATGATCATGCCGATCATGGGCCCCGCCAGCCCCAGCAGGAGGGCCAGAGGGGCCAGCGTCCAGGCGATCTCCAGGGGCTGGTTGCCGTGGACCTGCTTGGGCGCCGGCGCGCCTGGCCGGTGGCGGTAGCGCACGACGATATACAGCAGCGCGCCCCACACCAGCACGAGGATCACCACCGCCGGCCACATGGCCAGGAAGAAGAGGTGTCGCTGGTCCCGGGCCACTTCGCCCACAGGGGCGAAGGTGTTCTGCGGGGTGTCGATAGCGACGTTGCAGCCAGTGAGGAGCAACACCGCCAGCAGCGGCGTCAGCAGGCGCGCGTATCGAGCTGCCGACTTGAGTACCTGCAAGGTGGGCCGCCTCTCTCCGCAGCTCCACCCCCTAATCTTGCACACCACGGGCCTCTCGTCAACGAGGTTTGTGCCTGAGTTCACTAGAAGGCCAGCACGTCCACGGCCAGGGCGGCGAAGAGGAGCGCCAGGTAGAGGTTGGACCAGTGGAACATAGCCGCCGCCCCGCGCACTGATGGCCTCAGACACAGGTGCAGCGCCTGCCCCACCAGCGCCAGGCCCAGCAGCGACGCCACCGCCAGGTAGAACGTCCCCGCCCCGCTGACCCAGGGCAGGGCCACGGAAAGGCCTACCGTGGCCAGGCCGTGCAGGAGGATCTGGCGCCTGGTCTCCGCTTCGCCCTTCACTACTGGCAGCATGGGCACACCTGCCCGCTGGTAGTCGCGGCTGTAGTTCAGGGACAGGGCCCAGAAATGGACCGGCGTCCAGAAGAAGATGATGCCGAACAGCACCAGGGCTGCGGCCTCGACCTCCCCTCGCACTGCTGCCCAGCCGATGACGGGGGGCATGGCGCCTGCCGCGCCGCCGATGACGATGTTCAGGGGTGTGGTGCGCTTGAGGGTCAGGGTGTAGACCAACACGTAGAAGCCGTAGGCGGCCACGGTCAGCAGCGCGGCCAGCGTCCCCACGAAGGCTTGCATGACCAGCACGCCCAGGGCGCCCAGCGCCAGCCCGAAGGCCAGGGCCCGCTCCGGCTCGACCATGCCCGTGGGGATGGGGCGGCCCCTGGTACGGAGCATGAGGGAATCGATGTCGCGATCGAAGTAGCAATTGAGGGCATTGGCCCCGCCAGCGGCGAGGGCCCCTCCTGCCAGGGTGGCCAGCACCAGCCAGGGCGACGGCCAGCCTTCCTCCGCCAGCACCATGGCCGGCACCGTCGTCACCAGCAGCAGCAGGACGATGCGCGGCTTGGTCAGGCCGATGTAGGCGCGGACAGAGCCGAGCAGGCCACGGGTGCGCTCCCGTACCGCCAGGTCCAGCATGCCTATCCTACCTCTCCCCTGCGCTCGGGGAGGGCCCATACGACCAGGCCCACGGCCAGCGCCCAGATGGCCGCTGCCAGGGCCAGGTGGGCCATCCGCACCCAGGTGGGCAGCTCCAGCCATATGTTTCCCGCCCCTACCAGCACCTGTACCAGGTACAGCCCCAAAGCGGCGGCGCTGGCCGCTCGTGGGAACGGTCCCAGGCGCCGTGCCCTGAGCCACAGCCATGATAGCGCCGCCCCCACGGCCAGGGCCATCAGGCGGTGGGCGTAGTGTACCTGAGCTCCTACGCTTTCGCCGGGGACCAGCCGCCTGTCGAAGAGAGGCCAGTCGGGGTAGGCGAGGGCCGCTCCGGGGACATGGGAGACGTAGGAGCCTACCAGGCTCAGCGCCAGCACCAGCGCGCCGGCGGCGGCAGCGACCGGGAGCAATTCGCTCCTGCCGGTGCGGCGGCCGGGACGCAGCGTCAGGACGCTAGCGGCCATCAGGGCGCCCAGCGTGAGGAGGGCCATGCCCAGGTGGGCGGCCCGCAGGGGCACCGGCATCTCCTGCTCCACCGCCTCGCGGCCGATCATGGCCTGCACCAGCACCAGGGGCACCGCCGTCCAGGAGATGCGGGCAGCCCAGGGCTCCTGCCGCCGCTCCAGCCAGCCGGCCACAGCCCCGCCCACCACCAGCACGCCCGTCACCGCGGCCAGGAGGCGGTGGGAGTACTCGAGGAGCACCAGCCTCTCCAGGGGGGGCAGTAGCTGGCCGTGACACAGCGGCCAGTCGGGGCAGGCGAGGCTGGCGCCCTCGGTGCGCACGGCGGCACCCAGGACGAGCAGCGCGTAGGTGCTGCCCAGGGCAAGAGGCGCCCAGTAGCGTAGGCGGAACAGGCCCCGCAGGCTGGCCTGAACGCCCAGGGGGGCACTGCGGAGCGAGCGTGGGCGGGAGGGGACGGCCCCTTTCAAATGAGCACCCCGATTGCTACTTGTATCACAATCTCCCTGGCCGGTCAAGGCGCGGGAGGAGGGCCTTCTTCGCGTCCCCGACGGCGCCTGCTGAGGCGGTAGAGCCCTATGGCCAGGGCCGTGGCCACCACCACTACTACCTCGGGCCTTCGCAACGCTCCTACCAGGCGGCGCACGGTGAAGTCCAGTCCCGCCGAACGCAGGAGACGCGCCCCCTTACGGTGCCTGAGCCTGGCCTCGATCTCTTCGGGCGGCAGCTCGCGGAGCTGCTCCGTGGCCTCCTCTACTCCGTCCACGTCCTGGAGCCCCTTTAGGAAGTCCTCCAGGGGCACCTGGGCCAGCACCCAGTCCTCGGGCAGGTCGTCCTGATCGCCGTTGCCGCCCATGGCCTCTCGGAAGGTAGGCCGCATCCCGCCCCTCCAGGGTACGCCACGCTGTGGGCTGTGGCCAGCGAGGGGGTCAGAATATAGCGGCGGCGATGACAGCGGCTACCAGCTGTACCACCACCAGGGTCAGCCAGCCCAGAAAGGCCACGGCGATGGCACGCAGCCAGCTTTCGTAGTCCAGCGCGCAACGGATGGCGACGACGGTGGCCACCAACACCCACAGGGCGACCACGATGCCCACGATGATGTTGACGATGGGCACGATACCGAGCACCAGGAAGAAGCGCGGCGCCGAGGCGAAGCCCAACACCCGAAGTAGCTCGCCCCAGTCGGCGCGGGTGGCGGACTCGGGCAAGAGGCGCGTGCCGATGAGATAGGTGATATAGGCGTAGGCTGTCCAGCCCACCAGCGCCAGAGCGATTCCCACCAGCAGTCCACGGGGGCCGCCTTCCAGGGCGCCGATGCCGCTGGCCAGGGCGCCCAGCACCACCACCAGCGCGGCCTGCCAGGTAGCGTCCTCATCGCCTTCTACCGCTTCGTATGCTTCCGTCCGCAGCATCAAGGCGCCCAGTACACGGTCGCCGAAGGCCGAGGGTCCCGTCACCGTCGACATCCGTCGCTACCTCCTGTCGAGGGTCGTTAGAGCTATTCTAGCGGCTGTCGTGGCCCCTGGCTCGCCCGGACGCGGGGGCTTCCATAGGTGTGATATACTTGGCGTGGCCCGATGGCTGTGCGTGATGCCTTGGGGAGGTCGGTAGAGCTCTCTGGGCCCCCGAAGCGCATCGTTTCGCTGGTCCCCAGCCTCACCGAGGCGATTTTCGCCTTCGGTGGCGGCGAAAGAGTGGTGGGCGTCACCCACTTCTGCCTCGAGCCCTGGCCAGAGGTCCGCTCTCGCCCGAGAGTCGGAGGCACCAAGACGGTGGACGTGGCCAGAGTCCTCGCCCTTTCTCCCGACCTGGTGGTGGCCAGCGCCGAGGAGAACCGCCCCGAACACGTGGAGGCCATCGCTGAGACGGGCATCCCCGTCTATGTCACCCTGCCTACCACAGTGGTAGGTGCCCTGCGCATGCTGGAGGAGCTGGCGACGATGCTGGGGCTGGAAGGCGCGGCGCGGCCTATGCTGGAGGCGTCGCGTCGCGTCCTGAGGGAGACGCAGGCCATCGTGGCCGGCGCGCCGCGGCCGCGGGTCTTCTGCCCCATTTGGCGCGACCCGTGGATGACCATCGGCCCCGGGACGTATATGCACGACCTCATCGCCACCTGCGGCGGCGACAACGTCTTCGCCGACGCCGGCGAGCGCTACCCGGCGGTGGAGCTGGAGGAGGTGGCGCGCAGGCGGCCGCAGGTGGTGCTGTTGCCCAGCGAACCGTACCGGTTCCGCCCCCGCCACTGGGAAGAGCTGGCGGCGGCAGGGCTGGGGGAGGCGCGGGCCCACTTCGTGGACGGGCGGCTTTTGTGCTGGTACGGGCCCCGCATCCCTGAGGCCATCCTGACGGTGCGAAGGCTCCTGCTGGGGGTGTGAGGTCGCCATGGGTCGGCTGCTACGGGCCCAGATAGGGCTGGTGGCGGCCCTGCCTGTCCTGCTCTGGGCCTACGCCTGGTGGCTCGAGCGCCGCAACGAGCGACTGGAGCTTTCCGCCCTGCGCGACCCCGAGCAGGTGGCCACGGTGGATGGCCTCGCCCTGCATTACCTGGACGCGGGCGAGGGGCCGCCGGTGCTGCTGCTCCACGGCATGGGCGGCTCCCTGGCCAACTTTCCCCGCACCATCGCTTTGCTCGCCCAGGACCACCGGGTGGTGGCCGTAGACCTGGCCGGTTTCGGCCTGTCCGACCGCCCACGGGATGCCGACCTCACCCCTCAGGGGCAGGCGCGGCTGGTACGGGCGCTGATGGAGCGGCTTGGCATCGAGCGAGCCGACGTCATCGGCCACTCGCTGGGCGGGGCCATCGCCCTGCACCTGGCCGCCCGCTACCCCGAGGCGGTGGGGAGGCTGGTGCTGGTGTCCAGTGCCGTGCCCGGCCGTCTCATACCCTGGTTCCTGCGACCGGTGTGGTACCCGCCGGTGGTGCGGACCATCGTGGCCCTCTGTCTGCACTGCGGGCCCGCTCGCGAATGGATGTGGCGGGCCGGGGTCTGGAGCGCCGATGTGCTGACGCCGGAACTCAGGCAGGCCATGCGCCTGCCTTCGCTGATCCGCGGCACCACGGAGGCCATCACCAGAGTGGGGCTGGCCCTGGCCAGGGAGGAGCGTCTGGACCTGGCCCGGATCGGGCAGCCGGTGCTCCTGCTCTGGGGGGCCGAGGACCGCTGGGTCGACCTGCGCAGCGCCCGCAGGCTGCTGCGGGCGCTGCCCAACGCCCGGCTGGAGGTCATCCCCAGGGCGCGGCATATGGTGCTGGAGGAGCGCCCCGACGAGGCCCATGCCGCCATCGTCTCCTTCCTCAGCTCGGCCCAGCCCGGCGATACCCCTGCTGGTAGCGCGGCCGGGCAAGCTGTATCCTAGAGTAGGGACGTGGTGTCGCCCGCGGAGGTGAGCTAGACGATGCTCAACAACGTCAAGACGGCAGCCCTGCTGGCGCTGCTGGCGGGCATCTTTATGGGCATCGGGGTGCTTGTCGGCGGCATGAACGGCCTCATCGTGGGCCTGATACTGGCCCTGGTCATGAACGGGTTCGCCTACTGGTTCTCGGACCGCATCGTCCTGGCCATGACCGGGGCGAAGGAGGTATCGCCCGAGGAGGCGCCTGACCTGCACCGCCTGGTGGAGGAGGTGGCGGCCCAGGCGCGGCTGCCCAAGCCCAGGGTGGCCATCATCCAGGCCGACCAGCCCAACGCCTTCGCCACCGGCCGCGACCCCAAGCATGCGGTGGTGGCGGTGACCACGGGCATAATGCGCATCCTGGACGAGCGGGAGCTGATGGCGGTGCTGGGGCACGAGCTGGGGCACGTGCGCAACCGCGACGTCCTCATCAGCACCGTGGCTGCCGTCATCGCCAGCGCCATCAGCTTCGTGGCCTGGATGCTGCAGTGGACGCTGTTCTGGGGCGGCTTCGGCCGCAGGCGTTCTGACGACGCCACCGGCTGGCTTTACCTGCTGGCGCTGCTGGCCACGGTCATCCTGGCGCCCATCGCTGCCACCATCATCCGGCTGGCCATCTCGCGGGCGCGGGAGTACGAGGCGGACGCCACAGGCGCCCAGATAACGGGGATGCCGCTGTCGCTGGCGAGCGCCCTGGAGAAGCTGGAGGCCTACTCTCGGGGCCGGCCGCTGAACGTGCAGCCGGCGGCGTCGCACCTGTTCATCGTCAACCCGCTGCGGGGCCGGCGAGAGGGCGAGGAGGACCTGTTCGTCAGCCTCTTCCAGACTCACCCGCCGGTGCGCAAGCGCATCGAGCGCCTGTACGAGATCGCCCGCAAGATGGGCGTCTACGCGTAGGGCATAGCGCGAAGGACGAAGGGGCCACCCGACCGGGTGGCCTCTTCTTGTGCGTCCTCAGGCGTCGGTGCCGGCGATGCCCAGCTCGCGGGCCACGGGCTTGAGGGCCTCGATGACGGTGGCGATGTGCTCGTCCAGGTCCACCCCCAGCACCTCCGCCCCCTTGACGATGATCTCCCTGTCCACCGCCCGGGCGAACCCCTTCTCCTTCATCTTCTTGCGCACGGCGGCCACGTCCACCTCGTGGATGCTCTTGCGGGGCCGGACCAGGGCCACCGCCACGATGAAACTGGCCAGCTCGTCCACGGCGTAGATGGCCCGGTCCATGGGCGTCCGCCGCTCCACGTCCAAATAGTCGGCGTGGCAGAGCACGGCGTGGACGATGTCCTCGGGCCAGCCCCGCTCCCGCAGGATGCGCGCCCCCTCCAACGGGTGCCGCTCCGGGTCGGGGTGCATCTCGTAGTCGAAGTCGTGCAGGAGGCCGACGATGGCCCAGCGCTCCTCGTCTTCACCGAACTTGCGGGCGTAGGCGCGCATGGCCGCCTCCACCGCCAGGGCGTGCTTGCGCAGCGACTCGCTCTGGGTGAACTCGCACAGGAGCTGCCAGGCGTCGTCGCGGGTGGGCCACCTTCGCTCCATCATCTCACCCTCTGCACCAGGGGCGCATACACGAAGCCCCCGCCTTCGATGGCATACCAGACGTTGCCCCTGCCCGCCTCCACCTCCTGCCCGCGGGCCTCGCCCACCACCCGCCGCCGCTCGCCCGGGTAGATGGCGCCCAGCACGGACGCCTCGGTGGTGGGGGCGGCGCGGACGTTCACCGCCTCCGACACGGTGATCTCGAAGGGCGCGACGGGCGTCACCGGGGCTGGCGAGGGGGTGGGAGTGGCCGGGGCGGGCGTGGGCGTGGGGCTGGGCACCACGGTGACGACGATGACGGTGGGACTGCTCTGGGGCGCGGCCGAAGGGGTCACCGGCGGCGGCGCGCTCTCCCCGCCACCGCAGGCCACCGCGCCCAGGGCTAGGGCCAGGAAGAAGGCCCCTCTGCGCATGCCCCTCCGTCCTGCGCCTCCTCGGAGGGCCGAGAGGCGACTAGCTGGGGACGCCGGTGGCGAGCATGAGGCCTTTGGCCAGGATCTCGCCTCCCAGCACCAGTGCCATTGCAATATACAACAGCCCGGTGGCCGATTGCATGGCCCTGATGCCGCTGGAGTCGTAGGCCATGTAGGTGAAGAGGAGGGGAAGGGCCAGGCCGCCGGCTATGCGCAGCCAGAGGAAGGGGTTCTGTCCCAGGGGCATGTCCGGCCCGCCCGGGATAGTCTCCCTGGGCAGGGCCAGGTTGGGCGCCAGCAGCAGCGCCTGGACGACCAGGGCCGCCAGCAGAAAGGCCGTAACTTCGCGCAGCGGGCGCTCGGGCAGCCGCGGAGTCACCAGGTACCAGTGGCCCAGCACCATGCCCAGCGAGACGCCGCCCGCCACCAGGCTGCCCACCGCCAGGGCCAGGAAGACGCCAGCATAGCCCCACGCCGGCGGCGAGAAGACGCCAGCGAGGGCCGCCACCGTGCCCAGTCCCGCCAGCGAGGCCGCGCCGCCCAGGGCCAGGGCGAGCGGGCGGGCGGCAGTGAGGGTGGCCAGAAAATAGGCGGTGGACAGGCCCAGGGTGACGGCCAGGAGTAGGCGGGCCGGCCCGGCGTAGGCATCGTCGAGCGGGTAGCCCTCCACCTCAGCGGGTACCGACACCTTGAGAGCAGCCAGGAGGGCCAGGCCAGCGGTCACCGCTACCAGGGCAGCCGAGAACTGGACGAAGCTACGGGCCACATGCCCCCGCAGGTGAGCGCCCCACAGCACCCACAGGCCGCCCACGGCCAGCTCCACCAGCACCAGCAGGAGCGTGTAGGGCAGGGCCTCTGCGTTCATGGCGGCAAGACCAATTATCGGCCCGGCCCGAGAGAGGGTCAACGTGGCGTGAAGGCTTTCACGATGTCGCCGAGGCGGCGGAAGTCCTCGACTTGTCGTTGCCAGGGGCGGTGGTTGGCTGCCCGCGGCGAGGGGTGGTACAGGGGCACCAGCAGGCGCTCATGCCAGGGCAGCGCCTGGCCGGCATGGGCTCGCAGGGAATAGGCGTGGGGCTCGATGAGCCGGAGCGCCCCAAGGGCCACCTCGCCCAACGCTACCACCACCCGCGGCCGCACCAGTCCTATCTGCGCCCCCAGCCAGCGGGAACAGGCACGGACCTCGGCGGGCGCGGGGCGACGGTTGCGGCCGCCGCCGTCAGGATGGCAGAGGACGGCGTTGGTGACGAATACCTCCTCCCTCCTCAGGCCAGCCGCCGCCAGCAGTGCCTGGAAGCGTCGGCCCGACTGGTCGCTGGTGAAGGGGATGCCGGTGCGGGCCGCTCCCAGCCGTCCGGGGGCCTCGCCCACGAACATGACCGGCGCGTGGAGGGGGCCGTTGGCCTCGCCGAGCACGTGCACGTGGCGCATAGCCGGACAGTCGTAACAGGCCGACACCTGACGTTGGAGCTGGCGGAAGGCCTCTTCCCTGCCTTCCATTTCGCAGCCCATTTTGGCGCCGCACGGCGGCGACCGCCAAGTCGGTGAGCGCTGCAGGAACTCCTCCTGCAGGCCCCGGCGCCGCTGACAGTTCCCGGTTGCCTCGCCCCCCGCGGCTAATTAGAATATCTGTGCTAATGATGGCCATGGACAGCGACGAGAAGCTGCGGCTCCTGGGTGGTACGGAGGACCTGGACGAGGAGCGTCGGGCCTACTCGCCCGCCCATTCGCCCCAGATGCGCCAGGCGCCGGGGGCTGCCGGCATCTACTGGGCGGCGGCACGCGGCCGGCGCGTGCCCCTGCTGCGCGCCCTGCGCACCAACGTCTGCGAGCTGGACTGCCGGTACTGCGCCATCAATCGGCACCGCGACACGCGGCGAGCCTCCTTCCGGCCCGAGGAGCTGGCCCGCACCTTCATGCAGATGCACGAGCGGGGCATGGTGGTGGGCATCTTTCTCAGCTCGGGAGTGGCCGGGGGGCCCGACCGCACCGCCGAGAAGCTGATCGAGACCGTCGAGTTGCTGCGGGAGCGTTACCGCTACCGTGGCTACGTTCACCTAAAGGTCATGCCCGGCCAGTCGCCCGATTACATCCGACGCGCCTTTGAGTTGGCCGACCGCCTGAGCATCAACCTGGAAGCGCCGACGCCCGACCATCTGGCGCGGATCGCCCCCAGCAAGGACTTCTGGCGTCACCTGGTCGCTCCCATGCGCGAGGTGGTGCGGCTGCAGCGCCTGCACCCGGAAAAACTGCGGGCCGGCCAGATCACCCAGATGGTGGTGGGAGCCGCTGGCGATAGCGACCGCGATATTCTGGCCGCCACCCAGTGGCTATACGGCGAGCTAGGGATGCGGCGCGTCTACTACAGCGCCTACCGACCGGTCTGCGGCGAGGTGCTGGCCCCGCCGGCGTCCGACCTGCGCGAGCATCGCCTCTACCAGGCCGACTGGCTGATGCGCTTCTACGGCTTTCGCCTGGAAGAGCTGCCCTTCGGGCCCGGAGGCTCCCTGCCCCAGGACATGGACCCCAAGCTGGCCTGGGCGCTGCGCCACCCGGAACTCTTCCCGGCGGAGGTGAACCGGGCTCCCCGGGAGTGGCTGCTGCGCGTGCCTGGCATTGGCCCCGAGAGCGCGCAGCGCATCGTGCGTCGCCGCCGTGAGGGGGCCATCCGCAGCCTGGAGGAACTGCGCGGCCTGGGGGTGGTGGTGCGTCGCGCCCTGCCCTTCCTGTTGCTGGACGGGCGGTACCTCGCCGACCGTGCTGCCGCCCGAGCGCTCTGGGCCAGGAAGCATGAAGAGGCCCCGCGACAGCTCTCGCTGCCCTGGGAGGCCGATCCCCTGGCCGCGGCAGCCGCCGTAGTCGGGCTGCGCGCTGCCTCCTGACCTCCCCTGCCTCCAGCCCGCGGCCTTTCTTACAATGGCGGTTGGTGAGCGAGGAGCAGGAGTTCCTGCTGAAGGCGCTGCGCGAGGCCGGCGACCAGCTGCTGGAGGGGCTGGCTGAGCTGGGGGAGCCCGACCTGCGCCGCCGTCCCTGCCCCGATGAGTGGAGCCTCAAAGAGGTGATCGGCCACCTCCGCGACGCCCAGGCGCTGGCCCTGGAGCAGGTTCTGGCTATTCTCGACGGCCGGCCCCTGCCCCACCGCGACCTCGACCCGTTGCCCGAAGAGCGGGCCTATCGGGAGCAGGACTCGGGGGCCTTGCTGGCCGAGATGGCGCGGCAGCGGAGGCGCCTGATGCACCTGTTGTGGTCCCTGACGGACGACGAGTGGCGGCAGGCGGGCAGGCACCCCGTCCGGGGCGAGGTGAGCGTGGTCCAGCTGGTGCGGGAGCTCGCCCAGCACGACCTGGAGCACCTCTGGCAGGTGCGCCGCATCAAGTCGTCGGCGAGCGAGCCCCAAGATGGGATCGTCTAGGGGGCCGAGACGAAGGCTACCGTGTAGTAGATTTGCGAAGTGGCGTGGCCGGCATAGGCCAGGAGCTGACGGCGCAGGTGCCTGTGCTCCCGCTGCGCCTGGATCCGCTCCAGGTCTTCTAGATCGGCCACCTCGATGATGATGAGGCGCTTGGAGTCATCGGACAGGATGGTGCCCAGGACCTGGACGGCCCTCACCCCTGGCTGAGAGACCCAAAAAGGCACCGCCCTTTGGCTCAGGAATTCGTCCAGGTTCTCTTCCTCTCCGGGGACTGCATCGCAAGAGATGATGTAGTAGAGGCTCACGAGCACCACCCCTCCCCGCGCCCAGCACGCACCGGTGCCTCTCTACACCATGCAGCGAAGTCCCCGCCGCTCATGGGCGGTGTCTCACCCCCCGTCCTGGCCCTGAAATCCGGATAAAGCTTTACTGAAGCTTAATTCTTACCTCGACAGCAGGTCAATAAGGGCGGAGAACCCGGTGCCCGTGTAGCGACTACGGCCGGGGATACGGGGCGGATCCTAACCGGAATATGTCCAGCCCGTTACCTCGGAGCTGAGGATGGGCCCGTAGCGGCGAACGCCGCCGTCCACCACCCTGCCTATGACCAGGATGTGGTCGCCGACCGCCACCTCCTGCTCGGCCTCGCACTCCAGCCAGGCCACTGCGTCATCCAGGATGGGGCAGCCGGTCCGGCCGCGGGAGTAGGGGATGCCTTCCAGCTTGCGGTAGACCCGCTGGGCCTCGTCTTCGGGGCGCCCTTCCACCTTGGCGGCGTAGTAGGGCTGGGCGAACTTGCGGGCCAGCTCCACATCGGCATCCTCGGTGCCGAGCATGTTGACGCTGAAGGCGCCGGTGGCGCGCACGTTCTCGAGGGTGCGGGCATCCCGCTCCAGGGCCACCAGCACCAGCCGCGGGCGAAAGGAGACCTGCATCACCCAGTCGGCCATCATGCCGTTGACCTCGCTGCCCTTGTGGGAGCCGATGATGTAGAGGCCGTAGACCATCATCTCCAGGGCGTCGGCGATGGGGTCGCGCTCCTTTTTGGGCGGCAAGGGCCTGTCCTGCTCCACGGCTGTCACCTACCCTTTCCCTTCCGCCACCAGCTCCGCCACCAGGTCGTAGTTGCCGTGGGTGGGCACCAGATAGACGCCGGCGGCGCGGCCGCGGCAGAGCTCCATCACCTCGCGGGCCATGGCCTTGCCCTCCTGGGGGGCATCGGGCCCGGCCCGGCGCAGGCGCTCGCGCACGTCCTCGGGGATGTACATGCCCGGCACTTCCCGGTGCAGCCGCTGGGCGTGCTCGTAACTGTGCAGGGGCAGGACGCCCACGATGATGGGCCGCTTGAAGGGGGCCGCTTGCTCCAGGAAGCGCTCGAGGCGGTCGGGGTCGAACACGTTCTGGCTGACGAAGAAATGGGCGCCGGCCTCCACCTTGCGCCGCATGAGGCGTATCTCGGGGCCCAGGGGGTCGGCGTTGGGGTTGCAGGCAGCGCCGATGAAGAAGCTGGCCTGTCTGCCGATGGGCCGGCCCGTCCAGTCCAGGCCATCGTTCAGGAGCTTCAGTATGCGCACCAGCCCCACGGCCGACACGTCCCATACGCCGATGACGTCCTTGTAACCGCCCAGCTCCGGCGGGTCGCCCCGCAGGCAGAGGACGTTGCGCACTCCGAGGGCATGGCAGCCCACCATATCGGAGTGAATGGCCATGGCGTTACGGTCGCGCGTGGTGTAGTGCATGACCGTCTCGATGCCCACTTCGCGCTGGATGAGGAGGCAAAGCGCCCAGGGGCTCATGCGCACGCGAGCGGTGGGGGAGTCGCCCACGTTGACGGCATCGGCCCCGGCCTCCTTCATCAGGGCGGCGGCCCGGATGGCGCGGCGGGCGTCCAGTCCAACGGGGGGGTCGATCTCGACGCTGACTACGAACTGGCCCACTGCCAGCTTCTCCCGCAGGGTGAGGGGACCGGTGGCCAGGGCGGCCTCCGGCCCGGTCGAGATCAGCGGGTCGTCCATAGCGGGATGGTATGTTAAGCCCTGGCGGGCGCTGGGGCAATATGCCGTGCCTCGCCCTTGCGCCAAGGGCGCTGCCGATGACATCATCAGCCCCGGAGGTCATGTCCGTGGAAGCCTATTTCTACGAGATGCGGGGCTGAACCACCTGCCAGCGGGCGAGAGAGTTCCTCTCGCAGAAGGGCGTGCGCGTGATATCCAGGGACTTCTTCAGGGAGAGGCTGACTGAGGAGGAGCTACGCCAGCTGCTGGGCGATACGCCGCCGGCGGAGGCCTTCGCCTGGCGCAGCCCTCGCGCCAGGGCTATGGGCCTCGACCCGGCCAGCCCGCCCCCGCCGGAAGAGCTGTTGCGTCTGATGCTGCAGGTGCCCCACCTCATTCGGCGACCGGTCATCAGGCTCGGGGAGCGCACCTTCTTCGGCTTCGACCGCCGGGCCCTGGAAGAGGCCCTCGCCCGGATGGAGCGATGAGACGGAGGCCGCCGCCCGAGGGACAGGCCGCTGCCGATGGCTCCGCCCTGGAGGCGAGGGTGGCCGAGCGCCTATGCTACTCTCTGGCCTTCTACCGGGAGGGGGAGCTGGTGGGACGGGCCCAGCTACACTGGCACGACGGCGCGACGGCGGACATCGTGGACCTCTACGTGGTGCCCGAATGGCGTGGCCAGGGGCTGGGCAAGGCCATCGTCCGCCAGTGCGTGGCGGTGGCCCGCACCCTGGGAGCGCGGCTGATCACTGCCCACACATCGCCCCACAACCGGCCAGCGCACCGGGCATTCGTGGCCCTGGGCTTCCGGCCCAGGGACGAAGAGCAGCACCTGGAACTGCCGCTGGAGTAGGCGACCGACATGAGCCAGGAGCGCCCAGGGGCTTGACACAAGCCTGGTACTTGCATATGATTGCAACAGATAGTCCTGGTGTCGGCAGAGGCTTTCAACGCCGATGAGCTGTGAGACGGAGACGGTCAAAGTCCTGAGGCGGGCAGGCCAGAAGGTGACGCCCCAGCGCATGCTCATCCTCTCTGCGCTGCGCCATGCCCGCCGACACGTCACCGCTGCCGAGATCCTGGAGGAGGTGCGGAGGCAGTACCCCTACGTCGACGCTTCCACCGTCTACCGGACCCTGGCAGCGGCCAGGGAGCTGGGGCTGGTGAGCGAGGCCCACATGGGCCCCGAAGTCCAGTTCGAGTGGACGGGCGAAGACCGTCACCATCACCTCATCTGCCGAGGCTGCGGGCAGGTGAGCCGGCTGGACAACTCCTACCTGGACGGGCTCGCCACCGCCCTGCTGGAGGATCACGGCTTCGTGGCCGACATCGACCACTTCGCCATCTTCGGCCTCTGCCGTCAGTGCCGGGGCCAGCACGAGTAGGAGGTCAGCCATGCCCCTTCCTCGTCTCTCGAGGTCCTGGTGGCCCATCGCCTTTCTGTTGCTGGGTGCTGCCCTGGTGGCCTGCGGGGGTAGTGGCCTCTCCTTCGACGAGTCTTCGGGTCGCCTCAAGGTCGTGAGCAGCGTCTCTCCCATCACCAGCATAGTGGAGAACATCGGTTGCGGGCGCATCGACCTCATCGGCGTGATTCCCGAAGGGGAGGACTCTCACACCTACGAGCCGCCGGCAGCCGTGGCCAGGGCCCTTTCCCAGGCCGACCTGGTCATCCTCAACGGCCTCTTTCTGGAGGAGCCCCTGCTGGACATGGCCGAGGCCAACAAGCGCCCCGACGCTGAGATCGTGCTCCTGGGCGACCAGGCCATCACCCAGGGGCAGTGGAAGTTCGACTTCAGCTTCCCCCGCGAGCAGGGGAAGCCCAATCCCCACCTGTGGCCCAGCGTGCGCCTGACCATGCGTTACGCCGAGATAGTCAGGGATGCCCTGGTGCGCAAGGACCCGACCAACCGCGATTATTACGAGGCCAACTACAACGCCTTCCGCCAGCGATTGGAGGAGCTGGACAGGGCCATGGCCGAGGCCACGGCCACCGTCCCGCCCCAGAACCGTAAGCTGCTCACCTATCACGACTCCTGGGCCTACTGGGCCGATGACTACGGCTTCCAGGTCATCGGCGCCATCCAGCCCTCGGACTTCTCGGAGCCCTCCGCCCAGGAGGTAGCGCAGCTCATAGACCAGATACGCCAGGAGCGAGTGCCGGCCATCTTCGGCTCGGAGGTCTTCCCCAGCCGCGTCCTGAACCAGATAGCTAACGAGACGGGCGCCAGGTACGTCACCGATCTGGCCGACGACGACCTGCCTGGCAAGCCCGGCGACCGTATGCACTCCTATATCGGTCTGATGGTGCAGAACATGAAGGCCATGATTCCGGCCCTCGGCGGCGATGCCAGCGCCATGGACCGCGTCGACCCGGGGCTGGTCTGCCGCGACGGGAGCCACGCCCGCTACTGAGGCGCTATGCTCCACCCCTTCCCTCACGAGCCGCGCGGCGAGACGCCCCTGGTGGAGTTCAGGGGCGTCACCTGCGGCTACGGCGGCACCACCGCCCTGGTGGACGTGAGCGTCAGCATTTGGGAAGGGGAGTTCGTGGGGCTGCTGGGGCCCAGCGGGGCGGGCAAAACCACCTTCCTGCGGGCTATCCTGGGGGCGGTGGAGATTTACCGCGGGCAGGTGCTGGTGGAGGGAAGGCCCCACGACCGCGGCCGTGCACCGGCGGGGTACGTGCCCCAGGTGGAGACGGTGGACTGGAACTTCCCGGTGACGGTGGAGCAGGTAGTGCTGATGGGCTTCGCCGGCCGCGGCTGGCTGCCCTGGGCCAGCAAGGAGGAGCGAGAGCGGGCCCGCGCCGTGATGGAGCGGCTGGGCATCGCCCACCTGGCGGGCAGGCATATCCGGGCCCTCTCCGGCGGGCAGCAGCAGCGGGCCTTCCTCGCCCGGGCCCTGGTCTCGTCGCCCAGGCTGCTGCTGCTGGACGAGCCCACCGCCGGGGTGGACATCAAGACCCGCGACGACATCCTGCACCTGCTGCACGAGCTGAACCACGATGGCACCACCATCGTCCTCACCACCCACGAGATAAACGCCGTGGCTGCCCACCTGCCGAGGGTGATCTGCATAAACCAGCGGGTGGTGGCCGATGGGCCGCCGGCGCAGGTCTTCACGCCGGAGGTAATGTCCCGTACGTACGGCGCGCCCATGACGGTGGTCCACCACGAGGGCCTGGTGCTGGTGGCCGAGCGGCCCCACCGCTACTACGAGGAGCACCTGGCCAGGAGCCGTGCCAGCGAGGGGGACGGCGATGCTTGAGCCCTTCGCCTACGACTTCTTCGTGCGGGGCTTCGTCGTAGCCGGGCTCGTGGGCGCCCTGTGCGGCCTGATGGGCATCTACGTGGTGCTGCGGCGCATGAGCTACATCGGCCACGGCCTCTCCCATGCCATGCTGGGCGGCGCGGTGGTGAGCTACGTCATGGCCTTCAACTTCTACCTGGGCGCCGGGCTGTGGGGTTTCCTCTCGGCGCTATTGATCAACGCCACCGTCCAGAGGCGCCGCATGCTGGGCGCCGATGCCGTCATCGGCGTCATCACTACCGCCAGCTTCGCCGTGGGCGTGGCCCTCATCAGCCGCTATCGCACCTTCACCCGCAACTTCGAGGCGGCCCTGCTGGGCGAGATCCTGGGCATCCAGCCGCAGGACCTGCTGGCGGTGGCGGTGATGACAGTCCTGGCGGCCGTGTTCGTCTTCTTCTGTTACCGGCGGCTGCTCTTCGTCACCTTCGACCCCGAGGTGGCGGGATACTACGGCGTGCCGGTGCAGTGGCTGGACTCGCTCTTCGCCCTGGCCCTGGCCGGAACCATCGTCGTCTCCATGCAGGTCATCGGCGTGACCATGCTGGTGGCGGCGCTAGTCATCCCGGCGGCCACCGCTCGCCTGCTGACGGACAGCTTCCACCGGCTGGCACTGCTGTCGGTAGGCATCGGCGCGCTGTCGGGAGTGGCGGGGGTCTACATTAGCTACTATCTGGACATATCGTCAGGGGCCAACGTGGTGCTGGTGACCACTGGGGCCTTCGCGCTGGCCTACGCCTGGTCGGCCCTGCGCCACCGCCTGGCGGCCATCCAGGGCCTGCGGGCGCTGGACTAGCCGGCGGCGCCGGGCGAAAACGCAGCTCTTCAGTCACCTTCCTCTCGTGCCCTTCATGCTCTCATGGCGTCTTGCCGGGTTGCACCGGCCGTTCGTTATCCTGAATGGAAGGGAGGGATGTGGAGGTGGCGGAGCGCACGGTGCCCGAAGGCGCTGTGGTCCTCCTGGAGGAAGTGGCCCGCAGCGCCCCCAGGCTCGAGCCGGTGCCCACCGGTGTCCCTGGGCTAGACGATCTCTTCTTCGTCACCGAGTGGTCCGATGGCCGCCCTGTCCAGAGGCCTCTGGGCGGCATCCCCAGGTATAGCGTCCTGCAGGTTACTGGTGTCTCCGATACGGGCAAGAGCCTGATGGCGGAGCAATACGCGTTGACCCAGGCTGCCCGAGGCGAGACCTGCTGCCTGGTGACGCTGGAAAGCCCCGCCTCGTTCGCTGCCCTGGGACTGCGGCAGCGGGCCCAGGCCATGGGCATAGACTTCGAAGCCGTCCAGGAACGCGTCGTCATCGTTGACGGTGCCAGCCACAGCGTCATCGCCCAGGACCTGCCCACCTTGTTCGATACACTGGCCCACGCCATCCGCACCTATCGAGTGCGGCATGTAGTCATCGATTCCCTCACCGGCCTCTACGAGGCGCGGGAGATGCTGGCACGAGACGTGGTCCGGCCTATCTTCAACTTCCTCAAGAAATGGCGGCAGACAGCCCTGCTCATTTCGCAGAAGCGCAGCGGGCATGAGGCCATGACCGCTGAGGCGGCAGGGGGCTACGCCGTGGGCCACATCCTTGATGGCACCCTGGTGCTGGCCAAGCAGGCCGTCCTGACCCAGCAGCAGGCCCGGCTCTACGGCGTCCCGGTGGGCGAGACGGTGCGGCTGTTCCGCATCGATGGCTGCCGTCTTTGCGGCCACGACACCTCCACCCACCTCATGGAGATAACGCCGACAGGGCTGGTGCGTATCGGGCCGAGGCTGTCGGAAATCGGGAAGGGAGGGGAAGACGGTGGTTGAGGTGACGCCTCAGGTGCATGACCTCGACCAGCGGGCCATGCAGGTGTTCCTCAAGGCCATCGACGTGCTGGGTGGCCCCCGCTCCCTGGTGGAGCGCCGTCGCCTGACCTGGCTCCCCAGCCTGATGGAGGCAGCCTATGCCGTTGTCCTGAGGGAGGAGGGACACAAGACGGCCGACGAAATCGCCTCCTTTCTCGGCCTGAGCGGCGCTGCCGTCCGCAGCCTTCTCGCGTCCCAGCCGGAGGCGGTGGAGGAGCGGCTGAAGGGTGAACTCGGGGAGGAGCAGCGGGTACACGTGGCCGGCGGCCTGGCCAAACTGGCCTACCGGGCCCTCCGCCAGGAAGAGGAGCAAGCCGCCCGATAGGGACTCCGCGCCCTGGACTAGGCCCCGGCACCGGGCGGCGGGCCTAGGATCTCGATGCCGTGTTCCCGGGCGATGGCCGTGAGCCGCTCCGCGTCCACCGGCGCTGGCGGGGGTAAGGTATGCTCGCGGGCTGGCTCGCCCACGGCCCGCACGAAGTCGACGAAGCCCGACGGTGCCGAGAAGGTCAGCACTCGCGCCCCGGCCTCGCCCGTTTGCAGGGCGTGGGGGACGCCCCTGGGGGCGAACACCCACGAACCGGGGCCGGCCGTGAGCTGCTGCCCGCCGCACTGGACGTGGAGCTGGCCTTCCAGCACGTAGAATGCCTCATCGTCGGTGTGGTGGACGTGCAGAGGGGTGCCGTAGTGGGCCGGCATCTGCTGGTCGATGAGGGCGAAGCGGCCCTCGGTCTCCCCGCCCCCGGCCTTGACCACCATGAGGGTACCCAGGAACCAGATGGATTCCCCTTCGTCCCTGTCGAGCCAGTAGGCCCTGCCTGCGGCGTCCATTCGTCCGTCCTCCTCTCGATCTCTCGATACAATAGGCCGATTCTAACACATGGGCTGCAGGCGGGCGAATCGCTAGTGACGCCAAACTGGCTGGTGTATATTATCGGCGCGGGTGGGCCGCGGCAGCGGGCGCTGCGGGAGGGATCCCCTGTCCAGGCTGTGGTTGGTAGGCATCGGGGCTGCCTTCGTAGCCCTGCTGGGGGTTGGTTTGGGCCTGGCCCTCACCCTGGACCGCACCCGGGGACTACTGCCCTCCGACCGTCCTGAGGGCGTCGTCCAGCGCTTCCTGATGGCTGTGGACGACGGCCGCTTCGAAGAGGCCTACGGCTATTTCACCGCCCAGTCCAGGGCCGACTGCGCCTTGCAGGAGTTCATGCACGTTGCCTCCCTCCATCGCGGCTATGGAGAGACGACTGTGTCCCTGGACAGGGTGGACGTGACGGACAGCCAGGCCACGGTCTGGGTCAGGCACGAAGAGAACGCCCTCTTCGGTGTCTACGGGTTCCGGGAGGCGTACCGGTTGGTGCTGGAAGAGGGGCAGTGGCGCATTGAGGCCAATCCTAGCTTCTCGCCGGCGAAGTCGTGGTGTCCTCCCAGACCTCCGGCACCCGCGCCCGTCCCGGTGCCCCAGCGGTAGGAGGCAGGACGGTGGTCTGGGTCGGTATCTACTCGTTTCTGCCGTTGCTCCTGCTGCTGGCCACAGTGGCCGTCATAGTGGCGGCAGTAGTCGCCTTGAGGCGGCGCCACGAGCTGGAGGAGGGCCTGCCCGGCCAGCAGCGGGAGGCCCTGGTCAGGCGGCTCTATCTCTACTCGGCCGCTTTCGCCTCTCTGGCCGTGGCCGCCGTGGGGCTGTCGCTGGTCATCGCCTACGTACTGGATACGGTCTTCGAGCCGCCTCTGGCAGGGGCGCCCCGCGGCGCCCTGGCCCTGGGGCTGGTACTGGCCCTGGTCTGGGGCCTTTCCTGGCTGTGGCACTTCGGCCGCCTGCAAGCGCTCCTGCGGTACGATCCCGACGAGGCTGCCTCCTTCCTGCGCCAGGGTTACCTCCACGCCGTGCTGGTGGCGGCGGCCGGCACCGCTACCTACGGCCTGGCCGACAGCCTGCGCCAGGCCTTCGGCGCCCAGGACTTCCGCGGCATCTCCATCGGGCTGCTGGCCGTCTGGGGCGGCGTATGGGCATACCACTTCTGGCTTACGAGGGCCGCGCCGGGAGCGCAGCCGGGCAGCCCCGGCCACGGCCTCTATCTGCACCTGGTCTCCCTGGGCTCGGTGGTGGCCGCCGGTGTGGGGGTGGGCGTGCTGCTCTACTTGGTTCTGGACGAGGCCTACGACCGCCTTCTGGAGCCCGAGGGCCCGGTGCTGCTGGGCCGCAGCCTTTGGCAGCCGGCCCGTGACTACGTGGCCCTGACCATCAGCGGTGGCCTGCTCTGGGCCTCCCACTGGCCCCTGGCCCGCGCCGGCTTCCGCGGCTGGTGGGTGCGGCACCTGTACCTCTACCTGTTCGCGTTGCTGGGCGGGGCGACCACCTGTTTGGTGGCGGCAGTCATCGCCCTGGGCGGCACCCTGGCCTGGGCGCTGGGCTCAGTGGAGACTAACGCGGAGGCCCACTTCCAGTTCGTGGCCGGCACTGCCGCCGCCCTGGTGCTGGGGGCGGCCCTGTGGGCCTATCACTGGCTGGAGGTGCAGGGCGAGCAGGCCGAGCTCGGGGCCCTCGCCGCGGCCCGCCGCACCTATGACTACCTGATGGCCACCCTGGGACTGGGAGCGGTGGCAGCGGCCCTCATCGTGCTGGCATCCCTGGCCGTCAGCGCCGGCGTGGAGGCGGCGGACCCACGGGCGCTGGACCAGGACTGGTGGCGGGGGCGGCTGGCTGTGGCCCTTGCTCTGGCAGTCGTGGGGGTGCCTGCTTGGGCCCTCCACTGGTGGCAGCGGCAGTCCCGCGTCGCCGACCCGGAGGAGCGGCAGGCTGCCTCTCGTCGCCTTTACATGCGGGCGGCGGCCGTGGCCTCGCTGCTGGCAGGGCTGGGCGGTTTGAGCCACTTTCTCTACGTGCTGCTGGACGCGCTGCTGGAGGGCAGGGCCGTGCGCGAGGTCTTCGCCGATGGGCAATGGTCGCTGGGCGTGCTGACGGCGGCGGCTGCCCTGGGGCCATACCACTGGCTGGTTATGCTGGAAGACCAGAGGCGCTCGCCGGCAGCGCCAGCGGCGCGTCCGGTCAAGGCCATAACTGTGCTGGTGCCGCAGGGGGGTGATGCCTTCGTGCGCGGCCTCGAGGCCCGGCTGGGGGCTCGGGTCAGGGTCCTGTTCCGGGCCGACCCGGGCGTGGGCCTCCCGCTGGTATCTGCGGAGACGCTGGGCGAGGTGGCCGACCGCGTGGCCCAGGCGGCGGGCCCTCGGGTGCTGGTGGTGGCCGATGCCGAAGGTGTCCGGGTCTACTCTTACTAGGCCCCCAGCCCCTCGTCCGCCCTATAATGGAAGCGTGGACTGGGCGGTGCCGTCCAGGGCGCCGCAGGGGGTACGGTAATGCTAGCCCACGAGACGCGTCAGGTGCTGGAGGCGGCCAGGGAGGCCTGGGCCCGCGGGCGGCGGGTGGCCCTGGCCACCGTCGTGCGCGTGTTCGGCTCCGCCTACCGCCGCGAAGGGGCCAAAATGCTGGCCCACGAAGACGGCTCCGCCACCTGTATGATCTCCGGCGGTTGTCTTGAGCCGGAGGTAGTGGAGGTGGCCAAAGGCGTCATCGCCACCGGCTCCCCGCGCCTCGTCCGTTACGACTTGGACGAGGACGTGATGTGGGGCCTGGGGCTGGGCTGCGGTGGGGCGGTGGAGGTATATATCGAGCCGCTGGAGGAGGGCTCGCTGCTCGCCCGCTGGCTGGAGCTACAGGCCGAGGGCGAGAGCGCCGTCCTGGTTACTCCGCTGGAGGGTGGCGAAGGACGCCTCCTCTTGCGGGAGGACGGCCCGCCCGAGGGCGCTCTGGCGCCGTCCGAGCTGGCCAGGGCAGCTCACGAGGCGGCCGCCTCGCTCCTGGACGAATCGTCGCCGCGGGCGCACATGCGGGCGGTGGAGGGGGCGCAGGTATTCTTCGATGTGAGCGTACCCCCGCCAGAGCTGGTGGTGTTCGGCGCTGGACACGACGCCATACCGCTGGTCGCCCAGGCCCAGACGCTGGGTATGCGGGCCACGGTGGTGGACGCCCGTCCTGCCTACGCTACCCCCGACCGGTTCCCGGGGGCGCGCATCGTCCTGGCCCATCCGCAGGAGTTCCCCGAGCGCGTACGCCTCACCCGCCATTCCTATGTGGTCATCATGAACCACCACCTGCAGCGAGACCAGGCCTGCCTGGCCTACGTGCTGGACTCGCCAGCCCCGTACATCGGCATGTTGGGGCCGAGGAGCCGCTTCGAGAAGCTGCTGGATGCCCTGGCCAGGGAGGGCCGGCAGGTGGGGCCGCAGGACCTGGAGCGGGTGCGAAGCCCCGTGGGCCTGGACATCGGCGCCGAGGCGCCCGAGGAGGTGGCCGTTAGCATCCTGGCCGAGGTGCTGGCGGTGCAGCGGGGCTTCCCGGGCGGGCCGCTGCGGCAGCGGCAGGGCCGCATCCACCAGCCGCAGACGGCCTAGCGGCCGCTGCCGGGGGCACCGGGCCGGCGCGGCGCCCGGGACAGGGGAAGTCGCCCGAGGCGGCGGGCCAGGGCTTCCAGGCTGGCCAGGCTGTCGGCGGGCAGGAAGTCGTCCACGTAGGGCAGGGCGGCCTGCATGCCCCGCGTCAGGGGCTGGTAGCCGGGCAGGCCCAGCAACGGGTTCAGCCACAGGAGACGGTGGCAGCGCTTCTGCAGCCTCTCCATCTCCGCTGCCAGTAGCTCCGGCTCGCCCTGGTCCCAGCCATCGCTGATGATGACGACCACGGCCCCCCGGCCCAGCACTCGCTTGCCCCAGTGGCGGTTGAAGACATGCAGGCAGTGGCCGATGCGCGTCCCCCCCGACCAGTCGGGCACGGTGCGGCCCAGCGCGTCCAGGGCCAGGTCGGGGTCACGCTGGGCCAGCATGGGCGTCACGCGAGTGAGGCGACTGCCGAACAGGAAGACCTCCAGGGGCTGGCCGCTGGCCTGCACCAGGGCGTGGAGGAAGAGCAGCAGCATGCGCGTGTAGCGCTCCATGGAGCCGGAGATGTCGGCCAGCACCACCAGCCGGCGGGGCCGCAGCGAGGGCTCCCGCCAGGCCAGGGAGAGGGGCTCGCCGCCGTGGCGCAGGTTGCGGCGCAGTGTCCGGCGCAGGTCGGGGCGCCGCATGCGGCCGCTGGATCGCAGCCGTCGCGTCCGCCTGGGCGGCAGCGCCCAGCGCAGGCCGCGCACCAGCCGCTGCAGCACCGCCATCTCAGCGGGCGAGCACTCCTCAAAGCGACGGTGGCGCAGCACGTCCAGCGGGCTGTAGCTGAAGGAACGGTCGGACAAGGGTAGCTCCTCCTGCCCGTGGTCGTCCCCGCGGCGCCGGGGCACCAGCGGCGCCTGGGCTACCAGGGGCCTGCTCGGGCGGAAGGGCCGGGCTGTCCGCTCCAGTACTAGGGGGCGGGCATCGCCAGCGAGCCCGAAGAAGAGGTCGAAGACCCTCTCGAAGGGCTCGATGTCCTCGCGGCGGCAGACCAGGGTAGCCCGGGCGGCCAGGCGAAATGTCTCCCTGTCCAGGGAGGGCAGCGAGTCCAGGGCTCGGGCCAGGGCGGTCACCTGCTCGGGGGTGACCAGCACGCCCTCGCTGCGCAGGGCACGGGCGAAGCGCACCAGGTACGAAAGCAGCCTGCCGGACATATCAGGCCAGGGCCTCGGGGCGAGCCAGCGCCCGCTCCAGCAGCCCCTGCCGCAGTGCCTCCCTCACCCGCTGCAGGTCGTCGTGGTACTTGAGCAGGGCCCCCAAGGTCTCCTCGACCACCTCGGCCGTCAGGGTGCCATGGTCCAGGGCCAGCAGGGCCGCCGCCCAGTCCAGCGTCTCGGCCACGCCCGGGGACTTGTACAGGTCGAGCTCTCGCACCGTCTGGGCGAAGGCGACGACCTGCCTCGCCAACCTCTCCGGTGCCCCGGGCACCTTGGCCAGGACGATAGCGTATTCCTTCTCGAAGGACGGATAGTCTATCCAGCAGTACAGGCAGCGGCGCTTGAGGGCGTCATGCACCTCGCGGGTGCGGTTCGAGGTCACCACCACCACCGGCGGCACCTGGGCGCGAATGGTGCCCAGCTCCGGCACCGTCACCTGCCAGTCGCCCAGGACCTCCAGCAGGAAGGCCTCGAACTCCTCGTCGGCCCGGTCCAGTTCGTCGATGAGCAGGACAGGCGGCAGGCCGTCGCTGGCCTCCAGGGCCTGGAGGAGCGGGCGCCTGAGGAGGAACTCCGGACTGAAGATGTGGCGTCGGATCTGGCCCTTGTCCCGCTCGCCGGCTGCCTCCAGCAGCCGCACTTCCAGGAGCTGGCGGGTGTAGTCCCACTCGTAGACGGCGCTCTGGAGATCGAGCCCCTCGTAGCACTGAAGGCGGATGAGGCGCGCCCCTAGCGCCTGGGAGAGGGCCAGGGCCACGGCTGTTTTGCCCACGCCGGGCTGGCCTTCTAGGAAGAGCGGGCGCTCGAGTTTGAGGGCTAGGTACACGGCCACCGCCAGCGCCCGGTCGGCGATGTACCCCACCGACTCCAGGGCCTGCGCCACCTCCTCAGGGGAGGCGAACCTGTCCCGAGTCCGCAGCGGCGTTCCTTCCATGCACTCCTAGATTATTACACAGGGGCCCCGCCTGTGGCAGGGCCCCTGGTCTTCGTCGTCGTCGCGCCCGCTAGCCGGCGGCCCGCTGCCAGGCCCGCAGGAGGGCCCGGCGGCAAAGGGCCTGACAGAGGGCGGCCCGGTAGTCGGCCGAGGCGAAGGGGTCGGAGAGGAGCTGACCGGGATCGAAGGCCCCCTCTACGGCGGCCCGCACCGTGGCCTCGTCCAGGGCCTTGCCCGCCAGCGCCCCTTCCACTCGCTGGGGCCGGAAGGCGCTGGCGGCGGCGCCGGTGACACCCACCCGCACCTGGCGGGCCACCCCGCCCTCGGCCTGGACCACAGCCGCCACGCCGACGACAGCGTAGCCCGAGGCCGGGTGAGGGAACTTCTCGTAGGCCCAGCCCCAGCCCTGGCCCAGGGCTGGCACCTGAATCTCCGTCAGCACCTCGCCCTGCTCCAGCGCGGTGGCGAACAGCCCCTGGAAGAACTGGTCGGCGGGGATGCTGCGCTGGCCTCTGGGACCTGCGGCCACGATGGTGGCCCCCAGGGCCAGCACCGCCGCCGGATAGTCGGCCCCCGGGTCGGCGTGGGCCAGGGAGCCGCCGATGGTGCCACGGTTGCGCACTGGCGGGTCGGCCACGTGGGCCGCCACCTCGGCCAGGAGGGGCAGCTCCGAGAACTCTATCTCGCGGTGGGTGGTCATGGCACCCACGGCCCAGCCCCCGTCCTGGCGCCGGATGCCCCTCAGCTCCGGTATGCGGCCGATGTCGATGAGGGCGGGCGGCGAGGCCAGCCTCAGCTTCATGGCCGGTATCAGGGAGTGGCCGCCAGCCAGGAGGCGCGCCTCCGGCTCCCGCTGCAGCAGGGAGATGGCCTCGGCCACTGAACTGGCGCGGTAGTAGCGAAAGCTCGGCGGGTACATGCCTTTCCTCCTATCCCTGGCGGGCCCTGGCCTCCTGTATGGCCCTCCAGACCCGGGGCGGCGTCAGGGGCATGTCCAGGTGGCGGATCCCCAGAGGCGCCAGGGCGTCCACCACGGCGTTGACGATGCAGGGGCTGGCAGCGATGGTCCCTGCCTCGCCGATGCCCTTCGCCCCCAGCGGGTTGTGGGGGCAAGGCGTGACCTGTACCTGCGTCTCGAAGGAGGGCAGGTGACTCGCCCGGGGCATGGTGTACTCCATGAAGGAGGCGGTGATGGGCCGGCCGTCCTCGTCGAACTGCCCCCACTCCAGGAGGGCCTGGCCGATGCCGTGGGCGATGCCGCCGTGCACCTGGCCGTCGAACACCAGCGGGTTTATGATGTTGCCGGCGTCGTCCACCGCCACGTAGCGCAGGATCTTCACCTGCCCCGTGTCGGGGTCCACCTCCACCACCGACACGTGGGTACCGAAGGGGAAGGTGAAGTTGACCGGGTCGTAGAACCCCGAGGCCTCCAGCCCTGGCTCCATCCCCTCGGGCAGGTTGTGGGCCAGGTAGGCCTGTAGCGCCACCATGGGCCACTCGATGGACCGGTCGGGCACGCCCCGCACGCTGAACCTGCCGTCCCGGAACTCGATGTCCTCGGGGGCTGCCTCCAGCAGGTGGGCGGCGATGCGGCGCGCCTTGTCCTTGACCTTGTTCAGGGCCACCACGATGGCGCTGCCCCCCACTGCCAGGCTGCGGCTGCCATAGGTGCCCATGCCCATGGGCACCGCCTCGGTGTCGCCGTGCACCACCTCCACATCGTCCAGGGAGACGCCCAGTTCCTCGGCCACGATCTGGGCGAAGGTGGTCTCGTGCCCCTGGCCATGGCTGTGGCTGCCGGTGAAGACTGTCACCCGCCCGGTGGGGTGCACTCGCACCAGGGCGCTTTCCCACAGGCCTGCCTGTGCCCCGAGCTGGCCGACGAGCTTGGACGGGGCGACGCCACAGGCCTCGATGTAGCAGGCTATGCCGATGCCGATGTAGCGTCCCTGCTTCCTGAGCTCTTCCTGTTCCTGGCGCAGCCGTTGGTAGTCCGCGGCGGCCAGGGCCTTCTCCAGGGCCCCCTCATAGTTGCCCGAGTCGTACACCGAGGCCACGGGCGTCTGGTAGGGGAAGGCGTCGGCAGGGATGAAGTTGCGGCGGCGTATCTCTGCCGGGTCCATGCCCAGCTCGCGGGCGGCCACGTCCATCAGCCGTTCGATAACGTAACAGGCCTCGGGGCGGCCGGCCCCGCGCAGGGCATCGATGGGCACCGTGTTGGTGAAGACGCCGGTAACGTGGCAGTAAATGGCCGGGATGCGGTACTGCCCCGACAGCAGCGGCGCATACAGGAAAGTGGGGACGGCGGTGTTGAACAAATTGATGTATGCGCCCATGTTGGCCAGGGTCTTCACCCGCAGCCCCAGGACGCGCCCGTCCTTGTCCAGGGCCAACTCTGCCTCGGTGTAGTGGTCACGGCCGTGGGCGTCGCTCAGGAAGCTCTCGCTGCGCTTGGCCGTCCACTTCACCGGCCGCCCTAGTTGCCGCGAGAGCCAGAGGACGATGCACTCCTCGCCGTAGGTGGGGATCTTGCTGCCGAAGCCACCGCCCACGTCGGGCGCGATGACGCGCAGCTTGTGCTCGGGGATGCCCATGATGAAGGCCGAGATGAGCAGCCGCTCGACGTGGGGGTTCTGGCTGGTGACCCACAAGGTGTACTCGTCGCGGCCGGGGTCGTACTGGGCCAGGGCGGCCCGAGGCTCGATGGCGTTGGGCACCAGCCGCTGGTTCACGAGCTCCAGCCTCACCACCCGGTCGGCCCGCTGAAAGGCCTCATCGGTGGCCGCCTGGTCGCCCAGGGACCACTCGAACGCGACGTTGCCCGGGGCGTCGTCGTGGACGGTGGGAGCACCGGGTTCGATGGCCTTCCTGATGTCGGCCACCGAGGGCAGCTCCTCGTATTCCACCTCCACCTGCTCGGCGGCGTCCTCGGCCAGATAGCGATCCTCAGCCACCACCACGGCCACGATCTCGCCCGCGTGTACCACCTTGTCGCGGGCCAGGGGCAGCCGCGGCGAGCCCTTCTGGCCCGGTAGGGGCCAGGCCAGAGGTAGCAGGTTGATCTGGATGTCCTTGCCCGTGTAGACGGCTACTACCCCGGGCATGGCCTTGGCCTTTTCGACGTTGATGGACTTGATGCGGGCGTGGGGATAGGGGCTGCGCACCATGGCCGCGTAGACCATGCCCGTCAGTGCCAGGTCGTCGACATACGTGCCCCGACCGGTGATGAAGCGCGGGTCTTCCTTGCGCTTGATAGCGGCGCCGATGTAGCGGCGTTCGGTGGCCTGTGCCATGCTATCGCCTCCCCGGGCCCCTAGCGGGAGCCCCGCATCTTTTCGGCGGCGTAGAGTACCGCCTGCACGATGTTGTGGTAGCCGGTACAGCGACAGTAGTTGCCCTCCAGGGCATGACGCACCTCCTCCTCGCTGGGGTTGGGCCGGCGAGAGAGCAGGTCGTAGGCAGAGATGATCATCCCCGGCGTGCAGAAGCCGCACTGGAGGCCGTGCTTCTCCCAGAAAGCCTCCTGCAGGGGATGGAGCTGGCCGTCGCCGCCCAGCCCTTCAATGGTGGTCACCTGGCAGCCGTCGGCCTGGACGGCCAGCAGGGTGCAGGACTTGACCGCCTGGCCGTCCAGCAACACGGTGCAGGCGCCGCACTGGCTGGTGTCGCAGCCCACATGGGTGCCGGTGAGCCGGAGGACGTCGCGCAGGTAGTGGACCAGCAGCAGCCGGGGCTCCACCTCGTGGCGGTGCTGCACGCCGTTGACCGTAACTGTAATGGACACCTTTTCGGACATTTCGGGCCTACCTCCTTGACTTCCCCTCCATCTCTACGGCCAGGACGCTGGCGCGGGGACGTGGTGCGCGGCGGGCACTGCCTGACGCCTGCGGGGAGCGCTGCATTGGGGCCTGTGCAGACGGCAAGCCTTCGGACCGCATCTGTACTCTCGCTTCGGGGCGTCCGGCGCCGTCCGAACCGCCATGAGCAGGCGCCATCAAAGGTGCCCCTATGTTATGAAAGGACGAGCGGCGCTGTCAAGCAGTCCGCACACAGCGTCCGCCATGCGGACGCCCTGTGAGGGCCGTATGCCCGCCCGCCGCGTTCTGCTAAACTATCACTGCCACCGGTCCTATGGATGTGACGCACTCCGCTTCTGGCCCCCTCCCGCCGATCCCGGCGCGCCTCGACCGATGGGCTGCGTCCGTGGCACGCCCTGCCGGTGGGAAGGGACTGGCGAGGAGGTGCGGGCCTTGACCTGGCAGGGCGCTCGCTCCGACGATGTCCAGGCTGTCGCCTTCCTGGAAGGCGCCGATGTGCCCGCCCTCCCCACGGCCGTAGACCCCGCCTCCGCCGAGTTCCGCCGCAACCGCGAGCATATGCTGGGGCTGGTGGCGGAGTTGCAGGAGCGGCTGGCCCAGGTCAGGCAGGGAGGGGGAGAGGACCAGGTGCGCCGCCACCGGGCTCGGGGCAAGCTGACCGCCCGCGAGCGCATCGAGAGGCTGGTGGACCCGGGCTCGGCCTTCCTGGAGCTGAGCCCGCTGGCCGCCTGGGACATGTACGACAACGAGGCCCCGTCGGCGGGAATCGTCACCGGCATCGGGAGGGTGTGCGGCCGCGAGGTGGTCATCATCGCCAACGACGCGACTGTCAAGGGCGGCACCTACTACCCCATGACCGTGAAGAAGCACCTGCGTGCCCAGGAGATCGCCGAGCAGAACTGGCTGCCCTGCATTTACCTTGTGGACTCGGGCGGGGCCTTCCTGCCCCTGCAGGCGGACGTCTTTCCCGACCGGGAGCACTTCGGGCGCATCTTCTATAACCAGGCGAGGCTGTCGGCCAAGGGGATACCACAGATCGCTGTGGTCATGGGCCCCTGCACCGCCGGCGGAGCATATGTGCCGGCCATGAGCGACGAGACGGTCATCGTCCAGGGGACGGGGCATATATTCCTGGGCGGGCCGCCCCTGGTGAAGGCTGCCACCGGCGAGGAGGTATCGGCCGAGGATCTGGGCGGCGCCTACGTGCACACCCATATCTCCGGCGTGGCCGACCACTTCGCCCGCAGCGACGAGGAGGCGCTGTCCATCTGCCGTAGCATCGTGGCCAATCTGGGGCGCACCACCAAAAGCTACCCGTGGCCGGTGGCACCCCCCGAACCGCCCCTCTACGACCCGGAAGAGATATATGGCATCGTCCCGCCCGACTACCGTCAGTCCTTCGACGTGAGGGAGCTCATCGCCCGGCTGGTGGACGGCAGCCGCTTCCACGAGTTCAAGGCCGCCTTCGGGACGACGCTGGTGTGTGGCTTTGCGCGCATCATGGGCTACCCGGTGGGCATCGTGGCCAACAACGGCATCCTGTTCTCCGAGAGCGCCGTCAAGGGGGCCCACTTCATCCAGCTCTGCGCCAAGCGCAAGGTGCCGCTGGTCTTCCTGCAGAACATTACCGGCTTCATGGTGGGCGTGCGCTACGAGCAGGAGGGCATCGCCAAGCACGGGGCCAAGATGGTGACGGCGGTGGCCTGCGCCGAGGTGCCCAAGTTCACCGTCATCATCGGCGGCTCCTTCGGGGCCGGCAATTACGCCATGTGCGGCCGGGCCTACTCGCCGCGGCTCCTCTGGATGTGGCCCAACGCCCAGATATCGGTCATGGGTGGGCAGCAGGCCGCCAGCGTCTTGCTGACGGTGCGCCTCGACAACCTTCGCGCCCAGGGACAGGACATGACCCCGGAAGAGCAGGAGGAGTTCATGCGCCCCATCCTGGAAAAGTATGCCCGCGAGGGCAGCCCCTACTTCAGCACAGCCCGCCTCTGGGACGACGGCATCCTCGACCCGCTGGACACGCGCCAGGCGCTGGCCCTGGGCATCAGCGCTGCCCTCAACGCCCCCATTCCCGAGTCCCAGTTCGGCGTGTTCCGGATGTAGCCATGGCCGGGCAGGTGGTGAGACTCTCCCGCGAAGGCGCCGTCGCCCGAGTGACCCTCGACCGCCCGGAGGTGCACAACGCCTTCAACGAGGCGGTCATCGCCCAGCTACACGACGCCTTCCGCCGCGTCGCCGAGGACGACGGCGTACGGGTGGTGGTCCTGGCAGGCGAGGGGCCGTCCTTCTGTGCCGGCGCCGACCTGGACTGGATGCGCCGGGCCGCCACCTGGGGCGAGGAGGAGAACCAGCGGGACGCGGCGGCCCTGGCCGCCATGTTGCGGGCCGTGGCCGAGTGCCCGCGCCCGGTGGTGGCCCGTGTCCATGGCAACGCCTACGGCGGTGGCGTGGGCCTGGTGGCCGCCGCCGACCTGGCGGTGGCGGCAGCGACGGCCCAGTTCGCCTTCACCGAGGTGCGACTGGGGCTGGCCCCGGCCACCATCGCCCCCCACGTGGTGGAGAAGATCGGGCCGGGCTGGGCGCTACGCCTCTTCCTCACCGGCGAGCGCATCGGCGCCGAGCAGGCATTGCGCATCGGCCTGCTCTATCGGGTAGTCGCGGCCGAGGAGCTGGACGCGGCCGTGGCGGAGGTGGTGAGCATGCTCCTGGCCGGCGGCCCCCACGCCCAGGCGGCCTGCAAGGAGCTGGTGCGACGGGTGGCCAGGGAGCGAGGCCCCCAGATAGACGAGTATACCGCCCGGCTGATTGCCACCCTGCGCACAGGCCCCGAGGGGCAGGAGGGCATACGCAGCTTCCTGGAGAAGCGCCGGCCCGGCTGGGCGGGCGAGGGCTGATGTTCAAGAAAGTCCTCATTGCCAACCGGGGAGAGATAGCAGTACGGGTGGCCCGCACCTGCCGCGCCCTGGGTATCGCGACGGTGGCCGTGTACTCCGAGGCCGACCGCCGCGCCCTGCACGTGCTGGAGGCCGACGAGGCGGTGCCCATCGGCCCGGCACCGGTGACGGAGAGCTATCTGAACATCCCGGCCATCGTCGAGGCGGCCCTGCGCACGGGCGCAGAGGCCGTCCACCCTGGCTATGGGCTTCTGTCCGAGAACGCCGCCTTCGCCGAGGCCTGTCGAGAGGCGGGGCTCGTGTTCGTGGGGCCGCCGCCCGAGGCCATCCGCCTCATGGGCGACAAGTCAGCCGCCCGTCGCCTCGCCGCCTCCCACGGAGTGCCCATCGTCCCGGGCTACGACGGCGACAGCCAGGAGCCGGAAGCGCTGCTGGCCCAGGCTCGGCGCCTGGGCTTTCCTGTGATGGTCAAGGCGGCGGCGGGTGGCGGGGGGAGGGGCATGCGCCTCATCGACCGGGACGAGGACTTCCTGGAGGCGGTGGAGAGCGCCCGCCGCGAGGCCCAGCGTGCCTTCGGCGATGGCCGCCTGCTGCTGGAGAAGGCGGTGGTGGGGGCGCGCCATGTGGAGGTGCAGGTGCTGGCCGATACTCACGGCAACTACCTGCACCTGGGGGAGCGCGATTGCTCGCTGCAGCGCCGCCACCAGAAGGTGGTGGAGGAGGCCCCCTCGCCAGCCGTGGACGAGGCCCTGCGCCGGCGGCTAGGCGAGGCGGCCCTGGCGGTGGCCCGCGCTGCCGGCTATGTGAACGCGGGCACGGTGGAGTTCCTGCTGGACAGAGAAGGCAGCTTCTACTTCCTAGAGATGAACACCCGCCTGCAGGTGGAGCATGGCGTTACCGAACTGGTGACGGGCCTGGACCTGGTGGCCCTCCAGCTACTGGTGGCCGCCGGCGAGCCCCTGCCCCTGCGCCAGGAGGACGTGCGCCTGCGCGGCCACGCCTTCCAGTGCCGCATCTACGCTGAGGACCCGTTCTCGGGCTACCTGCCCAGTGCGGGCACCGTCGCTGTCTTTCAGCCTCCCCAGGGCGAGGGCATCCGCAACGACGTGGGCACCTATGCCGGCGACGAGGTGACCGCATACTACGACCCTCTGGTGGCCAAGCTGCTGACCTGGGGTGCCGACCGGCGCGAGGCCCTCGCCCGCATGCGCCGGGCCCTGGACCAGTACCGCATCGAGGGCATCCGCACCAACCTGCCCCTGCTGCGGGCGGTGATGGCCCATCCGGTCATGGAGGCAGGGCAGGTCACCACTGACTTCCTGGAGACGCGCTTCACGCCCGAGGCGCTGGTGGCCGCGCCGGTCCGCGAGGCCCTCCTGTCCGCCTTCGGCGCCGCCGTGAGCGGAGCGCTTGGCCAGGGCGACCCCTGGCTGGCCCTGGGGCCGTGGCGGCCCGGCGGTTTGGTGGCCCTCATCGTGGAACACGAGGGGCGGCCCTGGACAGTGTCGGGGCGGCGGCAGCCCGGCAGCACCCGCCGCTGGCAGCTGACAGTAGAGGGACAGGAGGTGGAGGCCATTTTCGCTCCCGGGCCCGATGGGCGCGTACTGGTGGAGAGCGGGGGCCGCTCGTGGCCCGCGCGGGTACAGCTCCTGCCCGATGGGCTGCTGGTGGATCAGGCAGGCCGGTCGTTCCATCTCCTCTGGCACCGCCCCGAGCCCACGGAGGCGCGGGCCGCCGCCGGTCGGGCGGAGGGCCACGTGCTGGTGGCCCCCCTCAGCGGCATCGTGGTCAAGGTGGCGGTAGAGGAGGGGCAGCGAGTGCGCGCCCGCCAGACGCTGCTGGTCCTGGAGGCCATGAAGATGGAGCACAGCGTGGACGCCCCTGCCGACGCTGTGGTGCAGAAGCTCCACTGTCGGCCGGGCGACAGGGTCAGGGAAGGCCAGGTACTGGTAGAGCTGGAGCCTGAGGGGGCGAGAGCATGAAGCTTCCCGAGCGCGTGGTCATCACCGAGGTGGGGCCCAGGGACGGGCTCCAGAACGAGGCCCGCATCATACCCCTGGAGGACAAGGTAGCCCTCATCGACCGTCTGTCGGAAACGGGGCTGAAACGCGTCGAGGCGGCGTCCTTCGTGCATCCCAGGGCCATACCCCAGATGGCCAACGCGGCCGAGGTCATGGCCGGCATCCGGCGACGACCGGGCGTCACCTATGTGGCCCTGGTGCCCAACGAGGTAGGGGCCAGGAACGCCATCGCTGCCGGCGCGGACGAACTGGCGGTGGTGGTATCCGCCTCCGAGTCGCACAACCGGGCCAACCTGAACCGTGCCATCGCCGAGACCCTGCAGGAGATCGCCAAGGTGGCGCGGCTGGCGGAAGAGGCGGGGCTGCCCTGGGCGGGCTACATATCGACGGCCTTCGGCTGCCCCTACGAGGGGGCTGTGGACCCGGACAAGGTGCTCTCCCTGGCCCGGCAGTTGCGCGACCTGGGCGCCTATGCGGTGGCCCTGGGAGACACCATCGGTGTGGCCAACCCGCGGCAGGTGTACGAGCTGGCCTCGCGGTTCTTCGCCGAGGTGCCGGGGGTGCCCCTGCGCCTCCATTTCCATGACACTCGTGGCGCAGCGCTGGCCAACGTCTTGGCGGCCATGCAGGCCGGGGCCGACCAGTTCGACGGCTCGATAGGCGGCCTGGGTGGCTGCCCTTACGCTCCGGGCGCCTCGGGCAATGTAGCCACCGAGGACATGGTGGCCATGCTGGAGGCCATGGGCGTCGAGACGGGGGTCGACCTCCAGGCGCTGGTAGAGGTCTCCTGGTTCGCCGAGCAGGTGGTGGGGCGTCCCCTGGAAGGGAGAGTGAGGCGGGCCCTGCGCAAACGTGATTGACCCGAGGTATTGTAACGCCCCTTAGCGGCAGCTATAATTATGCAGGCCATAGGGTGCGGTTATACGCTGGCGGCAGAGGCCCGTAGGGGGCAGCACCCTGCGGGCTTTAAAGCGCCACCGCCCACCGGCCGATAACAGGACAAGACGCGAGGGAGGAACGATGAGCCAGCCCACCAGCGCGCCGGAGATCGCCCGCGGCCTGCGAGGCGTTGTCCTCGACACTACCAGCACCTGCCATATCGATGGCGAAGCAGGGAAGCTGTACTACCGCGGCTATAGCATCCACGACCTGGCCGAGTACTCCACCTTCGAGGAAGTGACCTACCTCCTGCTCTACGGGCGCCTGCCGCGCCGCGACGAGCTGGAGGAGATGGACCGCCGCCTGCGCCAGAGCCGCAGCGTGCCGGCGCCAGTGCTGGACGTGCTGCGGGTGGTACAGAAGGCGCACCCCATGGACGCGCTGCGCACGGGCGTCTCTGCCCTGGCCGCCTTCGACCCCGAGACTGCCGACACCTCCCTCGAGGCGACGCTGCGCAAGGCGGAGCGCCTCATCGCCCAGGTGCCGACCCTGGTGGCCGCCCACGACCGCATCCGCCGCGGTCTGGAGCCGGTGCCGCCCAGGGAGGACCTCTCGCACGCCGCTAATTTCCTCTACATGCTCCACGGCCGGGAGCCGGACGCCGAGGCGGTGGACGCCGTCGACATGGACTTCATCCTTCACGCCGAGCACGGCTCCAACGCTTCGGCCTTCGCCGCCCGTGTGACCGTCTCCACCGGCTCCGACATCCATTCGGCCATCGTCAGCGCCATCGGCACCCTGAAGGGGCCCCTGCACGGCGGCGCGGCCGAGGCCGTCATGCACATGGTGGAGGAGATCGGCGACCCCAGCCGGGTGGACGAGTACATCCAGCGCATGCTGGCCGAGGGGCGTCGCATCATGGGCATGGGCCACCGCGTGTACCGGGTGGAAGACCCCCGCGCCCGGCACATGCGGGAGCGGGCCCGCGCCCTGGGCGAGCGGCTGGGCCAGCCCAAGTGGTACCAGATACTGGAGCGCATCGCCGAGCTCACGGCGCCGTTGCGCTCCCGTGGCATCTCCCTGAACGTGGACTTCTACGCCGGCTCCGTCTACTACCTGCTGGGCATCCCCGAAGACCTGTTCATCCCCATGTTCGCCATCGGCCGGATGCCCGGCTGGTGCGCCCACGTGCTGGAGCAGATGCAGGACAACGTCCTCATCCGACCGCTGCTCCAGTACTCGGGGCCCATCGACTTGGAATACGTGCCCATCGACCAGCGCTAGGCGTCGGGGCAGGTCCCCGGTCTGGCAGGAAGGGCCGCCGCCGGCCCGAGGCACGCCGGCGCAGGCGACGGGTCGGGGCCGACGTCTCTGGAGGCCGCGACGCTCAGAGCGGCAGTAGTTGTGGGCTGCAGGGGCGGGAGGCAGGACGCCCCGGCTGTCACTCGATACGTTCGACCCGCAGGCGGAGCCTGCCGGCTGGCACCTCTACCTCCACCTCTTCGCCTTCCCGCCGGTCAAGCAGTGCCCGGCCCACGGGCGAAGCGCTGGAGATCTTGCCCGCCTTGCTGTCGGCCTCGGCAGGGCCGACGATGGTGTAGCGCAAGACCTGGTCGGTGGCCAGGTTGCGGACCTCGACAGTGCTGCCCAGCTGGACGCGCTGGCCGTCGCCTCGGTCGCTGATGATGACGGCCCGCCGCAGCATGGACTCCAGCTCGCGTATGCGCGTCTCTAGGTGGGAAAGCTTCTCGCGGGCGGCCTGAAGCGGCGCGTTCTCGCGGAAGTCCTTGTCCAGGGCGGCCCGCCGTATCTCGTCGGCGATGAGGGGACGCTGGGCCTTCAGGGACTCCAGCTCTTGCTGCAGGGCGGCGTAGCCCTCGGCAGTCATCTCGATGGGCGGCAGGTCGGGCGCAGGCCCTTGCCTGGCCGGGCGGGAGCGGGGGACGCGCACGTGCTGGGCCAGGTTCTGGTCGATGAGCTTCCACCGGCGGAGCTGGGAGAGGAAGTTGCGCAGCTCCTCGGCCTGGCGTCGGCCCTCCTCACTGCTGCCGAGGCTTTCCACGTAGCGCTCGATGTCCCTGGGGTTCAGGTCGGAGAGGGGGGCCTCGGGCTTGAACCAGCGCCGGACGAAGGCGTCGATGCTGGCCCGCGCCCGCTCCGAGCCGGCGCCGAGACTGCTGAGGTAGCGCTCTGCTGCCTCGCCGAGGGTGGTCTCCGACATGGCAAAATCCATTGTAGGGACGACGGCGGAAGCGGGTCAACGTGGACTACCGCCCTGACACGGAGATGGCCGTGCTGCTCCGGGGCGCAGAAGCCCTGGGGCTGTCGCTGTCGCCGACGGAGACGGACGCCTTCGCCACCTACCTGACAGAGCTGTTGCTGGCCTCCCCGGCTGCCGACCTGACCAGCATCCGCGACCCCGGGGAGGTCCAGAGGAGGCACTTCCTGGAGTCGCTGGCCCTCGGCCGCGCTCTCGAGTCGCTGGGCCTGCTGGAGCGGGGACGGGAGACGCGGGCCATCGACATCGGCAGCGGCGCGGGACTGCCCGGGGTACCGTTGCGCATCGTCTGGCCGTCGCTCCGGCTGACGCTCCTGGAGGCGGGGCGCCGCAAGGCGGAGTTCTTGCGGCGGCTGATATCGCTCCTGGGACTGGACGACGTGCAGGTGGTCTGGGCCCGCGCCGAGGAGATGGCGCGGCAGCCTGGCCACCGGGAAGCGTACGACCTGGCCCTGGCACGGGCGGTGGCGCCCATGCCCGTGCTGGCGGAGCTGGCCCTCCCCTTTCTGCGGGTCGGGGGCCACCTGGCGACGCCCAAGGGCGAGAGGGCAGCGCGCGAGGTGGCGGAGGCAGCTCGCGCCCTGGCCGAGTGCGGCGGCCAGGTAGTGCTGGTGGAGCCACTGGCTGTCCCCTACCCGGGCCCGAGGCCCACCCTAGTGCTCGTGCGCAAGGTCTCCCCCACCCCGGAGCGATATCCCCGCCGGCCCGGGATACCCGCCAAGCGCCCGCTGCGGTAAGCTTAGACGAGGCCCAGGCCCCGCAACTCGGCCGACGGAGGTGATGTGATGCGGGAGCGGCGACCCATAACCACCACGGGCCACTGGCTGCAGCGGCTCGTGCGCCTGGACCTCGAGGCCTTCCGCGACGTGGCCGGAGACGCGTCGGCCACCCTGCCCATGCTGGCGCTGGTGGCTGCGGCCAGCTTCCTGTGCGGCCTCGGCTCCTGGCTGTGGTGGGTGTTCCAGTCCCGCGAGGCCGCGGGAGAGGTCTTCGTCAAGACCCTGCTGGTAGGTGGACTGCTGCAGGTGCCGGTGTGGCTCCTCTGGGTCTACGTGACGTACCAGGTGCTGACCCTGGCCTTCGGTGTGCGGGCGGAGTTCTACGGCCTGGTGCGCGCCATGGGGCTGGCCTTCGCGCCCATGGCCCTTACGGTGCTGATGGCGGTGGCCCAGCTAGCGGTGCCCCTGGCGGTCATCCCGCTGGCGGCCACGGTCCTGCTCTCCCTGGTGGCGGTGGAGGCGGCCTCCGATGCCGAGCCGGGGCAGGCGCTGCTGGCCACGCTGGCCGGCTTCGCTGCCTTCGCCCTGGTGATGGGCATCCTGGCCAACATCGCCGAGGTGGAAGGGATCGGCGGCGTGGCGCCGGGGCTGTTCTTCTTCGCCCTCGACTTCTAGGGAGGGAGCCTTGCCCCCTGCTGGGCCCAGGGGCCTCTCGGGCAACGTCTGGAAGCTCTGCCTGTACCAGCTCCTGTTCAACCTCGGCCTGTGGTGGCCCATCTGGGTCCTGTACCTGCAGGAGGTGCGGGGGCTGACCCTCGCTCAGGTCGGGGCGCTGGAGATCCCCTTCTGGCTGACCATCGCCCTCACGCAGGTGCCGGCGGCTGCCCTGGCCGACCGCTGGGGGCGGCGGCCGGTGCTGGTCATGGCCGCCCTGACGCAGGCAGCGGCGGTGGCCTTCTTCGGCCTGGCCGACAGCTTCACCCTGCTGGTCCTGTCGTACCTCGTGTGGGGGGCGTCCTACGGCATGGCCTGGGGGCCCGACGCGGCCTTCCTCTACGACACCCTCCGGGCGACGGGGCGTACAGCGCAGTACGCGCGCCTGATGGGCCTGGCCATGGCCTGTAACACGGCAGGGATGGTGCTGGGGACGTTCATCGGCGCGCCGGTGGCGGCCGCCATCGACCTGCGCGCGCCCATATTCCTCAGCAGCGGCCTGGCATTGGCGGCGGCGGCCGTGGCCATGGGCTTCCGTGAGCCCCTGGCCGCCTTCCGCCACGAGATGTCTGCCTCCCTGCTGGCCACGGCGCGGGATGGCCTGCGGACAGTGCTCGCCAGCCCGCCGCTGGCCCTGGCCATCGCCCTCTTGGCCGCGGCCACGGTGGCCAACCTGGGGCCCGTGCTGTTCGTCCAGCCCTTCCTGGCCGGCCACGGTGTCGAGGTGGGCGAGACGGGCCTCTGGCAGACGCCCATGCGACTGGTGGGCATGGCCGGGGCGCTGGCGGCGTACCGGCTGGCGGGCCTGCTGGGGCTGCCCAGGGGTGTCGCCGTGCTCATCGCGGTGGGAGGGGCAGCATACGGCGTCCTGGCACTGTGGGACTCCCTCTACGCCGCCGGGGGCTTCTTCGCCCTCGCGTTCGTGTTCGCGGCCAGTCGCCCACTGCTCACGGACTACATCAACGGGCGTGTCTCCAGCGGCCAGCGGGCCACTGTAGCCTCCCTAGGCACCCTGGCGGGGGCGCTGGTGTTCGCTCCGGCGGCGCCGGTGCTGGGGCACCTGGCCGACGTCTCGTTCGGGCTGGCAGCCGGGGTGCTGGCCTGTCTTCTGGGAGGGGGTGGGCTGTGCCTGCTGCTGCTCTGGCGCTATGCTGAGGCCCGAGGGCGCCCCGCCAGGCCCATGCCAGCGCAGGTGCCCCAGGGCCCCGCCCCGGGCTAGGGCACTACTTCCACCCCTTCGCCATCCACCACTTCGCCGATGGCCCAAACGGTGGCGTCTACTCCTGCGGCGGCGATGCGAGAGGCGCTCCCGGCGGGGACTGCCATCAGCAGGCCGCCCGACGTCTGGGGGTCGAAGAGGGCCAGGCGCAAGGGCTCGTCCAGAGACTCGTCCACCTGCACGCGGGGTCCGAAGTAGCGTTGGTTGCGATGACCGCCGCCGGAGTAGATGCCGCGCGCGGCGTAGTCCAGCGTGCCGGGTAGCAGGGGCACGGCGCTGGCCCTGATCCGCAGCCGCGCCCGGCTCTGCAGGGCCATCTCCCAGGCGTGGCCGATGAGGCCATAGCCTGTGATGTCGGTGACGGCGTGGGCGCCCAGGGCCCGGGCCACGTGCACGGCGTGGCGGTTGAGGGCCTTCATGGAGGCTACCGCCGCCGCCAGGTGCTCTGGTTCCGCCACCCTCTGCTTGCCGGCGGTGGTGACGATGCCGGTGCCGATGGGCTTGGTGAGGAGGAGCGCGTCCCCGGGCCTGGCGCCGCCCTTGGTCAGCACCTGCTTGGGGTGGACCAGCCCCAGGACGCACAGCCCATATTTGGGCTCCCTGTCTATGACCGTATGGCCGCCGGCGACCACCGCTCCTGCCTCTCGCACCTTGTCGGCCCCGCCCTGGAGGATGCGGACGACGATGTCCCGGGGCAGGTCCTCGGGGAAGCCAGCGACGTTGAGGGCCAGGGCCACCTCGCCGCCCATGGCGTAGACGTCGCTCATGGCGTTGGCGGCGGCGATGGCCCCATAGTCGTAGGGGTCGTCCACCACGGGCGGAAAGAAGTCCACCGTCAGCACCGCCGCCAGGTCATCGCCGAGGCGGAGGACGGCGGCATCGTCGGGCGAGGCGAGCCCTACTAACAGGTCAGGCATCGCCCCTGCCTGCCCGTGGTCGCTCAGATGGCGCAGGACCTGCGCCAGGGCCTCGGGGCCCAGCTTGCCGGCTCAACCGGCGCAGGACGCCATCTGGGTGAGGCGGACCTCTTCGCTCATCGCTCGGTTCCTCCCGGCACCCCTAGTGTAGGGGCTGGGCGAGCGCCCCACAAGGAAGGGCGGTTGTGACAGGCTGCGGCGCGGGCCTAACATGGGCTGGGAATGGTCGAGTCGGCGCCTGTCGGCACCCTTTCACCCCAGGAGATAGTGGATCGTCTTTCGGCCCTGTACGGCCCGCCCGAGTGGCGGCCGCATGGGGACGTCATGACCGAACTGGTGTTGACCATACTCTCCCAGAACACCAGCGACGCCAACTCGGGCCGGGCGTTCATGCGCCTGAAGGCCCGCTTCCCGGACTGGGAGTCCCTCATGGCCGCCGACCCCGCCGAGATCGAGGAGGCGATAAGGGTGGGCGGCCTTTCGCAGATAAAGGCTGGCCGCATCAAGGCGCTCCTCGCCCAGGTGCTTGAGCGCGCCGGCTCCCTGGACCTGGACTTCCTGCGCCGCCTCGGCCCCGCCGAGGTACGCGCCTGGCTGGAAGGCCTGCCCGGCGTGGGCCCCAAAACGGCCGCCTGCGTGATGCTGTTCGCCCTCGGCATGCCTGCCCTGCCGGTGGACACCCACGTGCACCGGGTGGCGCTGCGGTTGGGGCTGGTGCCGCCACGCACCTCCCCGGCCCGCGCCCAGGCGTTGCTGGAAGCGTGGGTGCCCCCGGAGCTGCACTACGCCTTTCACGTGCTCCTGATCCGTCACGGACGGCGGCTGTGCCGGGCCCAGAGGCCGCTGTGCAGCCAGTGCCCCCTCCTGGACGACTGCCCCTACGGTCGCTCGACCATACCTGCCTGACGCTTCTCTACAGCGCGAGTGCGGGCCCATCCTTCGCGCCGGGCCGCCCGGCAGGCCGGCGGTCGGGCCTGGAGTAGGGTGCCCTTTACCGCCGCCCGTGCCTGGGTTATGATGGTCTCGGCTTGTGACGGATGTCGCGAGCCTCCCCCAGGCAGACCGCCAAGGAGAGGGAGCCATGCCGGCACGCACGGCCAGCCGCGAGGTGCTGCACGCCCAGGCGGTGCAGGACATCGCCAGGGTGCGCTTCGCCTATCCCAACGAGCGCTACCCCTACTTCAAGACCTACACCAACCACCCCGAGCGCACCATGGGCGTGCGCACCCCGAGGGGCACCGTCGTGTACCCCGACATCGTAGTCGTCCAGGACCCCGAGAACATCGTCAAGATCCTGGGCGAAGTGGAGACGGCGGAGACCGTCACCGAGGACGAGGCCCACGAGTGGAAGCTGTTCGCCGAGCTGGGGCCGCTGTACCTGTACGTCCCTACCGGCTATGCGGAGGAAGCCCAGAGGCTGTGCAAGAAGATGAAGGTACCGGTGGTGGGCATACGCACCTGGCGCTACCTCCTCGGGATGGACGAGATAGAGGTCGAAGACTACTACACTACCTGGTCGGGCCTGGAAGACCTGGCGCCCGGGCCCATCGGCCGCATACTCAAGCGGTACCTGGAGACCAGGCCCACCGTCTAGCTGCCGCCCACCCCCAGCCGGGCCATTATCTCTTCCCGGTGCTGGGGGTGCCGTTCGGCGAAGGCCCACAGCAGGCCGAAGCAGCCGGCCAGCATCATGTCACCGTGGGGCACCGCGAAGTAGGGCTGCAGCCGGCTGTCCTTCAGCTTCCAGCGCTGCGGCCCCGTGACGGCCACTGGCGGGCGGTTCCCGGTGGGGCCTTCGGCGTAGAAGACGCCGTGCCCCTTGCTCCCGAACACCTCATCGTGGGACAGGGTGCCGGCCATGAGGCGCTCGGCATAGTCCTCCAGTTGCTCGCGGCTGACCTCCCCGGTGTGGTGCTCGAACAGGGAGCGGATCCGCGTGCCGGTGAGGTGGAAGGCCAGGGCGTGCATGTTGCCCAGGTTGATGACGAACTGCTCTTCCCGTCCGCCTACCTGAGGGTCCTGCAGAGCGCCCAGGGCAGCGGCCGGCCCCGTGTCCAGGAAGACCATCGGCACGCCTTCGCCCTGGGCGCAGGCCAGCAGTGCCCTGGCCCGCGTCAGGTAGGGCGGCACCTCCTCGGGCAGGAAGGCGAAGCCCAGCAGATCGTTGCCTTTCTCCACCACCAGGCGCAGGTGGTCGAACCGGAACAGGCGGTCGGAATAACCCGGCGGCGCGGCGCCGTGGTCCAGGCAGGCCAGGGCCAGTCCGTCGAAGCGCGTGTCCACCTCGAAGGCCATGAGAGCGCGGCGGATGGCCTCCAGGTCCAAGTCGCGCAGGACCACCCGCTCGGCCCGGCCATCGATGCCCCTGACCTCGTCGGGCGATACGATGGTGACGCCCATAGCCCGCACCACGTCCAGGTCGTCGTCGAAGGTCTGGGCGGCCTCGGAGGTAGCGTAGGCCGGCAGTCCAGCCTGGAGATGGCGTTCCAGGGCCCAGTGGCAGGGCCCTCCCCCCTGAACGGTGCCCACCAGCACCACCGGTCGCCCTTCGCGAGTGGCGCGGGCGATGCGCCGTGCCGCTATCTCCGTGGGCGAGGGCAACACGAGCTGTACGCAGTTCTCGATGGGCTGCTCTGAGTCGAACAGCAGGATGTCCTGGGTGCCGGTGCCTACGTCTACCGCCAGCACGCGCATGGGCCCATCCCCTCACCCACCATGATAAGGCCGCCCCGGCTAGCGGGCAGGCATCAGGTGCTGTACGAACCAGTCGCGCGCCGCGCCAGCCGCCAGCTCGAAGTCACGGGTGTAGGCGTCGAAATGCCCGCCGGGCAGGAGCACCAGTTTCTTGGGCTCCAGCGCCTGGGCGTAGGCCTCGAGGGCCAGATCGGCCGGGGTGAGCACATCCGCAGCCGCCACCACCATCAACAACGGCGTGGGCGAGATGCGGTAGATGTAGCCCCACGGCTCGTACTCGAGGAGCAGGTCCATGGTGCGCAGGGTCACCTCGTTCCGCCAGGACGGGCCGCGGGTGCGGCCCGTCTCGGTGAACCATTGCCACGAGTCGGGCGTGGGCAGGGCACACGGAGTGGCGATGGGGTCCTCGGCCACCACCGGTATCATGCCCGGCGGCTGGCCCGCGTAGCGGGCGGCGCGGTCGGCCTCCAGCATCCGGAGCAACTCGGCCAGCAGGTCGTAGCGCACCAGGCGCAGGATGTTGCGGTAGCTGCTCACCAGGGGCACCTGCGAGACGACGCACCTGACGCGTCTGTCCACGGCTGCCACCACCAGGGCGTGCCCACCACTGTAGCTGGAGCCCCAGACGCCGATGCGCTCACCGTCCACTTCGGGCAGGGTGCGAGCGTAGGTGATGGCGTGGCGGTAGTCCCGCACCTGGGCCCAGGGGTCTATCTCCTGGCGGGGCTGGCCATCGCTGGCCCCGAAGTTGCGGTTGTCGTAGACCAGCACCCCCAGTCCGGCCTGGCTGAAGAGCTCGGCGTAGCTGTCCAGGTACATCTCTTTGACCGCCGAGAAACCGTGGGCCATCACCACGGTGGGGACTGGCCCCCGGGCGCCGTCCGGATAGTAGAACCAGCCCCGCAGCGTCACGCCTTCGGCATCGAACTCGACATCGCGGCGCATGGCAGAACCCCCCTTCAGCACGAGGATGGGCAGGGCCCCGGTGCGGGCCCATTATACATCTCTTTGTCGCCCGTGCTGGCCGGGGCCTCAAAGCTTTCCCAGGAGAATGAGGACGCCCACGACGATGAAGGCCACGGCCGCGACCTTCTCCACTACCTCGGTGGGGAGATAGCGGGCGCCCAGGAGCCCGAAGAGGACAGCGATGGCCGTGGCCAGGGCGAACCCGCCCAGGGCGCCCAGCATGATCACCAGGGGGGCCTTTTCACGGGCCGTCATGGCCACCACCGCGAGCTGGGTCTTGTCGCCCAGCTCGGCCAGAAATATGAGCCCGAAGGCAGAGGCCAGCGCGCGCCAGTCGAGTCCCCAGTCCAATTTGCCACCTCCGCAGGGGAATGCAACGCCGACGCTTTCAGGGCAGCGACTCGAGGCCGCCCAGGTACGGCCTGAGCACCTCCGGCACCGCCACCGAGCCGTCGACTCGCTGGTAGTTCTCCAGCAAGGCGATGAGGACGCGGGGCAGGGCCAGGCCGGTGCCGTTGAGGGTATGCACGAACTCGGGCCGAGAGCCCTTGTCGCGGCGGAAACGTATGCCCGCCCGCCTGGCCTGGAAGTCGGTGCAGTTGGAGCAGGAGGAGACCTCCAGCCACTCACCTGAGCCGGGAGTCCAGGCCTCGATGTCATAGGTCATGGCCGAGTTGAAGCCCAGCTCCCCCGTGCACAGGAGCACCACCCGGTGGGGGATGCCCAGGGCCCGCAACAGGGCGCAGGCGTCCTCTACCAGCGCCTCCAGTTCCTCGGCCGAGCGTTCTGGTTCCACGAACTTGTACAGCTCTACCTTCTCGAACTGGTGCACCCGCTTGACGCCCCGCACGTCGCGGCCCCCGGCGAACTTCTCCCGCCGGAAGCACGGCGTGTAGGCAACGTAGTAGCGGGGCAGGGTCCCGGGGGGGAGGATCTCCTCGCGGTGCAGGTTGGTCAGGGCGACCTCGGCCGTGGGCAACAGCCACAGGTCTTCCTCGGCGTCGTGGTACATGAGGCCGGCGAAGGTGGGCAGCCACCCGCCGCGCCACATGCACTCCTCGCGCACCAGGGCTGGGGTGTATATCTCCTGGTAGCCGCGGGCAGTGTGAAAGTCCAGGGCGAGCTGGATGAGCGCCCGCTGCAGCCTGGCGCCTGCGCCTTTGAGGACGTAGAAGTGGGAGCCGGAGAGCCTGGCCCCCGCTTCCAGGTCGAGGATGCCCAGGCGCTCGCCCAGCTCCCAGTGGGGCAGCGGCGAGAAGTCGAAGCTGGGCGGCTCGCCCCACTGACGCACCACCACGTTGTCCGGCTCGCCCTCGCCCTCCGGCACCCTGTCGTCGGGGAGGTTGGGGATGGTGAGAAGGAGCTGGTCCAGGCGGCGCTGCAGCTCCTTTACCTGCTCCTCCAGTCCCTCCAGCCGCTGAGAGAGGTAGGTGGAGCGGGCCACCAGGTCGTCGCGGCGGTGCTGCGCGTGACGGCGCTCACGGGCGGGCGCCTCGGGGTCGTTGATGGTGCGGGAAAGCTGGCCGATCTCCTTGGAGAGGGCGTTGCGCTCGGCCCGTATGCCCTCGGCCTCGTGGAGGAGGCGCCGCCATTCCCTGTCCAACTCGATGACCTCGTCCAGGGGTGCGTCGGAGTGGCGGCGGCGCAGGGCCTCCCGCACCCGTTCCGGTTCCTCGCGGATGAGTTGCAGCGATAGCATGGCCGCTCAGCCCCTCCCCTCTTTTTTCAGGGAGAGCAGTCTGAACCCCTCCAGGGCCAGGGCGCGTACATCGGGCGGGACAGGTACCAAAAGCCCGCAGGCGCCTTCCAACTCCAGGGGGCGGTCCTGCCTCAGGTCCTGCTCGGTCGCCCAGGCCAGCACCGTGCCTGGGGGCGGCGACAGCCGGGCGCCGGCCCGCGGCCGGCAGAAGTAGATGAAGTCTATGTGCTGGTGCGGCTCGCCTGGCTCGGCTGAGTTTTCCAACAGCATGGTATAGGGCGGCTGAATCTGCCCCGGGTAAGCGAAAGGGAAGACAGGGGCTGTGGGCACCACCTCTGCCAACAGCCCCGTCTCCTCTTCTATCTCTCGCAGGACACCTGTCACCGGGTCCTCGTCGGGCAGAAGGTGGCCGCCGGGCGGGACCCACATGCGCAGATGGCGGTGCCACAGGAATAGAGTCCGTCCGCCGTCGAACACGAAGCCGGTGCAGGTGAAATGGCGCCTCACCGCGCGTTCTCCCGACGTGCCGGCCCCTCTGCGCCAGCCGACAGCAGCGACAGGTCGAAGTCCTCCAGCGATTCCAGCACCAGGTCGGCCTCGGGCTGGGGCGCGAAGGCGAAGGAGGCGGCCCGCAACTGGACGACGAACATGCCGGCCGCTCGGGCCGCCTGGAGGCCGGTGGGCGTGTCCTCAATGGCGATGCAGCGCTCGGGCGGCAGGCCCAGGCGGGCGGCGGCGGCCAGGTACAGGTCGGGCGCGGGCTTGGCCCTCGCCACGTCGCTGGCCGTGACCACGGCCCCGAAGGCTCCATCGAGCCCCAGGCCTCGCAGGGCCGCCTCTACCCACTCCCTGAGCGATGAAGAAGCGACGGCCAGGGGCACTCTCAGGGCGCGCAGCCGCTCCACCAGGGCACGGGCGCCCGGCAGCGGCTCCACGGGCCCGCGCAGGAGCGCCAGGACGGCCTGGTGGTAGGCCGCTACCAGCTCCTCCATGGGGACGGACAGGCCGAGGCGCTCCCGCACCCACCCCCAGGACTCCTCCACGGAGAGGCCGGCGATGACGTGCCCGTACGCCTCGTCGTCCAGGGCGTGGCCGTAATCGGCCAGGACGAGGTTGAAGGCCCGCTGGTAGAGCGGTTCCCCGTCCCAGAGGACACCGTCCAGGTCGAAGACCACAGCCTCGAGGCGCCGTCGCTCGCTCATGCCGTCCCCTTCTCGCGCAGGGCGGGGAAGAGCACCACTTCGCGGATGGAGGTCTGGCCCGTGAGGACCATCACCAGGCGGTCGATGCCCACGCCGAGGCCGCCTGCAGGCGGCATGCCGTGCTCCAGGGCTACCAGAAAGTCCTCGTCGCCCAGTTCCACCTCTTCCTGTCCAGCGGCCCGGCGGCGCAACTGCTCCTGGAAACGCTGACGCTGCTCCGTCGGGTCGTTCAGCTCCGTGTAGGCGTTGGCCACTTCCCGCCCGGCGATAAACAGCTCGAACCGCTCCACCAGCCCGGGAGCGCCGGGCTTGGCCTTGGCCAGCGGCGAAAGCTCCACCGGGTAGTCGATGATGAAGGTGGGCTGGAGGGTGCGGGGCTCCACGAAGTTGGCCAGCAACTCGTCCACCAGCTTGGGCCAGTCCCAAGACGGGTCTACTGCCAGGCCCAGGGCGGCGGCCGCCTCCCGCAAGGCTGCAGTGTCGCGGTGCGCCTCGATGTCGACGCCTGTGTGCTGACGTATGGCCTCTCGCAGCGGCACCCGTGGCCAGGGCGGCGTCAGGTCGATGACCGTATCGCCCCAGGGCACCTGGAGGCTTCCCAGGGCCTCGCGCGTCGCGTAGGCGACCATGCCCTCCGTGAGCTCCATAATATCGTTATAGTCGGCGTAGGCCTGATACGCCTCGAGCATGGTGAACTCGGGGTTGTGGCGAGCGGTGACGCCCTCGTTGCGGAACACGCGCCCCAGCTCGTAGACACGTTCGTAGCCGCCAACCAGCAGCCGCTTCAGGTACAGCTCCAGGGCGATGCGCAGGTACAGATGACGCTCCAAGGCGTTGTGGTAGGTGACGAAGGGGCGGGCGGCGGCACCCCCGGCGTGGGGCTGGAGCACGGGCGTCTCCACCTCCAGGAAGCCACGCTCGTCCAGATAGCGGCGCACCGCCTGCACGATGCGGTGCCGCAGGCGGAATCGCTCCCGCACCACATCGTTGACCATGAGGTCCAGGTAGCGCTGGCGGTAGCGGGTCTCGGTGTCCTGCAGGCCGTGCCACTTCTCGGGCGGGGCGCGCAGCGCCTTGCAGAGGAGGGAGTAGGCGCGGGCCTGGACTGTAGGCTCCCCGGTGCGGGTGCGGAACATCTCCCCCTCGACGCCGACGATATCGCCCAGGTCCAGGTCGTCTAGGGCGGCGTAGGCCTCCTCGCCGAGCACGTCCAGGCGGTGGTAGGTCTGCAGCCGGCCGCTGGCGTCGCGCAGGTCGATGAAGGTGGCGCGGCCCATCTGGCGCATGGCGACGATGCGCCCGGCCACCGTCACCCGGGGCGGGGCGTGCCCTGTCCGCTCGGCCTCCTCCAGGGCTGCCACCGCCTCCCGGGCGGTGTGGCTGCGGCGGAAGCGCGGCGGATAGGGGTCGACGCCGCGGGCCCGCCAGCGCTCCACCTTGGCCCGGCGCTGGGCCATTACCTGCTCGATGTCCACCGGGGCATCCTGTGGTTCGGGGCGTTAACGTCGCTGGCGGGGCCATGTGGCCCCGCCAGCCCATTTTAGCCCCTGGTGCACCTGCTAGCTATCCCAGGGACGCCACCCGCCAGCGCTTGACGCCGGCTGGAACCTGGACCTCCACCACGTCGCCGACGCGGCGGCCCAGAAGGGCGCGGCCCACGGGCGACTCGTTGCTGATGCGCCCCTGCTTGGGGTCGGCCTCGGCGCTACCCACGATGGTGTAGCGTACCACGCGGCCGTCCTCGTCCACCAGGGTGACGGTGGAGCCCAGCTCCACCACCTGCGAGTCGTGGTGCTCTTCGATGATGATGGCGTTCTGGATAATGTGCTCCAGCTGGCGGATCTCGCCCTCCACCATCGCTTGCTCGTTCTTGGCGTCCTCGTACTCGCCCGAGGCCTCGGAGCCCGCCAACTCTCGTGCTTCCTGAATGCGGCGGGCCACCTGGGGACGGCGCACGTTGATCAGGTATTCCAGCCGCTCCTTGAAGCGGGCCAGCCCCTCCTTGGTGATGGGGATCGGCCTGTCCGACGTTGCCATAAGGCAATCACCCCTCGTCTTTCGTGCCTGAACAGGACTGTCGCCTAGACAAAAATAGACCGAGGCGCGCAGCCTCAGCCGCCTGAGCGCAAAACATTTTACAAGCCCGTGGGCGCCCTGTAAAGGGGCCCTCGCCCTGTGGCAACCGGCCAGCGCCTGCCTCGTCCCCGGCCGGCATAAGGGGGCGAGCATGCGCGCTCGTCCCGGCTGGCTTGCCACCCTGGAGGAGTCGGGGCATCGGCCCGCCGGAGATAGGCGCCGCGACCATGATCTGCGGCCTCTGCCCTGCGCCGTGCTGCCGGCCGGTCCCTGTCGGGGGACCGTCCTCCTCCGTTGACAAAGCAAATGCTAAGTTTTAGATTACACCCAGACCACAACCGGAAAAGGGGAAAGGGAGGGGCGAAATGACCCTGCGGCTCCAGGACGTAGACCTGCTGGACGGGGACACCTTCGTCAAGGGCCCGCCCCATCATATCTTCAGGCTGCTGCGCCAGGAGGCGCCCGTCTTCTGGCACCGCGACCCCGAGGGAGGTGGCTTCTGGGTCCTGACCAAGTACGAAGACCTGGTCCAGGCCTCCATGGATACCGCCACCTTCTCCTCGGCCAAGGGCATCACCCTGGCCACCATGGAGTTCTTCCCCAGCCAGAACCTGATGATGATCACCAGCGACCCCCCTTGGCATACCAAGCTGCGGAGGCTGGTGAGCACCGGCTTCACGCCGCGCATGGTCAACCGCCTGGAGCCCGACATCCGCCGCATGGTGAACCGGCTCCTAGACGCCGCTATAGCCAAGGGCGAGTGCGACTTCGTGACCGAGGTAGCGGCCGAGCTACCTCTGCAGGTCATCGCCCGTTTCCTGGGGGTGCCCCACGAGGACCGTCACAAGATCTTTCAGTGGAGCAACAAGATCCTGGGGGCGGGCGACCCCGAGTACGGCGGCATCGTCATCGAGAAGCCGCCCGAGACCGAGGAAGAGATACAGGCGCTCATCGAGGAGTTCCGTCGTGTCATCGCCGGCGCCGCCATGGAGATGGCTGCCTACCTCAGTCGCCTCGAGGAGGAGAGGCTGCGGGAGCCGAAGGAGGACCTGGTCACCACCTACCTGCATGCCGAAGTGGATGGCGAGAAGCTCTCCACGCTCGAGCGCCACGCCCAGTTCGTCCTCCTGGCCGTGGCCGGCAACGAGACCACCCGCAACCTGATCTCGGGCGGCCTGCTGGCCCTCACTGAGCACCCCGAGCAACTGGAACTGCTGCGCAACGACCTTTCCCTCATGCCCACCGCCGTCGAGGAGATGCTGCGCTACGTTTCGCCGGTGATGTACATGCGCCGCACCGTCACCCGCGACACCGAGTTCCGCGGGGTGCCCATGAAGGCCGGCGACCGCATCTCAATGTGGTACATCTCTGCCAACCGGGACGAGGACGTGTTCCCCGAGCCCGATGCCTTCATCGTCACCCGCCAGCCCAATGACCACGTGGCCTTCGGCGCCGGCGGGCCGCACTTCTGTCTGGGGGCCGCCCTGGCCAGGCTGGAAGCGCGGGTCCTGTTCGAGGAGTTGCTGTCCCGCCCCTACCAGGTGGAGATCATCGGGCCGGTGGAGCGGATGCGCTCCAACTTCATCAACGGCATCAAGCACATGCCGGTACGCTTCCGTCGCCTGTCTCGCTGAGTTCGCCGCTTCCCGGCACCGGTCTTGGCCCGCGCCCCGGCACGGCCCCCGTTGCAGGCACGGAGAGCGGACCGGACGCGACGCCCTACCGTCGGTGCCGGTGGTCGCGGCCGGTGGCGCTAGTCGTCGCCGCGCCATAAGTTCGATGTGCTTCCTTGCCGCACGTCCGTTGCGGCCTTGACGCCCCCAGCGTCGCCCTTATACTCGATGGTGCAGGCGGAGGGATCGCACAGTGGCCGAGTGCGCCCGCCTGCTAAGCGGGTGGGGGGCCAACGCCCCCTCGCGGGTTCGAATCCCGCTCCCTCCGCCAGCCTGCCGTTCCCTGTGCACCGGTTTGCTCTCGAGCCCGCTGTACACCTTTCCCGCGGTGCTGCAATCCCCTCGCCGCTCGCCCCGCTGAGAAAAGATGGCGACGGGGAGCGGGCGGGGCCTCCTCCTCGCGACGCCCTCCGTGCCGCCTGGTGCGCTTCTCTCCCGCCTCGTGCGGGACGAGGGCCCTCGGCCTCCTCCGCCAGGCCGGAAAGCGGGACGGGGGCTGCTGCGCCCGGAAGCGTCCCGCCGATGGCAGGAGGTCGGGCGCTGGCCCGGCGCTTGGCCGCCACCGGGGCCTGGGCTACAATACGCCTGCCCTATGAACGAGGACGCTCTGCGGCGGCTCCTGGAGTCGGTGCGTCGGGGGGAGGCCAGCGTCGAGGAGGCCCTGGGCCGCCTGCGACGCCTCCCTTACGAGTCCCTGGGCTTCGCCAACGTGGACCACCACCGGGCCGTGCGCAAGGGCTTCCCGGAGGTGGTCCTGGCCCAGGGCAAGACCCCAGAGCAGGTGGCCGAGATAGCCGCCCGCCTGGCCGCCGACGGGCCGCTGCTGGTGACGCGCGCCGCGCGTGAGCACTTTCGCGCCGTGGCCGAGCGCCTGCCAGGCGCGACCTACCACGATGTGGCCCGCTGCATAACCCTGGGCGGCCCGGACGGGCCCCTACGCCCGGGGGTAGCCGTGGTCTGCGCCGGCACCGCCGACCTCCCCGTGGCCGAGGAGGCCCGGATCACCGCCGAGATGATGGGATGTCAGGTCTCCACCCTCTACGATGTGGGGGTGGCGGGCGTCCACCGCCTGCTGGACCGCCTGGAGCTTCTCCTGTCCGCCCACGCCATCGTGGTCGCGGCTGGCATGGAAGGCGCCCTCCCCGGCGTGGTGGCGGGCCTGGTGCCCTGCCCCGTCATCGCCGTCCCCACCTCGGTCGGATACGGGGCCAGCCTGGGCGGGCTCGCGGCCCTGCTGACCATGCTCAATGCCTGCGCCCCGGGGCTGGCGGTGGTGAACATCGATAACGGTTTCGGCGCCGGCTACATGGCCGCCATCATCAACCGCATGCTCTGGGAGGCCCGCGAGGGCCGCTGAGCCGTGGCCGTCATCGCCTATCTGGACTGCTTCTCGGGCATCGCCGGCGACATGCTCCTGGGGTCGATACTGGACGCGGGCGTGCGCCTGGAGGAGCTGCGCGCGGAGCTGTCGCGCCTGCCCGTCGCTGGCTACCGCCTCTCGGCCAGCCCGGTAGAGAGGGCGGGACTGCGCGCCACCCGGGTGACGGTGGAGGTCGAAGGCCCTCAGCCACCACGTCGCCTGCCCGAGATTCTGGCCGTCCTCCAGGCCTCTTCCCTGCCCGCAGGCGATAAGGAGAGGGCGGGCAGGGTCTTCCGCCTGCTGGCCGAGGCCGAGGGCCGCGTCCACGGCCTCCCGCCCGAGGAGGTATTCCTGCACGAGGTGGGCGCGGTCGACGCCATCGTCGATGTGGTGGGGGCCGTGGCCGGGCTGCGCCTGCTCGGCGTGCAAGAGGTGTACGCCTCTGCCCTGCCGGCCCCTACCGGAGACCGGGCCGGCATGCCCCTGCCCGCGCCGGCCACCCTCGAGCTGCTGGCGAGGGCGGGCGCGCCCCTCCGGCCCTGGGACGGAGCGCCGGCCGAACTGGTGACGCCTACGGGCGCGGCCCTGGTGGCCGCTCTGGCCTCCTTTCGCCAGCCGGCCATGCGCCTGCGGACGGTGGGCTACGGCGCCGGCTCGGCCGACCTGCCCGGCCGCCCCAATGTGCTCCGTATCTGGCTGGGCGAGAGGGAGGAGGCGGGGCCCGGCTCCCTGGTGCTGCTGGAGACCAACATCGACGACATGTCCGCCGAAGCCCTGGCCTATGTCCTAGAGCGACTGCTGGCCCTGGGCGTCAACGATGCCTGGCTGACGCCCGTGCAGATGAAGAAGGGGCGACCGGGGGCGGTGCTCTCGGTGCTCTGTCCCGAGGCCCTGGAGGAAGCGGCCGTGCGCCTCGTGCTCCGCGAGACCACCACCCTGGGAGTCCGCCGTCGGCCCGTGGGCCGGTGGGAGGCCGACCGCGAGGCGTTGCGCTTCCGCAGCAGCCTGGGCCCGGCGGCGGTCAAGGTGAAGCGTCTGCCCGGCGAGCCTCCCCGTGCCGCGCCCGAATACGAGGACTGCCGCCGACTGGCCGAGGCCACCGGCCTGCCCCTGCTCGAGGTCTATGGCATCGTGCAGCGGGAGGCGGAGGCGATGCTCAGAGAGGGGACGCCGCCCCGGCCGTCGTCCCCTGGGGGCCGTAGCGGGACTTCCAGCGGGCGAAGCCGTCGGCGGGGTCGCCCCAGCGGGCCATGAACCTCCGGGCCGCGTCGGCCCCCGCCTGCCAGAGCCGTTCTCTCTCGGCCGGGCCCAGGTCGAAACGCGTGGCCGGCACGTCGACGCAGTCGATGGCCACGGTGCGTTCCCAGTGGGCCTGCGAGAGGTAGAGCCTGTCCAGGGCCGAGGCCATGCTGTGCCACAGCGCCCGCAGGAACTCGCCCACGTCCTGGACTTCGTGCGCGTCCTCCGGGCAGGTCGCGCAGTCGCTGGGGCTGTGGGGACAGATGGTCAGCCCCAGGGCCGGCCACTGCGGCTCCTCTCCCGGGGGCGGGTCCAGGAGCCACAGCGGGTAGTTGCTGAGGACGCTCCCGTCCACCACGAGGTGTGTGCGGCCCGTGCGCTGGTCGACCAGCGGCACCGGCGTGAACAGCACCGGCACGCTGGCGCTCATGCGCAGGGCCCAGGCGATGGACAGGCTGTCGGGGTCGTAGCCGAAGCGGGCCGCGTCCTGGGGCAGCACCAGCAGCGTATGGGCGGTGATGTCGGCAGCCACCACCTGGAGGCGGTAGCGGCGCCGTGCCTCCGGGCCACTCCTGGGGGCCGTGGGGTCGTAGACCAGGTCGCCGAAGGTGCGTATGCCCGGCGGCAGGTTCTCTTCCACTAGCTCGGCCAGCCGCCGCCCGCTGTAGATGCCGAACTCCAGAAAGAAGCCCAGCGGGTTGTGGGCCACCAGCGACAGGCCTCCCGCCGCCCGTCGCAGCAAGGGCACCGCCCGCAGCGGTGAGAGGAGGAGGCGGGCGAGCCGCGATGCCCAGCGCTCAAGCCGCCCCTCCCAGCGCAGGTCGGTGAGCTCGGCCAATCGCACCCGCTCCAGGACGGCGCGTATCTCCCGCGCCGACAGCCCCGCCGCTACGAACGCGGCCACGATGGCCCCGCCGGAGGTGCCCGCCACCCGTTCCCACGTCCAGTAGCGCTCCAGCTCGCTCAGGGCGCCCACCAGGGCGATGCACTTCACGCCTCCGCCGCAAAAGGCGGCGTCAGCCCGTTGCCGCTCGTCCACGACTGCCCCCTCGGATGGGCACATTCTCCGAAGGTATACGCTCGAGGGCCAAGGGGGGATCGGCACCTACGCCGCCGCGGCCAGACGGGCGCGGGCGAGGGCCTCCTCGTGGGGCAGGAGGCTGCCAGGCTCCAGTTCCAGGCCCAGGACCTCGGCGAAGCCGCGACGCAGCGCTTCGGCCACTTCTGCCAGCGACGGGACGCGGCCGAGCAGTTCGGCCAACGAGGGCCCCAGCGACGAGCCGAACAGCGATACCTCCAGGGCGTGGTCGGCGACCGTCCGCAGCGAGCCCTGCTGGAGCAGGGCGCCCCGGCGCCTGAGCTGGGCGCTGCCCACCAGCTTGGCGCCCCCAGCCGTCACCTCGAAGGCCGAGGAGGACGCGAAACAGGCCTCGGCCCTGGCCGCACGGGCCGTCGCCTCGCACACTCGCGGCGACGTCACCCCCAGCGACTCCAGGGCGCGAACCAGCGCCAGGGCCATCTGACAGTAAGAGCGGCGCAAGGGCCCGCCCACGGCCGGGTCGTCCAGTGGAGCGACCACCGCATAGCAGATGTCGCCCGCATGGAGCACGGCGCCGCCACCCGTTGGGCGCCGCACTGTGCCGATGCCCAGGGCCTCCGCCCGTTGGGCCAGCGGCGAGGCCGGCTGCAACCTGCCCAGGCTCAGGCACCGGCCTTCGAAGACGAAGGTCCGCAAGGTAGGAGGGGAGGCCCCCTGTCCGCACAGCTCGGCCAGGGCCTCGTCCAGGGCCATGTGCCAGGCCCCCGGCCCGGGCCCGCAGACGAGGAAGCGCCAGCGCCGGCGCATGGCCTTCAGAGACCCAGCAGGTGGGCAGCGTTGTCGTGCAGCACCGCCCGCTTCTCCTCGTCCGACAGGGGCAGGCGGGCGATGCAGGCCACGTCCCGCTCGGGGTCGAACCAGGGGTAGTCGGAGCCGAACATGACGCGGCCGATGCCGATGTCGCGCAGGAAAGCGGCCGCTTCGTCGTCGGAGAGGAGGGGAGAGGGCTCGGTGCCGTTGATCAGGCCGCAGCAGTCGAACATGGCCTGGGGGAACTCGCGGGCCAGGGCCAGCGCGTCCCGGTAGGCGGCCAGACCGGCGTGCCCCAGCACGGCCCGCAGCCGCGGGAACCGTTGCAACAGCGGCGCGAAGTGACGGGGATGGGCGTAGCCGCCCTCGTCGGGGCCCAGAGCGAACGGCCCGCAGTGGAACGTGATGGGCAGCCCCAACTCCTGCGCCCGCTCGTACACGGGCGCGAGGCGCTCGTCGGCGGGGTAGAAGCGCTGGGCAGCCGGGTGCAGCTTGATGCCCCGGGCGCCCAGGGCCAGGCACTCCTCCAGCTCGGCCAGCATCTCCGCGCCGGTCATCACCGTGGGATCGAGCCCGATGAAGGGCACCAGTTCGGGGTGCTGGCGCGAGACCTGGCAGGTCCAGCGGTTGCGCCGCTGCAACCTGCCCTTCAGCTCCTGGGCGATGCGGGCCTGGGCCTCTTCCCGTTGGGCCGGGGACAGGTCGGCGGGCAGGCGCGCCAGGGCGGCGTCGCGCATATCGGCGATGGGCGTCATGTTCACCTGCACGGCGGCGCGGATGCCGGCCCGGCGCATGATCTCCAGCAGCTCTTCCACGGTGCCGCCGTAGTCGGTGCGGCCGGTGCCCATCATGGCCTGCCGGCCGATCTCGCGGCTGGGGTAGGTGTGGACGTGAGCGTCGATGGCCTCGTAGTCCGGCATGGCGGCGCCAGGTTAGCACGGCGCCCGGTCGGAGGTCAACGCGCCGCGCCCCCACCCCCCCGACGGCCAGCCTGCCTCCCGGGCGGTGGCCCATGGTCACGGCGTAACTTGTCCACCAGGGTAGCGACAGGACACTCCCGCGTTGGCTATAGTGTGTGTTGGCGTCGGGGACGGGCGCGGCGGAGCGGCGCCCCGCGTACCTGCCCGGCGAAGACCGCAGGCAACCGGGAGGTGATGCACCGGTGAAAGCCACGCCGCGAAAGGGCATCGCCCTGGCCCTCACCGCCCTGGCCTGCGCCCTGCTGCTGCTCGCGTCCCGCAGCGGAGCCCAGGCCCAGGACGAGCCGCTGACCCTGACGCTGGTGTCGCCCACCGCGGTGGGCGCCGGCGATGATCTCACTCGCACCGTCACAGCGCCCGAGCCCCAGGAAGCCTTCGCCCTCTTCGACTGGGGTGGTGGGCAGCAGTGGTACCGCACGGCAGTGCGCCTGCAAAACACTACCAGCGCCGATGTCGATGACATCCTGGTGAAGACAACCGTGCAAGAGCCAGATACGAACTGTAGCGCGGGCGAGCCCATCAGTATCGAGTACTGGGATGGTGATAGTTGGGAGGACCTGCCGCCAGCCGGTCCCTGTAGCAGTGGCATCTGGACCTACCTGTTCGGGCCTCCGGGCGGTTTCGACGCGGAATCCGGCTACGACGAGACCACGCAGCTCCGCATCGGCTTCCAGGCGGCCGGCACCTTCGAGGTCCGCATCGTGGTCGTCAAGGCCAGCGACCAGACCGATGAGGAATCTAACGCCATTCAGCACAAGGTCTCCGGCTCTATCGGGGGCGCCATCGGCTCGGCCGCTCCGGGCATCACCATCGTCGTCGCCCACGGCGAGTATGAGGAGTCGTTGGCCATCGACAAGGACGACCTCACGCTGGTCACCGAGGAATGCGCCGACAGCGTCTGCTCGGCGCCGACATCGCTGGCGACGGCCGCCACCCGCATCGTCGCCCCCGACTCGGGCGAGCCGGGTGTGAGCATACCTGCCGACGTCAGCGGCGTCACCCTGCGCGGCTTCGCCATCGTCGATACCACCACGGGCCACAGCGACGACCACACGCTGGTGGCGGTGGAGGGCGACGGCAACACGGTGGCCGACAACCTGGTCGACGGCCGGGGCAGCGATGAGGAGGGGGATATCGGGATTCTGGTGGCCGGCGGCTCGGGCAACCAGGTGCTGCGCAACACCGTGCAGGACACGGGCACCGGCATCAGCGTCGTTAGCGCCCCGAACACGACCGTGCAGGGCAACCTGGTGCGTAACAATGCCCTGGGCCTCCACTTCCTTTCCACCGATGCGGAGCCGGCGACCGGCACCGTGTTCCGCTGCAACCGCCTGTCGGGCAACGAGATGGGCGCCGAGAACGCCTCGGGGTCGGACCACATTATGGACGCCGAGCGGAACTGGTGGGGGAGCGTCACCGGCCCTGCCCACGCCGACAACCCGGGCGGCTCGGGAGAGACCGTCAGCGACAACGTTGACTTCAGCCCCTGGTCGGGCAACCTGACCTGCACGACCTTCTACGCCGTGCCCACTCGCCTGACCTTCGCCGTGCAGCCTGGCGCCGCGCTGGCTGGCGAGCCCCTCTCTCCCCAGCCGGTGGTATGGGCGGCGGACGAGAACGGCTTCCTGGGCATCAACTTCGGCGGAGAGGTCAGCCTGGCGCTGGAAGAGCCCGACAGCGCCTCGCTGGGCGGCACTACCAGCCTGTTCGCCAGCGGCGGCATCGCCGCCTTCACCGATGTGTCCGTGGACACGCCGGGTGTCTACCGTCTGGTGGCCTCGGCGGAGGGGCTAGAGTCGGCCACGAGCAGTCAGTTCACCGTGGTGGGCGCTCTGACCATCGTCACCGACAGCCTGCCCGGGGCGCTGGCCGGCGCTCCCTATTCGGCTACGCTGCAGGCGGTGGGCGGCACTCCGCCATATAGCTGGTCCATCGTCAGCGGCGGGCTGCCCGACGGCCTGAGCCTCGACCCGGCCACGGGCGTCATCTCGGGCATTCCCACTCAGGTGGGGAGCTTCAACTTCACCGTGCAGGTCCAGGACAGCGTCCTGGCCACCGACACCCAGGCGCTCTCGCTGCAGGTCGCGCCGCCCGGGGCGCCGCCGGCTCCGCCGGGCATGGTGGCCCTCTGGCCTGCCAGCCCTGGTATCGCCGCCATTAGCTGGTGGCCGCAGTCGGGCGTCACCTACTTCCGGTTGCAGTCGGCCCTCGATCCCGACTTCACCTTCGGGGTCAACACGGTGGACATCCCGGTGAGCAGCCTGCCGGAGCCCGGCAACTTCCTCACGGTGGGCATGCCCGACCAAGACATGTTGGCCTTCTATTACCGTCTGGCCGCCTGCAACCCCGCCGGCTGCTCGCCCTTCGTCTTCGCTGGCGGGATGGCGGCGCGCCGTTTCCCGGCGGGGACGACGGAGCACTGGAGCTTCGTAATGGGCGGTTACCAGTTCCTGGGCTTCGCGTCCGTGTGGGGGCAGAACCAGGTGAGCGTGGAAGGAAAGGTCAGCAACTTCAGGTTCTACGAGGGCATCCACGGCTTCGGCGGCCTCCTCATGGACGCTTGCACCGGCATCGCGCCGGGCTCGGCCTGCACTCGCTCCTGGGCGCACGCGGGAGGCTACGTGAGCGTTTCCCAGGACTTTCCGCCCTTCGGCGAGGTGGGGGTGGCCATCCGCCTCCCCTGAGAGGGAAACAGAGTGACAGGGGCCCGGGGGCAACCCCCGGCCCCTGTCTTGGCCGCCAGCGCTGCCTCAGGCGGGGAAGCCGAGGCCGCGCTCGCGCAGGCTGACGTAGCCGCCGCGGGCCACTACCAGGTGGTCCAGCACCTCGATGCCCAGCAACTCCCCGGCCACGACCATCTGCCGCGTCACGTCCACGTCCTCGCGGCTGGGCTCGGGGTCGCCCGAAGGGTGGTTGTGCACCACTACGATGGCCGGACAACCCTCCCGCACCGCCTCCCGGAAGATGTCCGCCACCCTGACCTGGGCGCTGTTGACGGTGCCCTTGTACACCTCCGGCACCCCCAGCACGTGATTGCGGGTGTTCAGGAGCACCACCCGCAGGTGCTCCTGCTCCAGGAGGGCCATCTCGGCCATGAGCAGGTTGGCCACGTCCCTGGGGGAGCGGACTACCGGGCGCTCTTCGGGGGCGGCCGCCAGGAGGCGACGTCCCAGCTCCAGCGCGGCCTTGACTTGCGCCGCCTTGGCCTCGCCCATGCCATGCTCGGCGCAAAGCTCCCCGAACGAGGCCCGGGCCAGCCCGGGCAGCCCTCCCCAGCGGGCCAGCAGGCGCGTGGCCAGGGCGATGGCGCTCTCCCGCCCCGATCCTACCCGCAACACGATGGCCAGCAGTTCGGGGTTGGATAGGCTGGCCGGGCCGTACTGGCGCAGCCGCTCGCGGGGGCGCTCGTTGGCCGGCAGGTCGCGGATGCGGAGGCGGTACTCGGGCCCGGCCATCGCCTACTGCGGCACTTTCAGCCGGTCGCCGGGCCTGATGGCGGGGTTGTCGAAGTCGATCTTGTTCCAGAAAGCGATGGCCTGCGCCTGCTCGTACGCGCTCACGCCCGGTCGCGGGTAGCGCTCGGCGATGGACAGGAGGGTGTCGCCCTCCTGGACTTCGTAGTCGACGAAGTTGGGCAGCGCCGGCGTGGGCGTAGCGGCCGGGCTAGGCGTGGGGGTGGGCGTGGCGGCGGGCGTGGGCGTCGTGCTGGGCGTGGGCGTCCCGCCAGGAGAGAGGGAGGGCCCCGAGCTCCTGAGGTCAGAGCCGGCGGGCGGCCTCACCTCGCCGGTGAGGGGCTCGCCGGCCTGGCTCTCGCCCGGCAGTTCGGGCGGGCTCACCAGCAGCCAGACGGCGATGCCCACCGCCGCCAGCAGCGCCACCAGCGAGCCACGGTAAGTGGCGCCCGAAGGGGCCGCCCGCACGGGGCTGAGGCAGTCGCGGCAGAAGGGGCGAGGGCCCCCGCCGTGGGCCTGGCAGTACGGGCGGTGACAGCGGACGCACTTCCTCTCCGCCGCCTGCCCGCAGGCGTAGCACTCCATGGGTCAAGGCAGAGTATAGCCGTGCTGGGCCGAGGCGGAAAGGCCGGGCTACTTGAGCTCGACGACTGCGCCCGCTTCCTGCAGCTTCTTGGCGATGGCGTCGGCCTCTTCCTTGGAGACGCCCTCCTTGATGTTGGTAGGGGCGCTCTCCACCAGGTCCTTGGCCTCCTTCAGGCCCAGGCCGGGCACCGCCTCCCGCACCGCCTTAATGACGTTGATCTTGTTGGGGCCGATCTCCTTCAGGAAGACGGTCCACTCCGTCTTCTCCTCGGCCGGGGCGGCGGCCTCAGCGGCAGCGGCGGCAGGGGCGGCGGCCTGTCCCGCGGCGGGAGCGGCTGCCACCGCTACCGGCGCCACGGGCGATATGCCGAATTCCTCCTGTAGCCGCTTGTTCAGGTCGCGCAGCTCCAGCAGGTTCATCTGCTTGATGAGCTCCAGGACCTGCTCCACACGCTCGGAACTAGTGGTGACCATGCTGGCACCTCCTGTCTCTCAGGCTGCCTCTTCCAGTTGCCGCGCCCTCGCCTCGATGAGGGCCGGTAGCTCGCCCAGCAGCGCCTGCAAAGAGAAGCCCAGCTCTTGCAGCGGCGCCTCCAGCAGACCCACCAGTGTGGCCAGGGGCGACTGCAGGCGTCCCGCCACCTCGGCCAGGAGTTGTGGCCGCGGCGGCAGAGCTACCAGCTCCTTCAGGTCCTGGGGCTGCAGCACGGAGCCATCGAGCACGGCCCCCCGCACCACGAAGGTGGGCGGGGCGCTGCGGGCGTATTCGTCCAGCGCCCGTGCCGCCTCCACCGGGTCACCGTAGGCGAAGGCGATGGCGGTGGGCCCTTCCACCACCTGCATCACCTGGGGCCGCCCGGCCTGCTCCGCGGCCAGGCGCAGGAGCGTGTTCTTGACCACCTTGATCTCGAGGCCGGCCTGGCGCAGACGGCGGCGCAGCTCGTTCATCTCCGCCACCGTCATGCCGGTGAAGCCGGCGCTGACGGCGAGGGTGGCCCGCTGGAGCCGCTCGCGCAGCTCCTCTACGGCCCGCACCTTTTCTGGCCTGGGCATCGGCTCTCCTCCAACCAGAACGAATGCGGCGCCCTCTGCCCGTCTGGCAAAGGGCGCCGCCCCTCGCTCGCTGTGCAAGGTCGGTCGCGCTGTATCCTCTGCCTCGACGGGCCCCCGCCAGGGCGGGGTTTGAGCCACGAGGGCACCCGTTGTCTCAGGCCTGGACGGCAAGGGCCATTATAACTGCCGCCTGGCCCTGGCTCAACTTCAGGTGGTTAAACGGCCACCGCCTGGGGCAGGGAGAGGGTAGCGGAGAGGTCCAGCTTGACCCCCGGGCCCATGGTGGTGGTGAGGGTCATGGCGCGCAGGAACTGCCCCTTGGCCCCACTGGGCCTCGCCTGCTGGATGGCCTCCACCACCGCTGCCAGGTTCTCGAGAAGCGCCTGGGTGGGGAAGGACAGCTTGCCGACGGGCACGTGCAGCAGGGCAGTGCGGTCCAGCCGGAACTCGACCCGCCCCTGCTTGGCGTCGCGGATGGCACGGGGCAGGTCTTCGGGCTCCACCACCGTGCCCGCCCGGGGGTTGGGCATGAGGCCACGGGGGCCCAGGATGCGGCCCAGGCGCGACACCTTGCTCATGACGTCGCGCGTGGCCAGGGCAACATCGAAGTCTACCCAGCCTCCTTCGATGCGGCGGATGAGGTCATCGCTGCCCACGTAGTCGGCCCCAGCCTCCTGGGCGATGCGGGCCGCCTCGCCCTCGGCGAAGACCAGCACCCGCACCTGCCTGCCCAGCCCATGGGGTAGCACGACCGTGCCCCTCAACTGCTGGTCGGCATGGCGCGGGTCCAGGCTGGTGCGCACGTGCAGCTCCACCGTCTCGTCGAAGCGGGCGTAGGAAATCTCCTTGAGCAGTTCGATGGCCTCCTGGGGGGTGTAGGTGCGGGTGCGGTCCACCCGCTGTCGCGCCATGAGGTACTTCTTTCCCCGCCTGGCCATGGTCGGCCCCCTTCTAATCGACCACCTCGACGCCCATGGAGCGGGCGGTCCCCGCCACCATGCGCATGGCGGCCTCGATATCGGTGGTGTTCAGGTCCTTCATCTTCACTTCGGCGATGCGGCGCAACTGCTCACGGGTCAGGCGCCCCACCTTGTCGCGTTTCGGGTTGGCCGAGCCAGACTCGATGCCCAGCTCCTTCTTGATCAGGTCGGAGACGGGCGGGGTCTTGAGTACGAAGGTGAAAGAGCGGTCCTCGTAGATGGTGATCTCCACCGGCACGATGCTGCCGGCCTGGGAGGCGGTGCGTTCGTTGTACTCCTTGACGAAGGCCATGATGTTGACCCCGTGCTGGCCCAAGGCCGGGCCCACGGGCGGCGCGGGCGTGGCCTTGCCCGCCTCCAGTTGCAGCTTGACGACTGCACGTACCTTCTTGGCCATAGCTCCACCCTGAGCGAAACGTAAACTGGGGAAGAGGGCGCTAGAGCCTCTCCACCTGCATGAAGTCCAACTCCACGGGCGTGTCGCGCCCGAAGAAGGAGACCAGCACCCGCACCTTGCCCTTCTCCAGGTTTATCTCCTCCACCGTGCCGATGAAGTCCTGGAACGGCCCGTCGATGATGCGCACCGACTGGCCCACCTGGAAGCTGACCTTCACCCGCGGCTCTTCGGAGCGCATCTGCCGGATGATGTTGCGCAGTTCCTTCTCGTCCAGGGGTACGGGCTGCGTGCCCGAGCCCACGAACCCCGTCACCCCCGGTGTATTGCGGATGACGAACCAGGCCTTCTCGGCCCGCTCCTTGTCCTCGGGGTTGGCGGTGTTGTTCAGGTCGATGGCCTGGACGAGGATGTAGCCGGGAAAGAGCTTGCGCTGAACGGTACGCCGCTGTCCTTCCCGTATCTCGATCTCGTCCACCTCGGGCACCAGCACGTGGAAGATGAGGTCGCCGGCGTCCAGGGAATGGATGCGGTTTATGAGGTTGGTACGGACCTTGTCCTCATAGCCCGAGTAGGTGTGGACGATGTACCACTTGCGCTGGGGATGGAATATCTCCTCGTCGGTGAGGCCCTCCAGCTGCTTGTGAGCCCGGGCCTCCCCTTCGGTCTGGGGCCTCTCAACGGATACCGTTTCCTCAGTGCGCTTGCGACGCGCCATATCCCTTCCCGCTCCCCGCCATCGGTCTCGTTGCCGGCACGGGGCCTACCCGAACAGACTGCGGCCCAGGAGGAGCTTCTGGATGAGCCAGGCGAAGGCGGCGTCGATGCCGCCCAGGATGGCCCCCACCGTCACTGCCACCACTACCACCACCACGGTCAGGTGAAAGGTGGTCTCCCGGGAGGGCCACGTCACCTTTCTCAGCTCGGCCCAGATCTCGGCGGCGAACTGCGGCAGGAACCGTAGCCCGCCCCTGGCGGCCCTCGCCCCCGCCGATGCGCGGCCGGGCAGCCGCGGCGGCCGCCCCTTGGGGGCCTGCCTGCTGACGACGGGATGACGCCGCAGCGCCCGGTTCATGGCTCCTCCTGCCCGGCCAGCACCATTCTACACCTACCTGGCCTCTCGGTGGGCCACGTGGCGCCGGCAGCGCGGACAGTACTTGCGCAGCTCCAGCCGGTCAGGGTCGTTGCGCCGGTTCTTGGTGCTGGTGTAGTTCCGCCGCCGGCACTCGGTGCAGGCCAGGTGGATGATGATGCGGTCCCCCTTCTTCTTGGCCATTGCCCCCGTGCCTGCCCGCTACTCGATGACCTTGGTGATGACGCCGGCGCCCACGGTGCGCCCGCCCTCGCGGATGGCGAAGCGCATGCCGTCTTCGAGGGCCACCGGGTACATCAGCTCCACCGTCAGGTTGATGTTGTCGCCGGGCATCACCATCTCCACACCCTGGGGCAGGATGACGCTGCCGGTGACGTCGGTGGTGCGGATATAGAACTGGGGCTTGTAGCCGGTGAAGAAGGGGGTGTGGCGGCCTCCCTCCTCCTTGGTCAGGACGTAGACCTGGGCCTCGAACTTGGTGTGGGGCTTGATGGAGCCGGGGGCCGCCAGCACCATGCCCCGCTCCACCTCGTCCCGCTCCACGCCCCTCAGGAGCACGCCGATGTTGTCGCCCGGGAGCGCCTCGTCCAGGATCTTGCGGAACATCTCCACGCTGGTGGCCACCGTCCGGCGCGTGTCGTAGGAGAAGCCGATGATCTCCACTTCATCGCCGGGCCGCAGGACGCCCCTCTCCACGCGGCCGGTGACCACCGTGCCGCGGCCCTTGATGCCGAAGACGTCCTCGATGGGCATGAGGAAGGGCTTGTCGCGGGGCCGCACCGGCTCGGGGATGTACTCGTCCAGGGCGTTCATGAGTTCCCAGATGCACTGGTACTCCGGGGCCTCGGGGTCGGTGCTGCTGGACTCCATGGCCTTGAGGGCGCTGCCGCGGATGACCGGCACCGTGTCGCCGGGGTAACCGTACTTGCTGAGCAGGTCGCGGACCTCCAGCTCCACCAGGTCCAGCAGCTCGGGGTCGTCGACCATGTCCACCTTGTTGAGGAACACGACCATGGCCGGCACCTCCACCTGGCGGGCCAGGAGAACGTGCTCACGGGTCTGGGGCATGGGCCCATCGTTGGCGGCCACCACCAGTATGGCGCCGTCCATCTGGGCGGCGCCGGTGATCATGTTCTTGATGTAGTCGGCGTGGCCGGGGCAGTCGATGTGGGCATAGTGGCGCTTCTCGGTCTGGTACTCCACGTGAGCGATGGCGATCGTGATGCCGCGTGCCCGCTCCTCGGGCGCCTTGTCGATGCTGTAGAAGTCGCGGTACTCGGCCAGGCCCTTCAGAGATAGGACCTTGGTGATGGCGGAAGTGAGGGTGGTCTTGCCGTGGTCGATATGGCCGATGGTGCCCACGTTGAGGTGGGGCTTGGTGCGTACAAACTTCTGCTTAGCCATGTTCGGGTCCTCCTGGAAGGTATTTGGGCTTCCATATGTGGGGCCAGGCTTCCGCAGGGAAGGGCCTCCTGTCCTCGGCCGGTTGTAAGGCTGGAGCCCACAGCCGGACTCGAACCGGCGACCTCGCCCTTACCAAGGGCGTGCTCTACCACCTGAGCTATGTGGGCCCCATATTTTTCTGGTGGCGGGGGCAGGATTCGAACCTGCGTAGCCCATCTCAGGGCGCCTGGTTTACAGCCAGGTGGTTTTAGCCGCTCACCCACCCCGCCAGCTTTGGTCTGCCGTCCTGGAGCCGAAGGCGGGACTCGAACCCGCAACCGGGCGATTACAAATCGCCTGCGCTACCGATTGCGCCACTTCGGCCCCAGCCCTTCGGGCCAAAGGCCAACGCCGCCCCGGAGGGCGGCACCATCGGTAAGTATAGGGCCCCGCCTCCGCCCACGTCAAGGAAACTTGCCTGCCGTGCGAGCCTGGGATACCATGAGGGCGGCCCGCTCGGATACACCACCGATGGGAAGGAGCCTGAACGTCGCTATCGTCGGCGCCACCGGTATGGTGGGGCGCGAGCTCTTGCGAGTGCTGGAGCAGCGCCGCTTTCCCATAGCTGGGCTCAGGTTGCTGGCCTCCGCCCGCTCTGCGGGCAGCCTAATGCGCTTCGACGGCCGCGAGTACACGGTAGAGGAAACGACGCCAGAGTCCTTCGCCGGCGCCGACCTGGTCTTCATCTCCGTGTCCAGTCAGGTGTCGCGGGAGCTGGTGCCCATCGCCGCCCGCGCCGGGGCCGTGGTGATCGACGACTCCAAGGCCTGGCGGCTGGAGCCCGACGTTCCCCTGGTGGTGCCGGAGGTTAACGGCGAGACGCTTTCCGGTCACCGCGGGATCGTCGCCACGCCCAACTGCGAGGTGGCGCCACTGGTGCTCTGCCTGTGGCCCCTGCACCGCCGCAACCCCGTGCGCCGCGTCATCGTGGACACGTACCAGTCCGTCTCCGGCACTGGCTGGGCAGCGGTGGAGGAGCTCAAGGAGCAGACCCGCGCTGCCCTCGAGGGCCGGGAATACCCGCCGCAGGTGTACCCGCACCCCATCGCCTTCAACGTCATCCCCCATGTGGAGCCCTTCGGCGAAGACGGCTACACGCGAGAGGAGGCGGCCATCGTCCACGAGACGCGCAAGATCATGGGCGAGCCAGAGCTGGCCATCTCGGCCACCTGTGTGCGGGTGCCGGTGCTGGTGGGCCACAGCCTGGCCGTCCACGTCGAGTTCGAGCGGCCGTTCGACCCCCATGAGGCGCGGGAACTGCTCAGCCAGGCGCCAGGCGTCAAGGTGGTGGACGACCCCGCCGCAGCCCTTTACCCCACACCCTTGCAGGCGGCGGGCGATGACCTGTGCCTGGTGGGGCGGATCCGTCGCGACTCCTCCTGCGAGCGGGGCCTGGCCCTGTGGATCGCCTGCGACAACCTGCGCAAGGGCGCCGCCGTCAACCTGGTCCAGATAGCGGAAGAACTGCTGGCACGCAACCTGATATAGTCCACGGGAGGTGGGGACATGGAGATAGGTCGGCTGCTCACGGCCATGGTCACCCCCATGGACGACGAGGGCCGGGTGGACTACGGTCAGGCCCGTCGCCTGGCCCAGGCCCTCATGGACTCCGGCTCCGACGGCATCGTCGTGGCCGGCACCACCGGCGAATCGCCTACCCTCTCCCACGAGGAGAAGCTCCGTTTGGTCCGCGAGGTCAAGGAGGCGGTGGCGGGCCGCGGCGCCGTGATCGCCGGCACCGCCACCTACCGCACTGACGAGAGCATCCAGCTCTCGCGAGAGGCGGAAAAGGCGGGCGCCGACGGCCTGCTGCTGGTCACGCCCTATTACCACCGGCCCACACAGGAGGGCCTGTACCGGCACTTTCGGGCCATCGCTGAGGCGGTCTCCATACCGTGCATCCTCTACAACATACCCGGGCGCACCGGCGTCAACATGACTGCCGAGACAGCCCTGCGACTGTCGGAGGTGCCCAACATCGTCGGTGTGAAGGAGGCCTCCGGCGACCTGGCGCAGGCAGCCCGGATCATCGAGGGGGCGCCGCCCGGCTTCCGGGTGTGGAGCGGGGACGACGCCTTCACCCTGCCCTTGCTAGCGGTGGGCGGGTACGGGGTCATCGCCGTGGTCTCCCACCTTGCCGGCCTGCAGTTCAAGCAGATGATCGAGTCCTTCCTGGCGGGGGCGGTGGAGGAGGCGGCCCGGCTGCACCGGCGCTTGCTGCCGCTGATGCAGACCCTCATGACGGCCGCTCCGAATCCCATCCCCATCAAGTACGCCCTCAACCAGGTGGGCTTCAAGGTGGGTAAGCCACGCCCGCCCCTCACCGAGCCCGACACGGCGGCGGCCGAGCGCATCATGGCCGAAGTGGCCAAGGTGCCCCTGGACCTGAAGGTCCCCGTGTGAGGGGCGCGACGTGCCAGCCCTGCCCAGGCTCGCGGCCCTGGCCTTCGATGCTTATGGCACCCTGTTCAGCCTGCAGGCCGTGGCCGACGCCTGCGAGGCTGCCTTCCCGGGGCAGGGGGAACGGCTGGCGCGCCTCTGGCGCTCCAAGCAGCTCGAGTACGCCATGCTGCTGAGCCTGATGGACCGCTACGAGGACTTCGCACGGGTGACGGAGCGCGCCCTGGACTACTCCTGCCGCGCCCTGGGCCTGGCGCCCCTGCCCGGCGCCCGTTCCCGCCTTCTAGAGTCTTTTCTCCACCTCCAGCCCTTCCCGGAGGTGCCCGCCGCCCTGCAGGCGCTGGGCAGCCGCTACCGGCTGGCCATCCTCTCCAACGGCTCGCCCGACATGCTACGGCCCCTGGTGGAGGGGGCCGGGCTGGCCGGCGCCTTCGCAGCGCTCATCAGCGCCCACGAGGCGCGGGCCTACAAGCCCAGTCCGCGTGTATACGCGCTGGGGACTCAGAAGCTGGGGCTGGCCCGGGAGCAGATAGGCTTCGTGTCCAGCAACCCCTTCGACGTGGCCGGCGCCCACGCCTTCGGCTATCCCACGCTCTGGGTCAACCGCACTCAGGCCCTGCCTGAGGAGCTGGACGCTGCGCCGGTGCTGGTGGTGCCGGATATGCGGGCCCTGGCCGATGCCCTGCTCAGGGACTAGCGCCCCTCTGGGCCAGGAAGCGCCGCCACCGACGTCTCAGCACCGATTGCCCCCAGCGGTAGCCCAGGGCATCGCCCACTGTGTTGGCGAGATTGGCGAAGAAGACGTAGCTGAAGGCCAGCACTAGGAACATGGCCAGGACCGTCCACCAGTGGACGTCGGCGAGGGCGATGGGCATCAGGCTCATGACGATGCCCAGCAGCAGCCCGCCGTAGGCCATGCCGCGCACTGCCAGGGCCTCGCGGAAGCGCTGGGCGCTGAACATCCGCAGCACCTCGGGCGGGATGCGCTGGACCGGTGCCACCTGGGCGGTGGCGGTGCCGCAGTGGGGGCAACGCCGCTCCTCCCGCTGCAGGGGATGGTAACAGTAGCCGCAGAACAGGCCGGCGTTGGGGGCCTGGCCGGAGAGGACCAGGTCCATCAGCTGCTGCAAGCGCGGCGAGAAGGGGGGCGCGTCCCCGGCCGACGCTGTCCTCATGGTCGTGCCCGATTACAGAGTTTAGGCCCGCCCCGTGCCTGCGGCTAGACGGGCTGCAGGGAGAAGGAGTGGTCGGCCATGAGCACCGCCGCGAAGACGATGCCCAGAGAGGCCAGCAGGATCAGCGTCGACAGGGCCATGGTCGCGCGCCGCAGGGCCCGGGCCTCGGCGTCGCTCCCGCCCCCCATACCCTCCATGGCCCGAAGCTGTCGCGGGCCTACCACGAAGGAGTGGGCGGCGGTGAGCGCCAGGGCCACGCCCAGCAGCGACATCTTGGTCAGGAAGATCCAGAAGTAGCGCCGGTCCGGGTCGAGCAGGTCGTCGATCTCGTCCATTCGCTGGAAGAGGTTGCTGAGCCCGCTCAGCACCAGCACCACGATGGCGGCACCCCCCAGCCAGCCGAACCGACTGGTGAGGACTCGCAGGGCCCGGGCTCGCGCCCCCGGCTCTAGGGCCCGCAGAGCGGGTATGACGAGGAAGAGGAAGAACTGGGGGCCGATGAAGGCCGTGGCCGCCACGATGTGTATCCAGAATGTGATGTTCTCGGTCATCGGGGCAGGAAATCTCGCAGGACGATGGCCTGGTCTCGCTCCGGCCCTACCGACACCAGAGATACGGGCACTCCCAGAAGCTCTTCCACCCGCCGGACGTAGGCCTGCGCCCGAGGCGGCAGGTCATCGAAGCGGCGCACGCCAGAGGTGTCCTCCTCCCAGCCGGGCATCTCCTCGTAAACGGGCTGGGCTCGCCAAAGCGCGTCGGTGCTGGCGGGGAAGGTCTCCGTCACATGGCCATCGAGCCTGTAAGCGACGCAGATACTGATGGTGGGGAACCGGTCGAGCACGTCCAGCCGCGTCAGGGCTATCGTGGTCAGGCCGTTGGCCCTGGCCGTGTAGCGGGAGGCCACCGCGTCGAACCAGCCGCAGCGCCGCGGGCGGCCGGTGGTGGCGCCATACTCCGGCCGCGGCCCGGCCTCCCGCAGCATGGTCCCCTGCTCGTCCAGTAGCTCCGTCGGCATGGGGCCGTTGCCCACGCGCGTCATATAGGACTTGTAGACACCCACCACGGCGCTGACCTGCGTCGGGCCGATGCCCATGCCGATGCAGGCGCCTCCTGCCAGGGACGACGGCACCGACGAGGTCACGTATTCGTACGTGCCCAGGTCCAGGTCCAGCAGGGAGCCCTGCGCCCCCTCCAGCAGCACCGTTTCGCCGCGGGCCAGGGCCTCCTGGACCAGGGTGGCCGTATCGGCCACGAAGGGCCTGAGCCGGGCGCCGTACTCGGCGTATTCGCTCCATACCTGCTCCAGGTCGAGCGGCTCCGCGCCGTAGAAGCGGGTGAGGAGGGCGTTCTTGAAGGCCAGTACCCTGGTCATACGCTCCTTGAGGGCATCCGGGTCCACCAAATCCACCATGCGGATGCCCATGCGCCCTACCTTGTCGGCGAAGGTGGGCCCGACGCCGCGGCCGGTGGTGCCGATAGCCCCCTTGCCGCGCATCTCCTCCTCGAGCCTGTCCTGCAGTACGTGCCAGGGCATCGTGACATGGGCGCGGTCGCTGATGAACAGGCGGCCGCGCACCTGCACGCCGCGCCGCTCCAACGACGAGATCTCCTCGATGAGCACCCTGGGGTCGACGGCCACGCCGTTGCCGATGAGGCACAGCTTGTCGGGATAGAAGATGCCCGCCGGCACCAGGTGCAGGCGGAACTCGCCCAGGTCGTTGACGATGGTATGGCCGGCGTTGCTGCCAGCGGAATACCTGGCCACCACCTGGGCGCGCTGGGCCAGCAGGTCCACTACCCTGCCCTTGCCCTCGTCTCCCCACTGGCCGCCGATCACCACCACAGCAGGCATTGAGCCTCCCTCCCTGACTCCTGTGGCCTGTCCGAAGGCCGCAGTAAGTGTAAAAGTGGGGCCACTAAGGGTCAAGGCCGCTCCGTCTCAGCGGACGGTGGAGCGCCTGAGCCTGGCCCTGGCCTCCGGGTGGAAACGGCTGGGGATGCCAAGATAGCTCCGCCGCCCCCTCTGCCCGTCAGCTCACGGTCGGCGGCGGGAGGCTGCCGCTATGCCCGCGGCCAGAGCGAGAGGGCGCAGCGCTACAGAAGGCGGGCAATTGTTCAAGATAGGCGCATAACCTGCAACGTCTTGACAATCCCATGTCGGTCAGCATAATTGTCGACAAGGTCGATGCTGCGCATAGGTCTCGTGTATCGACAGGGGAGCGACATCGGCACGGGCTGGAGGTGAAGGTACATGAGCGGGCACTCCGGCGAGGGCTACTGGTCTGGCTACTGGGCACGCGTGGCGCGGCGCCGGCTGGGAAGGAGGGCGTTCCTGAAATACCTGGCAGCGGGGGCAGGCACGGCCGGGCTGGCCCTCGCCTGTCGCGAGGAGGCCCCGCAGGTGGAGACGCCGGCTGCGCCGGAGGTCAGGCCACCCGCAGCCGGCCAGGGGGGCACCCTGGTCCTCCACGAGAACGGTGACCCGGCCAGCTTCGACTTCTACAAGACCTGGGCCAACCGGACCATGACCGCCATGTCCTTCGTCTACCCGCGGCTCCTCAAGTTCAAGACCGGGCCCGACGTGGGGCCACTGGACTACGAGATCGTGCCCGACCTGGCCGCGGCCATGCCCGAGCAGCCCGATGCCACCACCTACATCTTCAAGCTGCGCCCCGCCAGGTGGGAGAACAAGCCTCCTCTGAACGGCCGCCCCTTGACCGCGGAGGACATCGTCAAGAACTGGGAGCGCTTCCGCACCGAGCACCCCAACCGGGCCGTCCTGGCCAACGACGTGGACCGGGTGGAGGCGGTGGCCCCTGACACGGCCCGCTTCATCATGAAGCGGCCTCTGGGCCCCTTCGTCAGCCACATCGGCCACCACGGCGTGTTCTATATCATGCCCTACGAACTGTTCGGTACTGGCCAGCTGGAGAAGGACATGTGGAGCGCGGGCCCCTTCATCTTCAAGGGGTACCAGGTGGGCTCGGAGATCCGCTACGAGTACAACCCCGATTACTTCGTCCAGGGCAGGCCTTACCTGGGCGGCGCCATCATACGCATCGTGCCCGATACGGCTACCGCTCAGGCCCAGCTCCGCGCCCGGCAGCTGGACACCACCGCCTACCAGGTGGTGGTCTCGGCTGCCGACTACGCCTCCCTGAAGGCTGCCATTCCCGACGCCGTGTTCGTGCCCTTCTTCCGCCAGACGGACTTCAGCATGGGCATGGACATGAACGACCCGGTGTTCCGCGACAAACGCGTGCGCCAGGCCATCTCCATGGCCATCAACCGCGACGAGCTGACGCGGGTCAGCGGCGAGGGCCAGTGGGTGCTGCCCTACGGGCTGATGGACAAATGGTACTTCGACCCCCGCAAGAACGAGTTCGCCAACGCCAGGTACTACCTGTACAACCCGGCCGAGGCGCGAGCGCTGCTGCGGGCGGCGGGCGTGGAGCGGCTGGGCCCCTACGACCTGATCACAGGCAACGTGTTCTGGCCGGAGCAGGTACAGCACACGGAGGCCATCCAGCAGCAACTCCGGGCGGTGGGGATAGAGACCAACATCCGCGTGCTGCCCTTCTCCGAGTACTACGCCACGGCCATCACTCGGGCCAACTGGAGCAACGGCTTCGCCCTGGGCTCGCGGCTGGTGGTCTCGGACCCCAACGAGACGTTCACCATCTTCTGGGACCCGGACAGCCCCCGTCTCATCGCTCCCGGGCTGGGGCCCATCCTGCGGCAGGACACGGAGCTGCTGAACGCCATCGAGCGGCAGAGGCGGGAGCTGGACTTCAACCGGCGTCGTGAGCTGGTGAGAGAGGTCGTGAACATCATGGCCGACCGCATGTACAGCATCCCTCTCATCGGGCCGCGGGCATACCACGTGCACCAGCCGTACGTGCAGAACCTGCACTGGATATTCAGCTATGGCATGGGCAGCGAGTACGTGCCCGAGTCGTTCAAGACCCAGTGAGACCGGGCAGGGGGCCGAGGAGCGAGTCCCGGCCCCCTGACACTGCTGCCCGCCTGCGGCTCGGCCGCCCGGGGCCGCCGTGGGCGAGGCAGTCGACGTTCCTCGCCGGCGGCCTCAGGCGTACTCCAGAGGCAGGTCCACGGGCTTGCCTATCTCGGCCGAGAGGTCGGCCGCCAGCGTTACCTCCATCACGCGGCGGGCGTGTTCTGGCGTCACCAGTACTGGCCGGTCGTGCACCACGCAGTCGATGAAGTGCCAGGTCTCTGCCTGCATGGGCCCCTGGTAGACGTGCATTATCTGCTCGCCGGGCATGGTGGACATAGGTATAGAGAGCCCATCGGGCCGATAGAAGAGCACCTCTCGGTGGGTGTCATCGATGATGAGAGAGCCCTCGGTGCCCCAGAACTCGATGGTGGCGATGATGGCCCGAGGATGCGTCGGCGGCAGGATCCAGTTGGCGCCAACCGTGAGCACCGTGCCGTCGTCCATGGTGACGATGGTCCAGACGCAATCGGGGGCATTGACGCCCATGCCCCTCATCACCTTGTAGGCCGACTGGGCATAGACCCGCACCGGACGGGCGTCCTCCAGACACCAGAGCACGAAGTCCAGGTCGTGGGTGGCCTCCATCTGGGTGGGCGTCAGGCCGGAGCGGGTAGCCAGCTTCTGGCCCAGGCCCAGGGGGGCGCTGCGGCTCACCAGCGCCGTAACCGGCCGGCCGATGCGCCCGCTGACGATGCACTCTTTGACGAAGGCATACTTGGGGTTGAAGCGCTGGGTATAGCCGATGGTGAACTTGAGCCGGTTGCTGCGGGCAATCTCCACCAGCTCGTCGGCCTCGCGCAGGGTGAGGGCCATAGGCTTCTCGAGGAGAACATGCTTGCCGGCCAGCAAGGCGTCCCTGGCGATGGGGTAATGGGTACTTTCCGGGGTAGTGGAGACGATGACGGCATGGACGTCGTCCCGCTGGAGCAGTTCCCGATAATCGGTGGTCCACAGGCGGGCGCCAGTGTCCGCGGCCACCTTCTCGGCCTTGGCAGTGTCGATCTCGGCCAGGTACAGGTTTTCCACCAGGGGATGACGGGCGCAGTTGTGGGCGCGGATCTCGCCTATCCAGCCCGTCCCGATGACTGCCACTCCGATCCTGTCGGGCATCGGCATCCTCCCTGTGATGATTGCTGCTCGACCGCCCGCCCTACTGCCGCGACGGGCGCTATGGGGCCGGCAGGCAGATGTCGGCGGCGGCCGGGCTGGCCTTATTCTCGCCATATCCAGAGTTAGCTGTCAACTTCTCACCATGGCCACCCCGCCGTGAGGCCCGACCCGGGGCCGAGGTCCACGGCGTCCGCCGTGCCGGAGACCTTGGCCTTGCGCACCGCACGCAGTCGAGGCTGTAAAATTGGCGGCGCGACGGGTTGCCAGATCGGACGAGGGAGTATGCCCCACGTCTACACCAACGGCATCGTCACCTTTTACGAGGACGCCCGGCCGCGAGGGCGGACCGACGTCCCGACCGTCGTGCTCGTCCACGGCTACAGCGTCGACCTTCGCTTGTGGGACGATGTCGTGCCGGTACTGCTGGAGGCCGGCTTCCGCGTAGTGCGCTACGATGTCCGCGGCCACGGCCGCAGCCTCGTGCCCCCCGCGGGCTACACGTTTGCCGACTACGCCACCGACCTGTCCGAGCTGCTGGACCGCCTGAACGTGGACAGGCCCATCAGCGAGGCGCTGGCCGTGGACTCGGCCCACGTGGTGGGGCTGTCCATGGGCGGGGGCATCGCCCTCCAGTTCGCCCTGGACTATTCCCAGCGCGTGCGCTCGCTCGTGCTGGTGGACTCGGCGCTGCCCGGCTTCACCTACTCGCCCGAATTCGCCCAGCAGGTGGAGGCGCTGGTGGAAGCAGCCCGCCGCGAAGGCCCCCGGGCGGCACTGGAGCGGCTCTGGCTGCCTCACCCCATTTTCGATGGCGTGCGCCGCTTTCCCGAGCGCTTCGCCAGGCTGCGGGAGATGGTGCTCTCCTACCCGGGGCGCGACCTGCTGGCCGAGCCGGAAGCCCCTCCGCCTCGGCAGGTGGCGGACCGACTGGCCGAGATAACGGTGCCTGCGCTGGTAGTGGTGGGAGAGCTCGACCTCCCCGACTTCCAGCTCATCGCTCAGGTGCTGGCAGCGAACCTGCCCCGTGCCCGGCTGGAGGTGCTGCCCGACTGCGGCCATGTCCCGCCTCTGGAACGTCCGCAGGAGTTCGGTCGCGTGCTGGTGGACTTCCTGCGTTGGGCCGAGGAGGCCTGAGGGGGCTCCCGTCCTGGCGGGACTGCCCTGGCGAGGGCCAGGGGCGTAGGTTAGTATTGTTTCGCACAGGCGCGGGCCCCTCCCGCGCCGAGTCCACGTACAGTTCGGGAGGCGCCATGGACGTCTTCGAGGCCATGTATACGCTGCGGGCCATCCGCCGCTTCAAGCCCGACCCGGTGCCCGACGAGCTGGTCTGGAAGGTGCTGGAGGCGGCCACCAAGGCCCCCTCGGGCGGCAACCGCCAGCCCTGGCGCTTCCTGGTCGTCCGCGACCCGGAGACCAAGAGGCGCATCGGCGAGTTCTACCTCGAGGGCTGGGAGCGCTTCTATGGCGGCGCTGCCAGGGAGCAGATGCTGCAGGACCCGGCCCGCGCGCGTATCTATCGCTCGGCCGACCACCTGGCCCGGCACCTGGCCGAGGTGCCGGTGCTCATCATCGCCTGCCTGCGCACCACTCCCTGGCCGGTGACCACCTCGGAGCGCGGCTCCTACATCTTCCCTGCGGTGCAAAACCTGCTGCTGGCGGCCCGCGCCCTGGGCCTCGGTACCGTACTCACCACCCTGCACCGCGTGCGCGAGAAGGAGGTGCGGGAGTTGCTGGGGGTGCCCGACGACTGGGAGACCATGGCCCTGGTACCGCTGGGCTGGCCGGCGGTGCCCTTCGGGCCCGTGAGGCGCCTGCCGGTGGAGGAAGTGGTGTACTGGGAGCGCTGGGGGGAGACGCGCAGCCGCTAGGCCTCTTCCTATCTGTGCGATAATGGGCTTGCCATGGCCCGCCGTGGCAGGCCCCGAGGAGAGGACATGTTCGCCCAGGCAGGGGCGCGCCGGGGCGCCCGCGAGGCGCCCTTGGCCGCCCGTATGCGTCCCCGCAGCCTGGACGAGTTCGTGGGCCAGGAGCACTTGCTGGGGCCGGGCCGGGCCCTGCGCCGGGCCATCGAGGCCGACCAGGTACCGTCCATGATCCTGTGGGGGCCGCCCGGGACGGGCAAGACCAGCCTCGCCCGCATCATCGCCAGCATGACCCGCTCCCACTTCGAGCCCCTGTCCGCAGTCACGGCAGGGGTGGCCGACCTGCGGCGCGTGGTGGACGAGGCCAGGGAGCGACGCGACCTCTACGGCCAGCGCACCATCCTGTTCATCGACGAGATCCATCGCTTCAACAAGGCCCAGCAGGACGTGGTCCTGCCCCATGTGGAGGAGGGGGTCGTTACCCTCATCGGCGCCACTACCGAGAACCCCTCCTTCGAAGTGGTGGCGCCCTTGCTGTCCCGGTGCCGCGTCTACGTGCTGGAGCCCCTCTCGCCGGAGCACATACGCACCATCGTCCTGCGTGCCCTGACCGACCGCGAGCGGGGGCTGGCCGACCTGAACGTGGAGCTGGACGAGGACGCCCTGGCCCTCCTCTGCCGGGCGGCCGGGGGCGATGCCCGCGTCGCCCTCAATGCCCTGGAGCTGGCAGCCTCCGCCGCCGTCCCCGACGGCGAGGGCAGGCGGCGTCTGGGGAGGGAGGAGATCCTGGAGGCGCTGCAACGTCCCGCTCCCCGCTACGACAAGGCCGCCGACCTGCACTACGACACCATCTCTGCCTTCATCAAGTCGGTGCGCGGCTCCGATCCCGACGCCGCGCTGTACTGGCTGGCGCGCATGATCGAGGCGGGCGAAGACCCGCTTTTCATCGCCCGGCGGCTGGTGATCCTGGCCGCCGAGGACATCGGCCTCGCCGACCCGCAAGCACTGGTGCTGGCGGTGGCCTGCCAGCAGGCCGTCCACTTCGTGGGCATGCCGGAAGGCTACCTGCCCCTGGCCGAGACCACCATCTATCTGGCCTGCGCCCCCAAGAGCAATTCGGCCCTGGAAGCCTACCAGCGGGCCGCCCGTGATGCCCGCGCCACCCAGGGGGAGCCGGTGCCCCTGTTCCTGCGCAACCCCGTCACCAGGCTCATGGAGTCGCTGGGCTATGGTCGCGGCTACCGTTACGACCACGCCTACCCCGACCACTACAGCGGCCAGGATCACCTGCCCCCGTCGTTGCGCGGGCGGCGATACTATATACCTGGAGAGCTGGGCAGCGAGGCCCGGCTGAAGGAGTGGCTGGAGGGCCTGCGGGCACGCCATGCTGCTCCTGCACGCTCTGAGGATGAGGGAAAAAAGGGCAGCGCGAGGTGAGCCACGACCCGCCCTCAGGGAGGTGGCCCGAGAGGCGCTGGAACTGCTGGCCGACGCCACCGCTGCCCTTTCCGGCACGCCGCTGGAGTCGGAAGGCCACAGACTGTCCTATCTGATGGTTGTCACCGCCATGCGCTCCCTGTGGGCGGCCTGGGAACTGACGGAGCAGGGCTACCATGCCCAGGCGGCCACGGTGGTGCGCTCGGCCCTGGAGTACTGGGCTGCCGCTGTCTACCTCTGGAAGCGGCCCGAGGACGCGCGACTGTGGCTGGAAGGCAACACGCGTCGGCTGCCGCCAGTGGAGCAGATGCGGCGCACCCTGACCAAGCCCCATGCCCAGCACTGGCGCCGCTCCTACGACCGCCTGAGCGAGGTGGCTCATCCTCGCCTGCGGGGCTTGCTGGAGGCCCTGGAGGTGGCCCGCCACGACCCGCTGGAGGAAGGCGGCGGCCCCGCCCGGGGCCAGGCGGTGGCCCGGGAAATGGCCCGCGCTGCCCTGGCCATGCTGGACACAGTGCCCCTCCTGGCGCAGGCCGTGGAGAACCAGCCTGAGCTGAAGCGGCGCCTGGACTCGCTGCGAGAGCGCCTGAAGGCGGCGGAGGACTGAGGCCACCCTGTCTTGCGGTATGGACATGGCCCCGACAGCCAGACACACGCCCTGGGCGCACGGTCGCCTGCCTTCGGCCGACGAGCTGGAGTCCCTGTTCCTGCGGGAGGGGCTGACGCCACACTGGTGGAGCAACGGGCCCGGCGAGCGCTATCCCGTGCACTCCCACCCCTACCACAAGGTGCTCTACTGCTATCGGGGCGCCATCCGCTTCGGGCTGGCGCCCGATGGTCCGGTCTTTGAGCTGGCCCCCGGCGATCGGCTGGACCTTCCCGCCGGGACGCCCCACTGGGCGGTGGTCGGGCCGGAGGGCGTCACCTGCATCGAGGCGCCGCGAGGGTAAGGACGTGCGCCTGTCCGACCCCGGCGCGGTGGAGGCCATCGCCCAGGTGCTGGGCGCCGAGGCCAAGCGAGCACCCTTCCAGGTGCCCCGGGGCCCCAGACGCCTCGACGCCGACGAACAGGGCGAGCCGGTGTACCAGCTCTCGCTGCCCAGTGAAGAGTCCGGTGGCCAGGTTCTCATCACCCTCTGGCCTACCCTGGGACGGGTGGATGTGCGTCTGGGCAACAATTACTGGGTGCTGAAGGGCGTGGAAGCGGTGGACCTCTACCCCGGGGTGGAGGTGCTCTTCCGGCGGAACGACCCGCCTGCCTTCCTGTTCGTCTCGGTGAAGGGGCGGGTGGCCATGGTGGGCTAGAGGCGGACCCGGCGGCCACAGCCCAGGCAAGTCCAGATTTCCGCCTCCCTGGCCGGCCAGCCCGGCGACTCGTCCTGGAAGATCAGGACCTCGGGCGCTGCCACAGCCATCTCCAGCAGCCAGCGGAGCCGCCCTTTGGGGCGGCGCTCCACGCGCCAGCGGCTGGCCCCGCAGCGCCGGCAGGTGGGGCCGCCGCGCCCCTCCACCAGCTCGCCCTCTTCCGGCCTCGTGGTCACGATTGGAGCAGGTCCAGGAACTGCTTGAGTATGCGGGCGGTGGCGCCCCAGATGCGGTAGCCGTTCCAGCGGAAGGCCGGCACCAGCACCGGCGTGCCGCGCCACTGCCGCAGTTCCAGCTCCATGTTGCGCCAGTCCAGCAGGTGGGGCAGGGGCACCTCCAGCAGCGAGGCCACCTCGTGCGGGTGAGCGCAGAACTGGTAGCCCGAGTCGCAACGCAGGACGCCGACGTAAGGGGTGACCAGGAAATTGGTGATGGTGATGATGTCGTCCAGCCGGCCGATGACCTCCACGTCCTCGGGGCGGATACCCGCCTCCTCGTAGCTCTCGCGCAGGGCGGTGGTCATCAGGTCGGGGTCTTCGGGGTCGCGGGCGCCGCCGGGAAACGATATCTGGCCTTTATGGTGCTCCACATGGTGGGTGCGCTCGGTAAAGAGGACATGCACCTCGCCGTCCTTCAGGTACAGGGGTACCAGCACCGCCGCCGGCACCGTCCCCGGTTCGCGAATGGTGAGCGGAGAATAGGCCGCCAGGGCCGCCCTCGCCTTGTGGAGCAGGGCATCGCCGCTTACACCGGTGGACTCCATGGCCATGTCCCCACTCCTAGTATAGCTGGCCCCGGAACGGGCCCGTATGTCCCTCTCAACCGGCCGTGCTCGTCCGCCAGCGGGCGAGGACCTCGCGAAAGCTGCTCACGTCCCAGAACGACCATCCCCTCAGGGCTGCACGGCGCAGATGATCGTAGGCCGCCCAGCGGGCCGGCAGGAGCTCATCGTATGCCGGCGTGCCCGCCGCGTCCTCGCAGAGGCACAGGAACCGCTCCAGCAAAGCCAGCAGCCTCTCTCGCCGCGCCCGCAGTGACGAGAGGCGCAGGTCGTCTGCGGACGGCTCCGCCAGGGCCCCGTCGATCTCGGCTATCAGCGCCTCCCCGGCCGGGAGGGCCGCCGCCACCAGGGCAGCCCGCGCAGTGGAGAGGACATCCCGCAGGTCGGCCAGGTCATGGAACAGGTCGTGGGCGGCCGAGTCCAGTTCGGCCGCGACGGACTGGAGGAGCATGAGGCAGAGGTTGACCTGGGCGCGGCCGTAATCGGACGACGCCTCACGCGCCAGCTCCTGCAGGGCCGCCTGGACGATAGCGATGGTCTCGGCCGCGTGGGGTCGCATGGCCTTTCAGACATCCATGAGCGCCATGATCTCCAGCTCCAGGCGGGGGTTGCCGCGGGCGGTGAGGGCGAGGATGGGTTCCCGCGACTTCCCCTCGGCCAGGGCGCGGGCGCCGGTGATGAAGATGGTGGCCAGCTTGACGTTGCCCAGCACCTCCCAGAAGCGGACGGCCTCGGGCTCGACCTGGAGGCCGGTCAGCTCTTCGTAGAGGCGGAAGAAGCGCTCTCGCTCCAGGAGGCCGCCCACCCGCTCGTCGCCAGCCCAGCGCCAGGGCCGCAGGCAAGCCCAGGCCACGTCCTCCAGGGGGTCGCCCAGGTGTGCCATCTCCCAATCGAGGACTCCGCGGACCTCGCCCTGGGGGTCGTACAGGAAATTGCCCACGCGGTAATCGCCATGCACCAGGACTATACGCTGGGCAGGGGGCGGCAGGTGGCGCCTGAGCCAGCGCAGGGCGGCCCGCAACACGGGCTGGGGCCCCAGCGCGTCCCTTTCCAGCACCTGCTCCCACTTCTCGATCTCGCGGCGGGCGCACTCGGACGGTGCCGGGGGAGGGCCCAGGGCCTCCTCCAAGCCCAGAGAGCCCCAGTCTAGGGCGTGCAGGGAGGCCAGCACCTGGACGAAGCGCTCCGCCAGCCTGGGTCGCGCCCCTGCGTACTGCGGGTCGGCCAGGAGCGCATGGGGCGCCGTCTCGCAGCCATCGATGCGCTCCATGACGAAGAAGGGCCGCTCCAGGTACTGGCCGTCGGTCTCGAGCCAGAGCACCCTGGGCACGGGGACGCCGGCCCTGCCCACGGCGGCCATGACCTGGAACTCCACATCGCGGTCGGTCACGAGCAACGAGGCAGGGGGATCGCGGCGGATGACGAAGCCCCGATGCAGGCGGCAGCCGTCCTCTTCCCAGGAGGCGTCGAAGGCCCAGGTCTCGCGAGAGGCGCCGCCCGGGATACGGCGCAGGCCCGACACCTGCACCTCCCTGGCCCGGGGGAGGCGATGAGAGAGGTAACGGGCGATCTGCTCTGCCAGCACGACAGCCACCCCGGAGGCAGAGGGTAAGATAGCAGGGATGGGGCGTCGTTTACAAGGAGCGCTCTGGTGGGCCCGGAGGGATTCGAACCCCCAACCAACCGGTTATGAGCCGGCCGCTCTGCCCTTGAGCTACGGGCCCGGGCGGTGTCGATATCGCCAGCGTCCCCGATGCGGGTACGCCCGCCAACCTAATTTTAGGCCGGCTGGCCGGCCCCCACAAGGAGCCTCGGGCCTGTGGCCGGGGGCGAGGCGGCGGCGCTGGCACACAGTGCCCCCGGCCCGCCCTTGAGCGACGGCGCGTCCCCGCTGATTGCCGGCAGTAAGGCCTTCGCAACTTAGCTCGCCCTTCCCGCCTTGTGGCGCCGGGGGTTGACTCCCGGCCGCGGGCGCACTATAAGAGAAGCGACCGCTTTATTCCGAAGATAGGTTTATGTGTCTATGCGGATAAGCTGACCTGTCCGTCTGCCCGTCGCTGTAACCGCCCCGGAGGTAGCCCGTGCGTCTGCGTCCCGTCCTCGCCCTGGCGGGCCTGGTGGCCCTGCTGGGGTGGGCCATGCTCGCTCGCGCCCCTGACGCGGTCGGCGTGGTGTCCTTCACTGTCAACACCACCGACGACACGCCGGACTCGGACCTGAGCGACGGGCAGTGCCTGGACCAAGACAACAACTGTTCTCTCCGGGCGGCCATCATGCAGGCCAACGCCTTGGAGGGGACATTCGAGGTGCGTCTGCCTGCCGTCGGCCCTTACCGGCTCATGCGCCAGTGGTTCGATGCCGGCGACGACGACGTGGCCTGGGTGGGCGACCTGGACGTCAGGAACCACATCACCGTCGTCGGCGACACCGGTCAGACGGGGACGACCGCAGTCATCGAGCGCGGCGACATCGGGGAGTGCGTTATCGAGGACCACATCGTCGCCGGCTACGAGTTCCGCATCTTCCATGTGGCCCCGCAGGGCTCGAGCGCCAAACTCGTGCTGGTCAACGTGGAGGTGCGGGGAGGCTGCGCCGCCGACGGCGACGGCGGCGGCATCCTCGTGGAGGCCAGTGGCTCGCTAGAGACCGCCGCGGGCACTGTCGTCGCCGGCAACCGGTCACGGAGACAGGGCGGGGGCATCCATTACGCCGGCACCTGCGAGGGGTGCGGCCTGAGCCTCGACCGGAGCACCATCACCGACAACTCGGCGGTGCTGGGCGGGGGCCTCAGCGCCCACGGGACCGGCCCTGGACCCGGAGTGAGCATCGTCGACACGCTCGTCACCTGGAACGTCGCCTCCAGCGGCGGCGGCGGCATGTTCCTGACAGGCGCAGCCACGCTCCGACGGGTGACGGTCGAGAACAATACGGTGGACAGCGCCGACGAGGGCGTGGGCGGTGGCGGCATCTTGTGCGGACTCGATCAAGAGCTGTGCACCTACCTCGAGGTCATCGACAGTACCATCGCCTGGAACACGGCCGAAGGCCCCGGCGGCGGCATTCGTGTCGTGAGTGGCAGCGCAACGGAGGCGCCTACCGCGACTCTCACCCTCACGCAGGTTACGGACAACGGCAGCGACAGCATCGGCGGCGGCATCGCTGCCTCCGGCGCGGGCCTGGCGCTGGCCGGCGCCAGCATCAGCCGGAACAGCGCTGACCTGGACGGCGGAGGCGTGCACCTTTCCGGCAATGGCTGCCGAGCCACGCTGACTGCGGCCGAGGACGCGCTGGGCAACGCTGTCCTCACCACCATCGACGACAACAGCGCCGGCGGTGGCGCGGGACCCCACGCCGGAGGTGGCCTCTACGTGGGTGCCGGCTGCCAGGTCACTGCGGCCGACACGGTGGTGCACAACAACCGCGTCAGCTCCACGGACGGCCGCGTCAGGGGAGGAGGCATCTACAATGTGGCCTCCTTCGTTGGTGTCGGCACCGATATCAGCGACAACGTTGCTGTCGGGGGCACGGGCAGCGCCCAGGGCGGCGGCGTGGCCAACGTGGGCACCCTCTCCCTGACCGGCGGCGAGGTCCGGGGCAATGCCACCACCGGCAGCGGCGCCCGCCAGGGCGGGGGCGTCCACAACGACGGCGGCGGCGTGACCCTTGAACTCGTTTCCCTCTCGGGCAACTCGGCGGAAGACGGGGGCGCCCTGTACTCCAACGGGGGCGATCTGACCATCGAAAATGCGACCGTGGATACCAACACCGCCGCCGACGAGGGCGGGGGCATCTGGTACTGCTGCGGAGAAAGGCTGGCTATCCGGGGTAGCACCATCAGCGGGAACCGGGCGGGGCAGGGAGGTGGAGGGGGCATCTACCTCGGAGGCGGCGCCCGGGGATCGCTCGCGAACAGCACGGTCAGCGGCAACGAGGCGCAGGGACCGGGCGGCGGCATCGACGTGGGCGAGGAGGACTCCGTCCTCATGGCCTTCGTGACCATCGCCGGCAACACCGCCCAGTACGGGGGCGGACTCCACGCGCCCCTGGACACGGCTGCCAGCCCTGTGCGGCCCTTCAAGGGCGTAATCCTGGCCAACAACTCGGCCACCATGCCAGGCGGCGAGCCCGACTGCTTCGGCTGGTTCGGCTCGGCCGGATACAACCTGGTAGGGAACGTCAGCGGCTGCACCGCTTCCCTGTCCGAGACGGACGTCAGCGGCCAGGACCCTCAGCTGGGGCCGCTCCGGTCCAACGGCGGCCCCACCCGGACCCATGCCCTGGGCCCCGCCAGCCCTGCCCGCGACCGCGTGCCCACCAGTCCCGACAACCAGTGCACCGATAGCGAAGGCGTCCCCGTCGGCCAGGACCAGCGCGGGACGAGCAGACCGCAGGGCGAGGGCTGCGATATCGGCGCCTTCGAGGCGGAGCTCGCCGCCGTCGGGGCCATAACCATCGTCAAGCAGGTCGAATCGGGCTCGGGCACCTTCCACTTCACCGGCGACCCCTTTGGCGACTTCGACCTCTCGGTCCCCGACAGCCCCAGTCGCACCCTGGTCGACCTGACGCCCGGCAGTTACCAGGTGCGGGAGGCGCAGAGCGAAGGCTGGGAGCTGGTGAGCATTCGGTGCGAGGGCGACGAGGACGTCCGCGTGGACCAGGCCAGCGCATCGGTGACCATCGACCTGGACGCGGGCGAGAGCGTGAGCTGTACGTTCACTAACCGGCGCAGTGGCGGTGGGGGCGACGGAGACGGCGGCGGCGGTGGTGGAGGAGGCGGCGGTCCGCCGCCGCCCGGGCCGCCTCCCGCCCTGGGCTACATACGGCTGGCCGTGGAGGTGGCGCCCGAAGGCCCCCAGCAGTTCTCTTTCCTCTCGGACATCCCGGGCTGCACGTCCTTCTCGCTGCGCGACGACGGCACTTCCCTCGCTGACCGACTGCTATGTGTGGCGGCGGCTCCCGGCACCTACAGCGTTACGCCCCGGGTGCCGACCGGGTGGGTGCTGGCGGGCGTCGCTTGCAGCGGCGGCAGCAGCGCTGCCGCCATCGTCCTGGGCCCGGGCGAGACGGTCGACTGCACCTTCCGCTTCGTGGCCATCGCCGTCCTGGAGAGCGGCGACGTGGACTGCGACGGGCAGGCCACCGAGGCCGATGTACGGGCCTTGCTTAGGCACCTGATAGGGCTGCCGCTGGAGACGCCGCCCGGTTGCCCGATCCCGGGCCAGGACATCGATGGTGTCCTGTGGGGCGACCTGGAAGGCGATGGCGACGTAGACTCCGCCGATGCCGCGTTCCTGCTGAGGACGTTGGGCGGTTAGGGGGCCCGGCCGGGGGCATCGTGAGCCTCGGCCCTCCGCTAGAGGGCAGGCGCTGGAGCTGCTGTTGTGCGGAGTGCAGAACGCTGCAATGGCCCCAGGGATGCGGCGCGTTGTCGCTGTTTTCGGACAGGGCTAGGATAGGGCCGTAGGCCGTGACGCTGCCCGGGAGTTCGTCCGGGCGGGAGGGGGTCCATGAGCGCGACGGCTGCGGACGCCCTGCGCGCCGCCCACAAGGTGCTGCGCGACCACAAGACGCTCACTCTGGTCAGCTCCGCCGAGGGCCAGGTGTGGGCGGGCAAGGTCTACTACGGTGTCCAGGACGGCTATCTGTACGTGGCCCTGGAACAGGGCCGCAACCACCGCAACGTGGTGGCCAACCCCCGCGTCTTCTTCGTCATCGAGCACGGAGTGCCGGACCGCTTCGTGCAGGGAGAGGGCATCGCCGAGAGGCTGGGGCCCATCGAGGAGCGGCCGGAGCGGCACATCATATTCCGCAACGCCTTCGAGCTGGTGCCCTTCGCCAAGTCCTTCCCCGGCGTGGAAGTGTTCCGCATCCGGCCGACGCGGCTGTACGTCTCCGACTTTACCGGCGACTGGAAGCCGCGGGCCGAAGTGGAGGTCACGGACGAGGCCCTGCGCGTCTTCCAGACCGAACTGCGGTTCGACGTTCCCCGCTGGAAGGTGCTCTGGCAGGCCACGCGGCCCTTTGCCTTCACTGTGACGCTGGTGCCCGTGCTGCTAGGGGCCCTGCTGGCGCCCGAGCTGTCGTGGGGTTGGCTGGCCGTAACGCTGCTGGGCGCCCTGTTGCTGCATGCCGGGGTCAACGTCCTCAGCGACAACTTCGACTACCGTCGGGGCGCCGACACCTGGCGGGTGCTGGGCTCGAGCCGCGTGCTGGTGGACGGCCTGATGGGGCCACGGGAGCACCTGCTGTGGGGGATGTGGCTGTTCGGCCTGGGCTGCGCCCTGGGCCTAGCCCTGGCGCTGCTGCGGGGCCTGCCCGTCCTGGGCTTCGGGCTGGCGGGGGCGCTTCTGGGCCTGTTCTACACCGCCCCGCCGGTCGGCCTCAAATACCGCGCCCTGGGAGACGTGGCCGTGTTCCTGGCCTTCGGCCCGCTGATGTCCATGGGCGCTTACTTCGTGCAGTCTCGGGAGGTCTCCTGGCAGGCGGGGGCACTGGCGGTGCCGGCGGCCTTGCTGACCATCGCTATCCTCCACGGCAACAACTTCCGCGACATCATGGAGGACAGGCAAGCGGGGTATTCGACGGTGGCCGGCCTGCTGGGGCCCCGAGGCTCCAGCCTGTACTATCTCCTGCTGGTGGGCGGCGCCTACGCAGCGGTCCTGGCCTTCGTGGCGGTGGGATGGTTATCCCCTTGGTGCCTGCTGGTGCTGGCGACGCTGCCCTACGCCTGGCGCAACGTGCGCACCGCCTTCCGCCCGGCCCGGGTGGCCTTCACCCTGCTGGACCTGTTGACGGCCCAGCTCCACTTGCTGTTCGGCCTGGCGATGGTGGCGGGGACAGCCATCGGCCGCTGGAGCTGAGAGGGCGTCCCGCCCCGTGGGCTAGAGCTCGCGGCTATCGAGGACGATGGTCACGGGGCCATCGTTGACCAGCTCCACCTGCATCATGGCCCCGAAACGTCCCGTGCTGGTGGGGACGCCCATCTCGCGCAGGGCCTGGGCGAAGACCTCCACCAGGGGGGCGGCCACGTCGGGCGGCGCAGCGTCAGTGAAGCTGGGCCGGCGTCCTTTGCGACAGTCGGCCAGCAGGGTGAACTGGCTCACCACCAGCGCCTCGCCCCTCACGTCCAGGAGCGAGAGGTTGAACTTGCTCTGGGCGTCGGCGAAGATGCGCAACTCGGCAGTCTTGCGGGCCAGCTTGCGGGCGTCGGACTCCGTGTCGCCCTGGGCGACACCCACTAGCACCAGGAGCCCGTGGCCGATGCTGGCCACGGGCTCGTCCTCCACCGTGACGGCGGCACGGCTGACGCGCTGCAGGACGGCCTTCATCTCCTGCTCGCGATGACAAAGGCCGCCCCTGTGGGGGCGGCTGCGCAGCTACGGCCCGGGCGGGGGCTAGCTGGCCGACTCGGCCTTGGCCTCTTCCTTCTGCTCGGAGTCGCTGCTGCTGTGGCCGTTCTTCCGGTTGTCGGTGCTGTAAAAGCCGGGCCCCTTGAAGATGATGGCCGGCGCACTGAAGAGGCGGCGGGCCGTGCTGCCGCAATTAGGGCATTCCTGCTCCACGGGCGCGTCGAAGCCTTCCCAGCGCTCGTACTGGTGTCCCTGAGAGCAGCGGTACTCGTAGATAGGCACGGCTCGTACCTCCTTTCCCGTCCCGGTGTCGGCTGGCAGGGTAAAGGGGGTCTGCCCCAATTATATACGACAGTTTGTGAAACTGGCAACGCACTCCTGCCCCGGCCCGGTATCAGGGCCGGTGGCAGTCCCGACGACTGGCGGCTCGGGGGCGCCGCTGGCCCGGCCAGCCCTACTCCAGCGAGGCCAGATAGGGGTAATGGGGTTGGCCACCGTAGACCACCTCCACCTCCAGGCCGTGGCGCTCCTGTTGGAGCGATTCGGCCAGGGCCTGGGCCTGCGCCTCCTTCACGTCGGCCCCGTAGTACAGGGTCAAGAGGCCCTCGCTGCCGTCCAGGGTATCCAGGGCGCCGCGCAGGGCGGCCTCGGCGCTTTCGGCCTTCACCTTCAGCTCGCCATCCACCAGGGCGATGTAGTCCCCTTCCTTGACCTGCAGGTCGCCGATGCGCACGTCGCGGATGGAACGTGTGACCTCTATGGTGCGCACCGATGCCGCCGCCTCCTCCATGGCGCGGGCGTTCTCCTCCAGATCGCGGCTGGGGCCGAAGGCCAGGAGGGCTGCGATCCCTTGGGGCACCGTAACGGTGTGCAGGACCTTCACCCTTTTGCCGGACATGCCTGCCGCCTGCTCGGCAGTGAGCACGATGTTCTTGTCATTGGGGAGCACGATGACTTCCTGGGCGGGCGCGGCCTCGATAGCCTCCAGCAGTTGCCGGGCGCTGGGGTTCATGGTGGGGCCGCCGCTCACCACCACCGCGCCCAGGCTGCGCAACGTCTGGGCGAGCCCATCGCCAGGAGCGACGGCCACCACCGCTACCGGCGGCTGGAGCGACTCCTGGAGCTGGAAGAACTGCCCTGCCTGCTGGCGGATGTTCTCGATCCGCACTTCCAGCAGCTCGCCAGCGTCGGTGCCGATGCGGATGGCCCCGCCCGGGTCATTGGTGTGCACGTGGACCCGTACCAGGCGCTCGTCGCCTACGGCCACCACCGAGTCCCCCAGCTTCTCCAGGAGGGAGCGGATGGCCTCGGCGTCGAGCCCCTGGCCGCCCACCAGGAACTGGGTGCAGTAGCCGTAGAGGGAGGGCTCGGCGGCGTGCATCTCCTGGGTGGCGGAGAGCCAATCGCGCTGGACGTGGGCGGGGGCCAGGGCCGGCGCCGCCTCCAGGGGCTCGCCACGCAGGTACCGTGCGATGGCATCCAGCACTACCCAGATGCCCTGGCCGCCGGCGTCCACCACGCCCGCCTCGGCCAGCACGGGCAGCATCTCGGGAGTACGCTCCACCGTCTCCCTGGCCCTTTCGGCGGCAGCGGTCACGAGCGTGGTCAGGTCGCGCTCGCCGTTCGCCACCAGCTCGCGGACGGCGGCTGCCGCCTCCCTGGCCACGGTGAGCATGGTGCCCTCGCGGGGGTTGGCGACGGCCTGGTAGGCGAGGCGCGCCGCCTCGTCGAGGCCGGCAGCCAGCGTCTCCGCGTCCAGTTCCCAGCGGCCATCGGCGGCCCGAGCGAGACCCCTCACCATCTGCGAGAGGATGACTCCCGAATTGCCCCTGGCGCCCATGAGCGCGCCTCGGGCCAGGGCGGCCATCAGCTCGCTCAAGGGCACGTCCCTGGTCTCGGGCTGGAGACGGTCGGCCTCCTCCAGGGTGGCGCGCAGGGTGAGGAACATGTTGGTGCCGGTGTCGCCATCGGGAACAGGGTAGACGTTTATGGCATTGAGGGCCTCGACCTGCCCTTCGAAGTGCTGTACGGCCGCCTTGAGGGCGCGGTAGATATCGGCTGCGCTGAGGGAGACGATAGCCCTAGCCTCCTGTCCCGTGCCCCGCGACCGCTTTTTGCCGCCCGTGGCCCTTCACCTTGCCCTTGGCTGACGGGGATGGTAGGATACCACTTGCGCATTCTAGCAGGGGCCCAGGAAAGGGTAAAGCGAGGCGAAAGACGTGGCCAGGTGTCAGGTGTGTGGCAAGGGGACGCGCTACGGCCGGAATATCCGGCACCAGCACTCCGGCCGCTGGGAGCGGCGCGCGCCCAGAACGCCCCGCACCTTCAAGGCTAACGTCCAGAAGAAGACCGTCGTCATCGACGGGCGGTCCCAGAAGGTCAAGATCTGCACCGCTTGCCTCAGCGCCCTCCTCAAGAAGACTGCCTCCATTTAACCTGCGCGCCAGCAGCGCGACTGCGACCGCGTTGTCCATCGCGGGGGCTTGTAATGGCGGGCGCCAGGGGCGATACTGAGGCCGAGCCCCTCGAGCGGCCCCCCGCCCTCCACGCATGGGAGCAGCCGCTCCTTCACGCTGACAACCCCCGCGATCTGGCGAGCAGGCCGGCCGCCTCAGGGTGAGCCGTGCCCTGGAGGTGCATTAGCTGTGCTACGTCCGTACTGGCCGCCCCTGATAGCGCTGCTGCTGGCTATCGTGGGCTGCGGCGGGGCTGCCTCGTCCCTGCCCGATACGGCCAGCCCTGTGTCCACCGCCGCGCCGACGGCGTCGGTGGCACCCCTGGGGACACCGACGCCGGGGCCATCCCCGGCGGGCTCCACCGCCGTACCGACGGCCGTCCCCACCCCTGCCGTCACCCCCGCTCGTGCCCCCACCGCACCGTCCCCGTCCACATATACCGTCCAGCCTGGCGACACGCTGTACTCCATCGCCCGGCGGTTCGGGCTGACGGTGGACGAGCTGGCAGCAGCCAACGGCATCGCCGACCCCTCCCGGCTAAGGGCGGGGCAGGTGCTGGTCATCCCCCGTGGGGGCGGGCCCACGCCCGCACCCCCGCCTCAGGGCAGCGCCCAGGTAGTGACCAAAGGCAACGCTGCCCGGCGCATGGTAGCTCTTACCTTCGATGCTGGGGCCGATGCCGGCTACACTGCCCTGATACTGGACACGCTGCGGGCCAACGGCATCCGGGCCAGCTTCGGCGTTACCGGTCGGTGGGCCGAGCAGAACCCCGACCTCCTCCGCCGAATCGTGGCCGAAGGTCACCACCTCATCAATCACACCTACAGCCACGACTCGTTCACGGGCCGGTCCACCGGCAACCCGCCCATGACCAGGGAGCAGCGCTGGCAGGAGCTGGACAGGACCGAGTCCATCGTCCAGCAGGTCACGGGCGCCACTACCAAGCCCTACTTCCGTCCCCCCTACGGGGACTACGATGCCTCGGTAAATGCCGACGTGTACGCCCGGGGCTATGCCTACAACGTCATGTGGACGGTGGACTCCCTGGGCTGGCGTGGCATCCCCGCCCAGGAGATCGTGCAGCGCTGCCTGTCCCTGGCCGAGCCCGGGGCCATCTACATCATGCATGTGGGGTCGGCCTCGCAGGATGCCTTCGCTCTGCAAGCCGTCATCGATGGCCTGCGCAGGTTGGGGTACAGTTTCGGCACGGTGCCCGAGCTCATCGCCCCGTAACATCACCCTTCCCCCTGTGCGATGGAGCGGGGTATAGTCGTATTCGGAGGCGTGAAAGAGAAGGCGATGCCTATCGAGGCCGTTCTGTTCGACCTGGGAGATACCCTCTGGCACTTCCCCAATATGCCACCCGTGGAGGTGGTGCGCGGGGAGACGGTAGGCCGCATCCGCCGCCTCCTCGCCCGCTGGGGGCACGAAATGGACGGCGACCGCATCTATATGGGCCGGGACATCCGGCTGGCGGTGGAGGAGGCCACCGAAAAGGCCTTCTGGGGAGACCTCAAGAGCCCCGACTACCCGGAGCTGTGCCGCCAGGTGGCAGCCCGCCACGGCATCGCCCTGACTCGCGAGCAAGCAGAGGAACTGTGGGACACGTGGAACCTGGGCGGCCAGTTCCTGGGCCGGCAGCTCTTTCCCGACGTCATCCCCACGCTGGAGGCGCTGAAGGCGCGAGGGATGCGCCTGGGGGCTGTCACCAACCGGGGCTGGTCGGGCCCGCGCTTCTGGCAAGAACTGGAGGACCTGGGCCTGGCGCCCTTCTTCGAAACGGTGGCCGTCTCCTGCGAGGTGGGCTATTTGAAGCCGCACCCTCGGATCTTCCAGGTGGCCCTGGAAGCGATGGGCTTGCGGCCCGAGCGGGTGGCGATGGTGGGGGACAGCCTGCGGGCGGACGTGGCCGGGGCCAAGGCCCTGGGCATGGTGGCCGTGTGGCGGCCCCCCCCGCAGAACGAGCCGGTGGAGGAGACGGCCGACCAGCCCGGCGACGACGGCGAAGTGGCCCCCGATTACACCATCGACACCATTTCCCAGCTTCTCGACCTCCCTCCCCTGCGGCGCTGAGACCGCCATCCAGCCGGTGTCGCTTCCAGGGTAGACGGCGGTCTGCCTAGCGGCGGCGAAAGACGGTGGCGCCAGGGCCATCGTACACCGTCTCGTACTGGGGCGCCTCGGCCAGCGAGCCGCGCAAGGTCGGGCAGCAGTCGTCGCGTTCCCGACGGAGGTCATAGGGGACCTGCTTGGTCACGAAGACGTAGTCGTAGTCGAGGCCCGTTTCCTCGGCCCAGCGGTCCAGGCACTCCGCTCCCTCTTCGGCGCATTTCTGCAGCGACTCGTAGGCGTCCACATGCCGGTGGAAGGCACCGGGCACCCATTCCAGGCCCTGGGGCGTAGCTACCGATATGCGCCCGGTCAGGGCAGGGAACCACTCGGCAGCCACATCGTCCCACCAGGTCCGGTTCTCCACCACCAGAAATCGGGAGCCGGGGGGAGTGTTGGCCCCCACCCAGGCCATGGCCTGGCGCGTGGCCGGCGCGAGCGGCTCGTCGATGGGCACAGGCAAGGCCGCTGTCGCTCCGGCCAGGGCCACCGCCAGGCCGGCCGCGAGCAGGCCACCGCTCCCCGGCCCGAGCCGGCGGACGCCGCTCCAGAGGCCTGTGCCGGCCAGCAGATGCAGGGGGAGCCCTGTGAGCCGGGGGAAGAGCCAGGGGGCGGCCAGCGCGCCTCCCACAAGCCAGGCGACTATAAACCGGCCGCCCTCCCTCAGGGCGGTCAGCGCGCCCAGCGCCGCCAGGACCAGGGCCGCCACGAACACGGGGTCGTGGGTCAGGTGGTACTGGCCCACCCAGGCCAGCTCTGGTAGGGCGAAGAAGGTGCGGCTGGAGCCCGGGGCGACGAAAGTATCGGGGCCGTAACGGCCCAGGACCGTGGCCCACCACGGCGCCGAGACGACCAGCGCGCACAGGGCCGCCAGCGCCGTGCCCTTCAGCAGGCGCAGGGAGCGCTCTCCCTGCCCCGCTAGGAGAAAGAGTCCGCTCAGGGCCAGGAACCAGGCCATCTCCACGTGGGAGAGGAGGGCCAGCCCCCCGCACACGCCGGCGGCCCAGGCGTGAACGTAGCGGCCACCCGTATACAGCCTGTGTAGCCAGAACAGGGCCAGCAAAGCGAAGAGCAGGCCCAGCGAGCGGGTGAGCCCTCCGCCCATGATGAACCAGGAGAACCCTTCGCTGTAGGAGGCGAAGAGCAGGGCCGCCGCCAGGGCGGCCCCCCGGCTGGGCAGGAGGGAGCGGGCCAGCAGGGCGAAGGCCCCCACCGTCAGGAGGCTCAGGGCGAGAGGCAGAAAGCGCAGCAGGTCGAGAGCGCTGGCGGGCGTCAGGCGGTCCAGCACGGCGGCCAGGTACAGGCCGAGGGGAGGGTAAGCGAAGGGCACCTGGCCGCCGTTGTAGGAGGAATAGAGGGGCAGCCGAAACCCGCTCGCCTCCAGGTCGCGCACCATGGCATAGATGAGGCCGCCGTCGTGGAGGGGGAAGTCCGCCGCCAGGACGCGCTGGAGGCGCAGGGCGGCGGCCAGGACAAAGGCGAGCGCCAGGCCCAAGGTGTAGCCTGCCCGGCCCAGGTCCGGGGCCGCCGCCCCGGGCGCCGTCCACGCCGCCCTCTCCGCCGCCGAGGGCCCTGGCCGCCCTTCCATCGCCACCGGTCTGCAGCGATAGTACCTGGCCGTCGCTGGAAAGAAAAGGACGGCCCGGGCACAGACCCCGGGCCGTCCTCGCCCCGCGCGCTCAGGGCATCAGGGGCCCTGCCAGGAGCAGTCGGTGGTCTGGCGTCCGTTGAGCTCCTGGCCGGTCGCCCTCTGGAAGGATGCCAGGTCGCCGTACCGCGTGCCGCCCCACTTGATGAAGCGGTCCGGGTCGCTGGTGTGGACGCAATCGTAGTCGAAGCTGGAACCGGAGGGCGGCGTGTCGTTCAGCTCGAACACGTAGCGTCCCACCTGGTAGACGTTGTTGCGGGACACGATGGGGCCCAGGCCGCTGTTGGTCTGCTTCAGTCCGTCGGCCCCTGGCCCCACCGTGCAACGGTTGCCGGTCAGGTACACCGTCGCCCGGGTGGCGTTGCCCACCTTGTAACAGAAGAGGTTGCCCTGCGGCCCGGCCACCAGGTCGTGGATGTAGTTGCGCTCGACGTACAGAGGGCCGGTCATGGGAGCGGCGAAGGCGATGCCCGTGCCACAGCCCGAGACCTCGTTGTTGACCACCCGCACGTTCTGCGCTCCACCCTCCACCTGAATGCCATCGTCGCCGCAGTCGCGGACCACGTTGGCCTCGATGACGGTGTCGCGGTCGAAGGAGCCGCGGGGGTCGCCCTCGGGCTCGCCGCCCAGGCCGTCCCACCCGCCGACGATGAGGTTGCCGCCGATGTAGTGGCCTCCGCCCGAGGGGCGGTCGGAAGCGCTCTTGAACCAGATGCCGTTGCCACCGCCCCGTGGCCCGCCCGACAGCTCGACGCGGTAGCGGATGACGTTGCCCACCAGCCGCAGGCCCGAGCCAGGGTACCAGGCGGCGATGCCGGCGCGGTTGGCCTCCTGGGCGTTGCTGCAGTTGTAGTCCTGGATGGTGCTGGTCTCGACGGTGACCCGGCTGGCGCCGTCCTCGATGATGATGGCCGCTCCGGCCGAGCGCTTGACGCCCAGATTGCGCAGGGTCACGTCCGAGGCGCGGACGGTGACCACGGCCTCGGCCGAGCACTGCCCATCGATCCAGACCGGGCCGTCGCCGTAGGCCTCCAGCGTCACTGGCTTCTCTATCACCAGCGCCTCGCGGTAGGTGCCTGCTCGCACCCGGATGACCTGACCGTTTCCGGCCGCTGCCAGGGCAGCGCCGATGCTGGCGTAGCCGCCGCTGCCCACCACGAGCCCTCCGCCGCCGGAGCCGGTGCTGGGTGTCGGCGACGGCGTGGGGCTCGGCGTCGGCGATGGCGTCGGGCTGGGAGGCGGCGGCCCCACCACGCCGCCCGGGTCCACGGCCAACGACACCTGGTCGAAGTAGCCCCCGGCGGTGCCGCCCGTGAGCGAGCGGACCATCAGCTGCACGCGGACGGACCTCGCATCGGGTGGCGCCTCCACCGGGCCTGTGGAGACCAGTTGGAAGCTGCGGTCGACGGTCTGTGGCCTCGCATCCACATAACCGATAGCGCCGCTCGAGGCATCGCTGGAGCGGTACCAGACCAGGCGCAGCCAGGCGCTGGAGACCTGCGGGTCCGACGCCAGTACGTAGCCCGAGAGCGCGTAGCGCTGCCCTGGCTGGACGCTCAATCTCTGATAGGCATACACGGGGCTGGTGGACCTGGTCACCAGCAGCCCGGAGTAGCTGCCTTCCTGGGCGGGCAGGGCGCTCCGGCCCAGGAGCGCCTTGGAAGTGGAGACGAGCCAACCTTCCGGTGTGCCATCCCCGGGCGTAGACTCGAAGCTGCCATTGGTGATGCTCGAGTAGACTAGGGCGGCGGCCGCAGGCTGGGACTGCCCGCCCCTGGCAACCGCCAGAACGGAGGCGGCCGTGATGGCCGCCAGCAGCAAGAGGACTCCCTTTGCGAATGGCAGGGGAGCCTTCCGATTCCCGGCCATAGACATGTCCTCCTGGTCGTTGGTGTCGTCCCTAGGCCGGGCATCGTGCCACCCCTCCCCACATGGGGGCCAGTGCGGCCCCCCATCTCTGCACCCAAGACTTCGACGCCCGAACCGGGTGTAGGAGCTTCGATGCAGGGCGTGGTGTGTGCCCTGACTGAAAGCGTCGGTGCGCCCTCGTCTTCGACTATCACTCCCCTCTCGGCACGGGCGCTGGCCCCACCTGCGCGCCAGCGGCGGGGCCGGCCCTGCCCTGGCTGTGCAGCAGAAAGGGATGTCTCCCCGGGCTGCAGCCCAACGCGGATTAACATAAGACAGCCGCAGGCGCGGGCGCAACCGCTACCTTGGTCCTGGCGCTATAGGGCGGGAGGGCGAAAAGTGTCGATTTTCGGCGTCTACGCACTCCTATCTCATCGGGCCGCACCCCTGCGCGAGGACGCCGCTCCCTCACGCGCCTGAGCGGACAGAGTCCCTCGCCTGGCCGGGCCGAGGGGCCGCAGACTGGCGACGACCGTTGTCCGTCTCCTCTTGCAAGGCCGCGGTCTGGGGCCGGAACATGTACCCTACCCCGCGCCGGGTAACGATGCGCGTCGGTGCGCGGGGGTCGGGCTCAAGCTTGCGTCGCAGATACCAGATATACAGTTTCACCAGCCCCCGGTCGCCCACGTACTCGGAACCCCATACATGGGCGAGGATCTCGTCGTGGGTGACCACCCATCCCCTCCTCCCCACCAGCAGGGCCAGCACCCGGAACTCGGTAGGGGTCAGGTGAACGGGCCGGCCGTTCGCCAGGACGCTCATGCTGCGAAAGTCTATGTACAGGTCGCCGTCTTCGTACACCAGCTGGGAGGAGGGCACGGCCGAGAGCCCCTGCAGCGCCTCCTCCAGGGCCGATGGCGCCTCCTCGCCGTTGACCTCCCACAGCAGACAGTAGTCCAGGGGCCAGGTGCGCGCCTCGTTGAGCAGGTAGTGGCTGGGGCTGTAAGAGACGAGCAGTAGGGGAAGAGAGGTCATGCGTTTGACGGTGTGCACGAAGTCGCGCAGCTCGCGCGAGAGCCTGTCGGTCACCACGAGGACGCCGGCAGGGCGCGATACGTATATACAGCGGTACGCCTCCCACCAGTCCTCGGCCAGGACGACCTCATACCCTTTCTTGGCCAACCAGCGCTCGACTCGCTTGCCGAAGGAGTCGTCTTCGCAGACGAGCACTAACGCAGCCGGGCCTTTCATCTGCATCCCCTCCCCGCCGCAACTGCAGCCCTAGGTCCGGCCGGTTTCCGGCTGGCCGGCGCGCGACCTCTGTCCAGGCGGCCACGATCCCATGGCCCACAGGTCGTCACCGGCTACCCCTTTAGTGTGTGAATGATAATGCAGGTGTCAAGTGGGCAACCCCTCGCGTTCAGGTTCGGCCACGATAGGCTCATACAGAACTCAGACCTTTCGTCGACCGTGGCCAGACCCCACTGCGACTGCCCGCAGTCGCCTAGGCCGTCATCATATACCCCGATGTCGACGCGCGACGGGGCCATGGCACGGCGGCTGGCCGTTATCGGGGCAGGGTACGTGGGCCTCACCGTGGCTGCCTGCTTTGCTCACCTGGGCCACCGGGTGAGCTGCATCGAGTGCGACGAGGCCAAGGCCCGCGCCCTGGCCGCCGGCAGGGTGCCCATGGCCGAACCAGGGCTGCAGCCGCTCTGGCGTCGGCACCTGGAGGACGGCACCCTGACCGTCCACTGCGAGGCCGCCGAGGGCCTGCCAGGGGCGGAAGTGGTGTTCCTCTGCGTGGGGACGCCCTCCTCGCCCGATGGCGCAGCCGACCTGGGCCAGGTATGGAGGGCGGCGGCTGAGCTGGCCAGGGCCATGCCCAGGGGCGCGCGGGCGGTGCTGGCCGTTAAGAGCACCGTGCCCCCGGGCACCACCCACCACCTGTCCGTGATGATGAGGGGGCTTCGGCCGGACCTTCACCTGCCGGTGGTGGCCAACCCCGAGTTCCTGCGCGAGGGCAGGGCAGTGCAGGACTTCCTCTCGCCTCCCCGTATCGTCCTCGGGGCCGATGACGAGGAGGCGGCCCGCACGCTGGCAGAGCTGTACCGCCCGCTGGACGCGCCGGTGGTCCACTGCCGTCCGATCAGCGCCGAACTGGCCAAGTACGCCTGCAATGCCTTTCTGGCCGCCCGGGTCTCCTTCGTCAACGAGATAGCGGAACTGGCCGAGGCCCTGGGCGCCGACATCGGCGAGGTGACGGCGGTGATGGGTCTCGACCCGCGCATCGGCCCCGCATATCTGGAGGCGGGGCTCGGCTGGGGCGGAAGCTGCCTGCCCAAGGACTTGCGGGCCCTCATCGCCCTGGCCCGCGGCCTGGGGGTGCCATCGCCGGTGCTGGAAGGGATAGCCCAGACCAACGCCCGCCAGGTGGCGCGGACCGTGGCCCGGCTCGCGTCAGTGGCGGGGCCGCTGGAGGGCAAGCGAGTGGCCCTGTGGGGCCTGGCCTTCAAGCCCGGCTGCGACGACACCCGCGATTCGCCGGCCCTGGCCCTGGGCCGCGCCCTGCAAGAGGCCGGGGCCGAGGTGACGGCCTACGACCCGGTAGCCTCCTGCACCGAGTTCGCTGTCCACCGCGACCCCTACCGCGCCGTCGAGGCGGCCGATGCAGCGGTGGTGGCCACCGGCTGGCCGGAACTGCGCTCGCTGGACTGGGCCAGGGTCCGCTCGCTGATGAAAAGACCGCTGGTCCTGGACGCACGCAACGCCCTGGACGGCGAGGCAGTGCGGGCGGCCGGGCTCGTATATATGGCATTGGGCCGGCCCCTGGTGGGGGAGCCCGCGCCGGTGGAGGGGTGATGGGTGAAGTGGTGCAGACGCGGACTCTACCCCGACAGGCTGCGGCCTATATGCCCCTGAAACGGGCGCTGGACATCGTCCTCGCCTCGCTGGGGCTCGCTGTGCTGGGGCCCCTGTGTGCGCTCATCGCCCTGGCTATCTGGCTCGATTCCCCGGGCGGCGTGCTCTTCCGTCAGACCCGCCTGGGCAGGGACGGGCGACCTTTCACCATGTACAAGTTCCGCACTATGCATCCCCATGCCGATGACTCTCTGCACCGCCAGGCAGTGGCCCGCTGGGCACAGGGCGCTGCCGACGGCGACGGGCCCCACCCCTACAAGCCGGAACGCGACCCGCGAGTTACCCGAGTGGGGCGGGTGCTCCGTCTCACGGGCCTCGACGAGTTGCCGCAACTGCTTAACGTGCTCCGGGGCGAGATGAGCCTGGTGGGCCCCCGGCCTGCCATCCCCTATGAGCTCGCTCACTACCGTCCCTGGTATTACCAGCGGTTCAGGGTGATGCCGGGCATCACCGGCCTCTGGCAGGTCAACCGCCACCGCGCTCCCAGCCTGCCGGAGGCCGTGGAGCTGGATATGAGGTACATAGAGCGAATGTCGCCGGTGCTGGACCTGGCCATACTGGCCCGGACAGTGCCCCTGGTAGTGCGAGGCAGGCTCAGGTTTTGAGAGGAGGCGCCATGCGAATCGGTCTGGTGGGGTGTGGCTATTGGGGGGGCAAGCACCTGCGCGTCCTTCACGAACTGGGCTTCGGCGGCCATGTCGTCGTCACCGACTGCGACCGGGCGCGGCTGCACGATGTGGCCCGAGTGTACCCTGCCGCCACGGTGACGGAGAGCTTCCAGGAGTTGCTGGAGCGCTCCGATGCGGTCATCGTGGCCACGCCGGCCAGCACCCACTACAGCTTCGCCAGACAGGCCATCGAGGCGGGCCGGCATGTGCTGGTGGAGAAGCCCTTCACCACCTCCTCGCAGGAGGCGCGCGAGCTGGTGCAGATGGCCCGAGAGCGGGGGCTGGTGCTTATGGTCGGCCACACCTTCCTCTACAGCCAGCCGGTGCGGGCGCTGCACGCCCTGGTGCGGGAGGGGCGCATGGGCCGAGTGCTGCACCTGGACAGCCAGCGCCTGGGCTTCGGGCTCCTCCAGTCCGATATCCACGTGCTCTGGGACCTGGCCTCCCACGACATCTCTATACTCGCCTATCTGCTGGGGGAGTGGCCGCAGCAGGCAGCGGCCCGGGCCGTCACGCACCTGCACAGTCAGCGCTTGTGGGAGGTGGGCCATGCCCATCTCTGGTTCCCGAGCGGGGCGTCGGCCCACGTGCATGTGAGCTGGCTCTTCCCCTATAAGGTGCGTCAGCTCATGGTGGTGGGCTCGTGCGCTACCGCCATATACGACGACACCAGCCCCGAACCGCTGCGGGTCTGCGAGCGCGAGATCCGCTTCCCCGCAGCGAACGGCAGACGCGGGTGGTGTGCGCCTTCCTATCGCTCCGGCGACGTGCACCTGCCGCACATCCCCCAGCGTGAGCCACTCCTGGAGGAGGTGACCGAGTTCGTGCGCTGCATAGATAGCGGCTCTCCGCCCCTGAGCGATGGCGCGTTCGGCCTGCGGGTGGTGCAGGTGCTGGAGGCGCTGGACGCCTCGCTGGCGCGGGATGGGCAGGCCGTGCCGGTGGAGGTGCTGTCCGCAGCGCCGGTGACCGGGGAGGGCCTCCAGCCATGATGAAGCCAGCCATGATGAAGGTGGAACTGGTGGACCTGGGGGCCCAGTACCGCTCCATCCAGCAAGAGGTCCGGGAGGAGATCGACTCTGTCCTGGCCAGCGCGAGGTTCAACCTCGGGCCCAATGTCTACCAGTTGGAAGAGGAGTTCGCCACCTATTGCCGGGTGGCCCATGCTGTGGGCGTTGCCTCGGGCACCGATGCCCTCTACCTGGCCCTGAAGGCGCTGGGTGTGGGCGCCGGCGACGAGGTCATCACTGTCCCCTTCACGTTCATCGCCACCGTGGAGGCAATAGCCCTGTGCGGTGCCCGGCCGGTGTTCGTGGACATCGACCCGCGCACCTACACCATGGACCCCGCCAGTCTGGCGTCAGCCATCACCCCGCGCACACGCGCCATCGTGCCGGTGCACCTGTACGGGCTGCCAGCGGACATGGACAGCATCATGGCAGTGGCCAGCCGCCACGGCCTGGCGGTGGTGGAGGACGCCTGCCAGGCCCACGGCAGCGAGTACCGTGGCCACAGGGTGGGCTCCCTGGGACATGCGGCCGCCTTCAGCTTCTACTGCTCCAAGAACCTGGGGGCCTACGGCGATGGCGGCATGGTGGTGACCGACGATCCCGCGCTGGCCCGCAAGGTGCGCCTGCTGCGCAACCACGGCGAGGTCCAGCGCTACCGCCATTCGGTGCTGGGAACCACCTCGCGGCTGGACGAGTTGCAGGCGGCTGTCCTGCGGGTGAAGCTGCGCTACCTCGATATCTGGAACGAGGCCCGCCGCACCTGGGCCGAGGAGTACCGCGACCGCCTGGACGACGTCCCCGGCCTGTCGCTCCCCTACGAGCCCGCCTACGGCAAGCACGTCTACCACCTGTTCGTGGTGAGGCACCCCCAGCGGGACGCCCTACGGCGGCGACTGGGGAGGCTGGGCATCGCTACCGGCATCCACTATCCGGTACCGGCGCACTTGCAGCCTGCCTGCGACTTCCTGGGCTACCGGGCAGGGGACTTCCCCGAGGCGGAGCGCGCGGCGCGTGAGGTGCTGTCGCTGCCCATGTACCCGGAACTGACCCTGGACCAGGTGGCATACGTATCGCAGGTCATCCGCGATTGGCACCGCGAGCGAAAGGCCCAGGGCCGTCGCGGTACCGTCCTGCCCTTCGTGGCCGCCGGCGAGTGAGGGAGAGAAGTAACCATGATCCCCGATGAGGCCTGGAGGTTCGTCCAGCGCTGGCTCTGGTTGCTGGTGATCGCCATCGCCGCCGGTGCCGCCCTGGGCGTAGTCCTGCTGCCCCGGGTTCTGGGCAGCAACGAGAGCTACAGCTCCACCGCCGTGCTGTCGGTGGGGCGCTTCGCGTCGCCGGCCGGCGTGGTGACCGCCGCCGTGGGAGCCGACCAGAGCCGCCTGTTGCAGGACTACACGCAAGCGCTGGCCGACGCCACACGCACGCCCCGGTTCATGGCCAGGGTGCGGGAGCGGGCTGCTGCCAGGGGCCTGCCCCTCAGTGCGGCGGCCATCAACGCCAAGGTGCAGGTGGAGGCCCAGCCGAGCCTCTTCACCATCACCGTCCAGGCCAGCGATGCAGACCCAACCGTGGCCGAGGCGCTGGCTGGGGCCATGGTGGAGGCCATCATGGACGAGGCCCAGGGCCAGGAGGAAAACCTGCGGCAGGCGCTGGCCCAACGGGCGGAGCAGGCGCAGAGCCAGATCGTGCAGCGTCTCCAGGCCAACCAGCAGCGCACCCTGGCCCGGCTCCAGCAACTGAATGCGCCTGCATCTCAATCGCTGCTGGCTGGTCTCTCTTCCGGCAACCTGTCGCCCGAGGCCACGCGCCGGCTGATATCGGATCTGGCCCGGGTGAGCGGGGACTCTGAGCTGATGGTGCTCAGCGCTGAGGCCGAGGCGCTCCAGCGCACCCTTACCGAACTGGCTTCGGCCAAGGAGGCAGTGGAGGTGGCCCTCAGCGCCGGCGGCGGGCCCTTCTTCGTCCTCCAGCCCGTGGAGACGGTGCAGGAGCAGCCCCTCCATGCCCTTCGCGGTCGCGATGCCATGGTGCTGGGCGCAGGGGCGGGCCTGGTGATGGGCTGGCTCTCGGCCAGCCTGGCCGAACACCTGCTGGGACGGCTGCGCCGCCGGCGCGACGGGGATAACGGGGAGTGAGGCTATGGGGGAAGGGGCCATCGTGGTGACGGGCGGGGCCGGTTTCGTCGGCTCCCACCTGGTGGAGCGGCTGTTGGCCGAGGGACGGCGGGTGGTCTGCGTGGATAACTTCGCCCCCTTCTATTCCCGGCACCTCAAGCGGCGCAACCTGGCCCGAGCGATGGGGCACCCAGGCTTCAGGCTGGTCGAGGTGGACGTGTGCTCCCGCCGCCTGCGCGACGCTCTCGAGGGGGAGGAGGTCTCGGCGGTGGTGCACCTGGCGGCGCGCCCAGGTGTGCGTCAGTCGTTCCGCCAACCCGCGCCCTATCTGCGCGACAACGTAGTAGGCACCCTGAACGTGGCCTCGCTGTGCCGCCGGATGGGCGTGCGCAGGCTGGTGCTGGCCTCGTCGTCTTCCGTGTACGGGATCACGGAGGGCGCGGTGAGCGAGGACGCCCCCTGTCGCCCCATCTCGCCCTATGGCGCCTCCAAGCTGGCGGCGGAGGCGGTGGCCTCTGTCCTGGCCTCCCAGGGAACGGAAGTGCTGGCGGTCCGCCTGTTCACCGTCTACGGGCCGCGGCAGAGGCCCGATATGGCCATTGCCCGCTTCGCGGCGTCCCTGTTGCGAGGGAGGGCCATCGTCCTGTACGGGGACGGGCTCGTGCGCCGCGACTTCACGTACATCGATGACGCCGTAGACGGCCTGGTGCGGGCCCTGCAGGCACCCGTCTCTGGGTTCCAGGTGTTCAACATCGGCGGTGGGCAGCCGGTCAGCGTGCGAGACGCGATAGGGCTGCTGGAGTCGTGCCTGGGACGAAGGGCGGCGCTGCGCTTCCGCCCGCTGCTGGAAGGCGATCCGCCCCTGACCTGGGCCGATATCGGGCGGGCCCAGCGCTTGCTGGGGTACCGTCCGCGCATCGGCCTGGCCGAGGGGCTGGAGCGCTACGCTGACTGGTTGCGGCAGGAGGGCTATGGCTAGGGCCGGTCAGGTCGCGGGCGCAGCGACCATGTCCGTGGGCTCCGGCTCCGCCCTCCTGTTCGGCGGGCGTGTGCTGGAGTACCTGGCCGTGGGAGTGGCCGGAGTGCTCATAGCGCGGGGCCTGGGGCCGGAAGGCCGGGGGGTATACAGCCTGGTGAACCAGGCCGCATTCTGGTCTTCGGCCTTTCTGGCTCCGGGCCTGGCGGAAGCGGCCGTTTACTACTGGGGCCGGGGACGCCATCCCGTCGCCTCCCTGTGGGGCAATTACGTCACCTGGTGGCTCGGCGCTTGCCTGCTGCTGGCAGCGGCCGCAGGCGTGGTGGTCGCTGCGGACAGGCAGCTGTTCGGCATTGCGCCCCGCTTCATGGTGCTGGCCCTGGCCGGGGGAGCGGCCATGCTCTTCGTGCAAGGGGCCCAAACGCTGATGCTGGGCCAGGGGCGCGCGGGCCGCAACGTGGCCGTCCAGGTGGCTGGCCCGGTGGTCAGGCTGCTGGCCATCGGCGGCGCCCTGGCCTTCGGCCTGACGTTGCCGCTGGTTCTGGGCATCTGGCTGGGCGCCGTACTGGCCACGGCCGTCCTGGCCATCGCCCTGGTGGGTCTGCCCATGCGGCCTGCGCTGGACCTGGCCGCGCTCAGGGACCAGGTCGTCTTCGGGGGCAAGGGGTTCGCCGGCTGGGTGCTCACGGCCGTGAACCACCGCCTGGACGTGTTCATCGTGGGCGGCCTGCTGGGGGCGGCGGCGGTCGGACAGTATACTGTCGCCTTCAATACCGCCGAGCTGACCTGGTGGGTGCCCCTGGCGGTAGGCACTGTCCTCTACCCGAAGGCCTCTTCGCTGTCGGCGGCGGACGCAGCGGAACTGTCCGCCAGCGCCTGCCGCGCCACCCTGTTATTGGGGGCGGCGGCCACAGCGCTCCTGGCGGCCGTGGGTTACAAGCTCATACCCCTGGCCTACGGCGGCGAGTTCCGTGAGAGCGTCCCGGCCTTTTACATCCTGTTGCCCTCCGGTCTGCTCTATACGGTGACCAAGGTGCTCAGTAGTTCCCTGTGGGCGCTGGGACGGCCGGAGATAAGCGTCCTGAGCGGCCTGGCCTCGGTGCCGGCGACCCTGGGCCTCAACTTCCTGCTGGTGCCGAGGCTGGGGATCGAAGGCTCGGCCGTGGCCTCGGACGTGGCCTACCTGCTCAATGCGCTGGTGGTCCTGGCCATATTCAGCCGGGCTACCGGCATGCCGTGGTGGCGTGCCCTGGTGCCCGGCCGCGATGACCTGCGGGCGGTGACTGATGGTGCGCGAGGGCTATGGGCCCGTCGCCTCGCGGCCCGCGTCCCGGGCGAGAACGCCCCCATGTAGCCCCCGGCCGATGGGAAGGAGGGTGCGGTGCGGTGAGGGTGTCCGTGGTGATTCCGGTCTACAACATGGCCCGGTACTTGCCGGCGTGCCTGGACAGTGTGCTCGGCCAGGAGGGAGTGGAAGCCGAAGTGGTAGTAGTGGACGACGGGTCCACCGATGACATTCAGGCCGTCATCGCTCCCTATGCTGGCAGAGTGACCTATCTGCGCACGCCCCACCAGGGCCTGCCTTCTGCCCTGAACGCCGGCGTCGAGGCGTCCGGCGGCGATGCCATCGCCTTCATAGATGCCGACGACCTGCTCCTGCCCCAGTCACTGCTCTTGCGCGCCCGCGTGCTGCAGCAACTGCCGGGTGTGGGCCTCGTTTTCGGGCCGGCGCTGGTTCTGGACGAGTCGGGCCGCACAGTGGGCCTGCGTAAGGCCGCTCCGCGGCCCGGCCTCTTGCCCTCAGCACAGGCGTTCCGTTGGCTGCTGAGGGGCTGCCGCATCCCGAACCCCACCGTGATGGCGCGGCGGGAAGCGCTGGCCGATGCAGGCCCCTTCCGTCAGGAGGCCTTCCCGGGAGAGGACTGGCACATGTGGCTGCGTATCGCCAGTCGGTGCGACCTGTACTGTCTGGAGCGCCCTGTGGCCTGCTATCGCCTGCACCCGGGCAGCATCACCGCCCGCTACTGGGTGGAGGAAGTGGACAGGTCTCACCGCTTCACCCTGGCCGATGTGTTCGCCCACGTGGCCCCGGAGCAGCGTGGGCTCGAGCCCTTGGCCCGCTGCTACCTTGAGCGGACATTGGCGGCCCTGGCTGCCCGCTCCGGCCGGCGCAGGGACTTCCTGCGCTACCTGGTGGGCGCGCTGGGCCGTCGACCGTTGCTGCTCCTGGAGATGGAGACCTGGGGCTGCCTCGCCGTAGGCGCTCGGTCGCTCCTCCCCGCTCCCGTTCTGCAGGGTCTGAAGCGGGTGAAGGCGCCCCTGGCCCGACGCCGGCTGCGCTATGCGTTTGCTGACGACTCGAGCGAGACGGTAAGGGCAGCCGAGCGATGACCCGACGGGCCCGGGCTTTTCGGGAGGTGGAGAAGATGGCAATGGTGGCTGGACGCGCTAGAGCTCTGGCCGCGAGCTGGAGGCCATGGGCATCAGCCATGCGGAGCGCGGCCTGGGCGCTGCGGCGCTCGGCCAGCGAGCGCAAGGCCACGGGCCGGCCTTCGGAGTTGGAAGAGCTGGCCGCCTACCTGCGCCTTACCCCTTCCGAGGTGGCAGTGCTCTGTGCCCTGGGGGCGAAGCTGGTGGCCGCCCGCTGGCGTGCGCTGGCGCCCACGTCGCCAGAGGAAATCGCCCAGTTCTATGCCCACTGCTCGGAGTACCTGTACGACCTGGTCTTTTGGCACCTGGGCGACGAGTACCGCTCTCTCCTGGCCCTGCTGGCGGACGAGCGTGGTGGACGCTGCCTGAGCTTCGGGGGCGGGACGGGCGCCGAAGCCCTGTACCTGGCCGAAAGGGGCAACGAGGTCTGGTACCTGGACGTCGCCGGCTCGCCGGTGTGGCGCTTCGCGAGCTGGAGAGCCCAGCGCCGGGGCTATCGTGTCCGCTTCGTCTCCGAGTGGCCCGATGGCGTGGAGTTCGACTGCGTCGTCGCCTTCAACGTGTTCGGCAGCCTCACTCCCCGGCAACTGGCCGACGTCATGCCCAGGATAGCCGCCTCGCTCAAGCCCGGCGGGCGCCTGTACTGCAACAACGACTTTCGGCCCAGCCCCATGCACCCGTACATGTTCGACAATTCGGAGCTCTGGGCATCCCTGACCAAGGCGCTGTCGCTGGTCCCGGTGCACGGGAGGCTCTGGCTGAAGGAAGCGGGAGGCGAGTCATGGGCCCCCTGAGCTGGCTCGCCGACGTGCGCAACTACCTGCTACTGCGCCACTACGTACGGCAGGGGCTGCGGCTGGGCCGGGACGTGCGCATCATGGGCAAGCCGGACTTCGGCAGCGAGCCATATCTCATCGAGATAGGTGACCATGTGACCATCTCGAGTCGGGTAACGTTCGTCACCCACGATGGCGCTACGTGGGTGTTCCGCCACCTGCCCCAGTACCGAGGGCTGCAGCGCTTCGGGCGCATCGTCATCGAAGACAACTGTTTCATCGGCACCGGGGCCATAATCCTGCCCGGTGTCCGCATCGGGCCCAATGCGGTGGTGGCGGCGGGAGCGGTGGTGACGCGCTCGGTCCCCCCGGACACGGTGGTGGCCGGGGTACCGGCCCGGCCGGTCTGCACCTACGACGAGTACGTCCGCCGCTCGGCGCCGCGCTGCCGTCATTACCCGCCCGAGGTAACGAGCAATCGTCGCCGACTGCGACGGGTGCTACTTGATACCCTGCCCTATCCGACCTGGGGCCCCGGGGAGGAGTGATGGCCACCGCCGAAGCCGCTGCCCCGCGCCGAGCTACGGCGCTGCCCTGGTTCCCCTTCCTGCCCCTGGGGGTGCTGTTCCTGGCCGAGGCCCAGCCCCAGGTGCTGCAGTGGCTGTTCATGGGGGCCATCGCCCTCCTGCTGGCCCTGGGCGTGGGGCGGCTCGTATGGGCGGCGGGTGCGCTGCTAGTGCTCGAGCTCACCATCAGCAACTACATGCTGCCCGTGGCCGGCGGCAACCTATCGCTGCGGCTGGCGGTGACCGGGGCAGTGCTGGTGCTCCTGGCCTACCACTTGCTGCGGGGAGCCCGCCTGCCCAAAGGTTTCCTCTTCCCGGTAGCCCTGGCCTTCGTGGGCGCGAGCGTGGCCACCGCCTATCTGAACACTGACCAGATGCAGGCGTTCAAGGCCCTACGGTTCCTGCTCAGCGGCGTGACGGCAGCGGCGGTCGTCGCCGTCGGCGTCGGTTCGCGGGAAGACCTGCGGCGTCTGTTGCTGGTCGGGCTGACTGTCGGCTCCCTTTCGGCGGTGGCGGCCATCTCGCAGCACTACAGCGTCCGGCTAGGCACGCCGCTCATGGCCGTGGCCCCGTACACGGGCACAGGCAACATCTACGAAGAGATGGGAGAGCGGGCAGTGGGGCTCACCGAAAACCCCCTCCACCTGACGGACGACATGTTGCTCGCCCTGTTCGTACTGGCGGGAATCTTCGTATCGGTGGAAATGGGGATGTTGCGGCGCTGGGGGCTGGCGATCGCCGGAGCGGCCATGCTGGCTGCCCTCTACTTTACCTATACGCGTTCATGGCCACCGGCGGCGGCGGCGGGGGCGGTCGCTTTCCTGGCCTATCGAGGGCCGTACCGGAGGGAGGTCTGGCTGGGGCTGTTACTCCTCGGCCTGGGCATCTTCTATGTGTCCGACTTCCGCGGGAACCGTTATACCCTCACCGACGACTCCAGCGCCCTGGCCCGGCCCATCCTGTGGCAGGCTGCCCTCTGGATGTCTCTGGAGCATCCGTACATGGGCGTGGGCCCGGAGCGTTTTGTCGAGCTGGCGCCGTCCTACGATACGGCAGTGGACCCGCAGCTGCTACGAGAGGAAAGACAGCTGACCTCACGGTCGGTGCTGGGGGTCTACACGCCCCACAACGATTACCTGAACGTCTGGGTCACATATGGGCTGCCTGCCCTCGGCCTGTACGTGGCGATGGTGGCGGGGGCAGCGCTGTGTCTGCTGACTGCCTACCGTCGGGCGCGCGATGGCCTGTTGCAGGGCGTGGCGCTGGGTCTGCTGGCGGCGCTTCTGGCCTATGCCGTCAACTCGGCCTTCCACAACTATTTCGACAGCGCCCTCACGATATGGATGCTGGTGGGCGGGGCCATCGCGGTGGCCCGGCTGGTTCGGGAGGAGGGGAAGGGTGGAGCCCGACAGGCTGAGCCTCGTCCTGTCAGTCAATGACCTGCGCACCGGCGGGGCCGAGCGGCAACTGGTGGAGCTGGCCCGCGGCCTGGACAAGTCGCGCTACAGGGTGACGGTAGCCACCCTGTACGGCGGCCAGCCGCTGGAGCGAGAGCTGGCCGGTGAGGCGGGGGTAGAGCTGGTATGCCTCCAGCGGCGCAACAAGTACGATCCGTCGCCGGTCTGGCGGATGGCGCGCCTGCTACGCCAGCGACGGGCGCATATCGTCCAGCCCTTCCTGACGCCCGCCACCTTCTTCAGCCTGCTCGGGGCCCTGCTCGCGGGCACCCCCATCCGGGTAGTGACGGAGCGCTGTGGCCTCCGCCTGCGCCCCGGGCTGGGCAACCACGTATATCGGTTCCTGGAGGACCGCCTCACGCGCTGGGCGCAGGTGGTGGTGGCCAACAGCGAGGCCGGCCGTCGCTACGTCGTCTCGCGCGGCATTCCCGCTGCCAAGGTGCGGGTCATATACAACGGCGTGAATCCGGCCCGTCTTTGCCATCGCCCTGAAGAACGCCAGGCCGTGCGCCGCATGCTGGGCGCCGACGACGGCATACCCGTGGTAGGCATGGTGGCTAGCCTGCAACCAGCCAAGGACTATCCCACTTTTCTGCAGGCCGCAGCCGAGATAGCCCGCCAGATGCCGGCCACCCGCTTCCTGGTGGTGGGCGAGGGGCCCTTGCGCCCCCAGCTGGAGGAGACCGCGCGGCAACTGGGCCTAGGGGCCAAAGTCTCGTTCGCCGGCAACCAGCCCAGGGTCGCTCCCTACATCGCCGCTATGGACGTGGCTGTCCTCTCCTCGTGCGACCACGAAGGTTGTTCCAACTTCTTGCTGGAGGCCATGGCCCTGGGACGCCCCATAGTCGCCACCGATGTGGGCGGCAACCGGGAGCTGTTCCGCGACGGCCAGCCGGGCTTGCTGGTGCCGCCCCGGTCGCCCCAGGTGCTGGCCTCGGCTGTGCTGTCGCTGCTGCGCGACGAGGGGCTGCGCGGCCGTTGCGCTGTCGACGCCGTCGCCATCTACCGCCGGCGCTTCTCTCTCGAGACGATGGTCTCGGCTTACGATGCGCTGTATCGGGAGCTCTGGCAGGCATGGAGGGGGCGGTGAGGGCGGTCATGGTCGCCGAGGACCGGCAGCAGGCGCCGCGGGTCTGCCTGGTATCGGAGGCGCTGGGACTCCCGGCCGACGAGGGAGTGCGGAAGTTCGCTCAGGGCCTGCTGAGGGGGCTGCAACAGGCTGCGCGGGCCACCGGCGTGGCCGTGGGCGGTCTCGCCGCTCCCCCGGGCGCCGAGAGCGTGCCGGCGAACAGGGCGTTCCTCAGCCGCCGGCTGGCGCGGCGGCTGCGTTCCCTGTCCCCTGACCTGGTGGTGTACGTGCCGTCGGCCTCGGGCACCCTCTTCAGCCTTTGGCGGGGGCGCGTCCTCAAGGCCATGTGCCCCAGGGCCAGGGTGGCCCTGGTCTGTCTGCAGCCCCGACACCTGGGCCATGCCAGCCGGGCCCTGGGGAGGGCATTGCGTCCGACCGTGGCCTTCGCCCAGGCGCCCTGGACCATAGGGCCACTCCATGCCCTGGGGTGCCCAGTCCGCTTCCTGCCCTCGGGGGTCGACCTGGAGCGGTTCGCTCCAGTGGGCGAAGAGGAGAAAGAGGCCCTGCGCCGGCGCTATGGCCTGCCGCTGGACGAGTTCCTCCTCCTGCACGTGGGCCACGTGAAGCCGGGCCGAAACCTGGAGGTGCTCGTCCAGGCGGCCCCGCTGGCCCGCCCGGTGGTGGTGGCGGGCTCCAGCATGGGCAGGGATGCTGTCCTCGCCCGCCGCTTGCAGCTGGAAGCGGGGGCCATCGTCATCGATGGCTACCAGGAGCGGGTGCAGGAGCTCTACCAGGCCTGCGATTGTTACCTGTTCCCGGTGGAGGAACCTGGCAACGCCATCGACGCCCCGCTGTCGGTGCTGGAGGCCATGGCCTGCAATCTGCCCGTCATCTCCTATCCGTTCGGCGGGCTGCCGGTCATGTTCGGCCCCGGCCCCGGCCTCCATTTCGTCCATGACTGGGGCCAGCTCCCGCTCCTGCTGCACGCGGTCCGGGAGGGGGCGGCCTGCCGGACGCGGGAGATGGTGGGCCGCTATTCCTGGCAAGAGGTGGCGCGACACCTGCTGGCCCACGCCCTGGGGGTGTATGCGCTGTGAGGGGAGACACGGCTGCCCTGGAGCCGATGGCGGTCCTGGCCGAGCGCCTGGCTGAGGGGGCGCTGGTGCAGGCCAGGGGCAACCATGAACAGGCGGCGGCGGCCCTCGTGGCGCTACTGCGGGCAAACAAGGTGCCGCTGCTGGCCCTGGCCGCTGCCTTGCCCGCTCCCCTGGCCACCACGGACGCCTGGCGGCAGGCCCTCGCCCTGGACGAAGAGTGTCATCGCCAGCAGCGGCAGGAGTACCTGGCGGTAAGGGACGCGTGGGCTGCTGCGGGCATCCCCTGCCTGGCCTTCAAGTCGGCGGGGACGTATCCCTCCTTCCCTTACACCAGCGACAACCTCGACCTGCTGGTGCCCGCGGACTGCTGCGCGCTGGCGAGATCGGCGCTGGAAGAGATGGGGTATATCTGGCTGCGAAGCATCGACGAGCCGCGCAAGTTCCTGTTCCGCAAATTCGTGGGCGGCCGCTCTGTGCTGGCCGTCCACGTCCATGCCTGGGTGGGCTGGGATGTGGAGTTCCTGGGCCAGAGCGTATGGCAGCGCTGCCGACCAGCGCCCGACGACCCGGCCGTGACGGTGCCCGGTGCCGAGGACAGCGTCCTGGTGAACGTGGCCCATGCCCTCTACGAGAACAAGCGCTTCACCCTCTATGACCTGCACAAGATCTCGGCCCACTGGGCCGACCCTGGCCTCGACTGGGAATACATGGAGACCCTGGCCTGGCGGCGGGGCTGGCACGACGGCCTCTTGCTGGGCCTGCTCCTGTGTGCCCATGCCGAGACCTATCTCCTCGATCGAACTACGGCCCCGGAGCACTTGCTGCGTCGCTGGGAGAGAGGTCTCGAGCGGTATCCCTGGGCGCTGGCCTACTGGCAGCGGGCGCGCCGCCGCGCCGCGGGCGATATGCCGTACCGGGTCTCGTTCGCCGTGAGCAAGCTCCTTTACTATCGCAAGGTGCTGACAGACCGGCAGCTTCCCCCGTCGCGGCGCCTCGTCGACCTGGGAAAGGTACTCGCCTGGGGCCTGAAACAGAAGTCGGGGCTGCGTCCCCAGCGTGGCCTGCTGGTGTCTCTGAGCGGGCCGGACGGGGCAGGCAAGAGCACCGCCGCAGCTGCTCTGGCCTCCGCGCTGGCGACGTCCGAGGTGAGGACGCGCGTCGTATGGACGCGCTGTGGCTGCTCCCCACTGTACCGTCGCGTGGCGCGACTCTTACGCAGCCGGGCGGCCGGCGGCGACGCCGCCGACGGGCGTGCAGGCTGGCGGCCCGCTCCGGGCAATGGCCTCACCAGGGCCCTCTGGGCGTGGGCTAACGCCATCGACATCTATGTGTCCCTCGCCTGGCGCGCCTGGCTGCCACGCCTCCTGGGCGCAGCGGTGGTCTGTGACCGCTATGCCTACGACGCCGCCGTGGAGCTGGCCTCCCGTCTGGAGGAGCGGGGCCGCCTCGCCCTCCTCGCGCCACGGCTGCTGGTGGCGCTTTCCCCCAGGCCCGACTACCGTTTCCTGCTGGATGCCGACGGGCGGACGTTGCGCGCCCGGGCCGACGAGAAGGTGCCGCCCGCGGTGCTGGCCTCGCAGCGGCGTATGTACCTGGTGCTGGCGGCGGCCCAGGGTCTCCAGGTGGTGGACACCTCGCAGCCCGGAACGGCTGCCTCCGACCAGGTGACCGTGACGGTCCTCAGAGGCTACCAGGACAGGTTCCGCACCGTCCTGAATTCCCTGCTCCTCTCCAATCCCCGCCAGCTCAACCCGGACGATCCGCAGGCATGGACTCCGGCGAGGCGATGAACATGCGCGTGCTCGTGGTGACCAACATGTATCCCCAGCCCGACCGGCCTGCCTTCGGCGTGTTCGTACGCGACCAGGTGGAATCGCTGCGGCGGATGGGGCTGGAGATGGACGTGTTTTTCATCGACGGGCGGCGCAACCGGCTGAACTATGTCTGGGCGTACCCGCGCCTGTGGCGGGCCCTGGCGCGGCAACGCTACGACCTGGTCCACGCCCACTACATCTTTTCCGGCCTGGTGGCCCTGGGCCAGCGCCGCTATCCGGTGGTGCTGACCCACCACGGCCCGGAGGTGTTCATGACCTGGGAATCGGTGCTCTGTCGTCTCTTCACGCGCTTCTTCGACGAGGTCATCGTCGTGTCGGAGGAGATGCGGGAGCGACTGCGCTTCCCCCGCGCTCGCGTCATCCCCTGCGGGGTGGACCTGGAGATGTTCCGCCCCCTCCCCCAGGCCGAGGCGAGGTCTGCGCTGGGCCTGCCCCCGGGCAAACGCCTGGTGCTGTGGGCAGGGGAGCACTTCCGGCCCGAGAAGCGCTGGGACCTCGTGCAGGCCAGTATGGAGGTGCTGCGCTCGCGCCGTGACGACGTGGAACTGGTGCTGGCCTCGGGCCGCCCCCACGAGCTGGTCCCGCTGTACATGAACGCCTGCGATGTGCTGTTGCTGGTCTCCGACGCCGAGGGGTCGCCGATGGTCGTCAAGGAGGCGATGGCCTGCAACTTGCCCGTGGTCTCTACGCCCGTCGGCGACGCACCCCAGGTCATCGCCGGGACCGAGGGCTGCTTCCTCTGCACCCAGGATCCCCACGACATCGCCGCCAAGCTCGAGATGGCCCTGGACTTCGGGCGGCGCACCGATGGCAGGGAGCGGGTGCGCCACCTTTCGCTGGAGCAGGTCGCCGAGAGGGTGGCGGAGGTCTACGCCGTCGCCCTCGCTCGCCGCGGCGTGCGCCGGGGCAGGCCGGCGAGGGCGGGTGCGTGATGCGTGTCCTGTTCGTCCGCCTGGGCTACTTCCCTCAGGAAGAGCACGTGCGCAAGAACGCTCGCGCCCTGGTCGATGCCGGCTACGAGGTGGACGTCCTGTGCCTGCGCGCCCCCGGCCAGCCAGCGATGGAGCGGTACTGGGGGGGAACCGTCTACCGGCTGCCCCTGTCCCACCGTCGGTCGGGCATGGCGCGACACCTCGTGGAGCACCTGGCCTTCTGTTTGCTGGTCGGCGGGCTGGTACCGGCGCTGTGGGCCTGGCGTCGCTACCGTTTGCTGGAGTTCTACGGGCCGCCAGACTACGCCATCTTTTCGGCGCTGTTGCCTCGTCTCTGCGGCGCGCGGACGGTGCTCTATATCTTCGACCTGCTGCCCGAGACGCTGGCCCGTGGCCTGGGGCTCGGCGAGGGCTCCCTCATCGTGCGGGCGGCCGGCTGGGCCGAGCGCGCCAGCGCGGCCCTGGCCCACGTCGTCATGGTGGAGGGCCCGTACGAAAGGGACATGGTGGTAGGGCGCGGCACCCCGGCCGAGAAGGTCGTATGGGTCCCGAACGTGCCCGATGAGGACACCTTCCAGCCCGAGCGGAGGGTGCCGCTCTCCGAGACAGGGTTCGTGGTCATGACCCACGGCACGCTGCTCGCCCGTTACGGCATCGACGATGTGTTGCGCGCGGCGGCGCTGCTGCGGCCCCATGTGCCCGACCTTCGTGTCTGGATCGTAGGCGAGGGCGAGCACCGTACCGCGGCGGAGGCCCTTGCCCGCGCCCTGGGTTTGGATGGCGTCGCGGAGTTCAAGGGCTGGGTCCCTTACGAGTCGCTGGCCCCCTTGGTGGCACGGGCCGATGTGGGGGTCGTACCGCTGCGCTTCAACTCCCTGCCCAATAAGCTGTTCGAGTATGCCTGGCTAGGGCGGCCGGTGGTGGCCGCCGACCTGCCGTCCATCCGGCGGGTGTTCGGGGACTCCCTCCTGTACTTTCCTCCCGGCGACCCCGAGGTTCTGGCCCAGGCCCTGCTTCGTCTCTATCGCGACCCTGACCTGCGCCAGCGGCTGGCCAGTGAAGGACAGGCCGTGGCCAGGCGCTACGCCTGGTCGCTGGTCAGGGAGGCATACCTGCTCGCCCACAGGGAGGGAAGGGCCGGCTTCCGCGCCGAACCCGCGGTGGAGGAGAGCGAGCCATGAGCGTGGCGCGCGTTTCAGTCATCGACCCGCGGCACAGCGCCGCCTGGGCATGGTTCGCCCGGGAGTGCCCGGGGGCGACGGTCTTTCACTCGCCGCAATGGGCGCAGGCGCTGGCCTCGGCCTATGGCTTCCAGCCCAGGTACTACGTATTGCAGACTGCCTCGGGAGAGGTGGTGGCGGCGCTCCCACTGATGCTGGTGCGCAGCCGCCTGACCGGCGACCGGCTGGTCGGTCTCCCCTTCAGCGACCTGTGCCCCCCTCTGGCGGCCGACGCCGGGCCGGTGGCCATGCTGGCGGCTGCGGCGAGGGATGAGGCCTGGCGGCTGGGCCTGAGGTACGTCGAGGTGAGGGGCGGCGACCCCTGCTGGCTCGAGCCCTCGGGGTTCACGGCTGTCAACGGGCTGTTCGTACGGCATGTGCTCGAGCTGCCCCGCGACCGGAGGCAACTGGAGGCGCTGGTCCACGACTCGGCGCGACGCGGCGTGCGCAAGGCGCAGCGTCTGGGCGTGCGCGTGCGCCGGGCCGGCCCCGAGGCCATGCCTGTCTTCTATCGCATATATCGGGTCACGCGGGCCCGCCAGCATCTGGTGCCGGCCCCGTACCGCTTCTTCCAGGCTGTGGGGGAACATTTGCTGGACAAGGGCCTGGGCACCTTGCTGCTGGCTGAAGTGGAGGGCGAGGCCGTGGCCTGCAACCTGCTGCTGTGGTGGGGAGAGACGATGACTTATAAGTACAACGTGTCCCTGCCCGACCGGCTGGACGCGCGCCCCAACAACCTGCTCATGTGGGCCACTCTGGAGCTGGCCCTGGAGATGGGGATGGGGAGGCTGGACATGGGGCGATCCGACGCCGCTCACGAGGGGCTCAGGCGGTTCAAGTCCCTGTGGGGTGCGGTGGAGGCCCCCCTACCCTACCTGTACTATCCGGCCGACGCTCTCGCCCGCGACGGGCGGTCATCGCTGGGGCGGGTCCTGCGAACGGCAGTGCGGACCTGCCCCCAGTGGGGCGCGCGGGCCCTCGGCGCTCTCCTCTACCGCCACCTGGGCTGACGGGCAGCTAGCCCCGGTCTCCCCCTATATAGCCGAAGAGGACGCCGGCCACGCGGCGGATCTGTATCTCTTCCGAGCCCTCGGTGATGCGGTAGCGGCGGAAGTGGCGGTAGATGTACTCGAACGGCTTGTGGCGGGTGTAGCCGATGCCGCCGTGAACCTGCATGGCCCGGTCGGCGGCCTCGCAGGCCAGACGGTTGGCCCGATAGTTGGCCATGGCCACCTTGTCCGAGACCTCCATGAAGTCCTTCTGGTCCATCAGCCAGGCCGTCTTGTGGACGAGGTTGCGCACCAGCTCGCACTCGGTGTGCAACTCGGCCAGGGGCCACTGGATGGCCTGGCGCTGCGCAAGGGGTACGCCCCAGGTCTTGCGCTCCTTGGCGTAGGCCACCGCCTCATTGATGCAGAACTGGGCGATGCCCACCGCCGAGGCCGCCTGGCGGATGCGGTTCTCGTGCACGAAGTGCTGGGCCACCCGCAGCCCTTCACCCTCGGCCAGAACGATGGCGCTGTTGGGCACGCGCACGTTGCGCAGCACCACCTCGGCGTGATCGGAGGGCATGTTGAAGGTCCACCAGTAGAACGGCACCTCCAGGCCGGGCGTATCGCGGGGTACCAGGAAGGCGGTGATGCCCTTGGCCTCTCCCGGTCGGCCCGAGGTTCGGGCAAAGACCAGGTCATGGGTGGCGTGGTGCATGCCGCTGTTGAAGCGCTTGGCGCCATTGATGACCCACTCGTCGCCGTCGCGGACAGCGGTGGTCTCGAGCCAGGTGGCATCGGAGCCGTGGCCGGGTTCGGTGAGACCGAAGGCGATGCGGACCTCGCCCTGGATCATGGGCTCGATGAGGGCCTTCTGGTCGGGGGTGCCATAGGCGTGCAGGATGTGGACGATGGGGAAGTTGCCCACCACCGAGAACTCCACCTGGAACTCGTAGTGCAGTCCCGGGCCGCGGGTCGTCAGGTGTTCGCGGATGAGGGCCATGTCCAGGTTGGTGCCATCGCTGCCGCCCAGCTCCCTGGGGAGGGAATAGCGATAGAAGCCGGCCCGGTCGGCGCGGCGGCGGGCCTCGGCCATCAGCTCCCCCCACTCGCGGCGGGGGACGCCCCCGTTCTCCCAGTCGGTGCGGGCCCACTCGCGACGGTGGTCAAAGAGCTCGGGGTGGGCGTCCTCCAGAGGCTTTATCTCGCGCTCGACGAACTGGTCCAGCTCGCGCAGGAACCGCTGCATGTGTTCGGGCACCGCAAAGTCCATCCTCTCACCTCGCGCCTGATATATCGCGGCGGGCTGCCGCTCTAGAAGAGCTGCCAGAGCTGGTGTTGCTCCTCCAGCTCCTGCGGCGGGCCCTCCAGAACCAACTGGCCCATCCGTAGTATGTACAGGTACTGGGCCAGGTCAAGGGCCAGCCTCAGGTTCTGCTCGACGATGAGCACCGAGAGCCCCTCGGACTTGACCAGCTCCCGGATGGTGTTCATCAGGCTCTGGGCCACCGCCGGCGCCAGCCCCAGCGACGGCTCGTCCAGCAGCAGCACCTTCGCCCCGGCCATGAGGGCGATGCCTACCGAGAGCATCCGTTGCTGGCCGCCACTCAAGGTGCGGGCAGGCTGCGCCCAGCGCTCGCGCAGCACCGGGAACAGGGTCAGGACCCTTTCCAGGCGCTGCTCCCTGGCCTGCCGGTCCTTTACCACCTGCGCCCCCAGCAGCAGGTTGTCCCGCACCGAGAGCTCGCCGAAGACCGCCCGCTCCTGCGGCAGGTACACGAGCCCGTCGCGGATGTTCTCCTCGCAGGGGCGGTTGGCGATGTCGCGCCCGTCCAGGAGCACAGCGCCGGCGTGCACCCGCGCCAGGCCCACTATGGCCCGCAGGGTCGTGCTCTTGCCCGCCCCGTTGTGCCCCAGCAGCGCCACCACGCTGCCCCGACGCAACTGCAGCGAAACGTCGAACACCACCGGCCGTCCACCATATCCTGCCCGTACCCGCTCGAGCTGGAGCACGATGCCGTCGCTGCCTTGTGTGCCCATGGCCTTACGCTCCGAAATAGGCTGCGATGAGGCGGGGGTCAGCCATCAGCTCCTGCAAGGAGCCCTCGGCGGTGATGCGGCCCGACTCCATGAAGTAGCAGTGGTCAGCGAGCTGCCCCAGCGCATACAGGTTGTGCTCCACCACGCACACCGTCTTCCCCTGGGCGGGGAGGGCGCGGATGACCAGCGCCACCCGGTCCACCCACTGGGGGTCCACGCCAGAGATGGGCTCGTCCAGGAGGAGGACGTCGGCCCCTGTGGCCAGCAGCCGGGCAATGGCGACCAGCTTCTGTTCTCCGAAGGAGAGGCCACCGGCCAGCATCCCCGCCTTGTCCACCAGGCCCACAAAGGACAGGCATTCCAGGGCCAGTTCCCTGGCCCGGCGCTCGGCCCGGGACGTGGCCAGCGGCGCCCCCAGCAGGAGGGGCAGGTGCTCGCCCGGATGGCGGCTGTAGGCCAGCATTACGTTCTCCAGCACCGTCATGCGCAGGAAGAGGCGCACGTCCTGGAAGGAGCGGGCCATGCCCAGGCGGGCGATGGCGTCGGGGGTCATGCCGGTAATGTCCTTCCCCTTCAGGCGTATGGTCCCTCCATCCGGAGGGATGACGCCGGTGAGAAGGTTGAAGAGGGTCGTCTTGCCGGCCCCGTTGGGGCCGACCAGGCCCGTCACTACCCGCTCGCGCAGGGCCAGGTCCACGCCGTCCACGGCCACAATGCCGCCGAAGGCCTTGCGCAGCCCTTCCACCGTCACCACTGGCGTCCGCGCGGCGATGTCGATGCCGGCATCGGGCTGGCCGGGGCCGGCAGGTGCCGCTGGATCGGCTGCGCCGGCGGCCGGCGGCGGGCTCTGCTGTCCGGCTGCAGCTCCGGCGCCTGGCAAGGGCAGGCCCAGCCGGGCCAGCGCCCTGCGGAAGCTGAAGTGTTCGGGTATCAGCCCCTCGGGACGCAGCCGCATGAGCACCACGAGGGCAGCGCCGTAAATCACCAGCCGTATGAGGGCGGCCTTCTCGGCACCGATGTCCAGGTTCTTCTCCAGGATGGGCGATGAGACCACGATGAGGGCGGCGCCCACGGCCGGGCCCAGCAGGCTGCCCATGCCGCCGAAGATGACCATGGTCACCAGCAGCAGGGACTGGGTGACGTTGAACTGGACCGGCGATGCCAGGCGCAGGTAGTATGCCCAGAGGGCGCCCATCAGGCCGGCCATGGCCGAGGCCAGGGCGAACACCTGGACCTTGTAGACGAACACGTTCTTGCCCACTGCCCGGGCAGCCAGCTCGTCCTCTCGCAGGGCCCGCAGCACCCGGCCGTAGGGCGAGTCGGCCAGGCGCCAGTACAGCAGGGTGCAAATGGCGCTGACGCAGAGCAGGAACCAGAAGAACTGGCTGGGCTTGGCCAGCGACTTGCCGAAGATGGACGGCACCGGCATGCCTACCAGGCCGTAGGCGCCGCCAAGGTCGCGGGTGCTGTTGGCTATCGTCACCAGCACCACCGCCGCCGCCAGAGTGAGCAGGATCAGGTGCTGCACGGTGAGGCGGAGGGCGGGCACGCTCAGGAAGGCGCCCGCTGCCGCGGCCATGAGGGTGGCCAGCACCAGCGAGGGCACGAAGCCCATGCCGTTGGCGATGGCCAGCTTGGCCGCCGCGTAGCCGCCGATGCCGGCGATGGCCGCATGCGCCAGGGACACCTGCCCGGCGTAGCCGATGAGCAGGTTCAGCGACAGGGACAGCACCACGAAGATGAGGACCTGGTTGGCGATATCGAACCTGTATTCCATGGCGCCCCCTCAGGCGGTCACCAGCCGCTGCACCTGCCGCAGGGCCAGCCTTAGCTGCACTGGCCGCAACGCCAGATAGACGAACAGCACGCCGAACACCACCACCGGTGCCCACTGGGCGCTGAGGAAGAGCCCGCTCAGGCTTTCCACCAGGCCCAGGGCCAGCCCGGTCAGCGCCACCGACACGGGCCGCGTGCCCAGGGCCATGAACGCCACCACGAAGGCGATGAGCGTCTGCTGCAGGCCCATGTCGGGCACGGCGGCGAACCGCATGGCGGCATATACGGCGAACACCCCGGCCAGCGCCGAGCCGATGGCGAACACCAGCCAGTGCACTCGTTCGGTGTTGATGCCCACTACCCTCGCCATCTCCGGGTTCACCCGCACGGCGTTGACGATGCGACCCCACGGCGTGTAGCTGAGAAAGAAGGCCAGCGCCAGCACCAGGAACCAGGCGGTGAACACAGCCGCCATGTCCAGGCTGGTGAAAGTGACGCCCAGCACCGTGAAGGGGCGCAAGGGGAAGCCGACCAGGGAGCGGCTGGCCGACCCCGCTCCCCAGGTCAGCCGGATCAAGTTCTCGGCCACGATGGTGAGGCCCAGGGAGGCGATAAAGATGCCCAGCAATCCTCCGCCGCCCGCGGCCAGGGGTCGATAGACGACGCCTTCCGTCATCACGCCCGAAAGGCTCGCCACCACCACCGCCAGGAAGAAAGCGATGCCCAGGGGAATGCCCACGTCCTGGGAAAGGGCCACGGCTACGTAGGCCGCCAGGGTGTAGGTGACAGCGTAGGCCAGGTGGAAGCGGCCCGTCACGGTGAGGATGAGGGCGAAGCCCAGGCCCAGCACTCCGTACCAGCTACCGTTTATCACCCCGTTGGTGAACAGCTGCGGGAACAGCTCACCCCTGAAGTCCATCGCGTGCCCTCGTATGCCCTAGTCCAGCACTTCGAGCAGCCGCTCGCGGTTCATCTTGGCCACCACTCGGGGCTTGCAGCCGCTCACCTTGCCTATGACCTGCAGCTTGTCCACGTCGTGCTCTTCCAAGTCGAAGGTGATGGTGCCCACATTGTTGGCGTCCCCGCCGTAGAGGCTCTTGAAGGTAGGGTTCTGCTTGAGGGCGTTCTGCAGGTTCTCGCCTGTGATGGGCTGGTTGCGCGAGAGCACTCGTCGGACCAGCTCCCAGACGATGAACACCTTCTCGTAGAAGTTGGCGGCGTAGAAGTCGGGGTCCTGGTTGTACTTCTGGCGGAAGGCGTCGATGAACAGCTTGGACCAGGGGTTGAAGGGCTTCTCCAGGTCGAAGTAGTCGAAGGCGAACCAGTACTGGTCGTAGGCGGCCCCGGCCACCTGGCAGGCGTCGGGCGTGAACTCGGCACCCACTACCTGGGCCCTCATGCCCGAGGTGACGTATTGCTTCATGAAATAGCCCGGGTCAAGCCCCCACAGGCCCGTGAGGATCACGTCCGGGTTGGTGCCCCGCACCCGCGCGAGAGTCGTCGAATAGTCAGTGGCGCCGATCTGCACTCGCTCCTCGGCTACCAGCTCCATGTTGTTGGCGGCCAGGACCTGCTTCAGGTAGGCGATGACGGGGTCGTTGGCCGGGCCCACGTCCCAGCCCACACTGGCGATGCGGCGGGCGTTGGGCAGCTTGCGCCGGATGTACTGGGCCACGCCGTTGAAAGTGTCGTCGGGGATTACGGCGCGGGTGCCCCAGAAGTAGTCCTGGCGCTTCCAGATCTGGCTGGTGCCGCCGCCGCCGTCCAGGGCCAACACCTTGGCCGGCTGGATGACGGGCAGTATGGAGCCCAGCACAGCCCCGTAGGACGACAGGATGATCTGGACGCCGTCGTTGACCAGCTCTCGGGCGGCGGTGGCGCCGGCGGTGACGTCGCCCGACTTGTGGTCCTTGTAGATGACCTGGAAGTTGGGGCCGCCGGCGGCGCGGACGTGCTCCACTCCCAGGTCGGTGCCCTTGGTCATGATCTGGCCATAATAGGAGCCGGGGCCGGTGAGGGCGAGGATGACGCCCAGCTTGATGGTCTGGCCCTGGCCGGCCTGGGGCCCGCCGGGCCCGACCCACTCGTTGAGCTTGGAGAGGTCCACGGCGCCGGCCCGCGGCGCCGGTGTGCCGGTAGCGGGGGTGCCCTCCTCGCCGCCGCAGGCCAGGTAGGCGCCGGCAGCCAGGCCCGCAGCGACCAGGGCGCCCAGCCGCATCAGGTGGCGGCGGCTGAGGCGTCGTTCGAAGAAGCGGTCCCAGTAGCCCTTCTCGTCGTTCATGGCTCCCCCTCCTCGTAGCTATAGCTTGCGGATAGTCCCTCAGGCGCCCTCGAAGTAGCGCCGTGGGTTCTCCACCAGCATCTGCTGTATCTGCGCCTCGGACACTCCCATCTCCCGCAGGTCGGGGATGACTTCCTCGAAGATGTGGGTATAGCTCCATTTGGGCGCTAGCTGGCGCACCACCTCCATGGGAAACCAGTCGATGAAGCCGCAGTAGTCGTGGGAGAGGATGATGCGCTCGGTGTAGCCGCGCTTGCACAGCTCGGCCACGGTCCGCACCCGGGTCTCGTAGGTGGGGAATACGGGCAGGGCCTCGTTGTGGTACAGGCCGAAGCGATCCATGCCCACGTACGACCCGTTCTCGATGATGGAGATGAGATAGCCCAGGTCGTCGGAGTCGCCGGAGTGGCCGATGACCACCCGCTTCAGGTCGACCCCCTCCTCCTTGAAGATGCGTTGCTGCTCCAGCCCACGCCTGGTGGCAGCGTGAGTGTGGGTATAGATGGGGACCCCTGTCTGCAGGTGAGCCCTGGCCACCGCCCGCAGCACCTTCTCCACCCCGGGGGTGACGCCGGGCTCGTCGGTGGCACACTTGAGGATGCCCGCCCGGACCCCGGTGCCCTGGATGCCCTCGCGAATGTCCTGGACGAACATGCTGGCCATGTGGTCGATGTCGCGGTTCTCGAAGTAGTGGGGCAGCTCGTTGTAGGTGTACAGGCCGGTGGCCACTATGAATCGGACCTGGGGCACCTGGGCTGCCACACGCTGCATGAGGGGCAGCTTGCGGCCCAGCCCCAGCACCGTCAGGTCGACCACCGTGCGCACGCCATGGCCGGCGGCCTGGCGCATCTTCTCCGTCACATCGGCCACGATGCCTTCCAGGTCGTAGGCGCGCGGGAACGCCTCCTGAACGCCGTCGGAGAAGACGAATAGATGTTCATGCATGAGAGTGAGGTCCATTTCAGACGTATCGATGTCTCCATTGAGCGTCGGCACCTTCATGAATTTCTCCCCTTGACAATCTTTTGGCCCGTATATAGCATGGGCCTGACCCTCTGTCAATAGGTCTCGTCGTATTTAAGTCATCGAGGGTCAAGAGGAGAAATATTGCAGCAGGAAAGCTCATCTATAATCGGCTTATCGCTCGCTAAGACAACTGTTGCTCAGCCTGTCCCGCCCTTGCCAGGCCCTGCCCGCGCCAACGCGGGCGGCCGGCCCGGCGGCAGGCCTGAGCGAGGGGGGACGCCATGGCCGAGGCAGCGCTGACGGGCCTCAGGGTGCTCGAACTGTCCGATGGCGTGGCCGGGGCCTACTGCACCAAGCTCCTGGCCGACCTGGGTGCTGATGTGTTGAAGGTGGAGCGGCCCCAGGGAGCCCGGCTCCGACATCTGGGGCCGTTTCCCGGCGACGCACCCCACCCGGACCGGGGCGGCCTGCACCTCTACCTGGACTCGGGCAAGCGCTCCTGCGCCCTCGACCTGGACTCGGACGCCTCGGCGCGCCAGACGTTGCGGTCGCTGGTGGCCCGGGCCGATGTGCTGGTGGAGGACCTGGACTCGTCGCGCCGGGCCGCCTGGGGCCTCGCGCCTGCGGAGACCTCTCGCCTCAACGACAGGCTTGTGCACCTGTCGGTGACTCCCTTCGGGCTGACGGGGCCGCTGCGGGACTGGCTCTCGGACGAGATCACCGACTGGGCCCTGGGCGGCTACATGTACTTCACGGGTGACCCGGCCCGCGAGCCGCTGCACATACCCGGCCACCAGGCGGCCTTCCACGCCGGCATGCACGGGGCCTTCGCCGTGCTGGCCGGGCTGTGGCACGCCCGCCGCACCGGCGAGGGACAGCATATCGACCTCTCCCACTGGGAGGCCACCCTGCTCGCCCACGCCTGGCTGACGGCGGCCTGGACGCATTGTGGCGTGGTGCTCAGGCGGCGGGGCATGGACTTCCTGCGCTGTCGCGATGGCTGGGCGTACATCTTCCGGGGGATGATGTACAGCCCTCACCTGTTCATCCTGATGGACCGGCCGGAGCTGGCCGAGGACGAGCGCTGGAACAGCTTCCAGAAGTGGATCGATAACGGGCCCGCCCTGTGGGCGCTGGTGGAGGAATGGACCAGCCAGCGCTCCAAGCACGAGGTGGTCACCAGGGCCCAGGAGTTGCGCATCGCCGCCACCCCCGTCAACACCGTGGCCGACCTGGCGGCCTCTCCCCAGCTCCAGGCGCGGGGCTGGTTCCAGGAGGTGGAGCAGCCCGGGCTGGGCAGGGTGCGCCTCCCCGGCGCCCCCTACAAGCTTTCGGAGACGTCGGCGCGGCCCCGAGGCCCCGCCCCTTCCCTGGGCGAGCACACGGAGCAGGTGGCCAGGGGCGAGGTCTGGCCCGGCGAGAGCCGTTACCGCCCGACCGCAGGCGTGCGGGGCGGCAGCGACGGCGGTGGGCCACTGGCCGGCATCAAGGTGGTGGAGATGACGGCCAACTGGGCCGGCCCCCTGACCGGCCGCCTCCTGGGAGACCTGGGGGCTACGGTGGTGAAGATAGAGATCGCCTCCCGGCCGGCCACCCGCACCCTCTACCACGTCGGCGCCGAGCCCGGCAAGTACCACTACAACCGCTCCGGCTACTTCAACAAGATGAACCGCAACAAGTACGGCATATCCCTGGACGTCTCCCGGCCCAAGGGACGGGAGGTATTCCTGAGGCTCATTCGTTGGGCCGACGTCTTCATCGAGAACAACTCGCCGCGGGTGGTGCGCAACCTGGGCATCACCTACGACGTCCTCAGCCAGATCAACCCGCGACTGGTGATGATCTCGGAGTCGGGCTTCGGGGCCACGGGGCCCGAGGCGGACTACGTGGCCTTCGGGGCCAACATCGAGACCTCCAGTGGCCTGGCCTCGGTCATCGGCTACCAGCCTGGCGACTCCTACCGCACCAGCAGCTTCTATGCCGACCCCGTTGCCGGTACCCACGGGGCGGTGGCGGTGCTGGCCGCCCTCCACCGGCGGGAGGAGACGGGCCGGGGCCAGTACATAGACCTGGCCCTGCAGGAGGCGGCAGCCTGCTTCATGGGCGAGTTCCTCATGGACTACTTCCTCAACGGGCGCGTGGCCCAGGCGCGGGGCAACCGTCACCCGCGCTATGCCCCCCAGGGGTGCTACCCCTGCGTGGGCGAGGACGCCTGGGTGGTGCTGTGCGTCCGCTCCGACGAGGAGTGGCGACGGCTGTGCGCGGCTGTCGGCCACCCGGAGTGGGCGGAGCGGCCGGAGTTCGCCAGCGAGGAGGGCCGCCGACAGCACCACGACGAGATCGACGCCCTCCTCCGCTCGTGGACGGAAGGGATGGACCACTGGGAGGCGGCCCGCATCCTGCAGCAGGCAGGGGTGCCGGCGGCGCCTGTCCTGCGCAACTGGGAGATCGTCTGGAACGAGCACCTCTACGAGCGGGGCTACCTGGTGCCGGTGCGCCAGCCCGATGCCGGCGTGCTGCCCTACCCCGGCTTTCCCTGGAAGTTCTCGCGCACGCCGGGCAGCGTGCGCCTCCCCGCACCCCGCTTCGCCGAACACAACCAGTTCGTGTTCCGGGAGCTGCTGGGGCTGAGCGAGGCCGAGGTCCGCCAACTGGAGGAGGAGGGCTCGGTAGACCCCAACCCGCAGCAGTTCGTGGTCAAGTTCCTGTGAGCCGGCAGCATTGGCAGCTCGAAGAGGAGGGGTGACATGACGCAGCAGACGCTCAACTTCCGGGAGCTGGGCAAGCAGTACAGCAACTGGGGTCGCTGGGGCGAGGACGACGAACTGGGGACGTTGAACTTCATCACCCCCCAGATCATCGCCAGCGCCTGCCAGTCGGTGCGGGAGGGGAAGGTATTTTCCCTGGGCATCCCCTTCGACGAGAACGGCCCCCAGCCGGGTGGCGGACGCATCAACCCGGTGCGCCTCATGGCCCAAACGGGCCACGGTCAGGACTTCCCGGGCGGCTTCCGCTACGCTGACGACTTCGTGTTCATGCCGCTCCAGTGTGCCACCCAGTGGGACGCGCTGGCCCACGTGTACTATGACGACCAGATCTACAACGGCTATCCCGCCAGCGTGGTCACCTCGGCGGGCGCCCTCAAGTGCAGTATCGACAAGACTGCCCGCGGCATCGTCGGGCGGGGAGTGCTGCTGGATGTGGCCCGCCACAAGGGGGAGCGCTGGCTCCCGCCCAACTTCGTTATCGACGGGGCGTTGCTGGAGGAGGTGGCCCGCGCCCAGGGCGTCGAGGTCAGGCCGGGCGACATCCTGCTCTTTCGCACTGGCTGGCGGACCAAGTTCGTTACCGACGGCAACCGCCAGGAGTTCATGTCGGCGGAGCCGGGGCTGGGCCTGCGCTCCATCCCCTGGCTGTACGAGAAGCAGGTGGCGGCGGTGGCGTCCGACAACTGGGCCATCGAGGCCTTCGGGCCGACCCTGTTCGGCGAGGACCCCAACGCGGTGCTGCCGGTGCACATGGTGCTCATCCGCGACATGGGCATGACCCTGGGCGAGATGTTCGACCTGGACGAGCTGGCCGAGGACTGCGCTCGCGACGGGCGCTGGGACTTCCTATTCGTGGGGCCGCCCATCAAGTTCACGCGGGCGGTGGGCTCGCCCGTGAACCCGTTGGCTATCAAGTAGGTACCGGGGGCCCCGGCGTCATGAAGTTCGGCCTGTGGTACGATTTCCGCTGCCCGCCCCACTCCCCCCTGAGCTGGAGGGAGACCTGCGCCCAGACCCTGGAGCATATCCGTTACGCTGAGGAGCTGGGCTACGACGATATCTGGCTCTCGGAGCACCACTTTATCGAGGACGGTTATCTGCCGTCGCTCCTGCCAGCAGCGGCAGCGGTGGCCGCCGTCACCTCCCGGGTCACCATCGGTACCAACATCTTGCTCGCCCCGTTCCACCATCCGGTGCGGCTGGCCGAGGAATCGGCATTGGTGGACATCATATCCGGCGGGCGCTTCCTGCTCGGCCTGGCGGTGGGCTACCGCCGGGAGGAGTTCGCCGGCTTCGGGGTGCCCAGGCAGAAACGGGGCGCCATGACCGAGGAGATCATCCAGATAGTGCTGCGCTGCTGGACGGAGGACGAGTTCGACTTCCGGGGCCAATTTTACCGCCTGCAGGGCGTACGGGCGACGCCCAAGCCCGTGCAGCGCCCCAGGCCGGAGCTGTGGGTAGGCGCCCTGGGCCCGGCGGCCGTGCGGCGGGCGGCCCGCTACGCCGACGGGATCATCGCCGGGCCGGAGCAGGTGGCCCAGTTCGCCGAGGCGCTGGCTGCCGAGGGGAGGAACGGTGACCGGGCACGTGTGGCCCTGGGGCTGCCCTGGCTGTACGTGACCGACGACCCGGAGCGGGCCTGGCGAGAGCTGTATCCTCACCTCAGCTATCAGATCAACGGCTATCAGAGGTGGTTCTCCGAGGCCGGGCAGCCCATCTTCGGCACGGAGCCCTATGCCGACCTGGAGGACCTGCAGGCCCGCGGGCCCTACCTGGTGGGAACCCCGGAGCAGGTGCGCGAGGCGCTGGCCCAGCTCTTCGCCCAGGCGCCGGCGGAGCGCTACTTCTGGTGGGCTATCCCGCCCGGGCTGCCGCCCCGCGAGGCGGTGCGCTCCATGGAGCTCTTCGCCCGCCAGGTGATGCCCCACTTCAGGGGGAGGCAGGGGCCATGAAGTTCGGACTGGTCTACGACTTCCGTAATCCCGAGCGCTGGCGGCGCCCCTTTCCCGAGCTGTACGCCGCCCTGCTGGAGCAGATACAGGAGGTGGAGCGGCTGGGCTACGACGCCGTGTTCGTCACCGAGCACCACTTCATCGACGACGGCTACTGCCCTTCGCCCCTGGTAGCGCTGGGGGCCATCGCCGCCCGCACCAGCCGCATCCGCATCGGCACCTGGGTGGCGTTGCTGTCCCTGTATCATCCCCTGCGTCTGGCCGAGGATGCGGCGGTGGTGGACCAGCTTTCGGGCGGCAGGCTCGAGCTGGGGGTGGGGCTGGGATACAGGGAGGAGGAGTTCGCCGGCTTCGGTATTCCTCTGCGGCACCGTCGCGGCCGCATGGAAGAGGGCGTGGAGGTCCTGAAGCGCGCCTTGGCCGGAGAGCGGTTCTCCTTCGAGGGCCGGCATTTCCATCTCCGCGATGTGCGGGTAACCCCGCCACCCTGCCAGCAGCCTTTCCCGCTGTGGCTGGCAGCCAGGAGCCCCGTGACCGCCCGACGGGCGGCGCGGTTCCGCGCCGACCTGATGCTGGTCGGCCCGCCTTCGGTGTACGAGGAGTACGCGGCGGCGCTGGGGGCCCAGGGAGAGGACCCCTCTCGCTACCGTCTCCTCGGCCTGCTGGCCTGGGCCGTGTCCGACGACCCGGAGCGCTACTGGGCGGAGGCCGGGCCCCACTTTGCCTACACGGCCGGCCTCTACGGCCAGTGGTACAGCCAGCGGGGAGACCTGCCGGAGGACCGGGAGTGGCGCCAGTGGGCGACCTGGTCGCCCGAGGACTTCCGCCGGGCCGGCATGGTGCTGGTCGGCACGCCGGAGCAAGTACGAGATGGCATCCTGGCCGCCAGGCGGGTCCTGCCGTACGATTACATCGTGAGCTGGGCTACCCTTCCCGGCCAGGACCCGAAGAGGGCCATGGAGTCCCTGGAGCTGTTCGCCCGCAAGGTCATGCCGGCCCTGCGGGCGGCCGGCGAATCAAGCGAAGGGCAGCCATGAGCGAGCGGGAGGCCGCCCACTTGCTCGACGCGGCCGAGCTGGCCCGGCGGCTGCAAGAGTTCCTGGGCCGCTACTACGACAGCGTCGAGGTGCGCGACCTGCGGCCCATGGCCGGCGGCGCCCACCGCCAGACGTGGGCCTTCGACGCCCTGGTGCGCGACCGGGAGAGGGAGCGGCTGCTGCGCCTGGTCTACCGCAGCGGGCCGCCGCCAGGGGCCATGTCGGGCATGCCCATCGACCGGGAGTACCGGGTGCTGCGGGCGGCCTATCTGTCGGGGGTGCCGGTCCCCAGGGTGTACCCCCTCACCGACGACCCCTTCGAGCCCATCGACATGCTGGTGATGGACAGGGTGGAGGGGGAGAGCATCGCCCGGCGTATCCTGCGCGATGCCGAGTTCGCCCAGGCCCGCCGCCTGTTGCCCCGCCAGCTCGGTCAGGCGCTGGCCCGCATCCACAGGATAGACATCGAACGCCACGGCCTGGGGGATCTGCCGGCGCCGCCAGAGGGGATGGCCCCGGCCCGGCACGCGCTGGACAACCTGCGGGCCATGTACGAGGAGGTGGCCCTCGTGCCCTCGCCCGTGTTCGAGCTGGCCTTCCGCTGGCTGGCCCAGCGCCTGCCCGGCTCGGCCCTGCGCACCTTCGTCCACGGCGACTATCGCCTGGGGAACCTCATCGCCGGGCCGGAAGGGCTGCGAGCCATCCTGGACTGGGAGGGAGCCCACGTGGGAGACCCCATGGAGGACGTGGGCTGGTGTTGCGTCCGCTCCTGGCGCTTCGGGCAGGACCACCTGCCAGTGGCGGGCCTGGGTCAGCGGGAGGAGCTGCGGGCCGGCTACGAGGAGGCGGGGGGCCTGGAGATCGACTGGGACGCCTGGCGCTGGTGGGAGGCTTACGGCAACTTGCGTTGGGGCATCATCTGCATCATGCAGGCGCGGCGCTCGCTGGACGGCCACGAGCCCAGCGTGGAGCTGGCCACCATCGGCCGGCGGGTGTCGGAGACGGAGTGGGAGCTCCTGCACATCATGGAGGGGGGCTGATGCAGGACCGTCCCACCGTGCAGGAGCTGCTGCAGGAGGTGGAGCGCTTCCTGCAGGAGGAGGTAGCGCCACGGCTGGAGGGGCCTCGCCGCTTCCACGCCATCGTGGCCGCCAACGCCGTGCGCATCGTGCGCCGGGAACTGGAGATGGGCGAGGGCCACCTGCGGGAGGAGTGGGAGGCCCTGGACGCCCTCCTCGGCCCCGAGCCGCCGCCCGAGGGGCTGGCGGAACGGAAGGAGGCGCTGCGCCGAAGGGTGGAGGAGGTGTGCCGGCGCATCCGGGCAGGGGAGGCGGACCAGGACGGCCCCTTCCGCCAGGGGCTCGTGCGCTTCCTCTGGCTCCTCACCCGCCACAAGCTGGAGGTCAACGACCCGGGCTGGCTGCAGCGGCAGAGGGCCTAGCGGCCCTGGAAGCGGGGTTCCCTCTTCTCGGCAAAGGCCAGGGCGCCTTCGCGGTGGTCCTCGCTGCGCAGGAGCAAGTCCTGGCAGACCGACTGCCACTCCAGGAAGGGCTGCAGGTCCAGGCCCAGGGAGCGGCGCAGGCCGTGCTTGGTCATGCGTACCGCCAGGGGGGCGTTGTCGGCCATGCGCCGGGCCAGGGCCAGCGCCTCGTCCATCAGCCGCTCCTGGGGCACCACCTTGCTCACCAGGCCGATGCGCAGCGCCTCCTGGGCATCGATGATGTCGCCGGTCATGGTCAGTTCGGCTGCCTTGCTCCAGCCGACCACCCGGGGCAGGAGCAAGAGCGAGGCGGCATCGGCCATGAGACCCCGGCGAACGAAGATGGAGCCGAAGCGGGCGGACTCGGCGGCGATGCGCACGTCGCACATGAGGGCCAGGTCGAAGCCGTAGCCTACGGCGGGCCCGTTGACGGCGGCCACCGCCGGCTTATCGAAGAAGAGGAGGTTGTCCACGCCGCGCTGGCCTCGACCGCGCAGCTCCTCCAGCCGCTCGCGGATGCGGGGGCCACGGCCCTCGGGCGGGGAGGCCAGGAAGATCTCCTGCACATCGTCACCGGCGCAGAAGCCTCGGCCCTCTCCGGTGATGACCAGGGCGCGCACGGCATCGTCGGCCTCGGCGTCCTGCACCGCTGCCCGCAGCTCGGCGTAGGTTTTGAGGGTGCAGGCGTTCAGCTTGTGGGGCCGGTTCAAGCGTACGAGCGCGATCCCCTCTCGTTTCTCGTAGATGATGTCTTGGAAGTCCACGGTCCACCTCCTTCGTCGGCGGCGAGTCGCGCGGAACAGGCGGCAGGCCCGGCGCTGCCAGCGCACGGCCCATCCCGGCAGCGGTCCCGCTCTCCGCTATGCCTCCCTTTCACCCCCTGCCGGCCACCGTTCGGTGGGGGACGGCTGGGCCCTAGCGGGGCGGCATACGCAGCGCCCCGTCCAGGCGGATGGTCTCGCCGTTGAGGTACGGGTTGCGGATGATCTGCTCCGCCAGCAGAGCGTACTCCTCGGGGCGGCCCAACCGCCTGGGGAAGGGGACGTTCTGGGCCAGGGCCTGCCGTTGTTCCTCGGAAAGGAGGCGGAACATGGGCGTGTCGAAAACGCCCGGCGCAATGGTCACCACGCGGATGCCCAGGCTGGCCAGGTCACGGGCGGCGGTGAGCGTCAGACCCACCACACCCGCCTTGGAAGCGGCGTAGGCGGCCTGACCGATCTGACCGTCGAAGGCAGCTACGGAAGCGGTATTGATGATTACCCCTCGCTCCCCGTCGGCCGTGGGCTCGTTCTTGGCCATGGCGGCCGCTGCCAGACGCAGCACGTTGAACGTGCCGACGAGGTTGATCTCTATGACCGTGCGGAACTGCTGCAGGTTGTGGGGAGTGCCGTCGCGGGAGAGAACCCTGCCTGCCCAGCCCACGCCGGCGCAGTGGACGACGGCCCGCAGTGGCCCGAGGGACGCGGCCTTTTCCATGGCGGCCGCGGTGGAGGCCTCGTCGGTGATATCGGCCTGTGCGAACAGGGTGGACTCGCCCAGTTCCCTGGCCAGCGCCTCGCCCCGGGCAGCGTCCCTGTCCATGATGACCACCCGGGACCCGGCGCTCACCAGCCGGCGCACGGTGGCCTCGCCAAGGCCCGATGCCCCGCCGGTGACCATGGTCACAGCACCTTCCAGCTCCATCGACTCGCTCCTGTGGGGTTGGTCTCGCCCTGCATTATATGGCCGCTGGCGCGCTGAGGGACAGGGCAGCTGTTGCCGCCTCTACCTGACGCCGCGGAGGCGGGGGTCGAGGATGTCGCGCAGGGCGTCGCCCAGCATGTTGAACCCGTAGACGGTGATGAAGATGGCGCCGCCCGGGGCCAGGACCAGCCAGGGGTAGTTGGGGCCCAGCTCCCGCGCCCGACCGGAGAGCATCTGACCCCAGGTGGGGAAAGGCGGCGGCACGCCGAAGCCCAGGAAGCTGATGGTGGACTCGGCCAGGACCGCCACCCCCAGCTGCAGGGTGGCCAGCACGATGATGAGGGGGGCGACGTTGGGCAGGACGTACCGGACTATGATGTGCAGGTGCCGGGCCCCCAGCACCTGCGCCGCCTCCACGAAGGGCTGGGCCTTGATGGACAGCACGGCGCTGCGGATGACCCGCGAGGTGCCCCCGGAGAGGATGAGGCCCAGGGCCAGGATGATGGGCATCCCCTTCACGTCGGGGCCCCAGTCGGGCCCCCGGCCCAGGCCCAGGATGCCTCCCCCGCCCGTGCCGAGGATGGCCGCCACCGTCAGCAGCAGGAACAGGGCCGGGAACGACATCCACACGTCCACCGCCCGCTGCACCAGCATGTCCAGCCGCCCGCCGAAGTAGCCGCTGACGACGCCCACGGCCGTGGCCACCAGGGCGGTGAGGGCCACCGAGCCGAAGCCCACGATGACGGTCACCTGGGCCCCGTACAGGATGCGGCTGAACACGTCGCGCCCGTTCTCGTCGGTGCCGAAGAAGTGGTCCAGGCTGGGGCCCTTCAGGGCGTCGCTCAGGTAGACCTGCTCGTACGAGTACGGCGCCACCGCCGGCGCGATGATGGCGATGACGATGACGGCCAGGACGATGAGGGCGCCGAAGGCCCCCAGGGGCTTGCGCACGGCGAAGCGCCACAGCCCCCGCCCCATGGACAACAGGGGGAAGGCGAACCGCTCCGTCACCCCGCGGTAGCCCAGGACTTCCTCGCCGACAGCCATGACGCCCCTCAGGCCATGCGCACCCTGGGATCGAGGTAGCCGTAGGTCAGGTCCACCACCAGGTTGGCGACGACGATGAACGCCGCCACCACCAGGTTGATGCCCAGTACCAGCGGGTAGTCCCGCATGAACAGGGCCTCCATCAGCAGCCGCCCCATGCCCGGCAGGACGAAGATGCTCTCCATCACCACCGAGCCGCCCACCAGCACCGGCACCTGCAGGCCGATGATGGTGACGATGGGTATGAGGGCGTTGCGCAGGGCGTGGCGCATCACCACCGCCCGCTCCCTGAGCCCCTTGGCCCAGGCGGTGCGGATGTAGTCCTGGCGCAGCACCTCCAGCATCTGGCTGCGCACCAGGCGCATGATGGAGCCGGAGATGGCCGCCCCCAGGATGACGGCCGGCACCCACATCTGCTTCAGGTTCTCCACCGGGTCGTCCCAGAAGTGGTGGTAGAAGACGGGCAGGGACTTGCCGAACAGCTTGGGTATGAACACCACCGCCAGGGTGCCCAGCCAGAAGGTGGGCAGGGCGATGGCCGAGACGGCGAAGCTGCGGGCCACGTAGTCCACCGGCGAGTCCTGGCGCACCGCCGCCAGCACCCCCACCGGCACGGCGATGGCCAGGGCCACCAGCATGGCGAAGATGCCCAGCTCCAGGGTCACCGGGATGCGGTCAGCCAGGTCGTCCAGCACCTCGCCGCCGCCGCGAAAGCGCTGGCCGAAGTCGCCCCGCACCACGCCCCACACCCAGTCGGCGTAGAACTCGGGAAAGCTGCGGTCCAGCCCCAGGCGCCGCTCCACCTCCGCCCGGTCTATCTGCCCGCCCGACTCGGCAACGATGATGTCCACCACCGTGCCGGGCAGCAGCCGCACCAGCGCGGCCACCAGCAGCGTCACGCCGAACAGGGTGGGCACCAGCAGGAGGAACCGCCGGACGGCGTACTGGCGCACAGCACCAGGCCCCTATTCAGCAGGTTGCACCGCCTGAGCCCGGGCCATGTCTCACCTGGCCAGCCAGACGTGTATGGCCACCTCGGCGCCGTAGCCGAAGCTGGACTTGTAGTAGAGGCCGCGGACCCAGGGGCGGAAGCCGCCCACGCCCGGCAGGGCGGAGTAAGGCACCATATACATCTTCTCGGCCATGTAACGCTGGATGTCATGGATGAGCTGCACCCGCCGGTCGGCGTTCAGCTCCTGCCGCTGGGCATCGAACATCTGCAGTAGCTGGGTGTCCTTGTCCAGGGACGCCGGGCCCGTGCCACCCCAGTTCTTGCGGGCACTCTGAGGGTGGTAAACGGTGAAGAAGATGGCGTCCGGCTCCACGGCCACGTACAGCGGCCCGATGGCGATGCCGTCGGGCTGGATATTGCCCCGGAAGGTGGTGGTCAGGTAAGCGGCGTACTCCTGGGGCTGGAGCTGCAGGCGAAATCCCGCGTCCCGGGCGGTGGTGGTGGCCAGGGTGAAGAGCTGCTCGTAGGCCTTGCCGTACACAGGGCTGTACACCACCCGGGCATCGATGCCGTTGGGATAGCCGGCCGCGGCCAGCAGGCGCCTGGCCTCGGCGACGTCCCGCTGGAAGTAGCGGGCGTTGGGCCCGAACCTGGACTGATCCTTGGGGTCCAGCCAGAACGGCACCAGCTGGGAGATGGCGCTGAACCAGCCCCCCTGCCCGGTGGGGTCCATCACCCGCAGGATTCCGTCCCGGTCGATGGACATGGACAGGGCCTGGCGCACCCGAGGATCGTTCCAGGGCTCCTTGTCGAAGTTGAAGTAGAAACCGCCGATGACCTGGTTCTTGTTGTAGGTGAAGGTGAGGTCGGGCACCTCGGTCTTGGCGGTGTTGTACACGGCCGGATCGAGCAGGGCCAGGTCGAAGGTGCCCGTCTTCAGGTTGGCGATGATGGTGGACGGGTCGCCCACCAGCGAGGCCTCCCAGCGGTCCACGTACGGCCGGTCGGCGATGAAGTAGTCCGGGTTCTTGCGCCACTTGATGGCCACGTCCCGCTCGAACGCCTCGAAGATGAAGGGGCCGGTGCCCACAGGACGCTCCTGCAGCCCGGCGTCGATGAGCTCCTTGGGCTGCACTCGAAACAGCTCCGGGTTGGCGAAGTGGTTCAGGCCAGGGGCGAACACCTTCTTGAGGCGCACGATGACAGTGCGGTCGTCGGGCGCCTCCACCCTGTCCACCACGTCGTTCCAAGAACCCCGGTTGGGCGAGTCCTGGGAGATGCGGCGGGCGGAGAACAGGATATCCTCGGCGGTGAGGGGGCGTCCGTTCAGGGGCGGCACGTTGTGGAAGCGAATGTTGGGCCGCAGGCGGAAGATGTACATCTGGGGGTCCGGGATCTCCCACCGCTCGGCCAGGTCGCCCTCAACCACCGAGAAGTCCAGAGGGTCGATGTTCGGCCCCGCCTGGAACTTGACCAGCCGGCTGTAGTGCCACGAGGCCGGGATCTGGGCCAGATAAGTGAGCTCCTTGTAGGGGTCGAGCGTGGGTGGGTTGCCCGAGGACAGGCCCACCAGCGGCGCCCTGACGGTGCCGCCCGGACGGGGCGTCTCCTCCTGCACCGGTGCGGGCGTTACCTGGGGCTGTTCCTCTCGGCAGGCCAGGGCGGAGGCGCTGGCCAGGGCGCCGGCGGCCACCATGCCCTTCAGCATCTGGCGCCGGCTCATGCGTCTCAGCCATAGCTGCTGTCTGCGCTGCACCGAATTCATGGTCCCCCTCCTCTAGCTACAGACCGTGCGCTACCGCAGACACAGGGCCGCTACCCCATTCGCTGGCCATAAAATAGGCCGCCGGCGAAGGGTTGTCAATATGTTTCCCCGAATTCGGAAAAGACAATAAATACTTGACCTAAAGCGAAGAATGCCGCCTCCGTCATCAGGAACAGGGAGTTTCGCGGCCTTAGCGTCATCAAGTCGGGCTGGCGGGGGACGGCTGCCCCTCGCCCCCCAGGACACTATCATGGGGGCGGAGCGCGAGCACTCGTGCCTCAGGCCGGGGGAACCGGGTTCCCCGTCCAGGGGGCAAGCGACGCCAGAACGGGACATCATTCTCCAGAAAGGAGGTCGGGTCATGTCGACAAAGGTTGCCATCGTTGGGAAGGGGAACGTGGGGAGCGCCTTGCAGGAAGGGCTCCAGAAGGCCGGGTACGAGGTCCGCACCACCGGCTCCGACCCGGAGGGCGTCCGGGCAGTCGGCGCGTGGGGAGATATCATCGTCCTGGCCGTACCGGCCTCCGCCCGGCGGGACGTCATCGAGAAGCTGGGCGACATCAGCGGGAAGGTCGTCGTGGACCCCACCAACCTGCTCAAGGCGGACTGGAGCTACGCGGGCGACCTGGACAAGAGCGGCGCCGAGGAGCTCCAGGAGTGGGCCCCCGGCGCCCGCGTCGTCAAGGCGTTCAATACGGTCTTCGCGCGGAACATGAGCACCGGCAGGGCCAGAGGCGAACCGATAAGCCTCTTCGTCGCCGGCGATGACGAGGATGCCAAGCGGCAGGTCATGGAGATGGGCAGGGCCATCGGCTTCGTGCCCGTGGACGCCGGCCCCCTGTCGCACGCGCGCTATTTGGAGGTGCTGGGCGTGTTCAACATCCAGCTAGCCTAGGGGCCCACCAAATACGGCACTGACATCGGCTTCAGGCTGGTGGGCGTGGGGGGCTAGGCGCGTCGAGGCCACGGCATACGGCCGCCCTGCCCAGGGCTGCGAGGCCCGCCTCAGGAGCGAGTGCCTAACGCTCTTGCGCCTTCTGGCCGGAGGCCGCTTCCAGCAACAGTCTGGCCACCTCGGGGCGGGTGAACTCGGGTGGGGGCAGCTCGCCCCGGGCCAGCATGGCCCGCACCTGCGTGCCGCTCAGGTTCACCTGGTCTTCGGGCGGGTGGGGGCAGGTCTTGGCCGAGGCCATCCCGCCGCAGCGGCGGCAGTAGAACGCGTTCTCGAAGAAGAGGGGCGTGATGCCCAGCTCTTCCGGAGCGAACTCGCGGAAGATGTGCTGGGCGTCGTAGGGACCGTAGTAGCTCCCCACCCCGGCATGGTCGCGCCCGACGATGAAATGGGTGCACCCGTAGTTCTTGCGACACAGGGCATGGAAGATGGCCTCCCTGGGGCCCGCATAGCGCATATAGGCGGGGAAGACGGCCAGCAGGACGCGTTCGCGCGGATAGTACCCCCCGAGCAGGGCCTCGTAGCAACGCAGGCGTACCTCGGCCGGGATGTCGTCGGCCTTGGTCTCCCCCACCAGCGGGTGCACCAGGAGCCCGTCCACCATCTCCAGGGCGCACTTCTGGAGGTACTCGTGGGCGCGATGGATGGGGTTGCGGGTCTGGAAGCCCACCACCGTGCGCCAGCCGCGGCGGGCGAACTCGGCCCGCGTCTCGGCCGGGGTGAGCCAGTATGGTCCGAAGGGCCCTTCGCCCCGCGCCAGTTCCAGGGCCCACACCTTGCCTCCCAGCAGCACGTCACCCCGCTGCAGCAAGGCCTGTACGCCCGGATGGGCCGGGTCGGTGGTGCGGAAGACGCTCTGTGCCTCCTCCTCTTTGTCGTAGGGGAACACTTCCTCCAGCTCCAGCAGGCCCACGCTCCGGCCGTCGGGCGCGGCCAGGGCCACCTCCTGCCCCTCCTTCAGCCTGTGGGCGGACTCGGCGTCCACCGCCAGGGTGATGGGCAGCGACCAGACGGTGCCGTCGGCCAGGCGCATGTGACGGAGCACGTTGCGGTAGTCCTCCCGGCAAAGGAAGCCCTCCAGGGGGCTGAAGGCGCCCTGGGCGATCATCTGCAGGTCCGAGAGCTGGCGGGCGTCGAGCCGCACGACGGGGAGGGAGCGGATGCGCTCCTCCGCCTCCGCACGGCGCTCGGGCGGGAGGACGCGGCTCACCAGCTTGCCGCCGTGGGGGATGCTGCTCATGGCCTACCTCCTGCCGTCGCCGCTGGGGATCGTCTGGGGCACGTAGCCGCGCTGGGCCAGGGCCGACCACAGCTTCTCCACGCTCTCCTCCAGGGACTCCCGGTCCGTCTCCAGGACGACGTCGGGCGAGAGGGGCTCCTCGTAGGGGTCGCTGATGCCGGTGAAGTTGGGCACCTCGCCCCGCAGGGCCTTGGCGTAAAGGCCCTTCACGTCCCGCCGCACCAGCACCTCAATGGGGCAGCGCACGTAGACCTCGACGAACTCGCCGATGAGCTGGCGGGCGTAGTCCCGGCCCTCCCGGTAGGGGGAGATGAGGGCCACCAGCACGGTCACGCCGTTACGGGCCAGCAGGTGGGCCACGTAGGCCACGCGGCGAATGTTCTCCAGCCTGTCCTCGCGGCTGAAGCCCAGGCCCTTGCTGAAGTGCTGGCGCACCACGTCGCCGTCCAGCACCTCCACGCGCTGGCCGGCGGCGCGCAGTCGCTCGGCCAGGGCCTCGGCGATGGTGCTCTTGCCGGCTCCCGAGAGGCCGGTGAGCCACACGACGTATCCCCTCTGCTCGCTCACGGATCAGCCTCCTGACGGGTATGGGAGGGGCTATCCGGGCCCGCCGCCGCCACCGATGGCCACGCTCTCCAGCGTCACCACGCCCGGGCGGACGGCCAGGGTGAGGGATGCCCCTTCGGTCTCCAGAGAGATGGTGAAGTGGCCGAGGGTGCGCATGGCCACCCGCACGCCCCACAGGGTGCGGCCCGAGAGCACGGCCAGGGCCTTGTTGACCTCCTCCAGGTGGCGCGAGAGTTCGCGGCCGCCCGGAGTGCGGCGAAACAGCTCGGTCAGGACGCGCTCCCCCTCGGCGGTGTACAGTCGGCGGGCCCGGCCCGTCTCCAGGGCCATGGCCACCAGCCCCTCCAGGAGTGGCACCAGGTCCCGGGGCACTTCCTGCCGGGAGACGGCCTCGGCCAGGGAGCGGTATCCCTCCTCGCGCGGCCCCGACAGGGCGGGGAGCAGGGCCCGCAGCTCCTGGGAGACCAGCTCCTGCTCCTCTGGGGAGAGGACGAGGACGCCCCCTTCCGCCTCAGCGGTCACAGGTGGATGCCCTCCGCCTCCTTGAGGATGGCCTCGGCCTCGTGCTCGAAGCCCCCCGTCTCGATGGGGCAGTGGATGCCGCACTCCTTGGGGGCGTTGACCTCCCACCACCAGCGCCCGGCGCGGTCGTCCTCGCCGGGCTGTATGGGGCGGGTGCAGGGGTCGCAGCCGATGCTGGTGTAGCCCTGGTCGTAGAGGGGGTTGTAGGGCACGCCCTGCTGGCGGATGTAGTCCCACACCTCCTCCTTGGTCCAGTCGGCCAGGGGGTTCACCTTGACGATGCCGCCATGGTCGTGGTCCAGCTCCACCTTCCGGATGGCGGCGCGAGAGGCCCACTGCTCGCGGCGCAGGCCGGTGAACCAGGCGTCGAGGTTCTCCAGGGCGCGGACGAGGGGCCGCACCTTGCGGATGTGACAGCAGACCAGCCGCAGGGGCACTGCCTTGTAGAAAAGGTCCTCCCCGTGGCGGCGCACCATCACTTCCACCTCGCGGGGGTCGGGCGTGAGGACCCGCCACCGTGCCTCCGGATAGTGGCGCCGGGCCTCTTCCAGGAAGGCGTAAGTGGCGGCAGGCAGGCGGCCAGTGTCCACGGTGACGACGGTGATGTCGGGCCGCAGGCGGTAGGCCATGTCCAGCACGGCCATACCCTCGGCCTGGAGGGCGGTGACCACGGCGATGCGGTCGCCGAAGGTCTCCAGCGCCCAGGCGATGACGTCCTGGGGCTCCTTGTCGTCCAGCTCGACGGCGATCTCGCCGATCTCCAGGTCGTCGAAGACTATTCGCTGCTGCATGGTCTTCACCTCGTCGCTGGTCTAGCCGCCGGACATGGCCATGAGCACCAGGAGCTCGTCACCGGCCTCGAGGGGGGTGTCCAGCCCCTGCAGGCCGCGGATGTCGTCCTCGTTGAGGAAGAGCAGGTAGGCGGGATCAACGTCGCCCGCCGGAGTCAGCAGGCGCTCCTTGAGGGCAGGGAAGCGCCGCGACGCCTCCTCGATGGCCTGGCGCACCGTCCCGGGGCGCACCTCGATATGGTCGATGCCCTCGGTCAGCTCCAGCAGCGGCCCGGGGATGCGCAGGACGGCGACCTCCTTCGGCCCCTCCTGCAGCGACTCCTCCAGGGCGATGCGCTGCAGCTCCTCGTCGCTGCGCTCGTCGCAGAAGTCGCGGAAGGAGTAGCCGTTCTGGCGCCGCTCCTTCTCCTCCAGCCAGGCGCCCACCAGCCGGACCAGCACGTCGTTGATGCGGTCGGTGGGGACGCGGCGTAGCAGGGGCCGGCCTATGGCGGCCCTGGCGCCCAGGCCCCCGCGCAGGGAGACGTCGTAGGCCTCCACCTTGCCCCCGCCCGGGGCCGGGGCGGTGGTGCCCTGGAGGCCGATCTCGCCCACCCAGTGGTGGGCGCAGGCGTGCGGGCACCCGTCCATGTACACCTTCAGCCCCTCGATGCGTCGGCCGAAGCGCTCCGTCAGCGTCTCGATGATCTCGCCCAGCTTGCCCTTGGTCTCCGACACCGAGTAGTTGCAGAAGTCGTGGCTGGTGCAGGCGGTGGAGGTGGCGTAGAGCCTGTGCCGGTCGTGGGGGAAGCCGATGCCCGCCACCCGCTCCAGCAGCCAGCCCAGCCTGTCCTCGGGCACGTTACCGACGATGAAGTTCTGCTCGCGGGTGAGGCGGATATCGCCACCCACCTCTTCCACCACATCGGCCAGTTGCTGCATCTGGGCGCCGGTCATCCAGCCGTTGGGCACCGGGAAGCCGATGTAGAAAAGGCCATCCTGCTTCTGAGGGTGGATGCCCAGGTGGTCGGCCTCGCCAACGGGCTCCGGGGCCCGTCCGTCCTCCAGGGAGCGGCCCAACTGCTCCTCGACCATGCGCCGCACCCCCTCGGGGCCGTAGTCGTCCACCAGGAACTTGATGCGGGCCTTGGCCCGGCTGACGCGGTAACGGTTGTTGTTCTGCCACACATCGGTGATGGCGCGGAGTATGTCCACCGCCTCGTCCACCGGCACGAAGACGCCCAGGTCGCGGGAGAGGCGGGGCGTGGCCGAGAGGCCGCCGCCCACGCGGACGGCGAAGCCGGGGCGGCCGTCCTTCACCGTCCCTACCAGGGCGATGTCGTGGATCTCCGGGGCGTTGCACTGATAGGGGCAGGCAGCGATGGTGAACTTGTGCTTCCGCGGCAGGTTGGAGTAGTCGCGGTTGCCCCAGAAGAAGCGGGCTACCTGTTCGATGACGGGGCGCACGTCGAACAGCTCGTCGCGGCTGATGCCGTTAACGGGGCAGGAAGTGATGTTCCGCACCGTGTCGCCCTCGGCCCCCACAGTGGTGAGGCCCGCCTGGGCGATGGCCTCCAGCACCTCGGGCAACTTCTCCATGCGCACCCAGTGGAGCTGGAGTCCCTGCCGGGTGGTCAGCTCGCCGTAGTTGCGGCCGTAGCGCAGGGAAATAGCGCCGATGGCCCTGAGCTGGGCGGGGGAGAGGAGGCCTCCGGGCACCTTGATGCGCACCATGAAGGTGCCGATCTTGGGCTTGTCGTGAGCGATACCCCACCAGTAGAGGCGCACGATGTCCTCTTCGGGGATGGCCTCGTAGCCGCGGGCGATGAGTTCGGGCAGCTCATGGATGATGTCTAGGGGGAACTTTTCCTGCTTGAGGCGCTCGATGCTGTTGCGCTTCAGTACCAGGTCCCAGGGTGGGACCTCGAGCTGGGCGCCCGTGGGCTGGGTGGCCGTCATGGTCTCCCCTCCTGAGGCCGTCGCGGGGCCGCCGGTGCGGCGGCTGATTGTCGACTTTGCCACTTCACTTTGTCGACTATCCTACCGGCCGCTGCGGGCAGTGTCAACCCCTGCCGGCGGCGTATCAGTGATGGGGTGCCTCACGCGGGCAAAGGGTGGGGGCTATGGCCGGGCCGTGCGGACGGTGAAGGCCGCAGCCGGGTGGCCGGGCCTGACCGGTCTCGCCAGCGCCTAAGCGGTCTCCTGGTCGCCCAGGTAGGCCAGCAGGGAGCGCTTGCACATCTCGCGGTAGTGCTCGTGCAGTTCCTGCCAGCGGGGCTCCTGCAGCCACTGGATGAACAGGCCATCAATGATGGCGCGGATGGCCTGCGCTGCCTCTTCGACCTCCACGCGCCGGAAGGCCCCCTGCTCCTGCCCCAGCCGCGCCAGGTCGGCGTAGGTGGCGTTGACGATGGAGCGGAACTCGCCCGAAAGCTTGCTGAAGCGCTCGCTGCGGGCCGCGTAGTCCACCAGGTCCAGATAGATGAGATAAAAGCGGCGGTTGGCGGTGGGGTCGATGAAGATGGCGTCCACCATCGCCCGTATCTTGTCGTGAGGGGTCTGGGCCCGGGACACGGCCTCGTGTATGCGCTGGGCCACCCGCGACAGGGCCCAGCGCATGGTGGACAGGATGAGGTCCTCCTTGGACTTGAAGTAATAGAGGATGACGCCCTTGCTCACCCCCGCCTCGTCGGCGATGTCCTGCAGGGAGGAGCGGTGCAGGCCCTTCTCGCCGATGACGCGGTAGGTGCAGCGCACAAGGTGCGTCTTTTTGGGCGCCAGGTCCTCGGCCAGCGAGGCAGGCGATGGCACCGGGTTGTTGGCAGCGCTCATGCTCCCTCGATGTCGATTATAGGCTATCTCATAGCCCCTTGAACTGGGGCTGGCGCCTCTCCAGGAAGGCGCGGATCCCCTCCTGGCTGTCCTGGCTGCGGAACAGGTCCTCGATGAGCTCCCTCTCCACTCGCAAGCCGTAGTCCAGGCCGCCGTCCAGCCCCTGGTGCACGGCGAGCTTGATGTGGCCGATGGCCTTCAGCGCGCCCCGGGCCAGCGCTTCGGCATAGGCGCGCGTCTCCTCGGCCAGCTTGTCGGCAGGGAAGACACGGTCCAGTATCCCCAGTTGCAGGGCCTCCTGCGGCGACACGGTGCGGCCGGTGACCATCATGTCCAGGGCCTTGCTCCAGCCGATGAGGCGAGGCAGGCGCTGGGTGCCGCCATTGCCTGGCAGGAGGCCCAGGGTGACCTCGGGCAGGCCGAGTCGGTACTCGCTGTCGGCGCCGAAGCGCAGGTCGCAGGCGAGGGCTATCTCCAGCCCGCCGCCCACGGCATGGCCGGCGATCTGGGCTATGAACACCTTGGGGATGCGGGCGATGCGACCGAGCACCTGGTGGGCCAGGCGGATCATGTCCATGTTGCGCTCGGGCGTGTTCTCGCTGAAGGCTTTGACGTCGGCCCCGGCCGAGAAGAAGCGGTCCAGGGCGCTGCGCACCACCACCACCTTCACCTCGGGGTCGTCGGCGGCCGCCGCCACCGCCCGGCCCAGCTCGTCCATGAAGTTGTAGTCGTAGCTGTTGGCCGGAGGCCGGTTCAGGGTGATATAGCCGATGGGCGCCTCGCGGTCGAAGTCTACAGCCATCTCCTGCCTCCGTGGGGTTGTTAACCGGTCGGTCAGCCCGTTGATTGTATTCCGCGGGCGGCGGCTACGTCAACCTAGGCGCGGCCTGTGTCGCAAAAAGGCGCATGCCGCGGGCATCGACCCCCGGCCCAGGTCGCCCTTCTCGCTCCCTGTGCTGCCGCTTATAGCTGGAAGAGGTTTTTGCCCGAGGGGTCTCGCCGCACGTGGCCCCGCTGGCCCACCATCTCTTGCCGGCACATCGCCCACAGCAGCTCACGGTCGGCGCCCGTGTTGGCCAGGAAACGGGGCCCGTCGTCACTACCCAGGCGTCCGATGACGATCCCCTCTTCAGGCTCGCCGTCGCGGCCGAAGACCACGGTATACGTCTCCACCGTGGCAGCGCCCTGCGCCTCTTCCAGCAGCGGCGGCGACTCCTGGGCCTCGATGCGGGCGGCATCTGCGGTGGGGTCATAGGGCCGGTAGGGCTGGCGCGGCGGCCGCCCCGAGTAGACGCCCGCCGAGTGCTTGGTGAAATACCATCCCATGCCGCTGACCAGCGCCTTCTTTTCGGGCTCGCGACGCAGGCGCTCCACCGCCGTGGCGATGGAGTGGGAGCAGTAGTTGTTGCCGGGCCCGCCGGCATAGGGGAGTCCGCCAGTGAGGGTGATGGGGCGGGGATCCTCCAGGCCGATGCCGAGCGCCTCCATGGCCGCCTGCACTGCCGATGGAAAGCAGGAGTAGAAGTCGAACATGTCCACGTCGTCCGGGCTCAGGCCAGCCAGCTCCAGTGAGCGCTGCAAGGCCAGCTCCTGCGCCAGCGAGCGGTGGTAGCAGGGGCGGTCGCTGATGTGCCACTTGTCGGCCAGATGGGCGCCCGACCACACGTACACCCAGCGCTCTTCCGGGACGCCCAGCTCCTTCGCCGCCTCGGCGCTGGCGATGAGCAGGGCGGCGGCCTGGTCCACTTCCAGGATGGCGTTCATGAGCTTGGGATAGGGGAAGCAGACCATGCGGTTCTGCTGGGAGACGGTCGCGATCTCCTCGGCGCTGCGAGTGACGGGGAACCAGGCGTAAGGGTTCCGCGCCGCTACCTGCGTCATCCGCGAGCAGAGGCGGCCCAGGCGCTGGCGATGCTCCTCCAGCGACAGGCCCAGGTGGGCGCGCAGCGCGTTCTCGAACAGGGGATAGACGCGGATGGGCAGGGTGCAGCCGTAGCGGCCCTCCAGGTCGCTGTTGCCGGCGCGCACTTCTTCATCGATGCGGCGGGGCACGGCGCGGGGCGTCCACGGCAGGCGGACCCCCTGTCGGCGGGCGGCCATGAAAGAATGCATGGCCTCGGCGCCGACGATGAGAGCGAGGCGCGTGTCGCCCCGGAGTATGCGGGCACAGACCTGGTTGACCAGCCGCTGCGGCGTCTCGCCGCCGATGCCCGAATAGTAGGAGAAGGCGGGCTCTATGCCCAGCCGCTGGGCCAGGAGGCCGGGGGCGTCCTCGTATGGCCAGGAGATGATGTTGACCACCAGCAGGGAGTCCACACGGCCCAGAAGGTCCGGTCGGCAGGCATCCTCGGCAGCCCGCCGGGCCACCAACTCCATCATGGCCATGGGCTCGAGGGCGCTCTCCAGGTCGCGGGGGCGCTGGCTGTACTGGGCGACCCCTATGATGACGGGTTGGCGGGTGTCCATGGGGCCCCTCCTCTCTGACCTTTACGCGCAGGTAAGCATACCCGGGCCGTCCGGGCGCGGTCAAGGAGCGTGCGCTGTGGTCGGGGCGCGGGCACCGTCCGCATGACCGTCGAAGTGGGCGCCCCAGGGGCCAGCGCCGGCCGGCCGCGGAGGCGCTGGTGGACGCGGGGGTCACCCGCGCCGCGGTGCTAGCCTGGTTGCTCCGCTCCCGGGCCGTGCAACCATGGGAGCGGTGCCTTTTCTATCTGGCCCGTGGTCGCGAGGCCCAGTGCGACCTGGGCACGGCCCTGGTCCGCGCGGGCAGCCGTGCCCAGCCATCGCCGTGTGGTGTTCGGGCCGGAGGGGGCCCGCAGCAACGGGTCGCCGCCCCCTGGGGATGCCGGGGGTGGCGGCGGGCCCCCGCGCGCCGGTGTCTGGTGCCTGTGCACGGGCTGCTGATGCGAGCCGCCGCTAGACGGCAGCGGCCACCTCCTTCTTTTCGAACACGTACTCGCCCTCGCGGTAGTCCACCAGCACTGTGTCTCCCTCCTGGAACTCCCCGGCCAGGATCTTGAGGGACAGCGGGTTGGCGATGCGGCGCTCTATGGTGCGGCGCAGGGGACGGGCGCCGAACTGGGGGTCGTAGCCCTCGCGCACCAGGGCCGCCTTGGCCTCCTCCGTCAGCTCCAGCCCCAGCCCCCGCTCCGACAGCCGCTCCCGCAGGTCCTTCAGCATCAGCTCCACGATCTTCTTCAGGTCGTCCTCGGTGAGCGGGTCGAAGATGATTATCTCGTCGATGCGGTTGAGGAGCTCGGGGCGGAAGGCCTGGCGCAGGGCCCGCTCCACCGACTCGCGCAGCCGCTCCCGCTCGCTCTGGCTGGGCTTGGCATGGGCCAGGAAGCCCACCGGCGGCCGCTGCAGTTCGGCCGTCCCCAGGTTGGAGGTCATGATGATGATGGTGTTGCGGAAGTCCACCGTCCGCCCGTGGCCGTCGGTCAGGCGGCCGTCCTCCAGGACCTGCAGCAGCAGGTTGAAGACGTCCGGGTGGGCCTTCTCGATCTCGTCGAAGAGGACCACGCTGTAGGGGCGGCGGCGGACCGCCTCGGTGAGCTGGCCCCCCTCCTCGTAGCCCACGTACCCGGGCGGTGCGCCGATGAGCCGCGAGACGGTGTGCTGCTCCTGGTACTCGCTCATGTCGATGCGCACCATGGCCTCCTCGTCGTCGAAGAGGAACTCGGCCAGGGCTCGCGCCAGCTCCGTCTTGCCCACGCCGGTGGGGCCCAGGAAGATGAAGCTGCCGATGGGCCGCCTGGGGTCCTTGAGGCCGGCGCGGGCGCGACGGATGGCGTTGGCCACCGCCCGCACCGCTTCCTCCTGGTCGACGATGCGCTGGTGCAGCCGCTCCTCCATGTGCACCAGCTTCTCCTGTTCGCCTTCCATGAGGCGGCCTACGGGTATGCCGGTGGCCTCGGCCACCAGCTCAGCGATGTCGCGGGCGTCCACCACCAGGTCGATGTGGTGCTGGCGGGCCCACTCCTCCCGCTCCTGAGCGAACTCCTGCTCCAGGCGCAGGCGCTGGGCCTTGAGGTTGGCGGCCCGCTCGTAGTCCCCCTGGCTGGCGGCCGCCTCCTCCTCCCGCTTCAGCCTCTCGATCTCCTCCCGCTTCTGGCGGATGTGCTGGGGCAGGCTCTGCGCCTCGATGACGTGCTTGGAGGCGGCCTCGTCCATGAGGTCGATGGCCTTGTCGGGCAGGAAGCGGCCAGAGATGTAGCGGGACGAGAGCTTGGCCGCCGCCTCCAGGGCCTCGTCGGTGATCTTGACCTTGTGGTGGGCCTCGTAGCGCGGCCTGAGCCCCTTCAGGATCTCGATGGTCTCCTCCACCGTCGGCTCCTCCACCAGCACGGGGGAGAAGCGGCGCTCCAGGGCGGGGTCGGACTCGATGTACTTGCGGTAGTCGTCCAGGGTGGTGGCGCCGATGCAGCGCAGCTCGCCCCTGGCCAGAGCGGGCTTGAGCATGGTGGAGGCATCGATGGCGCTGCCCTCCGCCGAGCCGGCGCCCACCACCTGGTGGATCTCGTCGATGAAGACGATGACCTCGCCCTGGGCCTGCTTGATCTCGTCCAGGACGGCCTTCATGCGCTCCTCGAACTCGCCGCGGAACTTGGAGCCGGCCACCATGGCGGCGATGTCCAGGGCCAGCACCCGTTTGCCTTTCAGGTTTTCGGGCACATCGCCCTGGGCGATCTTCTGGGCCAGCCCCTCGACGATGGCCGTCTTGCCCACACCGGGCTCGCCGATGATGACCGGGTTGTTCTTGGTGCGGCGGTTCAGGATCTGCATGACCCGCTTGATCTCTTCCTCGCGGCCGATGACAGGGTCCAGCTTGCCCTGGCGGGCGGCCTCGGTGAGGTCGACGGCGTAGCGCTCCAGGGCGCGATAACGGGCCTCGGCCCGGGGGGAGTCCACCCGGTGGGCGCCGCGGATGTCGGCCAGGGCGCGGTATATCTTCTCCTTGTCGATGCCGAAGTCGCGCAGGATGCGCGGTGCGTCGCCGTCGCGCAGGTCGGCCATGGCCAGCAGCAGGTGGTCCACGCCGATGTATTCGTCCTTGAGGCGGCGGGCCTCAGCGTCGGCGTTCTCCAGCAGGCGCACGACGCGGGGGGTCATGTAGAGCTGGGCGCTCTCGTAGGTGAGCTTGGGGGTGCGGGCCAGGGCCGCCTCCACCCGCTCGCGCAATGCGTCCATGTCCACGCCCAGCTTGCGGAAGACGTCCTGGGCCAGGTTGCCCTGGTGGGCCAGCATGGCCAGAAGTATATGCTCGGCGTCCCACTGGGCGTGGCGCATGCGCCGGACGATCTGCTGGCTCTCGGCCAGCACCTCCTGAGCCTGTTCGGTGAACCTGTCCTGCCGCATCATGGCTTTCCGTCACCTCTCGTGGCGTTGTGTGTCAGCGATGCCTCCTCTCCAGATAGCGGACGTAGCGGCGCCAGGCCAGCGCCAGCACGCCCGCCGCCCCCAGCATCAGGAGGGCCACACGCTGGGCATCGAATACCGGTATGAAGCGCGTGCCCTGGGGCGTTATCTCGATGACGCCCAGGGGGCGCACGTGGATGCTGCCGCCTCCGCCGCCTCCCTCGCCCTCCTGCCCCTGGCGGCTGCCCTTGCCACCGCCGGCGCCGAACATGTAGGAGACGCTGGCCACCGGCACCACCGTCCGCTCCCCCACCGTTATGGGCTCGCCGTATACCACCCGGATATCGGCGGTGGCGCGGAGACGCTCGCCGATGGTCTCCAGCAGTTGCTGCATCACTGCCTTCCCCTCCCCTCGTGCTCTCCCCTCGGGATGCTGGTCTCGGCCGGCGCCGGCAGCAGGCGGTCGCGGTAGGCCTGCAGCTCCCGGCGCAGCTCCTCGATCTGCCGCTCCAGGGAGACGATGTGCTCCCTGAGCTTGAGGATGGCCTCGGCTCCGGCCAGGTTGACGCCCAGCTCATCTATCAGCCGCTGGACCTGGCGCAGGCGGTCTATGTCGCGGCGGGAGTAGAGTCGTATGCGCCCCTTGGAGCGGGCCGGCCGGATGATGCCCATGCGCTCGTAGTAGCGCAGGGTCTGCTCGTGCATGCCCACCATGCGGGCGGCCACGCTGATGACGTAGAGGGGCTCGTCCTCGGGCAGCTCGTCGTCCTCGCTCTGGCCGCGCCTTCGCCTCGCCATGGCCTCACCTCGTGCTGGCTATCTGCGCACGCCGGAGCGGCGCAGCTCCCGCAGGCGACGGTAGAGCTCCCGCTCCTCCTCGCTGATATGCTCGGGGATGCGCACCCGCACGGTCACGTACATATCGCCGTGGCCGCGCCCGTCCAGCCGGGGCATGCCCAGCCCGGAAAGCCGGAAGACGCGCCCGTTCTGGGTGAGGGGTGGCACGCGGAGCATGATGCGCCGGCCGGAGATGGTGGGCACCTCCACCTCGCCGCCCAGCACGGCGTCCTCCACCGGCACTTCCACCTCGGTGTGGAGGTCATCGCCCTCGCGGCGAAAGCGGGGATGGGGCCGCACCGAGACCACCAGGTACAGGTCTCCCCGCGGGCCACCCATGGGCCCGGGCCGGCCCTCGCCGGCGACCCTGACGCGGGAGCCGTCCCGCACCCCGGGCGGGATGCGCACCTCCAGGCGCTTGGGCTGCTCCACGTAGCCCGCGCCCAGGCAGCGACCGCAGGCGGCGCCGAAGGCATGGCCGCGGCCGCCGCAGGCCGGGCACGGCTCGGCCGACTGCACCTGGACGACGCGAGTGGTGCCGGTGTAGGCCTCTTCCAGGGAGACCTCCACCGGCACCTCCACGTTCTGGCCGCGGGAGGGCCCGCGGCGACGGGTCCCGAAGAAGGTCTCGAAAAGGTCGCCGAAGATGCCCTCCTGGAAGAGGCTGCCCAGGTCGCCGAAGATGTCGCCCGTGGACCAGGTGAAGCTGCCGCCCTGCGGGCCGGCGGCGCCGGCCTGCTGGCGAGCCTGCTGGAAGGCGGCAGCCTGCTCCCAGCGCTCGCCGTACATGTCGTACAGGCGGCGCTTCTCGGGGTCCGAGAGCACCTCGTAGGCCCTGTTGATCTCCTTGAAGCGCTCCTCGGCCTCCTTGTCGCCCGGGTTCAGGTCCGGGTGGTACTTGCGGGCCAGGCGACGGTAAGCCCGCTTTATCTCCTTCTCGGAGGCGTTACGGGGAACGCCCAGGATCTCGTAATAGTCGCGCCCGGGCATGGCTACCACCCAGGGCCCATGGTAGCCCGAGCCAGGGGTGATGTCAAGCTCGTTGCGGCATTGCTGATAATAACGTTGTCAGACCTCTTGACAGGGTGCCACGCGCCCCTCTATAATCGGGGCTGGAAGCCGGGGGGAACCCGGCGGACGGCCCAGGGATGGCCGGGGCCGGTACCCGGGGCCCCGCCCGGGCGGCGGGGGTGCCTGGGTGGAGGCGCCGAGGCCCTCCCTCGGGGGCGGGAGAACCCCGGGCCCGCCCTGGCCGCCAGGATGACTCCTTTCGCCGCTCGACAACCTGAGGGGGAAAGGAGGTGATGGGCCATGACCCTCATGCGCTGGGAGCCGTGGACCGAGTTCCGGCGCATCGCCCGCGCCATGGACGAGATGGTGGACGAACTGCTGGGCCGGCTCCGGCCCTGGCACGAGTCCGCCTCCTTCCCGCTGAACGTCTACGAGACCAAGGAGGCGGTGGTGGTGGAGGCGGCCCTGCCCGGCTTCCGGCCTGAGGACTTCGACATCTCGGTGCAGGACGGCCTCCTGACCATCCGCGCCCAGCGGCGGCCGGAGCAGGAGGAGGAGCACCGCAACTACCACTGGCGCGAGATCGGCTACGGCTCCTTCTACCGCTCCGTCTCGCTGCCGGCGCCCGTGGAGGCCGACCAGGCCGAGGCCATCTACGAGCGGGGCCTGCTGACCATCACCCTGCCCAAGGCGGCCGAGGCCAGGCCCAAGACCATCCAGGTGCGGGCCCGCGAGGTGGTGGAGGCCCGGGCCTCCTAGCGGGCCCGCCCTTCCGTTTCCCTGGGCAGCCGCCGGGCCACCCCGGCACCGAAAGAACGCCGCGACTCATCGGGAGGTGGGAGGCATGACCCTCATGCGATGGGACCCCTGGGAGGAGTTCCGCTCCATCCGTCGCTCCATGGACCGGCTCTGGGAGGAGCTCATGGGACGCCGCGAGCCCGGCACCCTGACGGAGGAGGTCTATACCTTCCCGGTGGACGTGTACGAGACCGATGACGCCGTGGTGGTGAAGGCTGCCCTCCCCGGCCTGCGCCCCGAGGACGTGGATATCTCCGTCCAGGGCGACCAGCTCACCGTCCGCGGTGAGTACAGGCACGAGGCGAAGGAGGAGAAGGGCAACTACCACCGCCGCGAGCTGCGCTACGGGACCTTCGCCCGCAGCATCGCCCTGCCGGTGCAGGTGGACGCCGACAAGGCGGAGGCCACTTTCGAGCACGGCATGCTGACGGTGACCCTGCCCAAGGCGCCCGAGGTGCGCCCCAAGAGCATCCGGGTGAAGGCCAAGTAGGGCCGAACGAGAGGGGCTCTGGCCGAAGAGGCGGCGGGCCTGCCCCGCCGCCTCTCGTTCAGTCCCTTCTGACGACAGCCGGCAGGCGGCGCCCGTCGGCCAGGACCCTGTCCAGGACCAGGGCCGTGTCTACCAGGGCGATGTGGGTGTAGGCCTGCGGGTAGTTGCCCAGGAAACGTCCCGTGGTCGGGTCCACCATCTCGGCGTAGAGGCCCAGGCCCCTGCCCAGCCCCGCCACTTGCTGGAACACATCCAGGGCCTCCTCGACCCGCCCCATGAGGGCCAGCACCTGGGCCAGCCACAGGCTGCAAAGCAAGAAGGCCCCCTCCTCCTCGTCCAGCCCGTCTGGCGCCTCCTCGGGGAGGTAGCGGCGCAGGAAGACAGGCCCCAGTTCGCGCCGCACCGCCTCTACCGTGGCCACTATGCGCGGGTCTGTGGCCGGCAGGAAGCCCACCAGAGGCAGGAGCAGGAGGGCCGAGTCCAAAGCGCGGCCGCCGTAGCTCTGGACGAAGCTGCCGCGGCGCGAGTCCCAGCCCTGCTCCAGCACTTCCTGGCGGATACGGTCACGGGCGCGCCGCCACCGGTCCAGGTCCACGGGCCGTCGCAGCCCCTGGGCCAGGCGCAGGCCCCTGTCCACGGCTGCCCAGGCCATCACCTTGGACACCACGAAGTGCCTGGGCTGGGAGCGCACCTCCCAGATGCCGTTGTCGGGCTCCTGCCAGCGGGCGAGCGCCGCCTCCACCAGCGACACCACCAGCCGCCAGAGGGCGTCGTCCACCTGGCCGCCCTGACGGTAATAGGTGTATATGGCCAGCACCAGCTCGCCGTAAACGTCGAGCTGGAACTGGTCGGAAGCGGCGTTGCCTATGCGGACGGGGCGCGATGCCCGGTAGCCCTCCAGGTGGTCCAGCAGTTGCTCCTGGAGCGAGTCGGCCCCCTCGATGTAGGCGATGGGGTACAGTGGCCGGAGGGCGGCACCCTCCCCCTCGGCCAGGGCCAGCCAGCGCAGGAAGGGCAGCGTGTGCTCTCGGTGTCCCAGGCGGTGAAACAGGTCCAGGGCGAAGGCCGAGTCCCGCAGCCAGCAGTAGCGGTAGTCCCAGTTGCGCGCCCCTCCGATATGCTCGGGCAGGGAGGTGGTGAGGGCGGCACACATGGCGCCGGTAGGAGCGTACAGCAACAGGTGCAGCGCCAGTAGGGAGCGGTTCACCAGCTCTGGCCAGCGGCCGGTGTAGTGCCACTCCCCCGACACCTGGCGCCAGAACCGGACGGCCCGGCCCAGCCTGGCTTCTAGAGCGGCGCAGTCCGCCGGCGGGGGCGAGGGGTCGCCCCAGCGGAGCGCGAACGCCGCTCGGTCGCCCTCGTGTAGGACGAAGCGCGCCCCCGCGGTGCCATCGGGAGTGGTAAGCGGGACCGAGGACGAGACCGAGAGCATATGGCCATCTTTGGTGGCCAGGACCGCCTTCTGGCCCAGGGGCGCGATGAGGGTGCGGCCGCGGGCGTAGTCCAGCCGGGGCGCAAGCTCCACCATGAGCTCGGCCGTGCCCCGGTGACAGCGCACCAGGCGCACCAGTTCTGGGCCCGGGGCCGGCTCGTCCACCGTCATGAAATCGGTGACGGTGACGACGGCATCGGGGCCCTGGAAGGTGGTGACGAGGACATTGGTGCGCTCCAGGTACGACTGGCTGCTGGTAGCGTTGCCGACAGGGGCAATGCGGAAGTGGCCACCGCGGACGTCGTCCAGAAGGGCGGCGAAAGTGCTAGGGGAGTCGAAGGTGGGGAGGCACAGCCAGTCTACGGAGCCCTCGCTACTAACGAGGGCAGCAGTGCGCATGTCGCCTACGGCGCCGTAGTCCTCGATAGGCCTGTAGGCCATGGCGTGCGCCTGCTACCCCCACTCGTAAGATACGAACGACCGGACTTAGGTGAAAGGTGCGGGGGGTCGCGATTTTGGCTGACAGCGGTTTTACCCTATCGCCGCCCGCGTTGTGGGGGCGTCGGATGGGGGCATACAATGATAGGTGCCGTGAGCGATAACCGACAGGAGCTGCTTCACCGCGTCAGGGCCCTGCCCGACCGCCCTGGCGTGTACATGTTCAAAGACGCCAAGGGCAAGGTCATCTACGTCGGCAAGGCCGCCCGCCTGCGCGAGCGCGTACGCTCCTACTTCGGCTCGCCCCGCAGCCTGGAGCCCAAGGTGCGGGCCCTGGTGGCACAGATAGCCGACCTCGAATACATCGTCACCCGCACGGCAGCCGAGGCGCTGGTGCTGGAGGCGAGCCTGGTCAAACGTCACCAGCCGTTCTTCAACGTCAGGCTCAAGGACGACAAGCACTACCCCTACCTGAAGATCGACCTGTCCGACCCCTGGCCGCGGGTGGAGATCGCTCGGCGCGTGCTGCCCGATGGCGCCCGCTACTTCGGCCCTTACGCCAGCGCCGGCTCGGTGCGCAAGGCCCTGGACCTGGTGAAGAAGCTCTTCCCCTGGCGCTCCTGCACGAAGGTCATCACCGGCACTGACCCCCGTCCCTGCCTGGAGTACTACATCCACCGCTGCCTGGGGCCATGCGCCAGCCTCTGCACCAAGGAGGAGTACGACCGGGTCATCCGGCAGACCATCAAGTTCCTGGAGGGCCGCACCGACGAGGTGGTGGCCGACCTCTGGCAGCAGATGGAGGAGGCGGCAGAGAACCTGGAGTTCGAACGGGCAGCCCACCTGCGCGACCAGATACGGGCCATCCAGCGCATGGGCGAGCGGCAGGCGGTGGACCTGGGCCGTTACGTGGACATGGACGTCTTCGGCCTGGCGCGCGAGGGGCCCGATGCCTGTGTGCAGGTGTTCTTCGTCCGTGGCGGTAACGTCATCGGGCGCGACCACTTCGCCCTGGATGGCGCCCAGGACGAGCCAGAGGCGGCGGTGCTGGCGAGCTTTCTCTCCCAGTTCTACGAGGCCGCCACCTACGTGCCCGAACAGGTGTTGCTGCCCGTGCCGGTGGAGGACCAGCCGTTGCTGGAGGCCTGGCTCTCGGAGCGGCGGGGCGGCCCTGTGCGCCTGCTGGTGCCCGAGGGTGGGCAGGAGGCAGCCCTGGTGGAGATGGCCAGGGACAATGCCCGCGAGGCCCTGCAGGCCCTGCGGGTGCGCGTCCTTTCGCAGCGGGGCGCCCTGCGCCAGGCGCTGGAGGAGCTGGCCGAGGAGCTAGACCTTCCCGGCCCGCCGCGGCGCATCGAGTGCTACGACATCTCCAACATTCAGGGGGCGCATGCCGTGGGCTCCATGGTGGTGTTCATGGACGGCCAGCCACGTCCGGCCGAATACCGTCGCTTCCGTATCAAGTTCGTGTCCGGGCCCAACGATTTCGCCATGCTGCAAGAGGTGCTGCGCCGGCGCTTCCGGCGCGCCCGCGACGCTGCCTCGCGGGGCGAGTCCGACGAGTCTTTCGCCAAGCTGCCCGACCTGCTGATGGTGGACGGGGGTAAGGGGCAGGTCTCCGCCGCCCACGACGTGATGCGGGACATGGGCCTGGGCCACATACCCCTGGTGGGGCTGGCCAAGCGCTTCGAAGAGCTGTACGTGGTGGACCTGGCCGAACCCATCGTCCTGCCCCGCACCTCCCAGGCGCTCTACCTGGTGCAGCGCATCCGCGACGAGGCCCACCGCTTCGCCATCACCTATCACCGAAAGGTGCGCGACAAGGCGGGCATGGAATCGGTGCTGGACTCTATACCGGGCATCGGCCCCAAGCGGAAGAAAGCGCTCCTGCGCAAGTTCGGCTCGTTGCAGGGCATCCGCGAGGCCCCCCTGGACGAGATCGCCGCCACGCCGGGCTTCACGCGCGCCCTGGCACGCAGGGTACTGGAGTCCATCTGAGGCGGGCCGCGCGTCTACTGGGCGAACAGGGTGCCCGTCATCTGCTGAGGGTGGACGGTGCAATTGAAGTAATACTGCCCCGCCGGCAGGTTGACAGTGATGGTGTCCTCGCAGGGAGCGGTGCAAGTGCGGGTGCCAGCCAGACGCTCGCTGGTCGTACGGTCGCGCCACACCGTGAAGTCGTGCACCTGCCCGGGGTCCTCGTTGATGAAGTGGATGGTGACGTCCTGGCCGGCGGCGATGACCAGTTGGCGCTGGTCGAAGCGGATGGAGCGCACGGCGCGGATCTCAGCGGCGGTCACGGGCGGCCCTGCGGGCGCCTCGCCGCCGCCACCGGCTGTGCCCTCCACCCCGCCCTCGCCCGTCGTCAGGGCGAAGGCGATGAGAAAGGTGGCCATCACCGCCACGCCCAGCCCCCCCAGCACCAGCAGGTCCATCGGCAGCTTGGTGATGTCCAACCGCATGGGGCACCTCCGCTCCCTATTGTTACAAGATTCACGCGGAGGCGCCAGGGGTGGCCACGTCCTGTTCCAGGTCCAGTAGCAGGCGCATGAGGGTGCGGGCGTTGGCCACGGCGTAGCCGCAGGCGTCGTTGTTGAAGTACACGTAAACCGCTCGCAGGCCCTGGCCCAGCCGTGCCAGGGCCTGCGCCCACTCCGCCAGCGCCTCGTCGCTATAATTGCTGGCATAGAGGGCGTCCGACCCGTGAAAGCGCATGTAGGCGAAGGGCGCTGTGGCCACGAGTGGCGTCCGCATCTGGGGGGCATCGAAACAGCAGAGGGCAGCGCCGTACTCTTCGAGCAGTCGCCGGCCCTCGTCACCCAGCCAGGAGCGGTGCCTGAACTCCACCGCATGCAGCAGCTCGCCGGGCAGCGAGGCGAGAAAGCGCGCCAGGCGCTCCTCGTTTTCGGGCGTCCGATGGAAGGTAGGCGGCAACTGGTACAGGACGGGGCCCAGGCGTGGGCCGAGGCGCCTGGCCCCCTCCAGGAAACGCCGCAGCGGCTCCTCCACATCCCGCAGGCGCTTGATGTGGGTCAGGAAGCGGTTGGCCTTCACAGCGAACGCGAAGCCTTCCGGGGCCGTGCGCCGCCAGAGGTCCCAGGCCGAGGGGCGAGGCTGGCGGTAGAAGGAGTTGTTCAGTTCCACAGTGGGAAAGAAGCGGGCATAATAGGTCAGCCAGCGCGAGGGCGGCAGGTCGGACGGATAGAAGATGCCCTGCCAGTGACGGTAATGCCATCCCGATGTGCCGATATAGAAGGTAGCCCCCATGGCCCGGAACGATTATAGCGACGGGCATGCAGCCTCATGAGGTTCGGCAGGGTGCTCGCCGCTGGCAGCGCCGGGGCGCCGGGGCCATGACCGAGGAGTCGTTGCGGGCGGCGCGGGACGCCCTCCTCGCCGAGATCAGGGCGACGGTGCGGGACGAACGGGTGCTGGCTGCCATGGCCAGGGTGCCCCGGGAGCGCTTCGTGCCGCCGGACCTGGTGCCCTACGCCTACGAGAACCGACCGCTGCCCATCGGCTACGGCCAGACCATCTCCCAGCCTCTCATCGTGGCCATCATGACCGAGGCCCTGCGCCTGGAGGGCACGGAGAAGGTGCTGGAGGTGGGCACTGGCTCCGGCTATCAGGCGGCCATCCTGGCCGAACTGGCCCGCGAGGTGGTGACGGTGGAGCGCCTGCCCGAACTGGCCCGGCGCGCGGCCCGGACCCTGGCCGAGTTGGGGTATGCCAACGTGCGCGTGTACGTGGCCGGCGAGGCCCTGGGGTGGCCGCAGGAAGCGCCCTACGATGCCATCGTCGTCACAGCGGCGGCGCCGCGGGTGCCGCCCTCGCTGTTGGAGCAGCTAGGCGAGGGAGGGCGCATGGTGATTCCCGTTGGGGGCAGGGACCTGCAGGAGCTGGTGCTGGTGGAGAAGGGGCCGCGCGGGGTGAGGAAGCGTAACCTGGGGCCCTGCGGCTTCGTTCCTCTTATCGGGCCGGAGGCGTGGCCGCCAGGCCACGGGCCGAAGGGCCAGAACGGCGCTGAAAGGTGAGCATAAACGACAGAATGTAGATTATCTGTTGACAGCGCCCGGCCAGTGGTGGAAAACGTGTGGAAAAGATCTACGTGCTGAACGTAAAAGGGAGGGCCGGGCGAAGGAAAATGCCTATGCGAAAGGAGGTGAGGTCGTCATGGCGGTCGGGACACAGCGCAGGCCCGTGCCTGCCTTGGGCGAGGGTCTGGCCCGCTTCCTCCACTACCTGGAGGTAGAGAAGGGGGCGTCGGCCAACACCATCGCCGCCTACCGCAACGACCTCCAGCAGCTCGCCGACTTCATTGGGGGGAAGCTGGGCCACGAGGCCTCCTGGGGGGCTGTCGACCGCGCCCTCATCCAGGACTTTGTCCTGGAGATGCGGCGCAGGGGCTACACCGACACGTCGGTGGCCCGCAAGGTGGCAGCCGTCCGCTCCTTTTTCTCCTTCCTGGTAGCGGAGGGGATGGTGCGGCGCAACCCCACCGATGGTCTGGCCTCTCCCCGCATCAACAAGGCCCTGCCCAGGGCCATCTCTCCCAATGAAGTCGACGAGCTGCTGGAGCAACCCGCCCGTCGCCACACCCCCGAGGCGCGGCGGGACCAGGCCATGCTGGAGCTCCTCTATGCCACCGGCATGCGGGTGACGGAGCTGGTCTCCCTGGACGTGGACGACGTCCATCTGGGGCCGGCGCCCTTCGTCCGCTGCCGGGGCAAGGGCGGCAAGGAGCGCAGCATACCCATCCACGAGCATGCCGCCGAGGCGCTGCGCCTCTACCTGGAGGAGGCGCGGCCCCTGCTGGTGCGGCACCGGGGCGAGACCGCCCTCTTTCTCAACCGGCGAGGCGAGCGGCTCACCCGGCAGGGCTTCTGGCTCATCCTGAAGTCGTACGCGGCCCAGGCAGGGCTGGGCCGCCAGGTAACGCCCCACACCCTGCGGCACAGCTTCGCCACCCATATGTTGCGGGGCGGCATGCCCCTGCGCGACCTCCAGGAGCTGCTGGGGCACGCCAGCATCGCCACCACGCAGGTGTACACGCACCTGACGCGCGACCACCTGCGCGAGGCCTACCAGAAGGCGCACCCCAGGGCCTCATAGGGCCCCGTAGCCGGGCGCAGGCGAGCGTGGTGGGCCCGGGGGGACGGGTCGGCCGCCTCCCGTTCCCCCGGGCCGGCCCGCCGCGCACGCGCCTGCAGCCTACAAGCGCGCCCCGTGTTAACATAGGTCTCGCTCCCAGTCCCCTGTGCACGGACGAGGCGTATGGAGACGATCATGGTCTCGGTCATCGGAGGCGAGAACGCACCCCCCGAGGCGGTGCGCTTGGCGGAGGAGGTGGGGCGAGAGCTGGCCCGCCGGGGGGCTGTGGTGGTCTGCGGTGGTGGCTCGGGGGTTATGGCGGCCGTGTGCCGGGGCGCCCGCGAGGAAGGTGGGCATACCATCGGCATCATGCCTGGCCACTCGGCCGAGGAGACGCCGCCTAACCCCTGGGTGGAGTTCCCCATCTACAGCGGCATCGGCTACGCCCGCAACTCCATGGTGGTGCTCTCGGGCGAGGTGGTCATCGCCATCGACGGCTCCTACGGCACTCTGTCGGAGATCGCCTATGCCCTCATCCACAACGTACCGGTCGTCGGCCTGGAGACGTGGGACTTCTCCTACGCGGGCCATGAGGCCCAGCGCATCGTGAGGGCGCAGAGCGCCACCGAGGCCGTGGAGCTGGCCATGCGCCTGGCGGAGGAGCGCCGCGCTGCGCGCGGCAAGAGCTGAAAAAGGAATTCAGCCCTCGTCGGAGGACTGTCGAGCCATGAAGATCGCTTCCGTGCGTGCCAGGGAGGTGCTCGACTCCCGTGGCAACCCCACCCTGGAGGTGGACGTGGCCCTGGACGATGGCACTGTCGGCCGGGCGGCGGTGCCCTCGGGCGCCTCCACTGGCGCCCACGAGGCCCTTGAACTGCGCGACGGCGACCCTGCTCGCTACGGTGGCAAGGGGGTGCTCAGGGCCGTGGCCAACGTGGGGGAGGTCATCGGCCCGGCGCTGGTCGGCCGGTCGCCCTTCGACCAGGAGGCCATCGACCGCCTGTTGCTGGAGCTGGACGGCACCCCCAACAAGTCGCGCCTGGGGGCCAACGCCATCCTCGGCGTCTCGCTGGCGGTGGCCCACGCCGCTGCCGCCGCCCGCCACCTGCCCCTGTACCAGTACCTGGGCGGCCCGGACGCCCATCGGCTGCCCCTGCCGCTGTTCAATATCCTCAATGGCGGCCGCCATGCCCGGGGAGGAGTGGACTTCCAGGAGTTCATGGTGGCTCCCATCGGTGCCTCCACATTCGCCGAAGCGCTACGCTGGGGGGCCGAGGTGTACCATGCCCTCGGCAGGTTGCTGGACGAGCGCGGCCTCGCCACTGGCGTCGGCGACGAGGGCGGGTTCGCCCCGGCGCTCGGACGCAACGAGGACGCCCTGTCCCTGGTGCTCGAGGCCATCGAGCGGGCAGGGCGGCGTCCGGGAGACGAAGTAGCCCTGGCCCTGGACGCTGCCGCCAGCGAGCTGTACCGCGACGGCCGCTACCACCTCTCGCGGGAGGGCCGCGTCCTCTCCTCTGCCGAGCTGGTCGCCCTCTGGCAGGACTGGTGCTCCCGTTACCCCATCGTCAGCATCGAAGACGGCCTGGCCGAAGACGACTGGGAAGGCTGGCGCCTCCTGACACAGCGCCTGGGGCAGGACGTGCAACTGGTGGGCGACGACCTCTTCGTCACCAGCGTGGAGCGCCTGCGCCGCGGCATCGAGGCGGGCGCCGCCAACGCCATCCTGGTCAAGCCCAACCAGATAGGCACCCTCTCGGAGACGCTGGAGGCGGTGCGCCTGGCCCGCCAGGCCCGCTATGCCGCCATCATCTCTCACCGCTCGGGCGAGACAGAGGACACCACCATCGCCGACCTGGCCGTGGCCACGGGCGTGGGCCAGATCAAGACCGGTGCCCCGGCCCGCGGCGAGCGCACGGCCAAGTACAACCGCCTCCTGCGCATCGAGGAGGAGTTGGGGGAGCGGGCCCGTTATGCCGGCGCCTCCTGCCTGGCTGGCCGGGGCTGAGGCGCTGGTGGGGCGCGTTAGCCAGCCATGGCCGGCAGCCGTCCCCGCCTGCGCATAGGTCCCGTGCAGGTGCCGGAGGGCTACGACCTCCCGCCGCGGCCCCCCGGCCCTCCGGCCGCCCAGGACGCCTACCGTCAGGCCCAGTTCCTGCTGGGCGATGACCTGGAGCTGTTCCGCCAGTGCATGGGGCTGCAGTTGCGCATGGCCTCCGCCCTGGCCAGGGCCCGCTCGGCCGAATCGGCCATCATCCTGGCTTTGTGGTCGCGCTGCTTCTCCTACCTGGCCGATGCCTGCCGGCTGCTGATGTGGGGCTCCTACCCTGCCTGCATTCCTCTGGTCCGGGCCGCTTGCGACCTGGTGGCTGCCCAGCGGGGACTGTTGGCCTCTGGGTTCGAGGAATGGAAGGCGTGGCTTGAGTCCTGGCCTGCCCAGGACAGGCAACGCGCCGCCCTGGCCCTCGACCTGGGCCGATACCGGGCGTCCTCGGCCATCGCCCAGGAGCCGCGGCTGGCGCCCGTGTACCGGGCGGCCTCGGAGCTGTCCCAGCCGCACTTCGGCTCCACGCTCTTGCAGGTGGGGCCGGAGGTGGCCCTGGACCACCTGCCCATCGCCTTCGCCGATTGCGCCTTCCACCTAGGCTGGGCGGAGCTGCTCATGGGGTGGCTGCTGTGCCTGTGCCACCTGCAGGCGGAAACGGTGGCTGGCGCGGGCCTGGCGTCGTTGCCCGAAGAGGCAGGGCGGGAGATCGCCGAACTGGGCGCGAGGGTGGCGGAGTCCCTTGCCCGGCCCGACCGCTGCCGTATCGAGGATGCCGGGGGGCACTTGCTGGTGGTGAACTTCCGGCGCAAGGCGGGAGGCCAGCCTCGCCGCATCGTTCTCTGAACGTCTCTCCCCTCGCGAGAGGAAGGGACTGCCGGACATACGGTTGACACCAACGGCCGGACTGCACTAAATAAGGTTGCAATCCCGTCAGGAGGGGGTCATGGAGTTCAAGGAAGTAATAGGACGCAGGCGCTCCATCCGTTTCTACCAGCCCTGGCGGCCGGTGGAGCGGGAGAAGATCCAGATCATTCTCGAGGCAGCCCGGCTCTGCAGTCGGGCGGTCAACGCCGACTTCGCCAAGGCCATCGTCCTCTACCGGGACCAGCTTTCGCAGGAAGACCTGGATGCCCTTAAGACGCCTACCACCAACGTCCAGCTCGACACGGCGCCGGTGTGCATCGTCTGGTTCGCCGACGTGTCAGCGGTACCGCGGATGGTCCAGGCCCGGGCACCGACGCTGAAGCAGCTGGTGGACGTGGGCGCCCTGCCCCCGACCCATGGGTGGTCGCACGCCTATGTGGACAACGTCATCGTGCCCCAGGTGCTTTCGCCCATCGCCCAGGACCAGGGGACCTTGGCCTTCCTGACCGCTGCCGAGGCGTCTTTGGCCATCTGTCATGCAGTCCTGGCGGCTGTGGACGAGGGGCTGGGCACCCAGCTCACGGCCCTCAATGCGGAGGCGGTGAAGCGTATCACTAACCACCCAGCGGAGTGGATTCCCCTATGGGGGCAGTTGGTCGGGTACCCTGCCGAGTCCTGGGACGGCGGCGGGCAGCGGCCGCGGGAGCCCTTCGAGCAGGACTTCTTCGAAATGCGCTATGGCAACCCGTTCACCCGCGACCCGCAGGTGGTGGAGAAGCTGAAGGAAGCCAAGATGATCCAGGACCCGGCGCCCCACCCCTGGCGCAACGAGGAGATACGCTACCTGGCCCAGATGTTCGGGCTGCCCCTCTAAGGGCGCGTGTCAGCCTTTCGGGTACAATGGTGATGGGGCGGCGCCACCCGCCCCATCACCGTACGAGGAGGTCGTGGTCGTGGTCACCGCCGATGAGATCGCCCAGCAGGGCTCGGTCCAGACCTGGTACAACTACTACTGTCAGCACTGGGGCCCGCCCCGCGACTGGGACTTCAAGCTGAAGGTGCTGGCCAGCTTCTGCGAGTTCGTTGGCAAGACGCCCGACGAGCTGGTCTCTGACTGCCTGCGCGACGTGGAGGGCGGCTTCAAGAAGATACGGGCCAAGCGGCGTCGGTTCTACATCGAGAAGATCAAGGAGTTCGAGCAGAACATCGGCGGCATTCAGGGCAGGAACTGGGGCAACGCCGTGCGCTCCTTCTTCATCCACAACGGCGTCGCCATGTCCTCCGACATCCTCAAGTAAGGGCCACTGCCGTCCGCGCCGGCAGTGGGGTGACCGCGCCCCCTGCGCAGCCTGGCCACACGAGTGCCAGGGGCCAAGTCTGCAGGGGGCCGGCTGTACGCCCTCGCAGCGAGCGGGTCACGCCAGGGCGCCGCGCAGGCCCTGCAGCCCACGCAGGTGCTGTATCTCCCCCAGGTGGGTGAAGCAGTGGGTGATACACACGTTGCCGATGGCGTTGCGGATCTTCAGTTCGCCCAGGGGACGCACGGTTACGGTCTGCTCCAGGTAGGACTCGTCGATGCCTTGCAGGAACTCGTCGGTGGCCTGCCACACCTTGCGGGCATACTCCAGGAACTCCTGGGCGGAAGGCAGGCGCAGGGCCCTCGCCTGCTCCAGCGTCCAGCCCGTGCCGGGATGGATGCGGTCGAGGCCCCATTTCTGGTCATAGCCGTTGTCGAGCCAGACAGTGGACTTGCGCTGGAGCACGAAGTTGATGACGTTGTCCTCGGTGCGTGTGGCATGCCAGGCGACGAAGGCGATGTGCACGCCCCGCTCGTTAGCCGTCCAGTGTAGCTGCTCGGGGGTCAGGTCGTGGAGCATCTCCTCATACTGGCGGTGCATCTGCTGGAGGCACTCGCGGAGAAAAGCGACCAGGCACATAGGTACCTCCTCGCGGAAGGTGGTGGCGAGGCTAATCTAGTCTCGGGCGTGGCTGGCTGTCAAGGAGTGGGGTTGCGGGCGGATGGCGGGCGGGTATAATAGGGCTCGGGGCCCGAAAGGGCCGCGGGAGCGGAAGTGGCGCAGCGGTAGCGCGCCTCCTTGCCAAGGAGGAGGTCGCGGGTTCGAATCCCGTCTTCCGCTCCATAAGTTTGTCTGCCCACGGTGGCGACGCCGGAGTGGCGGAATGGGCAGACGCGGCAGACTCAAAATCTGCTGAGGGGCCGCCCTCGTGCCGGTTCGAGTCCGGCCTCCGGCACCAGCGCCGCAGGGCTGCGGAGTGGTGTAACGGTAGCACAGGGGACTTTGGATCCTCTGGTCCAGGTTCGAATCCTGGCTCCGCAGCCAGGAAGGGAAGGTTCCCCGGTAGCTCAATGGTAGAGCGGGCGGCTGTTAACCGCCAGGTTGCAGGTTCGAGTCCTGCCCGGGGAGCCAGCGCCCCACCCGTTTCTGGCTCACGTATACGCCCCGGGACAGAGGCGAAGCCGCGCCCCGTCCCTCAGCTCGGTCCCCGAACCTGTTGCGGGCATTCGCGGCCCGTCCGCGGACGGGCCGAGGCTTCCCTGACCTCCCTCGCTCCCACTTCGAACCCTCCCCGTCGCGCCCACCTGGGCGGAGCACTGCGCCTGCTGGGGCGTGGCGACAGTGCGTGCGCCGCCGATACGGCGAAGCTGCTCGTTGACAATGCGCACGAGAAGTGCTATAAATGCGACGAACTCGCGCAAGGAGGGCGGCTCATGAAGTTCAGCATCTTCTCAGTCTGCGACCATCACCTGGATGTCTCCCGCTCCATCCGCC